>Ga0134126_10001754_pt1 | contig 27644 bp, 28 predicted proteins | sample KB31752_FD_96881 | JGI IMG/M metagenome (GOLD analysis project Ga0134126, IMG submission 96881) | Terrestrial soil microbial communities with excess Nitrogen fertilizer from Kellogg Biological Station, Michigan, USA - KB3-175-2 | ecosystem: Environmental > Terrestrial > Soil > Unclassified ... | reverse complement strand
TATTCGTGGGAAGTTACGCTGCGGTGGTGTCGATGACCGTTGGGCGCTTGATCAGCGGGGCGTCGTCCTGCGCCCGTTCGCCGAAGCCGCTGCAGAAATCATGGAAGATGAGAGCCAGCTCGTCCGCATCGATATTGGCCGGCGCGTCCTTCTGGAAACGATAACGCCAGAAGCTGACAATGTGGGAGATGGCGCCCAGCTTCTCGCCCAGCTCCAGGAACAGGTGAGGGGCGCTCATCAAGAAGTCGCGGAAGGTCTTTGGCGTCTGTTTCTCCACCAGATCCCGGAAGGAGGTGTCATAGACCGCCAGCACCTTGTTCACATGATTGCCGTTGTCGCGCACCATCTCGATGATGGCGCGGCGCTGGGCGGCGAGGTCCTCCCGCTGGATCGCCGACACCGCGCCGATGGGCTGGATCTTGTTGATCTCGCGCAGCACGCTGACCACATCGGGCCAGAACTTGCCCATGGACCATTTGTAGTAGAGAAAGCCGCGCCAGCTGAAGACGCCTTCGCGGAAATCCTTGGGCGAAAGGCCCAGGGTGGCGCGCAGGGGCTCCAGCTTCTCGTCGATCTGGTTGGAGAGCAGCGCCGAGACCATGCGGCCGGATGCGGCATCGTCGCCGGCCAGCACCACAAGCTGGGTCATCTCATTCTTGACGAAGCGGTACATGCGCTCCTGGTCGCCGTCGGAGATGGCGAAATAGCAGGGCGCCACCTCGATCTGGTTGTTGCGCAAATATTCGCGCAGCAGGAAGGGATCGAGGCTCGGCACCGCGTCCAGAAGTTTCAGCACCCAGAGGTCGCGTTGCAGCGCTTCATCGTGATAGTTGCCCGCGGCGCGCAGAGCGTCGGTATAGCCGCGCTGCTCCACCAGCACAGAGCGGCCGCCGGCTTTCAGGTCATTGACGTCGACGGGAATGATGATCTTGGTCGCCGCGGTGCGCGAACCGGGGAACAGATAGGATTCATCGGCACGGATGCGATGCTTGAGCACAAAGGACCGGTTGACGATGGGCGAGGCAAAGAAGGGCGCTTCCTGATGCTGCGTATTGTCCCTCTGGTCCACGGCGATACGATGCAGGTTCAGCACGCGGCTGGTCGAGGCGCCGCGAAGGGCGGCGAGAAATCTCACAGTACGATCGGTAGCCAAATTTGCCCCCGGCACGAATATCATTTGATCATGACAGTGGTGGCTTAAGGATTGCTTTACCGCCACAGCCCGCACAGGCAAGGTGACGCCGTCTTCATGCGGATTAAGGGATTGTTGAAATTCGATCGCGCGTTGGATGTTTCGTACGGCGTTCCGGCGCGTCTGTCGCCGCTGGTGTCGCGCATACTGGCGCCCAATCCGGGGCCTTTCACTTTCAAGGGCACGGGCGTCTATCTGGTGGGCACGGGCGAGGCTGTGGCGGTGATCGATCCCGGTCCCGACCTGGATGAGCATTTGTCAGCCCTGAAGCGGGCGACCGGGGCGCGGCGCGTCAGCCATATCCTGGTCACCCATAGCCACCGCGATCATTCCCCGGCAGCGGCCGCGCTGAAGGCCTGGAGCGGCGCGCCTGTCTATGGTTTGCCCGATCATACGGCGCCCTCCCGCCAGGAAGGCGCGGTGGACGAAGCCCATGACCATGACTTCGTGCCGGACGTGATGGTCCATGACGGCATGCGGATCGCCGGTGACGGCTTTGTTTTCGAATGTGTCGCCACGCCCGGCCATACGGCGAACCATGTCTGCTATGCGCTGATGGAGGAAAAAGCCCTGTTCAGCGGCGACCATGTGATGGGCTGGTCCACCAGCGTGGTGGCGCCGCCCGACGGCGACATGGGCCAGTATCTCGCCAGCCTGGAAAAGCTGCTGGCGCGCGCGGAGACGCTCTATTACCCCACGCACGGCTCCCCTGTGCCGGAGGCCAAAGCCTGGGTGCGGCAACTGATTGCCCATCGCCGCGCGAGAGAAGCGCAAATCCTCCAGGCCCTGGGCACAGGCGGGTGCGATGTCATGCAACTGATGCTGCGCCTCTATCCGGATATCGCGCCGGGCTTGCAGCGTGCGGCGGCGCACCAGATCAACGCCCATCTGCTGCATCTGGCGGAAAAAGGCGCGGTGATGCGGGAAGGGGCGTCATGGGCCCTCAGAAATGGAATTCCCTGAAGAAGGCCTTCAGCCGGGCCACGTTACGGCCATGGTCATTGCCGGCCTCGCGGCTCATGGAGCGGACGTCAATCCGGCTGCCGATGGTGCCGGCCTGGCGCACGCGGATCACGATGTCGCTGGTACGCCCGAACCAGAAGCTCCGATCGGTGGCTTCGATGCGCAGATCCTTTTCATCGGCAGCCACGATGGTCCAGCCCAGTCTCTGGGCCACGCCATAGGCGCGCCAGAAGATCTTCTGTGGCGATACCATGAACCCGTGATGCGGGTGGGTGAGGTCGGGATATTTGTCGTGAAAGGCATAGTCCACCGTGACATCGGTGCCGCGATAGCGGGCATCCGGACCGGTGTAGGGAATGCGCCGGCTGCCGTCATAGATGCGCGAATTGGCCGAGGGCACCTTGGCCAGCGCCACATATTGCGGCGGATGTTCCGGATCGGTGGTGGCATCGTGGATGGGAAGCGCGGCAAAGCCGTAATAGACATAGGTCAGGGGCGAGTAGAGAAACGCCAGCGCGCCGAAGAAGGCGATCAGGCCCAGCCTTTTTCCCGTGCCCTCATTGCGGGAGAGGGCCGAATAGAGCCAGGCCGCGGCCAGCGTCAGCGCCACCAGGCCCAATCCGACCGCCGGTATCATCAAATTGGTGCCGGCAGGATCGGAAAGCTGGCCCAGCCGCACGCCGGCCACGGCTGCGGCGGCCATCAACACCCCCAGGACCAGGGTGGCAAGGGCGGCCCGCGCCGCGAGCAATTGAAAGCGCATGGCTGCTAATAGTCCTTCGGACATTTCGTGAAGCGCGCACTCTAGGGTAGATTCCCGCCTGCTGCGATAGCCGGAAATTGATCCGATGTCTCCTCCTGCCAATTTGTCCAACACCCAGGCGCGCGACATGGCAAGCCTGTTGCATCCTTTCACCAACCTCACCGTGCTGCGCCAGACCGGGCCCCTGGTGCTGGAGCGCGGCAAGGGTGTCTTTGTCTATGGCGCCGACGGCAAGGATTATGTGGAAGCCATGGGCGGACTGTGGTGCACGGCGCTGGGCTGGGGCGAGGAAGAACTGGTGCAGGCTGCCGTGGAGCAGATGCGCAAGCTCTCCTTCTCCCATATCTTCGGCGGCAAGAGCCACGAGCCGGCCATCGCGTTGGCGGAGAAACTGAAAGAGATCGCGCCCTTTCCGGTGGGCAAGGTGTTCTTCGCCAATTCCGGCTCGGAGGCCAATGACAGCCAGATCAAGCTGATGTGGTACGCGGCCAATTCCCGGGGACAGAAGGGCCGCAAGAAGATCATCGCCCGCAACAAGGCTTATCACGGCGTCACCTTGGCCAGCGCCTCGCTGACGGGTTTGGACGCCTTCCACAAGAGCTTCGACCTGCCCTTCGATTTTACGGTGCGGGTGCCGGAAGCGCATTATTATCGCGGTGCGCGCGACGGCGAGACCGAGGAGCAGTATTCCCAGCGCCTGGCCGATGAACTGGACACGACCATCCAGCGCGAAGGTCCCGAGACCATTGCCGCGATGTTCGTGGAAGCGGTGATGGGCGCCGGTGGCGCCATGCTGCCGCCCAAGGGCTATTTCGAAGCCATCACCAAGGTGCTGGACAAATACGGTATCTTCCTGGTGGATGATGAAGTGATCTGCGGTTTCGGCCGCACCGGCAATGCCTTTGGCTGCCAGACCTATAATTACCAGCCGGATTCGATGTCCATCGCCAAGGCCCTGTCCTCGGCCTATCTGCCGATCTCAGGGGTTCTCTTGTCGCCGGAACTGGTGGATATCATCGAGGAAGAGGCGGTGCGCATCGGCGGGCTATGGCATGCCTTCACCTACAGCGCCCATCCCGTGTCGGCCGCGGTGGCGGTCAAGACCCTGGAGCTTTACGAGCGCCGCGACACCTTCGGCCATGTGCGCAAAGTGGCCCCTGTTTTCCTCAAGCGGCTGCGGGCCCTGCGGGAGCACCCGCTGGTTGGCGAGGCCGATGGCGTGGGCCTGCTCGGCGCCGTCGAACTGACGCCCGACAAGAAGACCAGGCGCAATTTCGAAGCCGCCAAGGGCGTGGGCGCCAAATGCAACCAGTTCTGCCAGGAGGAGGGCATCATCGTGCGGGCCCTGCTCCATGACCGTATCGCGCTGTGCCCGCCACTGGTCATCAACGAAGCGGAGATCGGCGAGATGTTCGACCGCTTCGAACGGGGCCTGAACCGCACCCTGACCTGGGTCCGCAGTGAAGGCCTGATGGCATGATCACGCACTCAGCTGGTGGTGATGCATCATCCTGCGCTCCAGCATCACACTGGGGCGGGTGTAGATCAGTGTCTCACCGCTCCACACTTCCAGCCGCTTGGCGCTGGGCAGCTTCATGGCATGCGCCAGAATCTTTGCCCGCTGATCATCGTCACAGGTGGCCGAAAATTTGTAGGTGAGCGATCCGTCTTCGTCGAAATAGCAGATTTCGTATGCAGGCATGATCGGCTCCGAGAAGCTCTCTTGCGTTTACCTACCCCGCTTGTTTGCTTTTTGCGCGACCACGCCGCGAATGTCGAATGACATTTGAGTTACAGGCAATCACGAATTGTCGCCGGAAAAAAGATTCCGCTGCGGCCTCTTGCAGCGGAGCTTTTGGGAGCCACATGCGTTAACGGGAAACCGCGATTTTATCTGTAAAGGAGTTGTCATGGCTGCCCCCTTCAAGCTCGCACCCTTGCCCTGGGACGAAGATGCCCTTGCCCCTACAATTTCCGCTAACACCATCTCGTTCCACTATCACAAGCATCACCAGACCTATGTGGACACGCTGAACAAATTGGTGCAGGGCACAAAATTCGCCGAGATGAAGCTGGAGGAGATCGTGCGGGCCACCGCCGGCGCCAGTGACGCCAAGGAAAAGCAGCTCTTCAACAATGCCGGCCAGGTCTGGAATCATGATTTCTACTGGCGCAGCCTGACCCCCGCCAAGACGCAGCCCTCCGGCAAGCTTGACAGCGCTATCGCAGCATCCTTCGGCTCGAAGGATGAGCTGATCGCCCAGCTCGCCGAAGCGGGCAAGACCCAGTTCGGCTCCGGCTGGGCCTGGCTGGTGAGCAAGGACGGCAAGTTGTCGATCGAGAAGACGCCCAATGCCGAGACGCCGATGGCCAAGGGCGTCAATTGCCTGCTCACCGTCGATGTCTGGGAGCATGCCTATTATCTCGATTATCAGAATGCCCGGCCGAAATATCTGGAAGCGGTCCTGGGCAAGATCATCAACTGGGAGTCCGCCGCCGAGAATTTGACCAAGGAAGGCCAGGCGGTCAGAGCGGCAGCCGAATAGTTACAAAATCAGCGGCGTCTTAACGCTGCCGCTTTACGGAGCGGAAAGCCGAGAATCCTACCCTCACGGCTGCTAGTGTCCTGATTCCGAAATTCGCGTGCCCTCTATATCGGGCTCTGTGCAAATTTCGGAATCGAAGGACGCTAGCAAGTTATTGATTCCTAGTGTCGTTTGGTTTCGAAGTTCGCATTGCGCTTGATATCGAGGATCTTGCGAACTTCGAAACCACGACACTAGGGGCGCGTGAGGTTTTTTTGTCCGTCAACCGCAGCTTTGGAAAACGAGGGGTGGTTGTGCCCGCGGCGGTACTGGCCGCGCCGGCGTCTGCGCTGCCGGCTGAAGCTGCGCCCGTACAGAGCGGGCTGTTTGCGCGTCGCATCCCCTGGTTCACGTTTACGCTCAGCCTGGTGCTGGTGGCACGTTTTCTGGAAGAGCTACGCCGCGCCACAGATTATGTCGCGCCCTGCGCGCCCGGTCATTACAGCCTGCTCGCCATGGGCGCATCGGACCGTGCCCTGGTTCTGGGGCAGGGCGAATGGTGGCGGCTGTTCACCGCCACGGTACTGCATGGTTCGCCGGCGCATCTGATCGGCAATCTCACCACCTTCATAATGGTGGGTTTTTTGCTGGAGCCGATGATCGGCATTGGCTGGTTCGCGGCGATCTATTTCACCGGCGGCTTTGCCGGCGCGCTGCTTTCCACGGTGTTCAATCCGGCCGAGACCCTCTCTGTCGGGGCTTCCGGCGCCATCATGGCGACCCTGGCGGCGCTGTTCACGCTGAGCTTCCATGCCGGTGCCAGGCGGCCGGGCCTGATGCGCCGCATCGCGTCCGGGTCGCTGTTTCCGGCCTTGATTCCGACAGTGGCATCCGGTGGCGCCATGGTGGACATCAATGCGCATTTCGGCGGCTGCGTGGCCGGTACCGTGCTGGCCTTCGTGATGCTGATCGCCTGGAATGACGAAAACGAAAATCCGCCGGCCCGCCGCATCGCGGCCACGGTGGCGGCCCTGTGGCTGGCACTGACGGGCACGGCCTTTGCGCTTTCCGCGTCCGGCTATGCCGACTACGCCCGGCCCGGCCTCGACCTCGTTCCGCCGGAAAGACTGCCCAAGGAGGCCGAAGCCATGAAGGCCGACAGCCTGGCGCTGGTGGAGCAGTATCCCAAGGACCCGCGCGCCCATCTCTATCGCGGCCTGTATCTGCTGGAACAGCAGGATGTGGCCGACGCCGAACCTTATTTCCGTGATGCCGCGCGTCTCAATGTGGCCAGGCCGGCGATGAGCCGCGCGGCGGAGGATTGGAACACGGCGTTGCTGGCATTCACTGTCAGGGCGCAACGTCGCGACGAAGAGGCGCGCGCGATCGTGGCGCCGCTTTGCGCTGGCCGTGACTCGCTGGATTCGCGCACCCGGCAAACCCTGGAAATCACACATCTTTGTAAGTGATCCCCCCTCCGGCTTCGTTTTTCCCCTTCGCTCGCTACGCTCGCTCGACCATCGAAGCTCTCCCCCTTTTTAGGCGGGCTTCGCCCGCAAAGGGGGAGACGGGTCACGGCCCAAGCGGATGGTCGCCGCGCGGCTTGCGCGGCTCGAGATTCATTTTACAGCCCGCGCGGCCGTCCGCCATTGCCCGGGTTCTGATCGGGAATGGGGCCGCTGGGCACGGTGCCTGGCAAGGCGCCGCCGGTATAGCCGGTGTTGCGGCACGCATTGAGGCCGCGATTCCAGCCCATGCGATAGGCCTTGTTGTTCTTGTACTGGGTATCGTCACGCACAATCGTGTCGTCGTGACGCTTGTTGGCATCGGGACCGTAAGCGCTGTTGCAGCCATCCTGATACCCGGCGCGGTAATCGGGTGTTTTGCGTAGCGCCCGGGTTTCCCGGCTCTGGAACAGGCCACAGGCTGTCAGTGGCAGGATCAGCAACAGAATGATGGCGCGATGACGCATCTTACCTCGCATTAACCACGGGTTTTTACCCGGTTTAAGCAAAAAAGGGGCAGATTTTATCAGCGGCAGGGAACGACACGGAACAGACCGAATTTTCCGGCCATCGCGTGCTTCTGATCGGGGCCAAGACGCATAACGTCCAGGTTTTGCGTTCGGTGCTGGCCATGGTCGGTGTTGGCAAGGTGGTGCGGGCCGAAGACAGCACCGCCGCCATCAAGCTGCTTTCCATCGAGCACTTTCACGCGGTCTTCTGCGAGTTGGAGGCGGAAGCCCAGCTCCGTTTCGCCCTGGCGGCGCGGCGACGCGACGCCGTACTCAATCCGATGATCCCGATCTTCCTGCTGCAGGGGCAGATGCGCCGCCGCCATCTCGAGAAGGCGCGCGATACCGGCGCCACGGATCTTCTCACAACGCCGCTCAGCCCCCGGACATTGGCTTCCAAGTTGAGAGCGGCCATGAAGGACCCGCGTCCTTTCATCGTTGCCCAGGAATTCTTCGGCCCCGATCGCCGCTCCAAGCTGCGGCCGGCCTATTTCGGGAAGGATCGGCGCAAGAAGGCGCCCAAAAAGACGCGTGTGGACTTCATCCACATCTGAGAGCGATCAAAGACGCCCAAGCTTTTCGGCCCGGGCGCGCTGGTCGGCCGCGATCTCCGCCTTCACTTCGGCCAGGCCCTTAACAACCTTTGGATTGACGCGATGCAGGAAGTCGCCGAGGCCGCCGGCACATCCGGAGCCGCAATCCTGGTCCGTCCGCGAGAGACTTTCGACGGCGGACTTGAGGGTGGCGGAGGAGACATTTGATGTGCCGGCGCCCGGGCGTCCCAGGCCGAGATCCGGCTCATGTGGCGCCAGCAGCGACACAAGTCCGATCCAGAAAACGGCCCGGAAAATCATGACAGGCTCTTCACGTGTGCGACGCGACGAGAGTGGCCCGCCCCGCATTGTTGCGTGCTGAACTCTTTCTTTAAATTTGAAGCTAGTTTGCGCTTCCGGGGCCCAGCGAAAATGAAACGCGTATGTGTTGTCGCGGTTTCAATTTAAACTCGCTGCGTGATTGAATCACATGTCATTAAAATTTGCGGCAAATGCGAGGCGCCGCGCGTCAGGATGCGGCCGGCAACGCTCTTGGCAGCCTGACCGAGGCTGAGAAACCCTGGCTTGCCCGGCTCTCAAGTTCCAACGTGCCGCCATGCAGCTCGGCAAAAGCCTTGACCAGGGTCAGCCCCAGGCCCGCGCCCTTGGCGTGATCGGCGCCATCGCTGCGCCCCGCATGCTCGAAAGGTTCCTGAATTCGGGCCAGGTCCTCGGGCGCGACGCCGGCGCCATCGTCTTCCACGGTCATGATGACGCTGTCTGCTCTGGTCCGCACAGAAAGCTCGATACGACTGCCGGTGCTGAAAGTGACGGCATTGTCGACCAGACTCTGGATCATGCCGGTCAATACCACTTCATCGGCATTGACGAGCAGGCCGACCGGACAACGGTCGGCATCGATGTGAAGTTTGCGGGCGGTGGCGCGGGTCAGGAATGTTTCGCGCATCTGCCACATCAGGCCGCCGGCGTCCACGGCGCTGCGATGAAGCTGATAGCGGCCGGCCGAGATCTTGGTGAGGTCCATGATCTGGTTGATGATCTTGAGCAGGTTTTGTCCGCCTTGATGTACCAGCCCCGCATATTCGCGGATCTGGGCCGGGCTCATGCGCTCGGCCATGCTGCTCATCAGGTCGCTGAAGCCGAGAATGGCATTCAGCGGTGTCTTGAGCTCATGACCCATGGTGCGCAGCAGGGTGGTCTTGGCGCTGTCCACCTTGGCGCTGGCCTGGTCGAGGCGCGCGGCGAGATCGGCGAGATAGGATTTCTGCTGTTCCGCCTTGGCGTGGGCATCGGCCAAGGTGCTCTGCTGCTCTTTCAGCGCGATCTCTGCCCGTACCCGGTCGGTGACGTCGGTGAAGACCATCACCCGGCCGCCGTCCTGGCTGGCGCGGTCGCGCACCAGATAGGCTTCGCCGCTGCTGGTGCGGATGGTCACCGCGCCCACGGGATCGCGATGGCCCTTCAGACGGCGCTCCAGCCATTGCTCAGGCGGTTCGTTCAGGACCAGCCGGCCGCCATGGGCCACCATGCCGGCGATTTCCGGGAAAGTCTTGCCCATCAACTCATTCAGGCTTTTGACCCCGCAAAGCTGGGCGTAGAGATCGTTGGCCAGGATTAGTCGGTCGTGCGCATCGTAGAAGGCAAAAGCTTCTGCCGAGAGCGCTACCGCTTCCTGAAGCCGCGCCAGCTGGGCGCGGGCGGCGGTAACGTCAGCCCAGAGCAGCACCGTGCAGCCGTCGGCGCCGCTGCGCGCCTTGATCTCCACGACGCGCCGGTCGGCCAGGGAAATATCGCGTGGCGCGAAGCTCTTTTCCCGCAGCTGGCTGAGCCGCTGGGCGATGAAGCACGCCGTTCCCCCGGCCAGCGCCGCCGGCGCGATTTCGCCGCCCGCGATCTCCAGCCGGATCAATTCCTCATAGGTCTTGCCGATCAGGGTCTGATAGGGCGGAAAAGACCGGAAGAGATAGTTCAGGTGCGCATTGGCATAGAGCAGCCGGCCATCGCGGCTGAAGATGGTGATGACCGAGCGCAGGCCATCAAGCGACAGCAGCAGGGAACTGGGATCGGCCCACGCTTGCGCGCGCGCGGTCTGTGCTGCCTGAGAGGCCAAGATTGTTCTCGTTCTGAGCGCCTGATGAGCGCCGATACTGTGCTGGTTTCTGTTGCAGATTGGTTAGGGGTGGACCTCGGAAAACCACCTGTCCTGCGAAAAGGCACCGGCAAATCTCCCCGGTCTTTCCCCGATCATTGTGGAAAACTGAACAGCGGCGTGGATGCTTCAGCTTTCGTTAAGGCTGTGCCACCAGACTCCGCCCGGTGAAATGAAGACACGAAAGCTTAATGGCGATTAACCATTGCCCGTCCGTCCGTTCCGATGGACGCAGCCAAAACAGAAGCCAGCGCCGGGCTTTCATGCTGGTGCAGGCCGCCAAGGCAGGCGTTGGCGCGGCTCTGGGCCTGGCTTTCGTCGGTCTGGTAGGCCAGCCCGACCTGCTGGAATGGATCGCGCTGGCCGGCCTGATCGCGCCGGTCGCCCTGGCGCTGCTGGGCTTCACCACCATTCCGTTGGCGGTGCTGGAACAGATCGGACTGACGGGCCTGGCCCTCCTGATCGGATATCTCGCGATTTTGACCGGCGGCGTCACCTCGCCGCTGATGCTGTGGCTTATTCTGGTGCCGGCGGAAGCAGCGCTCTGCGGCGGCCGCGCGGCGGTGGCGCGTGCCGGGCTGGCGGCGGGGCTGGCCCTTTTTGTTGTCGCGGCAGTCCAGGCTGCCGGTCTTTTGCCGGCATCGCGCCTCACCTTGCCGGTGTGGCAGGTCTATGCCTGTTCCCTGCTGGCGGCGCTGGTGCAAGCGGTGCTGATCGCGGCCGCGGCCCAGGATCGCCAGCGTGCCGCCGATGCCGCGGCGGCCGAGGGCGCGCTGCTCTACCGGTTTCTGGCCGACAATGCGATGGACCTGATCACCCGCCATTCCTCCGACGGCCGCATCCGCTTTGCCAGTCCCGCCACGCTCGCGCTTCTGGGCTATGCGCCCGAAGAGCTGCAGGGCCAGACCTTCGTGTCTCTGGCCCATCCCCAGGACGCGGACGCGGTGCAGGCGGCGCTGATGGCTTCGAGCTACTACGGTCAGTCTGGCGCCGCGGAAGTACGCCTGGCCCGCAAGGACGGCCGCCACATCTGGATGGAGATACGCTGCCGCCCGGCGCAAACGGCCCTCGGCGCGCCAGTCGATATCGTGGCGGTGACGCGCGACATCACCGAACGCAAGCGCCAGGAACATGCGCTGGTGGAAGCGCGCGATGAAGCTCTGGCCGCTTCCCGCGCCAAGAGCCGGTTCCTCGCCAATATGAGCCACGAACTGCGCACGCCGCTGAACGCCATCATTGGCTTTTCCGAAGTCACCATGCGCGAGATGTTTGGTGCGATCGGCCCACGCTACCAGGAATATGCCCGGCTGATCCATGAATCAGGCACCCATTTGCTCGATCTGATCAACAGCGTGCTCGACATGTCCAAGATCGAGGCTGGCAAGTTCGAATTGACCGAGGAAGTGTTCGACCTGGAAGAAACAGCGGAGAGCGCGATACGCGTGCTGAAGATCCCCGCAGAGCGGTCGGCCGTGATCTTGCGGCTTGAGATCGCGCCGACTGCCCATCAGATATTCGCCGATCGCCGCGCCGTGAAGCAGATTCTGGTCAATCTTCTTTCCAATGGTGTGAAATACACCCCGCCCGGCGGCGAGGTCGTGGTCAGCGCCCGTCTTGCCGCCGACCGCTCCGTGGAGATTTCGGTGCAGGATACCGGCACCGGCATTTCGCCATCCGATCTGGAGCGGTTGGGCCGGCCTTTCGAACAGGTGGAAACCGCAGCGGTGCGCGCCAAGGAAGGCACGGGGTTGGGCCTGGCGCTGGTGAAATCCCTGGCCCAGCTTCACGGCGGCGAGGCGCGGCTTGCCTCCGAGCTTGGCGAAGGAACCATCGTGACGGTGCGTCTGCCGCATGCGGCGGTGGATGCCAAGGGCGAGCGTCTGACCACCGGCAAAGTTCTGCCCTTCCGCGCGGCGTGACAGATCCGTGGCGCGCGCCTTATGGTGCGGGATGGCCGATGCGTTCATTCCCTATGCGCCGCTGCAGGTGCTGAAGCCGGTGGCCGAGAATGTCTGGCTCGCCGACGGCCCCGAAATCCAATTCAAGGTGCTGCCCTTTCCCACGCGCATGACGGTGATACGGCTTGGCGATGGCGGCCTGTTCGTGCATTCGCCGATCGCCCCTGACCCGGCGTTGATGGCGGATGCGCTGGGACCGGTACGCCACCTGATTGCCTCCAACAGCCTTCATTACTGGTGGATCCCGGATTGGGCCATGCGCTACCCGCAAGCACGCGTGCACGCCGTGCCCGGACTTTCAAAGAAAGCGAAACGTCCTTTGCGGATCGACGCGGAATTGGGCGATGCACCGGCCCCGGACTGGGCGGACGAGATCGACCAGGTTCTGTTCACCGGCGATGGTTTTATCGAGGCGGACTTCTTCCACCGGCTTTCCGGTACTGCCGTGCTGACCGACCTGATCGAGAATTTCGAACCCTGCCGCATCAAGCGGTCCTGGCTGCGCTGGCTGGTGCGGGCGGCTCATGCCGCTGATCCGCATGGCAGCGCGCCCTATGACATGCGGCTGGCATTCCTGCGCCACAGGACGGGGTTGCGCGCCGGTGTGCGGCGGATGCTGGCCTGGAAGGCGCGGCGGGTAATCCTGGCACATGGGCGCTGGTACGACCGCGATGGCGCGGCCGAGCTCGCGCGCGCTTTCGCCTGGGCCGGTACATGACCCTCACACCACGGCTCAAAGCCGGCATCTTCGTCCGCGCCCTGATCCGGCGTGTGCAGGTCGCGGGCGCCTCGGCCTTCGTGGTGCGCGGCGGAGCGGAGGAGGCTGGTGCCATCATCCTGAAAGTCGCGAAGCTCGATGGGACGGTGCTGGTGCTCAACCAGGTGCGCGGCGCCAGGGGCGAACTGTCCTGGGCACAGGCGCTGGGCGGCTGGACCGACGAGGCGCGGGCGTCACAATGGTGCGACAAACAGGTGTCATTCGATCCCGATGTCTGGATCGTCGAGATCGAAGACCGGGAAGGCCGCGCCTTTGTCGATGAGCCGATTATCTGACTCTGTCTAACTTGTTATCCGGTGAGGCATCCAAGACGAGGACGGGCGGCCAATAGCGAACATGACCCAGCAACAAACCCTGCAGCTTTTCCTGCCCATCCTGATCCTTTTGCCGGTGCTTTATCTGCGCATGCGCCGGATGAGCCGGGCCCAGCCGCTGAAGCTGGGCCGGATATGGATTCGGCCTGTCATCTTTCTGGGCCTGACGGCGCTGGTGCTGCTGGCGCCCGGGCCGCATGGCCAGCCCCATCACTGGGCGCCGCAGGCCTGGCTCTGGCTGACCGTGGCGGGCGCCCTTGGCGGCATCGCGGGCTGGTATTGGGGCCGTACCATGGCCATCGAGGTGCATCCCGAGGACGGCACCTTGATGGTCAAGGGCAATCAGGCGGCCATGCTGGTGCTGGTGGTGCTGATCCTGTTCCGCCTGGGTCTGCGCACCGGGCTGCAAGTGGAAGCGAGCGCCTGGCATCTGGACATGCTGCTGATTTCGGATACTTCGATCGTCTTTACCGCGCTGTTGTTCTCGGCGCGCAGTATCGAAATGTATCTGCGGGGACGACGGGTCATGGCCACGGCCCCAAGGGCTATGTCCTAAGTTCCGGTTGCCGCCGGAGACGGGCCCTGCTACGCCCCCGGCCATGAGCCGTACCCCCGCCAGCGAAGCCGACTTATCTCCTTCAGCCGTGCAAGCACGGCGGCGCCGGACCTTCGCGATCATCTCCCATCCCGACGCCGGCAAGACCACCCTGACCGAGCATCTTCTGCTCCTGGGCGGGGCCATTCATGCCGCCGGCCGGGTGAAGGCGCGGGGCGAAGCACGGCGTGCCAAGTCCGACTGGATGAAGATCGAGCAGGAACGTGGCATCTCCGTTACCTCCGCGGTGATGACGTTTGAATACAAGGACGCGGTGTTCAATCTGCTGGACACGCCGGGCCATGAAGATTTTTCCGAAGACACCTATCGTACTTTGACCGCAGCCGATTCCGCGGTGATGGTGATCGACGCCGCCAAGGGCATCGAAGCCCAGACCCGCAAGCTGTTCGAGGTCTGCCGGCTGCGCGACATTCCCATCATGACCTTCGTCAACAAGATGGACCGGGAAGCGCGCGATCCTTTCGAGCTGCTGGACGAGATTTCCGACCAGCTTCAGATCGAGACCGCGCCCATGATGTGGCCGGCGGGAATGGGGCTCAATTTCAAGGGTGTCTACGACCTGTCCGCCGACAGCTTTCTGGCCTTCAATGACAGCACGCTGGATGACGCCCTGGTCGCCAAGCTGGAGGAAGATGTCCTGCTGGCGCGCGAAGGTCTGCCGCGCTTCGATCTGGAGACGTACCGCGAAGGCCACCTGTCGCCGGTTTATTTCGGTTCGGCGCTGAAGAATTTCGGTGTGGCGCCGCTGCTGGATTCGCTGGCCCGCTATGCGCCAAGCCCGCGCGCCCAGGCCGCGGTCGGCCGCGATGCCGAGCCGGGCGACCGCGAGGTCACCGGCTTTGTCTTCAAGGTCCAGGCCAACATGGACCCCAACCACCGCGACCGTGTCGCCTTCCTGCGGCTGGCCTCCGGCGAGTTCAAGCGGGGCATGAAGCTGAAACAGTCGGGCACCGCCAAGACCATCGGGGTGCACAACCCGATCCTGTTCTTCGCCTCCGAACGCGAGACCGTGGACGAAGCCTGGCCCGGCGACATCATCGGCATTCCCAATCACGGCGTGCTGCGGGTGGGCGACACCTTGTCGGAATCCGGCGGGGTGGTTTTCACCGGCATCCCCAACTTTGCGCCGGAAATCCTGCGGCGGGTGCGGCTGGGCGATCCCATGAAGCAGAAGCATCTGGCGCGCGCGCTGGAGTCTTTGGCCGAGGAAGGCGTCACCCAGGTGTTCAAGCCCGCCATTGGCAGCCAATGGATCGTGGGCGTGGTCGGCGCCTTGCAGCTCGATGTGCTGAAGTCACGGCTGGTGGCCGAGTATGATCTGGACGTGGATCTGGAAGCCTCGCCGTATGACAGCGCCCGCTGGTTGCAGGGCTCGGAGGTCGAGATCGAGAAATTCGCCGCCGCAAACCGCGGCGGCATGGCGTCGGATCGTGACGGCGCGCCGGTGTTCCTGGCCAAGAGCGCCTGGGAAATCGGCTATGTCGCCGAGCGTTTCCCGAGCGTGAAGTTCCTAAAGACGCGCGAGCGGCACGAAGTCCACGCCGAAAGTTAAGGGTCGCTTCGGCCGGCGTCGATGCTTCCTATCTTGGTCGATCGCCGAGACGCTGTCGCCATCGGCCTCGCCGACCTTCCCAGGCCGCTGACGATCGGTTGGGCAGATATTACCGCGCTCTTCATCGCAGCGAGGCAGCGCCCGGAACCTAAGCTTTAAGTCGAATTCATTTTTTCACGCTTGCATCAGCGTCAGCTGTTTTTAAATTTTGTCTGTCTCAGAGCAGAAAGGAGACAGATGAGATGCACAGCCTGAAACCTTTACTTCTTGCCGGCGCCGCTATTGCCGGCCTTGCGATTCTGGCGCCAGCGGTGGCGCGGGAACTGAACACGCACCAGATGACCGTTCCGGTGCCGGGTGGCGGCATCGCCACCATCGAGTACAGCGGCAATGTTGCACCGAAGGTCAGTTTCCGCCCGATTGCGGGGCCGCAACTGGTCGATCCTTTTGCCTGGCCGACGGCCTTCGACATGCCGTCCTTCGCGGCACTGGATCGCATGGCTGACGACATGGACCGGCAAATGAGCGTGATGCTGCATCGAGCGCAGATGTTGAGCCGTTTGCCGCAAGGTGACGACCTGCACAGTGCCGAGATGCATGCTCTGCCGCCAGGCACCAGCTTCTCGATGGTGTCGGAAACCAGCAGCAACGGTGTCTGCACGCATGTCACCCGCATCACACAGGGCTCGGCCGATACCAAGCCGCAGGTGGTGTCCAATACTACCGGCAATTGTGGCGAGAGCCCCTCGGCTGCGCTTGCGGCCAGCCATGATCCGGATCTGAAGCGGATCAACGGTTATGTGTCGGTGACGCCGGCACCCCGTTCGGCGCTTTAAGATGAAAGCATGGGAGCTTCGGCTCCCGTGCTCGCTTCCGGCTCAGCCGATGACCGCCCAACTGTCCGGATAATAGCCGTTAAAGGGCGAGCGCGAGGACACCGTGTAGGCCCCCATGGCGTCGAACAGGATGTAATCGCCATTGGCGATACCGTCAGGCAACGGCAGCGGCCGCGGCAGCACATCGGCGGAATCGCAGGTCGGGCCATAGACACGGAAGGGCCGCTTTTCGCCGCTCGCCGCCTTGGCCTTGCCCTTGGGGTCCAGGGTAATGGCACTGGGCGGATAATCCTCGTCGAAGCTGGTGAAACGCTGCTCGTCGAAGCTGCCGTAAATGCCGTCATTGAGATAAAGCCGGTCGCCGCGCCGCATCACCACCTGGGCGATCAGCGAGATGCCGGGGGCTGAGAGCGCGCGGCCGGGTTCGCACATGACATTCAGGCCAGGGCGGCCCAGCGAATTCAGCGCCTCCTTGATCATGTCGAAATACCAGTGATAGGGCGGCGGCTCCTGGCCGGAATAGGCGGCGGGAAAACCGCCGCCGACATCCAGCGCCGCGATCTCCACGCCGGCCAGCGTGATGGTACGCTGGGCGATCTCGATCGCCTGGGCGTAGGAGAATGGCGACAGGCATTGCGAGCCGACATGGAAGGTCAGGCAGGGTTGTGCGCCAGAGGCGCGCACTCGCTTGAGCAGCTTGGCGGCTTCTTCCGGACGGCAGCCATATTTGCTGGACATCTCCAGCAGCGCGCCGCCGAGCTGTGCCACCAGGCGCACGAAGATGCGCAGCTTCTTCGGATTGCCGGTTTCGGCCAGCAGCTTTTCCAGCTCGGATTCGCTGTCCACGACGAAATCGGTGACGCCATGCCTTTCGAAGGCGGCCTTGCCCTGGCCGGGCAGGCGCACCGGCGCCATGAAGTGGCAGATCGCATCGGGGAAGAGGCCCTTGACCACTTCGATCTCGCCAAGGCTGGCCGTGTCGAAATGGCGGATGCCGGCATTCCAGAGCTGCGTCAGGGCGATGGGATGCGGATTGGCTTTCACCGCGTAGAGCACATCGCCGGGAAACCCATCCAGGAACTGTTTGGCGGCGGCCGCGAATTTTTCCGGATGCACCAGATAAAGCGGTTCGGTGGGCTTGAGACTCTCGATGGCTTTCAGCGCGCTGGCAAAGCGCGGCAGGGTCTCAAACGTGGCGGGTGCGTTCATGCGGGTTTTGTGAGGCTTTGCCGCCCCCGCTGCAATAGAAAATGCGCCCCAGGCAAAAAGGGCGCCCCGAAGGGCGCCCTTATCGCTGCGGCGCCTCCACTTGAAGCGCCTTCGATGACGGTTCCGTGGCTATTGCGGCGGCGGTGGCGGCATCGGCGCTGACCCGTCCGGACCGCGGCCCAGGCGCCGGCCCATTGGGGGCCCATGACGCATCATGCGCATCGCCATATGCATATGCTCGCCCATGTGGTGCCGGGCGGTGCGTGCAAATTCCTGCTTCTGTGTCGGATTGAGGGCGCCATAAAGCGCGCTCAGTGCCGGACGCTCGGCCTGGAGATCGGCCAGGCGCGTCTTGAGCATGGTCTCTTCGCGGTCGAGCCGCTGCATCACATCGGGCCGCTGACCGCTGCGTGCCTTTTGAAGGCGGCCGCCGCACGCGCTCTCACGCCGCTTGGCGATGTCCAGGCTGATGCCCTTCCAGCGTGCGAACAGCGGCTGCTGGCTGGCAGTCAGCTGGAGCTTGGCTTCCAGAAAACCCATCTCGCCGGCCTTGCGGGCGTACATGTCCTGGCAGAACTGGCCGCGCTGGGCTCGGTGCATCATGGCGTGATCCATACCGGGTGGGGGTGGCGGGCCGGCCTCGGGCTCGGCGGGAGGCGCCTGGTTCTGCGCCACCATCAGCATGACAGGCCTGTGCTTGCTCTGATCGGCATGTGCCTTGTTGGCAATCAGCGCGGCCGTGGCGGTTCCGCAAATCAGCAGCGAAGCCAAGGCAGGAAGAAGGGCTTTGCGCATCAGATCGTCCTTTTCAGAATGGCCCCAAACCGCCGGGAGACTAGCGGGCAGGTGGAACCGGCGCCGCTGAATAAGGCGTAAGGTAGATGAACGCCGGATGAACGGGGGGTTGTAGCCCTGCAGTATCAGGGTCTTCCGTCACGCCAAGACGCGGCGGGGGCCACAATCAGCCGCGATGTCTCAGGACTTGCGGGCCGCGGCGCGCAGCTGGCGGATGGTGATACGGCCATCCGTCGAGGGCTGATAGACGTTGGTCATTTCCGTCAGGGCCCGGTTGAACATCTCGATGGTGAAATGGTCGGGCACTTCCCAGGCGTCGAAGCCGACGCGGTGCTGGTAGTTGACCTGGTCATAGAGGAAATCGCCGACCGCGCGGATCTCTCCGGTATAGCCCAGCCGCGTGCGCAGCATCCGGGCCCAGGAAAAGGCGCGGCCGTCGCGGAATTTCGGGAATTCCAGGGCGATCAGGGCGAAATGATTGACGTCGGCGCCCAGCAATTCAGGATTTTCGCTGGCCTGCAGCTTGATGCCGACAGCGGTGTTGCGGGCCAGGAGTGTGTCGCGTTCCTTCTGAAAGCGCGCCAGCGACACCAGCACCGGGCCTTCCGGCAAGGGAGCATCGTCGGCCACGCGCGCATACACATCCTGCGCGTAAGCGCCACTCTTGATCAGTTTGGTCACGCCGCAGCCGCCTCTTGATAGGCGGCGGCCTTGAACTTCTCCATGCCGATGCGGCGGTAGGTGTCCAGGAACCGTTCGCCGTCCTTGCGCTCGGCCAGGTAGACGTTGACGACGCGTTCCACCGCATCGGCGATCTCGTGCTCGCCAAAGCCCGGCCCCATGATGGTGCCGATGGAGGAATCTTCGGCGCCCGAGCCGCCCAGTAGCAGCTGGTAGAATTCCACGCCCTTCTTGTCCACGCCCAGAATGCCGATATGGCCGGCATGGTGGTGGCCGCAGGCATTGATGCAGCCGGAGATCTTGATCTTCAGCTCGCCGATCTGGTGCTGGCGGTCCAGATCCTCGAAGCGCTTGGCGATCTTCTGCGCGATCGGGATGGAGCGGGCATTGGCCAGGTCGCAATAGTCCAAACCCGGGCAGGCAATGATGTCGGTGATCAGGCCCGCATTGGGCGAGGCGAAGTCCAGCTCCTTGAGCTTGGCATAGATCGCCGGCAGGTCCTTTTTGCGGACATGCGGCAGGATCAGATTCTGCTCATGGCTGACACGCACTTCACCCAGGCTGTACTGGTCCATCAGGTCGGCGATGGCATCCATCTGGGCGGCGCTGGCATCGCCCGGGATCTGGCCCGGCGTCTTGAGCGTGATGGTGGCGATGGCATAGCCGGGCGCCTTATGCTTGTGGATGTTGGTCTTCACCCAGTTGGCGAAGTCCGGTCCCGCATCGGGCATCTCGTCGGACAGGCCGGTCTCGAAATCGGGTGCCTTGAAATAGGCGGCGATGCGGTCCAGCTCCTCCTTCGGCAGCTGCAAGGTGCCCATGCGCTTGAGTTCGTCGAACTCGCGCGCCACGCGCCGGCGCATTTCCTCGGGCCCGATGGTGTTGATCAGGATCTTGATGCGCTGCTTGTGGATGTTGTCGCGGCGGCTGTCCTGGTTGTAGACGCGCAGCACCGCTTCCAGATAGGCGAGAATATCTTCCCGCTCCACGAACTCGTTCATCACATGGGCGACGTAAGGGGTGCGGCCCATGCCGCCGCCGGCCATCACCAGATAGCCGATGCGCCCCTCGGCATTCTTCACCACCTGCACGGCCATGTCATGCCATTGCATCGCGGCGCGGTCCTGCTCGCAGGCGCCCACGGCGATCTTGAACTTGCGCGCCAGGAAAACGAATTCCGGATGCAGGCTCGACCACTGGCGGATGATCTCGCACAGCGGACGGGGATCTTCGATCTCCTCGTCGGTGGCGCCGGCGAACTGGTCGGCCGTGACGTTGCGCACGCAATTGCCACTGGTCTGGATGCAGAGCATTTCCACGCTGGCCAATTCGCGCAGCATGGCGGGCACATCCACCAGCCGGGCCCAGTGGAACTGCAGATTGGTGCGGGTGGTGAAATGGCCGAAGCCCTTGTCATAGGTACGGGCCAGATGCGCCAGCTTGCGCATCTGCCGCGACGACAGGGTGCCGTAAGGTACGGCAATGCGCAGCATGTAGGCGTGAAGCTGCAGGTAAAGCCCGTTCATCAGCCGGAGCGGCTTGAACTGGTCTTCGGTCAGCTCGCCGGAAAGACGACGCGCCACCTGGCCGGCGAACTGCTCGACCCGTTCGTTGACGAACTGCGCGTCGAACTCGTCATAGCGGTACATGTTGGGCTGGCGCGGCTTGGCCAAGGGTTGATTCAGCGTATTAAGCATGGACCTGTCCCGCCTGCTTGCCGGTGTGGCGATGCACGGTTGGGCCGGCGGCGCGGATGATCTCGCGCTCCTTCACCGGCACGATCTTGCCGTCTACCTCACGCACCTCGAAAAGATAGGGTGCCACGAATTCATTGCGGACCAGTTCCGTCGTCGCCGCGGCCAGCGCAGCGTCGGCGCTGGCCTGGTCCCGATAAACCTCGCCATCGGCCAAAAACAGCGCCCAGCCATCGCCCTTGCGATACAGCACATCGCCGTCGCGCAGGCGGTTGGCGGTCAACATCTGCAGGCCTTGATTGTGGTGCGCCATGGGAGGGGGAAAAACCACGAGCAGCGGTCGAAATCAAGACTTCAACAGGGCGTTTCTGTAGTTTCTTTTGAACAACATAAAATATTTGTGTTATTATGGCGGCGGAACCCGGCATTATCGGCCGAAAACGAGGGGATTCGTGACCACTCAGCCCAGACTGCTCAGCCGGCCCCAATTGGCTGCGGTGGTAGCCGGCAATGCCTTGGAATTCTACGATTTTCTGGTTTTCGGTATTTTCGCCGGCCAGATCGGGGCGATATTTTTTCCGGGCCAGCTGCCGACCCGCCAGCTTTTCCTGACCCTGGCCACGGCGGGTGTCGGGTTTCTGGGGCGTCCCTTTGGGGGGCTAATTCTTGGTCCACTCGGCGACCGGATCGGGCGCAAGCCCGCGATGCTGTTCTCCTTCGGACTGATGGGGGCCAGCATTGTCGGCCTGGCGCTGACCCCTTCTTACGCGGCGATCGGGGTGGCGGCCCCAATATTGGTGGTGGTCTTCCGGCTGCTCCAGGGCTTTGCCCTCGGCGGAGAGGTGGGCCCAACCACGGCCTTCCTGACCGAAGCGGCGCCCAGGGGCCGGCGCTGCTTCTACGTCGCGCTGCAATTCGCCACCCAACAGGCGGCCACCGTAGGAGCCGCCATCGTCGGCGTCATCCTGTCCAATCTTCTGGCACCGGACAATCTCAATGCCTGGGGTTGGCGGGTCGCCATGCTGCTGGGCGCAGCTGTAGTGCCGTTTGCGCTGGTCATGCGACGGCGGCTGCCCGAGACGCTGGAGGCAGAGGCCGCCCGCAGCAAGCATCGGCCGACGCGCAAGGAAATCGTGCTGGGGTTGCTGACCATCGTGATGCTGGCCAGCGCCACCATCGCGACTTACACGCTGATTTACATCAATCTCTTCGCCACCCACACCCTGGGCCTTTCGACAGCGGTGGGATTCGGGGCGCTGCTCGTTGGCGGTGGCTGCGGCATCATCTTCAATCTCCTGGGCGGCTGGTTGAGCGATCGGTTCGGCAGAAAGCCCCTGATGGTCGGAGGTTATGGCCTGCTTTGTATCGTCGGGTTGCCCTGCTTCCTGTTGATGTCGCACTGGCGCACGCCACTCACGCTCTATCCCGGAACGGCGTTGATGGCAGCGTTGCTCGGCTTAGGAACGCCCGCCATCATGTGTTCCTTGATGGAGAGCTTGCCACCGCAGATGCGCTCGGGCGGCTCCGGCATTGTGTATGCGTTTGCCATTGCAATTTTCGGCGGTTCGGCTCAGCCCGTGGTGGCTTGGCTTACCGACCTGACCGGCTCGCCCCTGGCCCCTGCCGGTTACATGTGCGTGGCGCTCGCTCTAGGGGTGCTGGCCATGCTGGGTATCCGGGAAACCGCACCCTCGCGGAAGTAGCTTACGGCGCGGTGAGCGCGCTTTCATGCCAGCGCCTGAGCAGCGCCCATTCCAGCAGCGACAGGGCGGCGAAGATCAACACCCCGGTCAGCGCCAGCAGGGCCAGAGCGGCAAACAGGGTGGCGATCTCCAGCCGGTTGCCGGATTCCACAATGCGCCAGGCAAGGCCCGTGGCGGTGCCGGAGCCGGCGACGAATTCAGCCACCACCGCACCGATCAGCGCCAGACCGCCGGCCGTCTTCATGCCGGAAAGCAGATAGGGCAGGGCGGTGGGCAGCCGGACGCGCCACAAGACCTGCGCGCGCGACGCGCCATAAAGCCGTGTCAGGTCGACCAGATTGAAGTCGGCACTTTTGAGGCCCAGCGTGGCGCCCGCCAGAATGGGAAAGAAGGCGACGATGGTAGCGATGATCACCAGCGCCAGATTGATGCGCTCGAATCCGACCCAGATCAGGATCAGCGGCGCGATGGCCACCACCGGCGTCACCTGCAGGATGACGGCGTAGGGATAGAAAGTGCGCTCCAGAAGGCGGCTCTGGGAAAAGGCGATCGCGGTGGCGATGCCCAGCACACAAGCGGCGAGGAACGCTTCCACCGTGACCGTGAGCGTCGAAAGCAGCGCCGCCATCAGCGACGAGAAATTGTCGGCGAAAGCTTTGGCGATGGCCGACGGGCCGGGCAACACATAGACAGGTACCTGCCAGTGCGCGACCGCCCATTCCCACGCGCCCAGGAACAGGACCGCGACGATCAGCGGCGAAACAAGGTCCAGAAGCCGTTTCATGCGGCCATCGCGGTGTTCAGCGCTCCGCTGATTGCGCGCTGCGCTTCGATGGTGGCGATGGAAAGCCGGCTGTCGCGGCCGAAAGGCAGGGCGATGTCTTCCGCGATCCGCCCCGGCCGCGGTGTCATCACCAGTACCCGCTTGGAAAGGTAGCTGCTTTCGCTGACGCTGTGGGTGACGAACAGCACCGTCAGTCCGTCCTCTTTCCACAGCCGCAGCAGGTCATCGCCCAGACTGTTGCGTGTGATCTCGTCCAGCGCCGCGAAAGGCTCGTCCAGCAACAGCAGCTTCGGCTGGGCAGCGAGCGCGCGGGCCAGTGAAACCCGCATCTTCATGCCCCCCGACAATTCGCGCGGGAAGGCGCGCTCGAATCCTTGCAGCCCTACGCGCGCCAGCGCCGCGGCTGCGCGGGCATTGCCGTCGCTGCGCGACACGCGTTTCAGGTCAAGCGGCAGGCGGGCGTTGGTCAGGGCATCGGCCCAGGGCATCAGGGTCGGTTCCTGAAAGACAAAGCCGATCTCGGGTTTGCCGTGCTCGAACCGGATGTGGCCGGCATCCGGTTCGAGCAGGCCGGCGACCAACCGCAGCGCCGTAGATTTGCCGCAGCCGCTGGGTCCCAAAAGCGAGACAAATTCTCCCTCGGCAACCGAAAAGGACAGATCGCGCAGCGCTTCTGTTCCCGTCGCAAAGCGCTTGCCGATCCCCTTCAGCGTGATCATTGAAACTTTTGCAAGGTCGCGCGCGCGAAGGTGAGGTCATAGGCCCGCTTATAGTCCAGGCCCTTGGGGTAAAGCCCTTCCGACGCCATCGTGTCGTAGAACAGCTTCCATTGCGCGTCGGTCATGCTGCCCAGGCCGAAGGCGCGGCCGTCGCCGCTGATCAGCATCTCGTAGCGCTTCATCTTGTCCAGTGCCTGGGCCAGGATGGCATCGGTCATGTCGGGATTGTCGCGCTTGATCAGCGCATTTCCCTTCGCCGGGTTTTGCAGATAGTGCAGCCAGCCGTCACGTGATCCATCCACGAAAAGCTGTACCGCGCGCCGGTTGGTGTCGATCCATTTCTGCGGCACCAGCACCATGTTGGCGTAGCCCGGATAGCCGAAGTCGGACAGCAGGAAGATCTTGGGCTTCCAGTGCGCCTGCTGTTCCACGGTGTAAGGTTCACTGGTGAGATAGCCTTCCTGGATCGCGTTGGGGTCCAGGATGAAGGGGGCCAGATTGTAGGTGTATTTGCGAATCTGGCTGTCCTGAAAACCGAACTTCGCCTTCAGCCAGGGCCAGAAGGCCGTCATGGTGGCAGCCGAGATCAGGATCGGCTTGCCCCGCATGTCCGCCAGCGAATTGATATCGCGGCGCGGATGGGAGATCAGCACCTGCGGGTCTTTCTGGAAGACCGCCATCACCGCGCGGATGGGGATATTGCCTTTCACCAGGTTCAGCGGAATGAAGCTGTTGGAGCCGATGCCGAAGTCGGCCGCGCCGCCGGCCAGAAGCTGGGGCACATTCACGTCGGGTCCGCCCTGGAGGATCTTCACGTCCAGGCCGCGCTTGGCGTAAAGCCCTTCGGCCAGCGCCTGGTAGAAGCCGCCGTGTTCCGCTTGCGCCTTCCAGTCCGTGACAAAGCGGATGGGTGTGGCGGCCGAGGCGGGCCGCACCACACCCGTCAGGGTGGCGGAGGCGAAACCCGTGGAGACAAGACCGGAAACCAGAAATCGGCGACGCAACATGTCGGCCTTATAACACTCATGGCCGGCTTTTAACCCCGCTCGGCCAGGCAAATTTCATCAGCGGCTGGAACGCGGCGGGGGCGGTGCATCCCCATCATCGTCATCGTCGCCAAATAGCCAGCCCAGCAGGCCGCCGCGATGGCGCCGGTGCGGCTGTTCCTCCTGGTCTGGCGGCAGGTCCGGCAACCGGCTCAGTTTCTCGTCGTCCATGCCGTCCCAGATCGCGCCAGAGGCTACAACCTGACGTTCTTCCTCCGGCGGCGGCTGCACGGAACGGTTCAGCGCCTTCAAGGGATGGCCTTGCTCGGCGCCCAGCATCGTATCGCGCCAGATATAAGCGGGCAGGGTGCCGCCTGTTACGCCGCGCGTGGGGGAGGAATCGTCATTGCCCACCCAGGCCGCCGTGACGTAATCGGTGGTGAAGCCGACAAACCAGGCATCATGCGAATCCTGGGTGGTGCCGGTCTTGCCCGCCGCTTCGCGGCCATGCAACGAGGCATAGCCGCCCGTGCCGTTCACCACGACGCCGTACAGCATGGCCGTGAGATCGCGGTCGACATCCTCCGAGATCACACGCGGCGGCGGCGGCGCTTGGCGCAGATAGACCTCCTTGCCGTTCATATCCACCTGCGTCACCAGATAGGGCGAGACGCGATAGCCTCCATTGGCGAAAGCGGCATAAGCGGCGGTCAATTCCAGCGGCGTGACCTCGTTGGTGCCCAGCGCCAGCGAAGCATTGGCCTGCAGCGGTGAGGTGATGCCCAGCCGCTGGGCGGCCGCCACCACATTCTTGACGCCGATCTCCTGGGCCAGATTCACGGTGATGGTGTTGACGCTGTGCGCCAACGCATCGGCCAGCGTCATGGTGCCATAATATTTGCCGCCGAAATTGGTGGGGTGATAGCCGCCGATATCCACCGCCACGTCATCGCGCGTTTCCCAGGGCGACAGGCCTTGCTCCAGCGCCGCGAGATAGACAAAGGGCTTGAAGGCCGAACCGGGCTGGCGATGAGCCTGGGTGACGCGATTGAACACCGAGTCGCGATAATCGACGCCGCCGATCATGGCGCTGACGGCGCCGTCGGGTTTCATCACCACCACGGCGGCCTCGCTGACGCGGTCCTTCTTGCCGTATTTGTTGAGGGTGTGAAGTGCCGCCAGCCGCGCCGCCTCCTGCACCTTGGGCTCAAGCGTGGTGTGAACCACCAGGTCCGCGGACGGCGGAGAGCCGTTGCGGCTGACGAGCCGTGTGGCTTCGTCGGCGGCGCTGTCCAGGAAATAGTTGCGCGCGTCCAGGCTGGCATGGTCCACGATCACGGCGGGATGGGCACGGGCGAAAGCGGCCTCGGTTTCGGTGATGGCGCCATTGTCCACCATGGAATCCAACACCAGGCTGGCGCGCTGCTGGGCCTTGAGCAGATCGCGCCGCGGCGAGAAAACGGATGGCGCGCGCGTCAGGGTCGCCAGCATGGCGGCCTGCGCCAAGGTCAGGTTGCGGGCGGAGGTGCCGAAATAGACCCGCGCCGCGCCATCCACGCCATAGGCGCCACTGCCCAGATAGATGCGGTTGAGATAAAGCTCCAGGATCTGCTGCTTACTGAGTGACTTCTCCAGACCTGCCGCATCGATCAGTTCGACCAGCTTGCGCGACATGGTGCGCTGCTGGTTGGTGTAGACGATCTTGGCGGTCTGCTGGCTGATGGTCGAGCCGCCGGCCACATAATGCCGGGCCCTCAGATCCAGGAGCAGGGCGCGAGCAAGGCCCAGCGGATCGATGCCATTGTGGGAATAGAAGCGGCGGTCCTCCATGGCGATGAAGGCGGCCGGCAGATAGGAGGGCATCTCCTTCAGGCTCAGGCGCTGGCCGACGATGGCGCCGCGATGGCCCACTTCGTTGCCGTTCACGTCCAGGAAGGTGAAAGCCAGCGGGCGGTTGACTGCATAAAGATCGACGTTCGGGTCGAGCCTTGGCGCAAACAGACCCAGCACCAGCGGTGTCAGATAGAGCAGCGCCAGCGGCACGGCGATGACCGCCATGAGAATCGCAAAGGGGCGGGCATAAGGCTCCGCCACTTGCGCCCATTCGCGCCAGTCGCGGGGGTCTTGGGGAGCCGGCATGGCCGGGATTGCTGACCGATATTTGCGGCGGTTTCAAGGTGCGGGCGGATGAGCGCCGTGGCAAGGTAAAGCCATGTGGGAAGGCATGACCTTGATTCCGGGCCGGGATTGCGGCGGTTGCACGGTCTGCTGCGTCTTTCCCACCATCAACAAGCCGGAAATCCAGAAACAGTCGGGCGCCCGCTGCCGCCATTGCCACGAAACCGGATGCGGCATCTATGACAGCCGGCCCCCGGTCTGCCGCGCCTATTATTGCGCCTGGCGCACCGTGGATATTTTCAGTGAGGACTGGCGTCCCGATCGCTCGGGGGTGCTGCCTTATGTGGAAACCGAGGGCATCGCCGAGGACTTCGATCTTTCCACCGGCATTGGGCTGATGCTGGTGGGCAATCCGCTCAAGATCGTGCGGCAGAAATGGTTTCAGGACTTCGTGGTCACCGGCGTGATGAGTTCGGTGCCGCTGTTTCTTTCCGTTCCGGGACCGCGCGGCCATCAGGCGGCGACGGTTTCTCTTAACACCGAAGAGATGCTGGACGCCATTCGCGGCAACCGGGTGAAGGACGCGCTGGAATCAGTTCTGAAAATCCTGCGCAACTGGGATTTCCAACCTGCAAAAATTTCATACAGCGGCAACGACGTCAGCGCGGAAGAAGAACCCTCCTAATTCACGACATTACGCAGCGATATTCCAAACTTCTTCCCGTCAATCTTTGGAAGCGC
>Ga0134126_10001753_pt1 | contig 27648 bp, 21 predicted proteins | sample KB31752_FD_96881 | JGI IMG/M metagenome (GOLD analysis project Ga0134126, IMG submission 96881) | Terrestrial soil microbial communities with excess Nitrogen fertilizer from Kellogg Biological Station, Michigan, USA - KB3-175-2 | ecosystem: Environmental > Terrestrial > Soil > Unclassified ... | reverse complement strand
ACCAACTACAAGGAAATCGAGTTGATGGTGCGCGACGGCATGTCACCCGCACGCGCGCTGCTGGCCGCCACCGCCGTCGACGCGAAGATCCTGCGCCAGCAGGATCAGTTCGGTCAGCTGCGCAAAGGACTGGATGCCGACATCATCGCCGTGCCGGGCGACCCCACCCGCGACATCACTGCGATCGAGCACGTGCAGCTTGTCATGAAAGGTGGAGTGATTTACCGGCATCCTTGACGGACCTCCCGCCTCGCCTCGCCGCGTCCATTGCCACGTGGGCCGGCCCGCCTCGCCTTCGCCTCCGTGTGCCCGTTCCATGGAGCCCCGCCCACTCTGCAGACTTATTACGGGTACGGGCCGCTCGATAGCGAGCGGACGCTTCGGTGGAGGCCAGGCAGGGGCACGATGGCCGGCGAGATCGAATTGAAACTGGCGACGGCGCCAAGCGCAGTGCGCGAGATCGCGCGCCGCCAAAAAAATCGCGGTCGCTGTCGATCGGCCTAATCTCCGTTCGTATTGGGGGTGAAACCGGCAATTGCGCCGGCGACAGTGCCGAGGAGCCTCCCATGAAGCAGTATCTACTCAGTATCTATCAGCCGGACGGCCCCATCCCCACGCCTGCGGCCCTCGAAGGCATCATGCGCGACGTAAATGCGGTGCGTAAGGAAATGACGGCGGCTGGCGCCTGGGTCTTCAGCGCCGGGCTGCACCCACCTACCACGGCTACCGTGGTACGCCTGAAGGACCGCGAAGTCCTGACGACCGACGGCCCATACATCGAAGGAAAAGAGCACATCGGAGGCTTTACGATCATCCGTGCAGCCGATCTGGACTGCGCTCTGGAATGGGGACGAAAGCTCGCCCGGGCCACCACCCTCCCGGTCGAAGTCCGGCCGCTCAACGAGCACTGAGCCGACCGCGAATGCCCGACCCGCGAGTTGCCGAGATCGAGCGTGTCTTCCGTGCGGAGTACGGTCGCGCGGTAGCCGTCCTGATTCGCGCCTTCGGCGATATCGGCATGGCCGAGGAGGCGGTCCAGGACGCCTTCACCGAGGCGGTGCAGCGATGGCCATCCTCAGGGCTCCCCCCGAGCCCGGCGGGATGGATCATCACGACCGCGCGCAACCGGGCGATCGATCGACTGCGCAGGGAAGAATCCCGCGATTTTCGGCACCAGCAGTCCGCCGAAATGCTCGTGGCCGCTGAGCCTGAGGAGGACACTGCCGTGGCCGACGACAGACTGCGACTGATCTTCACTTGCTGCCACCCTGCCCTCGGGACCTCCGCGCAAGTAGCCCTGACACTGCGTCTTCTCGGCGGGCTCACCACAGCGGAAGTGGCCCGTGCGTTTCTCGTTCCGGAAGCCACCATGGCCCAGCGGTTGGTGCGCGCCAAGGGCAAGATCCGCGATGCCGGCATCCCTTACCGCATACCCGAGGCGGCGGATCTTCCGGATCGCCTGCGGTCCGTGCTGGCGGTCCTCTACCTGATCTTCAATGAGGGTTATACCGCGAGCTCCGGAGACCGCCTCGTCCGCGAAGAGCTCTGCGCGGAGGCCATCCGGCTGGGACGGCTGCTGCGAGAGCTCATGCCGGAGGAGCCGGAGGTGATGGGCTTGCTGGCCCTCATGCTCCTCATCGATTCCCGCCGTGCCGCCCGCCTGACGCCGGGCGGGCAGTTAGTCCTTCTGACCGATCAGGACCGGGCCCAGTGGAATCGCGATCTCATCCGCGAGGGACAGGATCTGGTTCGGCATTGCCTCGCGCGCAACCAACCCGGTCCCTACCAGATCCAGGCGGCCATCAATGCGGTGCACAGCGATGCACCCTGCGCCGAAGCGACGGACTGGCCGCAGATCCTCGCGCTGTACGATCAGCTCATGGCCATCGCGCCGAGCGCCGTGACGGCGCTCAATCGTGCCGTGGCCGTCGCAGAAGTGCGGGGACTTCATGAGGCGTTGGCGGCCGTGGATCGCCTCGACCTGGCCGATTACTACCTGTTCCACGCCATCCGGGCCGATCTGTTGCGCCGCCTCGGTCGCAACGTCGAGGCCAAGCGCGCATACGACACTGCGATCGCTCGCAGCGATAACACTGCGGAGAAGGGATTCTTGGAGCGCCGACGCCAGACGCTCGATGATGCATAGGATGGCGCCGCGTCGTGTTCGTGCGCTGGCCCGCTTTCTCGAGCTTGACAGGTGGACCGCTTTCTTCCAGTCTATGACTATTGTTCATTGCAATATATATTTACTGAATTTCTGTCATAGAAAGCTGAGCAGGAGCGCGCAGAGCGACGCAGGACGAAATACGAGAGGGCCGACTCTTGAGTTCCGAGATCCGCACACAGAGCCTGCCGGCGAATTTGGGGCAGCCCGCGGCACGCGAAGGCCGCCTGCGCTCCGTGGCCTTCGGTATGGCCTTTACTGTGATGCTCTTGGGACTCGTGATCTACGGCGCGCTGTATCTCGATCCAGCGATCTCCGGGGCAAAGGAGCGTCCGCCGGTCGGTCCCGTGCTGTTGTCCGCCCTGATGCCGATCGCGACATTGGTGCTGCTCTCCCTGCTCGAGCGCTTGTTCAAACCAGGAGGGCCCCGTAAGTCGCTCGAGAGCTATTTGCTGCACCTGCAGATCAACGTCTTCTATTTCTTCATGGCGGGGATCGCAGGCGTGCTCACCGCGATGGCCGCCGCGGCTATCGCCCACCGGTTGGGATTCAAGCTCGGTCTGATCGACCTGAGATTCGCCCAAGGCAAAGGAATGCTGGCACTCGTGGCAACCGTGTGGCTGTCCGCCGCCGTCGGGGATTTCTTCTTCTACTGGTTCCACCGCACGCTGCATCGAACCCCGTTCCTCTGGGCGCACCACAAGATGCATCACATGGATCAGGAGCTCGAGGCGATTACGATCGCCCGTCAGAACTGGATCGAGGTGTTCATCGCGGCTGTGGCCATCTCATTGCCGATAATGATCCTCTTCAAGCTGGACAACCTGGACCCATGGAAGCTTGGCGTGGTGACCGGATGCCTCCTCACGGTCCTGACCACACTCCTGACCGTCGGTCACCTCAATGTCCGATGGCAGGTCGGCCGGGCCAGCCTCCTCTATTGCAGTCCGCAGGTCCACCGCATTCATCACAGCCACCTGCCAGAGCATCAGGACCGGAACTTCGCCTTCGTCCTGCCGCTGTGGGACGTGATCTTCGGGACCTACTACGCCCCATCATGGGATGAATTTCCGCCGACCGGAGTCGCGGGCGAAAAGGAGATCACCTCGTTCTTCGAGGCGCAGATCTTTACGCAGCGCGAGTGGTGGCGAATGTTTCGCGCGTGGCGAAAGCGCCGCGCCGCCCCTACCGGCTGAGCGGGAGTCGATATGACCGGACACGCGTACTCGCGCCGTGCCATGCTGGGGCAAGGCACGCTCGCCCTGGGCGGCCTCGCATCACTCGCCGGGAAAGCCGCCGACGCCGATACGTCCTGCGGGAGCGACGACGGTGAGATCCTCGGGCAAGGCCGCTTCCGCTACCGCGCACGGCGGCTGTGGGGACGATTGGATCCCTACCAATATCCGGTCAGAGACTGCCACGGCATCAGCGGGGACCGCGACGGCCGGATCGTGCTCCTGACGAACGACACCCACAACAACCTGATCGCCTACAGCAGGGCAGGAAGCCTCGCCCGGGCTTGGGAGCATCGGTTCCCTGGAGCTCACGGCCTCGACATCGTCGAGCGCGAGGGCGAGGACCAGTACTGGATCACGGACCACACCCGACAGGTGGTCTCGGTGTGCACGGCCGACGGAGCCGAGCTTCTGCACGTGGGCCCGGAAGCGCTGCGGACAAAGTACCCCGACCTTTCCAAATACCATCCGACGAACACGGCCACGCTCCCTGGCGGGGAGTTCTTCATCAGTGACGGGTATGGCTCGAGCTTCGTTCACCACTTCGACCCCAAGGGCCGCTATATCTCGAGCTTCGGCGGCCCCGGCGAAGGGCCCGAGCATCTGAACATCCCACACGCCGTCTGGATCGACACTCGGTCAGGGAAACCCCTGCTGCTCGTCTGCGACCGACAGCACAATGCCCTCAAATGGTTCTCGCTCGACGGAGAGTTCCTCCGCATGATCGACTTCGGAGCCATGATGCTCGCCGATGAGCCCATCGCCATCCTGCCGTGCAATGTCGCGCAGCTCGGCGGCCGCTTCAAAGATCATCTGGCGATTGCCGGGCTGTGGGGAATGGTCGTGATCCTCGACGGGGCTGATCGCGTGGTCTCCGCCGTTGGAGGTCTGCCGCCGACCTACGTGGATGGCAAGTTGCAGCAGCTGGTGATCTTCAATTACACCTTCGGCCACCCGCACGACCTTTGTGTCGATGAGACGGGGGCGATCTACGTCGCGCAGTGGGGATCGAACCGCACCTACCCCATCAAATTGGAGCCGCTCGAGACGTAATCTACCGCGGCCGGTCCGGGCGGCCCGGTTCCACGCCCAGATGCGTATCGAAGAATCGGACGATCACACGGTAGGCTGCGCGGGATTCCGGCAGATCGACGTCATAGAAGAACGCGTGCCCCATGCCCTCCCAGACGTGAAGCTCGGCGTCGACACCCCGGGAGACGAGCACGGAGTGTGTGTAGACGACGGAGCTCAATGCAATGTCGCGTGTGCCGCTGATCATGAGGGATGGCGGAAACCCTGCCATGACGAGGGCCGACCGCACAGGAAAAGCCATTGCATCGCGCTGAGGCACCTTCTTGAAGTACGGATTCCTGTCGGCGCTCTCGAAGACGAGGTCATCGCCATACAGCGCCCGCCCGAAGTATCCGGAATCACCGTCCGACCAGTAGCTCGCCCCGCCGGACAGCATCGCGATGGCGCCAGGCAATGGAAGGTTCTCCTTGTGGAACGCTGTAACAGCCTCCGCAACCAGCAGCGCACCCGCCGAACAGCCGTAGATGCCGATGTCCCGCGGCTCGTATTTCTCGAGCAGCTTTCGATAAACAGCCGTCACGTCGTCGCTCGCCGCGGGAAACGTGTGCTCCGGGCCTTCGCGGTAGTCGATGCTGATGACTTTCATGCGCGCGAGGGCGGCAAGCGGCACCGACTCGGACTCACTGTTGATGCCCCATCCGCCTAGGAACCCGCCGCCGTGCAGGTCGATGAGCACTCGCTTGCGCTTTCGTGCCGCGATGCCCGCGGCGGGCACAAATACCTCCGTGTGAACCCCACCGATCTCCTGCTGCTCGCTTGCGACGGCATACCGGGCGCGAAGACGCTTGTAATACGACGATGCCTGAAAAGCCCCCATTTCGCACTGACGGATCGCGGGCGCCCGACTGGCACTGGCTTGCTCCATTGGAGGGCAGGCCTTGAACGCCGCGGCATCCTTCTCCTGATCCCGCAGGGTAGACTCCGATTGGGTGCGCCCAGCCTGATCCAGGAAAGACGACTCAGGCAGCAGGAAGGCGGGCACACGGACCCTACCCTTGTCGTCTACGGGCGCCGGGGAGGCAGCCAGGCTCAGGCCAGCCCAAGAAAGCCCCGCGCAGACCATGAGCACTGCGGATATGAGAACACGCACGTGCCGGAACGTCACGGGATGATCGCTTCAGCCCGGTCCTGTCGCCAAGCGCGCAGCATCTGCCACCATCCGCGCAGCGTTACCAGTTGGGCGTCAGTGAACGACGTGATTTCCCGCTCTCCTTCGACACCGGTCGCAGGGTACTCATCCCGCGAAGGCTCATAATAGGTTCCGAAGATCACGTCCCAGATCGGGTAATAGTTCGCGAAGTTCTTGTCGCGGTGTTGCGGCAGCCTGCTGTGATGGATTCGATGCAGCTGGGGGTTGTTCAACAGGAAGCTGGCCCGACCCAGGTGGAGCCTGACGTTCGCGTGAAACAGCGGACCCCAGGCCATGCTGGAGATGCCGATGACCGCGCCACTCACGCCCGCGGAGAAATAGTCGATCGCATCCAACCTGAAGATCACGGCTGCCGGCAGACCCGTGAACAAGGGCAGCATGATTTCCGTCCAGCTCTGCCGGCCGACCGTAATCGCCTCCAGGGAAGTGTCCGTGTGGTGGAGCTTGTGACTCTGCCAGAAGAAGGGAACCTTGTGCCACGTCCGGTGATACCAGTAGTAGAAGAAATCTCCGATGAAGCTCGACAGTAAAAAGGCGCCGAGCAAGGTCGCCGCGGTGTGCCCGTGCGCAAATCGCAGATCGATCCAGCCCAGTCTGAAGTGTTGGTTGAGCGCCTTGACCAGGAGCCCCACGATCATGCCTCCCAGCGCGAAGAAGCTGCCGGTGAAAATATTGATCTGGAAGTTCAGGAGCCAATCGTCGAACGACTTGCGTGGCCCGGCCGCGGGAAGCACCCGCTCCAGCAACGCAAGCACGATGTAGATCCCGAAGGCCAGCAGATACACGCGCACGGCGGGGTTGCTCAAGGCTCGCGAAAGCTCGCCGAGCGAAACGACGAGAACGAGGACGCCGAGCAGGAGAATCGTGAAACCAATGCCGACCACGGCATGCCTCGCTCGACCGATATTCATACCACTACCACGGTGCGCGTCTAACCCGACGGAGGCGGAAGATGCGGCAATTGCGGGATTTGCCCGGTTTTCAGGAACTCTGCGTGACAGGGAAGGGAGACCTCGAGACCACAGTCCGCCCGCAGAAGAATGCGGTCCCCGGCCCACGGCGCCTCGATGGTGGCCACCCGGTCGAAGCCGCGTGGAATTCGCGCAACACCCTGGATATATGGGATGGAGATCCGGCCGTCTTCGTCCCGTTCCAGGCATGTTCTTACGCCACGCTCCGTCAACCGATTGCGCCGGCACGAAGCGGCAAGGCCGATGTCGAAGTAGCCCGTCATATCTTCGATACCCATGACGTTGCAGTGGCGACCGTTCCATGGCGGATAGTTCCGCCCTCCATTGGAGAACCACAGCAGCGTGCAAGACAGCCGCCGTGGATCGCGCAGGGAGAACCAGACGTACCCCTGCTCCGGGAACGTGACCGCGGACCAGGCGAGCTCCACCGTCGGGTCGGCGCAGAGAATGGCCAGGTCCTCGAATCCCGGGCGGGCGGGAAACCGCGTCAGATCCGCCATCGACCCATCTATGCAGGGCACCTGGTGAAGATCGGAGATCTCCACGTCGGGCTGGAGAGAGGATTGCCCGCCCGTCTCGGCGCGCTCCAGGGGCTCCGGGTAGGTGAAGCCACACTTCAAACGGCTGAAGGAAAGCCGGCCCGCGCCGGCCATTGCGGGAAAGGCCAGTGTCGCATGGTGCCCGGGATTGATGGGCCCCGTCAGCCGGCTCAGATCATGCCGCTGGTAAATGACAGGCTGGTCACTCACGAGAGCCGTGACCGCATGACAGTGGCCGCCCTGTCCCGACAACGACATGCCGAGCTGTAACCAGCAGCCTGACGTGGAGCTTCCGTGACCCATGGCATGCCACATACTATTGGCGGTCTCGCCATGCGGCGGCAATGTCTTTCCCGCGGACAGCGCCGCATTCTTGCTGCCGAAGGCCGAGCAGAAGAAATCACCCCGTAAAGTCGCGAGCAGCGGGGGAGTCGCCGGATCCAACGGCTCATCCCACCAGGGCGCGATGGCATACGGTTGGATAGGATGAGCTTCCTGCGGATAGAATGTGACGGGCGCCAAATGTCCGCCCGTGACGGTGAGCGCAAGCTCGACGCACCGCGTCTTCATGAGGAACGACCGGCGGCCGAAAACGTTGCGGGTCCGCAATTCGCTCATGGCTGCCGCGGGCCGGGCCTAGCCTCGAGCCCCGATGGGCAGCACCGCGCTCAGCGGATAGCGGTGTGACAGCACGCAGGGCACCTCGCTGCGCGCCTCGAGATTCTCGAGAATCACCTCTCCTTCGAGACAGGCCGCCCCATTGCGGATTCTCGTGTCGACTCTGAGATGATGAACGACCACATCCGCACGGCCTTCCAGGCGCACGCCTCGCCAGATGCCGACGTTCGGCAGGGGATCGCACCAGTCCCAACCATAAGCGTTATGAGCGGGTTTGCGCAGAAAGCGATGCCTGGGGTGAACGAAGGAGCGCACTGCATAGAGGGGCCGCCGCTGCTCCGTGGGAAACCTCTCGCCGGATGCATCGGGCGCCAGCTCCATCCCGCTGGTCACTCGGACCACGAGCTCATTGAGTCCGTCCCGCAGCAGATGCTTAACGTCCACCTCGAGAGTGGCGCCAGCGCTCCCGTGGTCGCGCCCCGCTTGCCGCAGAAACTCCCGTGGCGAAGGAGAGGCAGTGTCTTTGCTCACAGCGCGCTCCCAACCGCTCAATACTCGGTGCACAGCTTGTGCGTCGCGGGCACGTCCTCATCGATGCTGGGGAAGCGGCCGCAGCCGTCCAGAAAGACATTATCCGTCTCGTCATCATTGACTGCCGAGACCTCTCCGACGATCGACGTTCCCGTGCCGGGTTGCGCCCAGAATTCGTGATAGAGATAGGGCGTCAGCGTGATGGACATGCCCGGCTTCAGCACGAACATGTGTCCGGCCTCGACGTGATGCAGAACCCCATCCAGGGAAACACTGACATCGCTGTCCGCGAGCCTTCCATCGGAAGAGGAGTTGTAGACGCGGCAGAGGAGGTTTCCGCCCGACCGACAGATGATGTCCTCGGACTTCCGCATGTGATGGTGCATGGGCGTATGCTGATTCTCACCCACGACCAGGACCTTCTCCGCGTAAGGCTTCGCGGTATAAGGAGCCTGCTGATGATGGCCGTTGCGAACGGTGAACACCACCAGTCCGACCTCTTCGAAACGGCCGGAGCCGAAATCGGTGATGTCCCATCCCAGCCTGCAGTGACGGATCTCGTCGCATTCCCGGCCCTTCGCGAGCCACTCCGAGGGGGCCCAATACGCGAAAGGCGGCAGCCTGATCTGATGCGCATGGAGCAGAGCAATCGCATCGTCGATCAGCGCATTGACCTTTGATCTTTTCACGCGCCCCCCTCGTTTTCTAGATGACTCGGACGGTTCCCCCGTCCACTGGGATCTGCGCGCCCGTCGTCTTGGCAAAGACCGGTCCGCAAAGCTCCGCGGCCAGCTCGGCGACATCGCGGCTCGTCACCTCCACTTTGAGCACGTTGTTGGTCTTGTAATCCTCGACGGTGAGGCCGTAAGAGGCGGCACGGGCGGCAAGCACTTCAGGAGTCCAGATACCCGTATCGAACACCGCGTTCGGATGGATGGTGTTCACCCGGATGCGGTCCCCGCCCCATTCCAGCGCGACGACGCGCGCGAGCTGCTGCAAAGCGGCCTTGGAGGCCGAGTAAGCGGCCGCTCCCGGACCTGGCGCCGGAACATTCTTCGAGCCGACGATCACCACGCGCCCGCCGCGTGGAGAGAGCTTGAGCAGGGGATGACTTTCCCGCAGCAGGACGAGGTTCGCATCCAGATTGATGCTCATCGTCCTGCGCCAGGTGTCGCTCGCGAGAGCGCTTACGGGAGCGCTCGGCGGAAAGATCCCCGCATTCAATATCAGCATGTCGAGGCCGCCGAAGGCGCGCACGGCCTCCTCGAGTGCCCGGTCGATCTCGGACTCGTTGGTTACATCGCAAGTCAGCCCCAGGTAGTCCTTGCGGCGGTGCAGAGAGCCCACGGCCGAAGAGCGATCCAGCCCGACCACCGCGGCGCCGCGCGACAGGAGAGAAGTTACGCAGGCTTTGCCGATGCCGGAGGCCGCGCCCGTCACGACTGCGACTTCTCCCGTCAGGCCGGGCGGCGAGCCACCCTTGCGGACCTTGGCCTGCTCGAGATCCCAATACTCCACGTCGAAGATGTCCTGCGCCGCAAGAGCTTCCCAGCCGCCCAGGACCGTGGCATTGGAGATGATCTGCATGGTGTGGCGATAGATATCCTCCACGATCGCCGCGTCCTTCGCGGTGCGGCCGACGGTGCCCAAACCGAGCTTCGGGTCCAGGATGACCCGCGGAGCAGGGTCCAGCATCGTGAGCGAATCGTTGCCGAGCTCGCGGAAGTACTCCCGATAAGAGGCCGCGTAGGCCGCCACATCGCGGCCGACCAACGGGACACGTTTGGTGCGAATGACATGGTCCGGAGTCGCCGGTCCTCGCTGTGAGATTTCCCGCACGTCCGGACGGCTCGCGAACGCCAGCGCCTCGGTGTCGCCATGAACGCTCAGAATCATCGGCGACCCGGCGGTATCGGAGACTGCCTTGCGCAGCGCGGCAATGTCGGCACGCGCCGTTTTGGAAGACAACCCGGTCCCGGACCCGTTGCGGAGCTCGGCGGATACAGGGACCCATGCGCCTCGCTGCGCGAGGTAGTCCTCCGCCAGACTCACCAGCTCGATCATCCGCTCGTAAGAGTCCTTCGCAGTCTCGCCGAACGTGAAGAGCCCGTGCTTGAGCAGCAGCATGCCGACCGTGTTCCGGCGGGCCTGAGCCGGATAGACTTCAGCGCACAAACGCGCGAGCTTGAATCCCGGCATCACATAGGGAACATAGACGAGTCGCTCCCCGAAGAGCTCGCGCACGCGCTGCTCGCCGCCCGGCGAGTTGCTCATCGTCAGAATGGCGTCCGCGTGCGTGTGATCGACGAAGCGCGCCGGCAGGATGGCATGGAGTATCGCCTCGACCGACGGCGACGGCGCACCGAGGTCGGTCATGCTCTTCCTGAGCTCCGCCGCCATTTGCGGATCCGAGAGAGCTTGGAGCTTCGCCAGAGCCAGCAGCGGCTGCATCCGGCACGGTGAGAAGCCGGCGGCCTCGATCGTCTCGAGATCCCAGCCACTGCCCTTTACGTAGATGACGGGCTCTTCCTCGCCAAAGAGATTGGCGAGGCGGCTCTTGACCGAGGTATTGCCGCCGCCATGCAGAACGAGGGACGGCTCCGCCCCGAGCAGCCGCGATGTGTACACCCGTAGAGCGAGGTCGCCTGCACAACGGCTCGCCTCCTGATCAGACCAGCGGCTCTTCATGAATCTACCTTCCGGCGATCGTCACAGCAGCCCCACACCGTGAGGGAGCTTTTTGATCACTATACCGCCCGCGGGAAGCGTGAGGCGCAGGAGCTCCTGCTTCGTCGAGCGGTCGATCACGTGCACATCGGATTGCGATGCGCTGACGACGATGACCTCGAGTCCACCGCCCTCCCCCGGAACGACCATTCCAAAAGCCTGGCCCTCGGGCTCGACCTCGAGCTGGTCCTGGAGCCCCGCGGGAACGGTCACCATTTTCCAGTCCGTCGCCACCGGTTCAGTGGCGTACAGAGTATGAGTGCGACGGAGCGCCAGCAGGCTGAGCGGCGCACCACGGTAAGGAATGTCGGACGCCGCCACCCAATCCCAGCCGGCAGGCAGCTCGGGCCTGAGCCTCAATCCCTCGGGTCGTGGTTCGAGCCCAAGAAAGCTCTCGAGACTGGAGTAGACGAAGGTGCCGGCGATGTATGGTCCGAGCGGAGCGCTGCTCCACGGCAACCGCCGCAAGGAGTCGTTGTAATAGCCGTCACCGAACTGCCCCGGAACCGTATGCGAGGCCGCCGGGTCCGGCATATCGGTGAGCAGCGCGCTGGCCCGCAGAGCCTGGAGAGCCAGGTCCGGCCGGTCACTCAGCGCGGCCGCATGTCCGATCCACGAGCCGAGGACCGCCCAGATGCCCCCCATCAGCCCAAAATCGTCATTCTCCCCGGCTTGGTATGTCAGCGTCTCCGGACGATTACGGCGATACTCGCGGGCGCTGGAGCTCACGGTGTGAAATCCACCCGCGCCACTCGCGCCGGCGACGAAGAATCGGCTGCTGAACAACTCCTTGAGGACCGCGGCCGCCCGCTGCGGATCGGCGACGCCGTACAGGACGGGAAACACTTCGTCTCCGGTGTCCTCGCGCACGACCTGTCCGGCCGGGTTGATGTTGAGATAGTAGAGTGCCGCAGCATCGTCTTGGGGACGCAGATAGCGATTGATCGCGGCGCGCAGACTCTGCGCAGCGGCCCGATAACGCCGCTGGTTGACGGGATCCCCCATTGCACCGGCCAGCTCGCTGACGGCGGTCAGCGCGGCGTACGCCTCGCTGTTGACCTCCGTGACCGCCCCGGAAATGTTGGTGGTTCCGATGTTGCGCCAGGTGAATAGTCCGCGCGTGCCCAAGGCCGTGGATGTGCACCAAAGCAGCCCGTAGGTGTTGTTGGGCCCGACCCACCTTTGCGACTGGATCCAATTCGCGGCGCGCAGGATGCCCGGATACACATCGAGCAGGAAGCCGCGGTCCCGGGTCAGGCTGTAATATTGCCTCGCCGCAATGAGCATGAGCGGCGTATCGTCATTGATGTTCATCCCATAGTCATCGCGCAGGAGCGGCTCACCCGAGGCCAGCATGTACTCGCTGAATTTTCCGTTGCGCTCCTCTCCATGCTCGAACCAGAGGTCGAGCAATTTGCGAGAGAACGCCGGGGAAAAGTAGCTGCTGCCCATCAGGTAGAGGGCGGAGTCGCGCGCGACCACCACGTCCGCCGGCGGGCCGTTGGTGAAGCCCTCGCCCCACCGATACTGCTCCTGGACCCTGAGCATGTTCACCTTGCCCCACGCGTTGGCGCGATTGATCGCCGCATCGGGCGTGATCAGCCTCGCGGTATCGACGTAGCGCCGGACCGCGTCATTGGACTGCTGGAGGAGCTGCTGAACGCGAGCCACATAAGCCTGTCTCACGGGAACGCGGCTCGTCTGATCGAACAGCGTCGACAGCAGGAGCTGAGAGGCGTCGCCGCCGAGCCCGCCCTTCGCGGCCGGCCAGTACGCAAAGCTCAACGCGAACGGCTGGCTGTCGGACCACCGATAGCTCGTTGTGAGCACGACGATGCCGTTGCCCAGGGTCCGCCCTTCCATGCCGGCACTCGCGGCTCCCCACAGGAGGGCGGTTCCGCCATCGGCATAGTGCAGCAGTGCATACCGCCATCCGTTGAGTTGCGTCTGCTCGATCGAGGTTCCCTTGGGCAACCTGAGCACCGATCGAATCTGAATGATCCCCGCCAGGTGCGCCGATCGCCGGAGAAGGAACTGCCCTGCCCGTGTGTATTCGGTTTCGAAGGGAACGAAGAACGCCTTGGTGATCTGGCCCGCATCCAGGCGGTACAGTGTTTCCTGATAGGCGGGGTGAAAGGATGTGCTGACGGGGGTCGCCTGCCCGCCGGTCGCGGAAGCGATCTGCAACCGCCAATCCACTGCGTAATCGTGCTGATTGGTCGATTCGCGGAACTCGTGCGTGGGATTTCCCGGGAAGGATCCGTCGACGAGATCCGTCGTACGATCCAGCGTCACGTACGTGTTGCGGTTTCCAAGCGATTCTCCGATCCACAACTGCCCGACCGGCCGGTTCGCGGCAACAGCCGGACTGGCGTCAACGGGAGCACCCGGGTCCTGCGCCCTGGCATCGCCGAACCCTGCCAAAACCGAGGCCGAAGCGGCAAGGATGAGAGCCGTCAGGCGGCCGCCGAGGTGGCGCACAGGAATCATCGCAGGGCCCGAACGGCTGCGGCGATTCGCGCCGCATCGGGCTTGTACATCCCTTCCAACACCGGAGTGAAAGGTACGGGAACGTCGGGCGAGGCTACGCGCACGATTCGGGTGTCGGGCCAGCGCTCGGCAATTCCCCCGGCCAGCTCGGCGCCGACCCCTCCGGTCTTCGGCCCCTCCTCGACGATCACGACCCGGCCGGTCTTGGCCACCGATGCGCCGATCGTGTCCCAATCGATGGGCGCGAGGCTGCGCAAGTCGATCACTTCGACATCGACGTGCTCTTCTGTAGCGAGGCGCTCGGCAGCCTGCATGGCATAGTGGACCATCAAAAGCCAGCCGAGCACCGTCACTTCACGGCCCTCGCGGCGTATGGCCGCCTGTCCGAGTGGAACGATATAGTCCTCCGCCGGGATCTCGCTGGTGGCATCCACGGCACCGGGCTCGGCCCGCGCGCCTTTGGAGCCATAGAGCAACTTGTGCTCGAACATCAGAACCGGATTGCCATCGCGGAGCGCGGCGTTGAGCAGCCCCTTGGCATCGTAGGCCGTCGAGGGTGCCACCACCTTCAGCCCCGGAACCCCGGTGAAGTAACGCTCCATGTTCTGCGCGTGTTGCGACCCCCGGCCGGTGGCGCCGACGGGCGCGCGCATGACGAGCGGTACGCTCGCAGTGCCGCCCGACATGTAGCGCATCTTGGCGGCATTGTTGATGATCTGGTCGCTCGCGAGGAACAGGAAGTCACCATACTGCACATCGGCAATGGGGCGCATTCCCATCATGGCGGCGCCGGTGGCCAGCCCGAAGAAGCCGAGCTCGGCGATCGGCGTGTTGATCAAGCGATCGGAAAAGCGCTCCTCCAGGCCCAGGGTGACGGTGAAGGCGCCACCCCAGCCCCCGCGAACGGCGATGTCCTCGCCGATGCAGATCACCGCCGGGTCGGCCGCCATCGCCTGCGCGATGCCCTCGCGCAGCGCCTCCGCGATCCCGAGCCGGCGCTTTCCCTGTTTGGCGGGAGCCGATGACTCCCGTTGCTCCGGGTGCTTCTGCACTCGCGCGCCGGGAGCCACCGCAGTTGCAGGCGGGGCAAACACATATTCGGTGATCTCGCCGGCCTCGGGATGAGGAGCGGCTTTGGCGCGCTCGACGGCTCGCGTGAGATCCGCTTGAATGCGCTTCTGAATCTCCTCGCGTTCGCCCTCGGAGAGCTCCAGCTTACCGGCGAATCGATCGATGGGATCGCGCTGCGCCCAAAGCTCGCGCTCGGCCTTGGGCTGGTAGTGGCACGGATCGCGTCGTGAATGACCGGTTCGCCGATACGTCAGCAGCTCGAGCAGTACCGGACCTTTGCCGCTCCGGCACTCATCGACGGCCCTCCGGCTGGCTGCAAGGACCGCCAAAACATCGTTGCCGTCCACCGTCTCACCGCGAAAGCCGTAGGCGGCAGCCCGGTCCGATATGCGGGCATTCTTCATCACGAGATCCACGTGGGTCGACGCGCCATACAGGTTGTTCTCGCAGACGAAGATGACCGGCAGATTCCAGATGGCCGCCATGTTGACGCCCTCGTGAAACGCGCCCTCGGCAATCGCGCCATCACCGAAGAAGCAGGCCACTACCTTGTCCTCTTTGCGCATCTTGAACGAGAGCGCCATTCCCGCGGCGAGCGGGATTCCGCCGGCGACGATGGCGATGCCGGGAACCATTCCTTTCGACATGTCGCCGACATGCATCGAGCCGCCGCGGCCCTTGCAGCATCCCGTCTCGGCGCCAAAGAGCTCATCGAGGAGCTCTTGTGCCGTCAAGCCCTTCGCAAGCGCGTGACCGTGGCCGCGAAACGTCGAAGTGATCCAGTCCTGCGCTCGAAGCGCGGCGCAGACCCCGACCGCCGTGGCTTCCTGCCCCTGGCATTGGTGAATGGTCCCGGGCATCGCTCCTTCGAGGAAGAGGAATTTCACGGTCTCCTCGAATTCGCGTATGAGCACCATCCGCTCATACAAGGAAAGGAGAAACGCGCGGTCCTGTTCTGACATTATCCCACCCGGATGGTTGCGATGACGGTGCCGACGGCTACCTTCGCGCCCGCGGGCGCATGGATGTACCGCAGAACTCCCGTGACGATGCTCTCGACCTCTTGCAGGGCTTTGTCGGTCTCTACTTCGAGCAGCGGCTCGCCTCGCTTGACGCTCGCTCCGATGTCGACCAGCCAGCGCACGATCCCGAGCTCCACGCCCTCATTGGTCGCAAGGTCGGGCATCTTCATGTTCACGTCCATAGTCAGGGCTCTTCCGTCACGGTAATCGGGTGTGATCTGACGAATTCGGCGGCCTCCGAAGCGGTGAAGACCGACTGTGTGGTTCCGAGCGCCCGGGTCGCCGAGGCGCCCATGGCGCTCGCATAGCGCAGCGTCTGCGGCATGGTCCATCTTTGCAGTGTTCCCACGATGACCCCGGAGGTGAACGCATCTCCGCAACCCGAGGGATCGGTGACCGCCATTTGATAAGCCCCGCAGCGCCAGACCGTACCGGCTCGCCCGGCGAGGACTCCGTGCGCTCCGCGAGTGATGATGACGGTGTCCGCGCCCATGTGTTGCAGGGCGCGCAGCTGGTCGTAGGGATCGGTGAAGCCGGTGAAGGTGCGGGCTTCGTCTTCATTGGGAAGAAAGACATCGACCAGATGCAGCAGGCCCGTCAGGTCAGCCGACCCGCGCTGATCGTGCGGCACCGCGACATCGAGAACGGTCGTAACACCGCAGCCGCGGCAGAACTGGAGCAGGTCCGCCAGTCGGGACAGCTCGACCCCGGGGAGCGCGAACAGGCCACCCAGATAAAATACGTTGAGACTGCGCACCCAATCCCGCGCGATCTGCTCGATGGTAAAAGCCCTGTTCGCGCCGATGACGTGCAGATAGCGGCGATCCTGACCTTGGATGAGCAGGATGACGGTGGTGCTCGTGGACAGGTCCTCGACCTGCCTGATGCGCGCTGTTCCCACCTCGTGGCGCGCGAAGCTCTCGAGCAAAAATCCAGCAGCGAGATCCCGTCCGAGGCAGCCCACGACATCAGCGGCAACTCCCTGCCGCGCGAGATCGATGGCCACATTCGCTGCACAGCCACCCGCGCTTGCGGGCATCTGCGGCAGAACCGTCAGTTCCCCTTCCGCGGGCCAGGCCGCAAGAGGACCACAGAAGGTGTCCTGGACCAGCAGGCCCGCGCACCCGACCCGTGGGGAGGCATTCGCTCGTCTCATCGGAAGCTCAAGCTTTGCCGCAACATCCGAGAATCTCTATGCGCTCGAGCACGGCATCGCATACGACCCGCCGTCCGACCACCATGAGATCGTTGCCGGTCGGGCCGCCCACGATGGCGTGCGGGTTGCTCTCCGTCGAGCATAACGCGGGACGGACTGCCTCGAGATAGCGCTGTTTGATATAGGTCCCGTAGTTGACCTTGAGAACTCCCAGCCCGATGGCGGCACGGAGCGATTCGTCATCGATTCCGGTGCCTCCGTGGAGCACGAGGGGAACCCGCACGGACCGGTGGAAAGCCTCCAGGCGCGCGAGGTCGAGCGGCGCGCGCCCATTCAATTTGATGTGCTCGTTGCCCACGCTGACCGCCAGAAGATCGACGCCTGTCGCCGCTACGAACTCGGCCGCCACTTGCGGATCGGAAGTCTTGGCGCCGCCGTGGTGCTCGCCGCCGCCGGAGGGCAGCTCGTCGATCTCGGCCTCGATCGCCACACCGCTGTCATGGGCCAGTGCCGCGAGCCGTGCGACGCGGCGTGTATAGTCCCTGAGAGTTGCCGCGGGATCCGCGGGCATGACGAGGTTGAAGCCCGCCGTGATCGCCTCCTCCACCCAAGCGTCCTCGGCACACTCGTTGAAGATGAATCCACAGGGTACGCTTGCCTGCGCAGCGGCGACCTTCCCGAGCGCGCCGTAGAGGGCGAGCTCGGATGGCCTGCCTCCCGCGCGCTGACTCAGGAACTCGCCATTGAACCCGATGATGATGGGCGCCCGCACGGCTTCGGCCGCATCGATCACCCCTTGGAGGGACTCGAGATTCCAGCTCTCGAAGTAACCAATGGCATACTTGCCGCGCTTGGCGGATTCCAGCATTCGACCGATCGGCGTCAGTGACATAGACGTGAATTCTTTTCAACTTTTGTGTAGAGTACTTGAATGAAGATCAACGCTAAGGCCAGGCGGGTGGCCCTGTCAAGTCCCGTGAAACTACAGCCCAACCGGAAAGCTCTCGCACCCAATAATTGGGCGGGTACGACCGACGGGCCGCGACCTCTGCTGACCTATCTCAGAGGCGTGCTCAACTCCCTCAATCCCACGGAACGGCTGATCGCCGACTGCATCCTTGCCGATCCCGAGCGGGTGATTACCTCCTCGATCGCGGAGGTCAGGTCGCGCTCCGGCGCGAGTGTCGGCTCCATCGTCGGCTTCTGCCGGCGGTTGGGCCTCAAGGGCTTTGCGGAATTCAAGATCGCGCTGGCGCAGGATCTCGCCCAATCCGGCCTGCCCGGAATGGAAGGGCCGCAAGGCGGCTCCGTGGCGGAGAAGGTGTTCCACTGTCATGCTCAGAGCCTGATCGAGGCTCTGCAGGCCAATCCGCCCGCCGCCTTCGAGCGCGCCACCGAGATGCTCGAGCGCGCGCGCCGTATCGAATTCTTCTCCATCGGCCTCTCGTATCCCGTGGCCTACACGGCGTATTCCAAATTCGCGCTGCTCGGACTGCAGGCCGCCACCGAGGCGGATTCGCACATGCAACTCATCAAGGCGACGCAGCTTCGCCCTGGAGATGTGGCGTTCGGCATCTCGTGCTCCGGCGCGACTCGCGAGACCGTGCAGTGCCTCGAGGTGGCCAAGACGAAGGGAGCGACCACCATCGCGCTCACCAATGCCATGAAGTCACCCATTACGAACTTCAGCGATCTGTGCCTCTATGCCACGCCGAGCGAGATCAACTACTTCCAGGCTCCGCTCGCCTCGCGGGTGACGCAGCTCGCGGTCATCGATGCCCTGTTCGTGAGCCTGGCGCTCAAGCACCGCAGCAGGACGTCGGCGCGCCTGCAGCAATCGCGAGAAGAGCTTCTCAAACGCCGCCTGAGCTGAGTCAGTTCGGCGATCCGCTGCGAAAAGGTACGGCGGGCAGCCCGGCGCTGTTGAACACGTTCCCGTCCGGAGTGTTGCCCCAGTCGTAGCGCACGTAGACCGGGTGACGAATCCTGTCGTTGAAGAGCACGATGTCCTGCCCCGCCTGCTTTCCCTGAGCCCGAACGAACTTGCCGTCGGCTGCCGCGATCTCGAAGCCGCGAACGTAGCCGTACGGGTCCCTGACGATGAGCTGGCTGCCCGGGTTGACGAATTCAACCCGTATCCGGCCGCCCACGACCCGCATGGAGCGGAATGTCGGTCCGGAAGCCACGACATTCTCGCCGTAGCTCACTCTTTCCGCGGCCAGCGCCAGGCGATGCGCGACGGTCTGCTTGTCCTTCGGGTGGATGTCGGTCGCATCGCCGATATCGATCGCCGATGCCATCGCGGTGCCCGGCACCGACAGCGCCGCGGCCTGTGCTTCACGCAGCTCGGCCCATGGACATTCCGCCGACTCCGCCAGCCCGGGCCCAAACCCTGCGAGTTGCACGAAGAGGAACGGAAAATCATAGCCCCAACGCCGCCGCCAACCGCGGATGAGCGCCGGGAACAGAGCGCGATATTGCTGCGCGCGATCCACGTTCGCTTCGCCCTGATACCAGATCACGCCCCGTATCCGATAGCTCGTCAGCGGACCGATCATCCCATTGAAGAGCGCCGTCGGCGCGCCGCCCGGCACCGGATGCGCGGCGAGCACTTTGGGATCCGCCACCGGCAGATCGCGCAAGTCAGGGCCGGTCTGGTATCGCCACGAGCCGGCCAGCGAAATCACGCTGCCAGCGACTTCAGCGTGCAGCTTGCCGGCCAGGATTCCCACGAGTGACGCGTCCGTCTCGTTGTCCCGCAGGCCGACGAGCCGAACGGCGATGACGTTTCGCCCGGTGTGCACGTATTTTCCCGGCACCACGTAGACGCGCTCCGGCGCATATCCGCGAGTCGTCCCAACCTTCTTGCCATCGAAGTAGGTCGTATCGTCCTGAAGTGAATTGCCGAGAAACAGTATCACGGCACGTCCAGCCTGCTCCGGCCGGATGAGCAAGTCCTTGCGCAGCCACACGACGCCACTGAACCCGTCGAAATCCCTGCCCCACGCACTCTGCGGCCGAGGCTCGCTGATCGTGGGCCACGCGGAATCATCGAATGCTTGCTGCGCCCAGATCTCTCGGCCCGCGATCCGGCCCCGATCGTCCATGCCGTGCCGCTGATACCACGATACTTTTCGCCTGACGTACGCGGCATAGGCCGCTTCGTTGCTGGGAGTGGCCCGCGCAAGATCCGCGAGCGCGCCGTGAAACGCCGCAAACGGCCGCAGCGAATCGGCACTCATCCAGGCTTCAGCCGCGGTGCCGCCCGCACTGGCATCGATCAGCCCGACCGGTACGCGATAGCGCGCCTGCAACTCGCGCCCGAAAAAGTAAGCGACGGCCGAGAATGCGGCGGCGGTCCCGGGAGTGACCGCGCGCCAGCCGCCCTCTTGCACCGCGACATCCGCCTGCGGCAGGGACGTCGCTCGCACCGCCACCTGAAACAACCTGATTCGCGGAAAGTACGCCCGCGCGATCTCGAGATCGGCGTTCTTCACGCCAGTCCTCCAATCGCCCATCGCCAGCAGCGGAAACGCCATGTTCGACTGGCCGGACGCCAGCCACACATCACCGATCAGGACGTCGCGCACGGCGAGGCGGTTCTTGCCGCTCACCTTCATTTCGAAAGGTCCGCCGGCATCGAAGGGACCCAGTACCGCGGACCAGCGGCCGTTTTCATCGGCCTCGGTCACAACCTGCGCATCATGAAATTGGACGGTGATGTGCTCACCGGGATCCGCCCAACCCCAGATTCTCAGCGGAGCGTCCCGCTGCAGCACCATGTGGTCAGCGAGGAGCCGTGGCAGGCGAACGTCGGCGCGAGCAAGACCGAACGCGAGCAGGCCGAGAGCAGCGGCCCACTGTGCCCGCCGAATGTGTACGCCGGGTGAGCTTGACATTTTGGTTCCGCGTATTCTACCTTTGAATTCAGTTCGATGATAGGGGGGTTAAAGTGAACCACTTTCAGACCGCTGCCGAGCACCTCGGCAGCTCAAACGACGCACCGCGCATTCGAATTCACTCCGTGAGGACGAAACCCAGCGCCGGAACTGTGGCTGCGTGCGTAACCGCGCTGCTCGCTCTGGCCGGCGCGACCGCTCAGGCGCAGGAGTCGCAAGGGCGGCAGGATCCGGGCCAGCAGTCCCAGGAACAGGAAGCGGCCAGCGCGCAAACCGATACGAGTGGGAGCTCGAAGGGCAAATCGGGCTCCAGCGAGGCTGCCGTGCTGCAGGAAGTGGTGGTCACCGGCTACGCCGCCAGCCTCGAGAAGGCCATTCAGGAAAAGTTCAAGGCAGCGAACATCATCGACGGCATCTCGTCGGAAGGGATCGGGCAATTCCCGGAACAGAACCTCGCGGAGTCCCTGCAACGGGTCACGGGAGTCCAGATCACCCGCAATCAGGGCGAGGGCCAGTTCATCAGCGTTCGCGGGCTCGACCCCAAATTCACTGATACGCTGTACAACGGCCGGCAGTTGCCGTCCGGCTCGGGAACCCGGGCATTCGACTTCCAGGTTCTGAGCGGAGACTTCGCGCAAAAAGTGGACGTCTACAAGTCTCCCACCGCCGATCTGCCCGAAAGCGGGCTGGCAGCGACCATCAACGTACAGTCGATCCGTCCGTTGGACTACGGCAAGCAGCGCATCGTTGCAACCGTGGATGGAATGTATGACCAGCAAGCCCGTTCCAATGTGACGCCCCATCTGGCGGCGCTCTATACCAATACCTTCTTCGACCATCGTCTGGGGTGGCTCGTGGCCGTCGATCTCAATGAGAGAAACGTCGACGACCAGAGCAGCATCACCGATGGCGTCCTGGCCGACTCGACTTACCCGGGGCCCGGAACGGCCTATCGGCTGTTCGGCATGGTCCTGAACGATCAGGTAGGCTTCGACAGGCGCGCAAGCGTCATGAGCATGCTCCAGTTCCGGGTCAACGATGCCCTCGAGCTGCGGCTCGACACGCTCGACTCGGAATTCCAGCAGACCTACAACTGGCTCCAGGGTGACGCCTACTACCCCGACGCGTTCGCCCTTGGCCCGGAGACGACCCTCACTCAGACTCTCGATTCCAACAACGTCGAGACGAAATGGTCGGGTACCCACGTCTTCGATGAAACGTCGGCAAACCGCTTCGAGTACGCGCAACGATTGACCTCGAATGCCCTCGCGGCCACTCTCAGCCTGTCGAACTGGACGATCGATGGCGAAGCGTCCTTTGGCGAGGCACGCGAGGAGACGACCACCATATACACGAACTTCGTGTCGAATTATCCGGGCTCGACCTTCTCCTACGACACCACCCAGGACCCCGGCGGCCCCGTCGGCTTCGCCGTCTCGGGCTTCGATCCGACGAATCCGAACAATTACACGTTTGCCGGCGAGCTGGGCGAGTACAAAGCGCCCACGACCGATAGAATATGGAACTTCAAGACCGACGCAACCGCTCGCCTGGATGGCGGCTGGCTCAAGGCCTTCCGGGCCGGAGCGGACTATGAGGACCGGACGCTCAGCAACACATCGAACGGCATCAACACCACCAATGCCGGGTTCGGCTCGAACATGAACCAGTTCCTGGTCATGCACAACGACCCCGACTGGCTCGACGGATACAGTGGGCCGGCGCAGTTCCCCAGGACCTGGCTCACGGTGGATCTGAACAGATTCTTCGCCACCTATCCGCTGGCCACCTTCCTCGCCGCGCATCCGCCGACCATCAATTTGACGCAGACCACGGTCGTCGAGGAAAAATCCACCTCAGCATATGCACAGGTCGATTTTGCGAGCCCGAACGACCGGCTGACGGGCAATGCCGGCGTACGCCTGGTGCGCACCAGAGAGCTGTCTTCCGGCTATGTGCCTGCGCCCGGAGCACTGTTGATTTACGGCTATGCGGGAGCGAACAACATCACCTACACCTCGCAGGGATTGTTCGCGCAGGAAAATACGTACAACGATGTATTGCCGGATCTGAACCTCACCTTCAGGCTCACGGACGACCTGCTGGCGCGCTTTGCGGCGGCGCAGGTCATGCAGCGGCCCGACATGAACCTGCTCGCCCAGTCCAGCAGCCCCAACGCGGCCTCCGCACCGCCTCCTCCCCCCGCCCAGTGGACCGGCATTCTCTCGGAGGGCAATCCTGATCTGAAGCCCTACCGCGCCGATCAGTTCGACCTGTCGCTCGAGTGGTACTTCGGACCGAGAAGCCTCCTGGCGGCGGATGTGTTCGCCAAGAGGGTCAAAAACCTCGTTCTGACCAACTACTTCCAGCAGAATGCCAACGTGGCCATTGGCACCGCGAACGGCCCGGTGCAGCCCATCGTCTTTTCGGTGGCGCAACCCGAGAACGCGCAAACCACCACGCTAAAAGGGGTGGAGTTCGCGTGGCAGCAGCCGTTCACGTTCCTGCCGGGCTTTCTCGGCGCTCTCGGAGCGCAGGCGAACTATACCCACATCTGGACGCAGCCCGTGGTGCTGAACGAGGGTCAGCCCGCGCTGCCGGTCACGGGCGTATCGACCAACACCTACAACGCGGGTATCTACTACGACACCGGGAAATTCGGCGTGCACGCCAATTATAACTACCGCAGTGAGTGGGTGGCCGATCCGTTGAGCTACTTCGGGGACGGAGACTTCGTCAAGGGATACGGCCAGCTCGATGTCTCCGGCAACTATAACGTGACCCGCTGGCTCGCCATCAATGCCTCGGTGATCAATGTCACCGATGCGGCGTCGATTCAGGTCGACCGCTATGGGATCAATCGGTACTACGAGCTCAGCGGCCGGCGCTTCGAGCTCGGCCTGCACGCGAGCTTCTGAAGCCTCCACACCCGAGGGCGGATCGAGACATGGCACACGGATTGAACGGGACGTTGCTGCGCAGCGTGACCGTCGCCGCCCTCGGCGGCTCGCTCCTCGGGTTCGACACGGCGGTGATCTCCGGCGCCACCCACACCCTCACCCACACGTTCGTGCTCTCTCCGGGTGAGCTGGGGATCACCGTCTCCGCGGCGCTCTGGGGCACCGTGGTCGGCGCAATCGGTGCCGGACCGTTCGGCCGCAGGCTCGGCGCACGCACGAGCCTGCTGATCCTGGCCGCATGCTACATGGTGTCCGCCGTGGGATGCGCCGTTTCACCCTCCTGGGCGCCGCTCCTTCTTTTCCGCTTCATCGGCGGTCTGGGCATGGGCGGCTCCTCGGTGATCGCGCCGGTGTACATAGCGGAAGTCGCGCCCTCCCCCTGGCGCGGACGCCTGGTCGGGGCTTTCCAGATCAACATCATCGTCGGAATCCTGCTCGCCTATCTCTCGAACTATCTCATCGGGCTCTTCTCCCTGGGGGCGCTCGAGTGGCGCTGGCAGCTCGGCGTAGCGGCAGTGCCCGCGGCGATCTTCCTGGTCACGCTATTCGGAAATCCGCCGAGCGCCCGGTGGCTCGCAGTGCAGGGGCGGCGGCTGGAAGCGCTCGAGACCCTGAGAAAGCTCGGATCATTCGCTCCGGAGGCGGAGCTGGCGGCGATCCTCGCTTCGGTCGATGAGAGCCGCGGCGCGCAGGCGGATCGGCTCTTTCAGTGGCGGCATCGGCGGCCGATCACGCTTGCGATCCTTCTCGCCATGTTCAACCAGCTGATCGGCATCAATGCCGTTCTCTATTACCTCAACGATATTTTCGCCATGGCGGGCTTCAGTCGTACGTCCCAGAACCTGCAGGCCGTCGCGGTCGGCGGAGTCATGCTGGCCGCGACCCTGTTTGCCCTCTCGCTGATCGACCGCTTCGGACGCCGCACTCTGCTGCTCGTGGGATCGGTGGGCCTTGCCGTCTGCCTAGCCGGCATCGCCGGGATTTTCTACGCACACGCGTACGAGCAGGTGCTGCTGCTCTTCGTCATCGGCTATGTGGGCTTCTTCGCCTTCTCCCAAGGCTCCGTGATCTTCGTGTACCTGAGCGAGATCTTCCCCGGCCGGGTGCGCGCTCAAGGACAGAGCCTGGGCTGCTCGACGCATTGGGTCATGAATGCGGTGATATCCGCCGCATTTCCGGTGCTCGCAGCCCGGTCCGCATCCGGCCCCTTCTTCGCATTCCTCGTCATGGTCGTGCTGCAGTTCTTCGCGGTCTGGCTGTTCTTCCCCGAGACGAGCGGCATCTCGCTCGAGGAGATGCAGGAACGGCTCGCCGGTGAGGGCGCCTCAGACCGCCATTCGAAACCCGTTGCCCTCCACTGAGCCCTTGGACGGGCGAAAGGTCAGCGCCCCATGCACCTGTCACGCCGGAACTTTCTGGGTCACGCAGGCATTTCTGCCGCCGCGTGCCTCGCGCCGCCGCGCCTGCTCTTCGGCAAAAGCGACCTCCTGCTCCCCACGCAAACCGGAGGTGTCGGCTCGCAGATAGCGATCCCCTATCTAGAGACCATGCCGAACATCCCGTCCCCCTTCAGGATCCGGGATTGGACGCGCGTCGCCACCGAGTTGGACAGCTACCTGTTCGATCTCAACGCGAAGGGGCCATACCTGCCGCTGATCTGGATAGACAAAGGCCGCGTGAACTTCGATGCCGATACGTTCGGGCTCGACATCGCAGTGGGACATCCCCTCTGCGGCCCGCGCGCGCACCACGGCGACAATCACATGGCCATCTGCGACATGCCCGCCGTCATAGGAGCGAGTCTCGTCGGCATCGACAAGAGCAACCAGGGCGGCCACGACTGGGTGAGCATGGAAAAAGCCTTCTACAACAGGGCGAACGGGGATGACGTGTTCATGGGGGCCACCCGTCAGGACAAAGCGCACGATTTCTGGGCGGATACGCTGCCGAGCCTGTTTTGCGCGCAATTGGTCTATCTGTACCCTCGGGAGACTCAGCTCGGGGCGCTGATGAGGCAATGCGCGGATCGGTTCCACGACGCCGTTCCAGTGCTCGCCAGATCAGCGCGAAAGTTCCATCACCAGAGCTTCGACTTCGCGAAAATGAGGCCCTACGACGGACCGAAGTCGCAGCACTGGGTCGAGCCGGAATCCTCGGCGGCCTTTGCCTGGCTCGAGTACATGGCCTACGCGAAGTTCGGCGACCCCAAGTACCTCGGCGCGGCGATCACCGCCATGGATGCGCTGAACGCCGAAACCGTCGATCCCCTGTATGAAACCATGCTTCCTTATGGCGCCTACCTCGCGGCGCGCCTCAACGCGGAGCACGGACGGGATTACGACACCGCGAAGCTCCTGGCCTGGTGCTTCTCGGGGGGGCGTATCGCCGCCGACGGCGTGACCGCGGTGCGTGCCGGGCAGTATGACATCACGGGGCTATGGGCGATGCACGGCCGCGCCTACCTCTTCGAATCGTTTCAGCTGGCCTCGAGCCTCGTGCCCTTGGCCCGCTATGACCAGCGATTCGCGCGGGCCGTGGGTAAATGGCTCCTCAACGCCGCCAACAGCGCGCGCCTGTTCTACCCCGACGAGATCCCCGATTCGTATCAGGCGATTCCGCAACTGAAGTCGATATCGCGGAATCTCATTGCCTATGAAGTATTGCTTCGCAAGGACACGCAGTACCTGCTGCCTTGGGAGAAGCCCATCTTCGCGCACGAGCCGGTCAAGCCGTTCTTCGCCACCCGGGATCGCTGGGAGCAGGCGACGAACTCTGCGCCGTTCCCGCTGGTCACGCATTTCAGCGTATACAGCTCGACGTCCGTGGGCGTCTTCGGCGGAATAATCTCCAAGACGAGCGACGAGAAGATTCTCTGCCTGGATTGCCTCAAGACGGACTACTTCCACGGGCCGGCCTACCCCACTCACCTGTATTTCAATCCATATCGCCAGGAAAGGGACATTCTCGTCGACGTCGGCGACCAACCGAGGGATTTGTACGATACCGTCTCCAAGCGACGGGTCGCGGTCGGAGCCCGTGGACAGACCCGAGTGAGGCTCGCGGCCGATTCCGCGGCCATTCTCGTAAGAATACCCGCGGGCGCCTCGCTCAAGCGCTTCAACGGGAAGCTCCATGCCAACGGCACGGTCGTCGACTTCCGAGCCTAGACGGCATCAACAGCCATCTGCGAATTGACACGGCCACTGAACGGGGTCGGGTTTCGCAGCTCTCCTCTGCAATCAATGTGTCATGAATACGTTCATGGGCACGTTCGGTGATGATGGAAACGCAATGGTATTTGCGAACGGCTACAGCTATACCAATACGGTTCTGAACATTGACACGCAGGGAAACACCATCGATGTCAACATCTCCAGCGCCAATGCGAGCGATAATACGTTCGTCGGCGGCCAGATTGCGACGGCGACGTACGGGATATACGCATCGGCCGGCAGCAGCAACAAATTCATCAACGTCAACAACGCAATCTCGGGCGCCGGAACCAGCTTCCTGCCGAGCTCCACCGGCGGGTGGCTGGAAACGCCCAATATCAACATGGTGCACACCCTCGGGGTGCCGGGGAGCGGAGCGGCATACACGAACACCACCGGCCAGATGGTGATGGCGGCGCTACCCGGAGGGTTCAGTGAGCGCCGTGAAGCGCAACTCCGCCACGCTGTTCGCCACGACGAACGTGACCGTGATGCAACCGCGCCTGCGGGGCGGCAGCGCCCTGATCCGCTACTGCGATGACTTTGTCATGCTGTTCGCGTGCAAGGATGACGCCGCGCGGGTTAAGGAGGTGCTGGGGAAGCGCCTGGGGACCTCGAGCCCGGAGACACGATCACGCTCAATTAGAACGCCGCGCCGGGCTGGACCTGGATGCCGCTCGGATAGCCGCAACTGCGCCGGATCGGGCGCACGGTGCCGATTCCCATGCGCCCTGATCCGGCACGCCCCGCCTCATCGCTCGTACACATCGAACTCGTGAATGACCGGCGCGGCGGTTGCTCTCTTGATTTT
>Ga0134126_10001752_pt1 | contig 27660 bp, 33 predicted proteins | sample KB31752_FD_96881 | JGI IMG/M metagenome (GOLD analysis project Ga0134126, IMG submission 96881) | Terrestrial soil microbial communities with excess Nitrogen fertilizer from Kellogg Biological Station, Michigan, USA - KB3-175-2 | ecosystem: Environmental > Terrestrial > Soil > Unclassified ... | reverse complement strand
GTCTTCTGTAAACTCAAGCAATAGAGGGCGATCGCCACACGCTACGACAAAACGGCACGGAACTTTCTCTCTGCTATGTATCTTGCCGCCGCCGTCATGTGGCTTAACTGACGACACGCCCTAACATTCCGATCGACCATCACGATCACACGACGGTCTATGAACTCCATCCCGCACCACAACCAGGAAATTGCCACCATCTTCCGATCCATGGCTGATCTCCTGTCAGCTCAACGGGCGAACCCTTATCGAGTGCGGGCTTATCGACGGGCTGCGGATGCTCTGCTTGCCATCGATGAGGACGTGGCGACCCTGGCTAAACGAGAAGAGCTTGAAGATATCGAAGGAATCGGAACCGAGTTGGCAAGAAAGATCGAGGAGTTTCTTGAGACTGGAACCATCCGCGCTTATGAGGAGCTTCAGACTCCGCTTCCGACAGAGATCAGAAGTTGGGCAACTCTTCCTGGTCTCTCCGAATCACTCGTGGTCTATTTGTACTTCCGCCTCGGTATACGGACACTCCTTGACCTCGATCAGCTCATTCAATCTCATCTGCTTCGAACCCTGTCGAGTTTCTCCGGATCAGAAGAGCATTTGCTGAAGGCTGTCCGACAACGGATCCAAAACCGCGAGCCTTAGCAGGCTGTGGAAAAACTAAACTGATGCTGCCAGTATAGAACATAGGATGATGGTCCGGACAGTGCCTTCAACCAAAATAACTTCAGGATGCTCAAAAATGGCGTCCAGCAAGGCCGCAGCAAGCGAAGAGATGAGGCGTACTCTTCGGTACGTTGAGCCTCTGAGCGATGCGAGAACGCCGCTAGCGGACTTTTTCAGCATCCTGTTAGGAACTCTTGAGTTCCTTAAATATCTTCCAGCTTTTCAGCAATTCCACCGCCTTCTGCAACTGGACATCCTGCTCAAGCAAGAGTTCACCTCCCGCTTCAGCCGGTAATGATGTACCGTTCTTCGGACTTGCCTCATCGGGAGACTTTCCACTTGGCGACGAGGCATCTTTTCCTGTCGGTGGTTTGACTGCCTTCCCCTCCTGGTCCTTTTCAGCCGGCTTTCCGTCAGGCGCCTTAGCAAGCACCGGCGTCGGCAGTTTCACCACAATATCAGGCGTAATCCCGGTCGACTGAATCGATCGACCTTTTGGCGTATAGTACTTCGCGGTCGTGAGGCGTAGCCCCGAACCATCACCCAAGGCTAAGATCGTTTGCACCGACCCCTTTCCGAACGAGGTCGTCCCAACCACGACGGCCCTCCCCCAATCTTGCAGCGCCCCGGCCACGATCTCCGACGCACTCGCCGACCCCTCGTTGACGAGAATGATGACCGGAAGATCTTCCAGTTGATCCTTGGACTTTGCGAACCATTCGTCCTTTTTCCCTTCCCGGCTCTTGGTATACACGACCAGCTTCCCGCTGGGAAGAAATTGCTCCGACACATCGACGGCCGCGGTCAGCAAACCGCCGGGATTGTTCCGTAGATCGAGAATGGTTCCTTGGACCTTCTGTTCCTTGAACTGCTTGATCGCCTTAGATAGATCTCGTCCGGTCGCTTCCTGAAATTGAGTGAGCCGAACATAGCCGAGATTGTCGATGACCTTCGACTTCACGCTTTCAATTTTAATGGTATCTCGAACGAGGGTGAACACCAAGGGATCCGTTGCCCCATCCCGTTGAATGGTGAGATTGACCTTACTGCCTTTCGGCCCGCGCATTTTCTGGACGGCATCCATCAATGTCAGATCCTTCGTGGGGTCGTCGTTGACTTTAATGATGAAATCACCGGCTTTGATCCCGGCTCGATACGCGGGCGTACCTTCGATCGGCGCGATCACGGCCAGCCGGTTGTCCTTCACACCGATTTGAATGCCGACTCCACCGAATTCTCCCCTGGTTTCGACCTGCATCTCCTTATACATTTCCGGAGTCATATACGCTGAGTGCGGATCGAGCGTCGACAGCATACCGCGAATGGCCCCTTGAATAAGGTCCTTCGGCTTTGTCTCATCGACATAGTGCTTTTGAACCTGATTCAAGACCTCGGAGAAGGTTTTGAGTTCCTCATAAGTCTCACCAGCATGACCGGTTGGCTCCCAGCCTTTCCCGATGACTACTCCACAGAGCAGGGCGAGTGCGATCATCGGTCCGACCACCCAAGACTTCCGCCGCGGCATCTGTTCCATAATCTTCACATCCCTTCTTTTCAGCGTTTTCGGACGCTTCGATCCGACCGACACCGACAACGCGCGTCTTATCGTTTCGCCAACCAGTAGAGCGGATCGACCGGCTCGGCCCCTTCACGTAACTCGAAGTATAAAGTATTTTCTCCAATCATGCCCGTGTCCCCTGTCTCTCCGATAGGTTGACCTTCGGCAACTTGCTCACCCACCTTGGCAAGAATCCTGGATGCATGTGCATACAGGGAGAAGAACCCGTTGGCGTGATCTAAGATTATAACGAGTCCGTATCCTTTCAACCAGTCCGCATAGACGACGCTTCCGGTCATGACGGCATGGATTAAGCTTCCTTCTGCGGTTCGGATTTCGATGCCTTTGCGCTGGACATAGGTATTGAACGTCGGGTGTTTCTGACGCCCGAAGAACGACACGACTCTGCCATCGGCCGGCCAAGGCAGTGTGCCTCTCACCCCATGAGCCAAGGGTGAAGACGTCGGAGGGTGAACGCCCATGGCACGTCGGCGCGTTTCCAAATCATGCAACAAGCCATCCACTCGCGAGGCGGAACGCTGCAGTTCTTCGACCGTGCGATTATAGGAATCCTTTTCGTGCGTGATCTTCGCCAGATAAACCTTTTTCTCCTTCTGGAGCACTCGGATGTCGGCCAACTTCTTCTCGATGTTCAGCTTGAAGGCGACCAGTACGGCTCTGGCTTCGGCGCGCTGACGCTCAGCCTGCTCCATCCGCTCCATATCGGCTCGGAATGTCTCCAGCAATTCGTAGTCCTTGTGTGAAACGACGGAGAGGTAGTGCCCACGACGCTGGAAATCACCATACGAGTCCGCCGTTAAGAGGGCCTTCACACGCCCAAACCGTCCCTCCATATATTGCACGCGAAGCCGGGCAAGAATGGCCTCACGTCGAGCATCAATGCTGGTTCGCATCGCCTCCAGCCGGTCTGTAATTTCTTCAATCTCCCGATCTTTCTGTCGTAGTTTCTTGCTGATCTCATGATGGTCTTGTCTATGATGAACCAGTCGTTCGTCCAGAGATTGGATGCCTTGCAGGACCGATTCTCGTTTTTTTTCTGCTTCCTCGGCCCGTTTCCGTTTCTCCTCGATCTTGCCCTTCAGCGTCTCAAGCGTCCTTCTCTCACGCTCAATTTTTTCGGAGATCGGATCACTCGCTGCACCCGCCACCGATGCCCCCCCTCCCTCCACCGCAAGACACCAGAGGAGGATGGCGAAGGAGATTCTCATGCCCGCCCTTCCCCGACACGAAGAAGCGACACCACGCTACCGGCAAAGCCAAGCCCCATTCCCGCTATGACGAGCGCCAGACACACCGAGAGAGGAAAGAAAGAGATCATGCCTTCGATCCCGCTGAAACGACCCGTCAATTGAATCTGTTGCCGGAACAGTTCAAACGCGAACTTGAGAATTCCCAACGACAGTGCGCTGCCACAGGCTCCGAGCACAGCTCCTTCGAGGAAATATGGAATACGGATGAACGTGCGAGTGGCTCCAATCGAGCGAAGGATTTCGATCTCCTCCCGTCTGGCCAGCAGTGCTAGTCTGATCGTATTCCCGATGATCGTCACCGCGGCTGCGGAGAGGAGGAAACCAACCCCGATCGCTGCCAGCTCGATGTATCCGATCAGTTCGGCCAACAGACTGAGCCATTCCTGATTATAGTCGACCTTGGCGACACCTTCCATTGTTTGGACTCGTTCAACCCAGCCCTTCATGGCGTCCGGAGACCGAAAGTTCGGCGCAAGCGTCACCACGAACGAGGCCGGGAGCGGGTTCTCACCGAGCCCTTCGAGCAAGTGAGACTCACTGGGGAATTGAACTCGAAATTCTCCCAACGCCTGTTCTTTCGAAATAAAAAACACCTCGGCAACCATGCGATCGATCTTGAGTGTTCGCTCAAGTTCTTGCACCCTTTCTCTGGGAAGTCGATCCTCCAAATAGACCATGACCTTGACATCTTCCTGAAGCGACCCCGCGGCGTTCCGCAAATTCACATAGAGCAACAGAAAGATGCCGACACAGGCCAAGGTAAACGCCGTGGTCAGAACCGCAACGATCGTCGTTGTACGATTGGTCCGCATGTTCGCCCACGCTTCACGAACGAGATAAAATAGTCGTCTCATGTTCAGACCCCTTGCCCGATCCGCCGCTCGGACAACAACACCCCTTGCACCAAGGTGAGCACTCGCCGATTCACGTGGTTCAAGACATGAGGATCGTGCGTCGCGACGATCACGGTCGTCCCTCGGGCATTGATCAATTTGAACAACTCCATGATCTCTCTTGTGCGTTCCGGATCAAGATTACCCGTTGGTTCGTCCGCCAGGAGCACCACCGGCCCGTTGACGATCGCCCGCGCAATGCACACACGCTGCTGCTCTCCCGTGGAGAGGCTGTTCGGCAACTGATCTTTTTTGTGATCGACGTCAACCGCGCGCAGTGCCTCCGTGACTTTACGACGGATATCTTTCTCGGAGGTGCCTTGAACGATCAACGGAAGCGCCACATTGTCGAAGACGGATTTCTTCGGCAAGAGACGAAACTCTTGAAACACCGCGCCGACCTTGCGTCGAAGAGAGGGAATCTCAGTCGGTCTGAGCTTCGTCACATTCCTGCCGTGAACGAAAATCTGTCCTTCGTCCGGCTGCTCCTCCCCGATCAGCATGCGCAGCAAAGTAGACTTCCCGGCCCCGCTCGATCCCATGAGAAGGACAAACTCCTCCTTTTCGATCTCGACCGTGACATCGGACAGCGCGGCTTTTCGATCATGCCATTTGGACACATGGATGAGTTGAATGATGGCATCCATGGAAATCCCTTGGAGAAGGACTAGAACCTTCCCTGTTCGCCGACGTCAAACGCGTTTTGAAGATGTTCGATCCGTCCCTGGTCGGACGGTCTCCCCTGGACCAACACCACATCGAATCGGCAGGCCTTATCGGACCAATGCCGTTGCGCTAAATACTGCGCGGCCAATTTCGTCAGCTTCACTCGCTTGCGATGATTCACCGCCAGCAGAGCACCGCCGAAAGCGGCCGTGGTTCTGCCCTTGACCTCGACAAAGACCACCACACCCTGATCTTCTGCCACAAGGTCTAATTCGCCGAGAGGGGTCCGTACGTTACGATCGAGGATTCGATAGCCCTTGGCCCGCAAGAACTGTTCGGCCTGCATTTCACTGGCTTGGCCGAACTGATGGCGCGGGTCGGAAGTGGCCATGCGCTTACTATTCGAATAATGTGGAGAGCATCCGTCGGGCCGATTCCCTCTTTGCGGCGATGATCACTTCATGCACCGGCATGAATGTTCGGCGATGAATGGAACACGGGCCATGGCGCGCCAATCGCTGCAGATGTCCTGTCGTACAATACCCCTTGTGCGAGAGAAAGTCGTATTCGGGGAACATTTCATGGTACTTCGCCATGAGACGATCTCTCGTGACTTTGGCGATGATAGAGGCAGCCGCAATCGAGAGGGAGAGGGAGTCTCCCTTGACGATGGGCCGTACGGAGATTCTGATTCCTGGAAGAGTTACGGCATCAATGAGGAGATGATCAGGGGGAGGAGTCAGCTGATCGACGGCTCGCCGCATCGCTAGCCGAGTCGCTTCGAGAATATTGAGGCGATCGATCTCACCGACGTTCGCCGATCCGATTCCCATTCCCACGGCTTGCTCAAGAATGGCGGCATATAATCGGTCTCGCTGCCCTTCAGAAAGCTGCTTAGAATCATCGATTCCTGAGAGTCGACATCGGGTCGGTAGGACAACTGCGGCAGCGACGACCGGGCCGGCTAACGGACCGCGTCCGGCCTCATCGATACCGGCAATACGACGATACCCACACAGTCGGGCCGCCCGCTCGAACTCTTCGGTGGGTCCCATTGAACATCCCTTCACCGATCACGCCATCGCATTGCCGTGAGGGAACACATAACATGGAAACAGTCTAGGCCGTCACAGCCTCCTCAGAAACCGTCGGTTGTGCCGATGGTTTGCTCTCTCCGACAAACTCGCGCTCTTCGACTTTCGCGAACCTCCCCTTTTTGCCGCGCAAATAGTACAGTTTCGCGCGCCGAACGCGCCCCTGCCGAACCACATCAACCTTGGAGACGATGGGAGAATGCACCGGAAAAATCCGTTCGACCCCGACCCCGTACGAAAGTTTTCGGACCGTAAACGTTTCGGTATTCAAACTCCCCTTGCGCGCGATCACGGTTCCTTCATAAACCTGAATGCGTTCTTTCTCGCCTTCGACGACTTTGACGTGGACCTTAACGGTATCCCCGATCTCAAAGCTCGGCACTGATTTCTTCGTCAACGACCGCTGAATCCGTTCCAACTGATTCATGGACTTAACCCTCCTCCCGGCGTGATGTCGAGGCCGTCAAAAGGCCTTCGCTCATCAATTCATCCAATAACTGTTGATCTTCCTTTGTGAACATCCGATCTTTCAGAAGATCGGGGCGCCGCAAATACGTGCTGCGCAACGCTTGTTTTCGGCGCCACAACCGAATAGCCTCATGATGGCCCGAGAGCAAGACATCGGGCACACCGACTCCTCCTATTTCTGCCGGCCTCGTGTACTGCGGATACTCCAGCAACGCGTCAGAAAACGACTCTTCCAAAACAGAACTGGGGTCACCCAAGACGCCTGGAACAAGCCGAGCCGCTGCATCGATCAATACGAGCGCCGGCAATTCACCTCCGGTCAACACATAATCCCCGAGTGAGACTTCCTCCGGAGCTAATATCAGACGGACACGTTCATCCACTCCCTCATAGTGCCCGCACAGAATGACGATTCGGCGACGCTCACCTGCCAACTGCTGCGCATAGCCTTGTGTAAAAGGACGTCCATGAGGAGTCGGAAACATCATCCGAATGTCTTCGCTGTTTGCCTGCGCTTCATTTCGAATCGCGGCAACCGCAAGTAGGATCGGCTCGGCCTTCATGACCATGCCGACCCCACCTCCATACGGCACATCATCGACCACTTTGTGGCGATCCGCCGTGAAGTCCCGCAAATTGTGCACCTTCACGGTGAGAAACCCCTTTTCTTGGCCTCGCTTGAGCATGCTGTGCGCCAAGACCGGAGCGAACATGCCGGGGAACAATGTCAGCACATCGAACCGCAACATATTCTAATCACCCAATCCGTCGATCAACCGGACGATCATTTTTCGAGCCGTCAGGTCGACGGTACGAACCAGTTCTTTCGCTGCGGGGATCAAGATCTCTTTGGCTCCTTGGTGAATAACAAACACAGGATTTCCCGGCAAGTCCCAGACTTCCTCGAGGACACCGATCGCTTGACCTTCTTCGGTGTAGACCGCAAGACCGATCAGATCACACTCATAGTATTGGCCATTCGGAAGCCCCGGCACCGCCCCACGAATCGTCTGTATGAATCCGCCTCGCCAGAGACTCGCGTCTTCCGGCGTGGTCAAACCGGTCAATCCAAGAATAAATTCAGCCCCCACTCGTCTCACATGGGTGACGCTGGTCTCAAGAGTCCGTCCGTCTCTTGCGAGGAGACTCACACTCCTCAACCCTTCAAATCGGCCCGGAACATCGGACAGCGGACGAACCTTTACTTCCCCCTTGACGCCGAAGGGCCGCTCGATCCGTCCCACCGTCACGGTTTCCAGTTGATTCACCATCGAGACGTCAGGATTGTGCAGGCGCTTTTTCCTGTGCGGCTTTTTCAGCCTCAAACTGCTTCCAGACCCCTGCCCTGCGCAATAACGTCCGCACGGTCACCGTGGGTTGAGCGCCATGCCGCAGCCAAGTCAGAACACGTTCCTGCTTCAACTCAGGCACGCCGGCTTCTTTCAACGGGTCAAAAATTCCAAGGATCTCGAGGAACCGTCCGTCGCGCGCTTTTCGTGAATCAGCGGCCACCACCCGATACATCGGTCGTTTGTGTCTTCCTGTTCGAGCCAGTCTCAAATGTACAGCCACAACTATCCTCCTTTACGCTGAATTCGCATTATTTGCCATGATCGCTTACCGAGATCGCATGAGTTGGGCGAGTTGCCGACGCCCTCCTGCACCGGTCATCGCCTTTGCCAACTTCTTGGCGGATAAGAACTGCTTGATGAGGCGATTCACATCCGGCACCGTCGTGCCGCTGCCACGGGCGATCCGTTTCTTCCGGCTTCCATTGATGATCGTATGATCGCGGCGTTCCCGTGAGGTCATCGAATCGATCACGGCGATCACACGGCCGATCTCTCGCTCCGGCTTGTCGCCTTCGATCGCTTGCTTGAGTTTTTGCCCACCCGGAAGCATGCCGAGAATCTGCTCGAACGAGCCCATCTGGTTCATCTGACCGAGCTGGGTCCGAAAATCTTCCAAGGTGAAGGTGTTACTGATGAGCCGCTTCTGAGCTTCCTCAGCCTGCTCACGAGTGATGCTTTCCTGGGCTTTCTCAATGAGCGACAGCACGTCACCCATCCCAAGAATACGGGAAGCCATCCGGTCCGGATGAAACGGCTCTAAGGCATCCAGCTTTTCCCCGACACCAAGAAACTTGATGGGCTTGCCGGTTGCGGCCCGAATCGACAAAACCGCGCCTCCGCGTGCATCTCCTTCGACCTTAGTCAGAATAATACCGGTCAACTCGACCTTTTGATCAAACTGCCCGGCCATTGTGACCGCGTCCTGTCCGGTCATCGCATCGGCCACCAACAGCACCTCATGAGGAGACACGGCTGTTTTCACGGCGACAAGCTCGTTCATTAACTCGTCGTCGATATGCAATCGGCCTCCGGTATCCAGGATGATGAGATCAAAACCCTGATCTCGTCCTCGCTCTACCCCCTCGCGGCAGATACGTACCACATCCGCTTGAGAAGCCTGAACGTGATCCGCACGGTGAACCTCCACTCCGAGATCCCGGCCAAGGGCGCTCAGTTGCTCACCGGCCGCAGGACGACGCGGGTCTGCAGCCACCAAAAGCACTCGCTTGCCCTGATTTTTAAACAGGCGCGCAAGCTTGGCGCTGGCCGTGGTCTTTCCGGCTCCTTGCAATCCAACCAACATCAGGATGGTCGGCGGCTTTGAGCTCAGGGCCAGTCCCGCCCGCTCATGCCCCATCATCGCTCTGAGCTCATCCCAGACGACTTTGACGACCTGATGTCCGGGAGTCAGACTCTGCAGCACTTCCTGGCCAACGGCCTTTTGACGGACGCGATCGACGAACTCTTTGACGATCTTAAAGTTGACGTCTGCTTCAAGAAGCGCAAACCGTACATCTTTCAGTGCTTCCGCAATGTTCTGCTCCGTGAGCACACCCTGCCCCCGGAGTTTCTTCAGAATTTTCTCAAACTTATCGCTCAGCGCATCGAGCATGACACCGTATCACCACAAAGAAAGAGGCCATCGAAGCCTTACACCAGACCTCCGATCGCCTCGAAAATCCTAGGAAAAGATCGCAGAGGAGTGTATCGGACCAGTCGAGGCAAGTCAAGGTCACCCCATGTCAGTAGTTTTATTGACATGCCGAAAACCTTCGGATATGGTGCCCTTCAGCCACCACAGACCACTGTACGGAAACTCTTAAAGAAAGAAGAGTGGCCGCGTGAGAAAATCGCCCTGGGTCTTGCTCATTTTCGTGCTGATCGGAGGGCTCCTTGGCGGGATACTTGGGGAGATCCTCCACGTCATGGCCCCTCAAGGTACCATTCAAAGCATTTTCGCGACGAACTATAATCCCGGCATCAACCCGCCGCTCACCATCGACCTTGTCCTCATCAAACTCGTCTTAGGATTCAACATTAAAGTGAACATTCTGAGTATCCTCGGGATGTTCATCGGGATCTACCTTTACAAACACGTCTAGGACTTCCCGTTCAATGCTTGAAGCCGGAGCGATCGAATGTGATTGCGGAGCTCTGCGGCCCGCTCAAAGGCCAGCTCTTTGGCGGCAGTTTTCATTTCCGATTTCAACCGTTCGATGAGCTGATCCGTTGATTCCGAACTTCCGTATGGCTCGATCGATTCGGCTGCGAGATCCAACCGGACATAGTCCATGTCGGCCACTGCATACTCAAGGGAAGGAATCCCTTTCGTAATACCAATCGGCGTAATCCCGTGGACGCGATTATACTCGGCTTGGATCCCGCGGCGGCGGTTCGTTTCCTCGATCGCCTGTTTCATCGAATCCGTCACAACATCACCGTAAAAAATGACCCGTCCTTCAAGATTGCGCGCAGCTCGCCCGGCCGTTTGAATCAATGCACGGTACGAACGCAGATAGCCTTCCTTATCGGCATCAAGAATAGCGACCAGACTTACTTCGGGAAGATCGAGCCCTTCGCGTAATAAATTGATTCCGACCAGCACGTCAAACGTCCCACGCCGGAGGTCGCGGACGATCTCGGCCCGTTCAAGGGTTTTGATGTCGGAATGCAGATACCGCACTTTGATTCCCAGGTCGTGATAATACTCGGTCAATTCTTCCGCCATACGCTTCGTCAAGGTCGTAACCAGGACTCGCCCTCTCTTGGCAACTTCTGCACGCACCTGGCCAAGCAGGTGGTCCACCTGCCCCTTGGCCGGCACGACATCGATTCGCGGGTCCATCAGACCGGTCGGGCGCACGATCTGCTCAACCACATCGCGTCCGGCATGCTCCAGCTCGTAGCGACCGGGTGTGGCGGACACATACACCGCCTGATTGAGACAACTCTCAAACTCGGAAAACTTCAATGGACGGTTGTCGACCGCCGACGGGAGTCGAAATCCGTACTCCACTAACGTCCGTTTTCTGGAGTAATCTCCCTCATACATCCCGCCGACTTGCGGAACGGTTGCGTGAGACTCATCGACGATCAACAAAAAATCTTTTGGAAAGTAATCCAATAGCGTGGGAGGCGGTTCACCTGACCTCCTCCCGCTGAGATGACGCGAGTAGTTTTCAATCCCATGGCAATAACCCATGGCCCGAATCATCTCCAGATCGAACTTGGTGCGTTGCTCAAGCCGTTGGGCCTCCAGCAGCCGACCCGTCTTCCTGAACAAAGCCAACCGTTCCTCCAATTCTTCCTCGATGCCGGTAATGGCCCGTTCATAGCGATCGGGAGCAATGAGGTAATGGGTATTCGGATAGATCGCAATCTTGGGAAGCTTGGCCAGTGATTTCCCGGTGAGTGGATCGATCTCATGAATCGCATCCACAACGTCTCCGAACAGCTCGATGCGCACCGACTTGGCTTCAGACGAGGCGGGAAAAATCTCGATCACGTCGCCACGTGCCCGGAATGTTCCGCGATGAAAATCGACATCATTGCGCTCGTATTGAATCTCCACCAGTTTCGATAGGATCTTTTCTCGCCTCGTTTCGACGCCTTCCTCCAAATAAATGAGCATGTCGTGATAGACCTCCGGCGAACCCAGCCCATAGATACAGGACACCGAGGATACGATCAGCACGTCGTTTCGCTGCAACAGCTCGGTCGTGGCGGAGTGGCGCATCTGATCAATAGCATCGTTGATCGAGGCATCCTTCGCGATATAGGTGTCACTCTGCGGAATATACGCCTCCGGTTGATAATAGTCGTAATAGCTCACGAAGTACTCGACCGCGTTGCGAGGGAAAAACTGCTTGAACTCCTGATAGAGTTGGCCGGCCAATGTCTTGTTGTGAACCAGCACGAGCGTCGGTTTCTGAACACGCTCGATGAGATTCGCCATCGTGAAGGTCTTGCCGGACCCCGTCACTCCGAGCAATACTTGGTGTCTCTTCCCGGACTGCACCCCAGCCGTCAATCTTACAATGGCTTCCGGCTGATCCCCGCAGGCATTAAAGGGAGCTTCTAACTTAAAGGGTGGCACGGTCCTCTCCCGGGGAAACAATGTGAACGGAAATCCAGATGAACATCGATGACTCCTGGCGTCGCGATCCAAAAAGTAAAAAGGGCTGCCGGAAAATCCGACAGCCCTTATCGCAGCGGAACAGATCTCAGGTTAACTGCGACCGCCTCCGAATCCTCCACGCCCTCCACCACCAGAACGGGGCTCTTGAGGACGAGCTTCGTTCACCGTTAACGTACGACCACCGAGTTGTGTGCCGTTCAAGGCGTTAATCGCCGCTTGCGCTTCGGTATCGGACGACATTTCGACAAATCCAAACCCTCGAGACTGCCCGGTGAACTTGTCCGTAATAACCCGCGCCGAGGCCACGGCCCCATGCGCCGCAAACAGATCGCTTAGTTGTTGCTCAGTCGTGGTATAGGGCAATCCGCCGACATAGATCTTCGCACCCATCGGACTCCTCCTTTGACACAATGATGTTGTCTTGGACTCGAGAAAACCACGGGGAAGGAATGGGCCGAAGACGTCAACACAGCGGCAGCTTAGCTCTGGCTTCCGATCAGATTCCCGGGCTGGCCCAACACAACATCCATTCAGGCCTTGTCACTTTTAGCACCGGTCTTGCCAGGCCTTTCGCAAACCGGCTATCTTATGCTACTTCAAACCGACAAAAAAGGCAAGTTTGAGGCCAAACCGGCTCGATGGTGAGCCCATGTTAGTAGGCCGGCGGCGTGGAAAACGGCCGGTGGGAAAAGAGAGGAACTGCATGGAAGCTGTCGAACAACACGGTGGATGATCCAACTACGACTAGCCCGATCTGCCCCAATCCCAAAGCTTGGTCCTCAACGGAAAGGACGAGCACTCCATCTACAACTACTTCAATAAAATCTTTGCTGATGATGGTATTTCGTTGCACCCTGAGCGAATGCCAGTCAACCGGCTTCAGATTGACCGAGGCCTGCGCGAGGAGTACGTCGCTTCCATTCGACAGACGAACAAGCTGCACCTTTTGACCGATCGGATCGACGACCGCCGCATAAAAATTGCGCGTATCGCGCACACCAAACACGATGCCCCCGAGCCCGGTCGTTCCTTCCGGCGCATGGAAGCGAACGCTGAGATCTGGATACTCATACTCCATTTCTTTGACCAACAACATCTGGTAACAGAGTTGCGTACAGTTGGATGAGCCCGCGATAACGTTTGACGGAGAAGGCGCCGTCGCATGTTTCTGGATAATCCAATCAGCAAGCGGTCCGTCAGTGGAAATACCCTTGACGAAGCTGCTGGGTTGAGTGTTGGGTTGATCCAGGTCGAATGTCCACCTTTGGAAAAGTCCACCCGTCGCTTGTTTCTTCAGATTGGCAGCCTTTTCTTCCTGTGTTTCCTTCTGAATTCCGTAACTCGTGTTGTACCCCATTACGAGACCCAGACAGGCCAGCAAGAGAGCGCGGCACCCCGTCCGGGCTCTCCTGATGACAGAACATGGTCGATATTTCTTCAACACCGACAATCCCTGCATACTTATGAGCTTCCTGATTTCTTAATTTGAAGAATCTCTCGCTGCAAGCGATCCCGCTCGGCGAGGATTTTCCTTCGTCGTTGCCATCGATCCCAAGTCCACCAACGCAGCTTCTCGCCGAACGTCACCATCGGCGTCGGGGCACTGCCGCCGGGAGCCTGCTGAAACGAATAGCCGTCGTGGCTGTCACGTTGCTCGAAAAATCGCCGATACAAATGATCGTACAGTCCCTTCCCCGATGCACCACCAGCCATGCTCACTCCGCTACTCCAGAAAGAGCGTCAGTCGCTCCTACCATTGTCCGAACATGTCACAGCCACCTACTGCCCGCTGAATAGTACCTGGGCTCAATGCAGCTCTGCAACCTGATTTCCCTCATGCTATGATTCCATTTCTGAATGCATACCTGACATGATCAGGGTATCACGATGAGCCGTATCTGTTTCCCCAACAATTCCAGGACCCGTTGCATCGTAGTCCTCGCTGCCGCCTTCCTCCTTCCCCCACCTACGCTAAGCTTGGCTCAATCGCCTGAGACAGTCCTTCAGCCAGCCATCGGCTCGCTCTCCGCAGAACGGATGCTGGCCGACATCCGAACGCTCAGCAGTCCCGCATTCAATGGACGGCAAAGCGGCACGAAAGCGGATCTCGAATCAGCGCGGTGGGTGGCGCAAGAATTTCTCTCAACCGGATTACGTTTGTCGAGAATTCGCAATGGCTCTCTGATAGTACCGTTCTTGACGGGAAAGGATGGTACTTCATTAGGTATGATGGCCACCTTGATACCCACTCCTTTGATAGCACCGGATCCAATCTTACGAGTCGGCCCGACGGATCATTTGGCCACCAAAACCCTTGGGTCAGACTATTTCCCCGTCTTCGATTCGCCCTCCGCAGAGCTCCAAGCCCCAATCGTCTTCGTCGGATATGGCATCGTCGATCCTGCCCAAGACATTGATGACTATGCCGGTGTCGACGTGAATAACTGCATCGTGTTATTTCTGCGCGGCAAGGCGGAGCACTCCCCACGAGCCGTCAGCCACGCCGACAAGGTTCGGTTTGCACGAGAACGTGGAGCGATCGGTTATTTGACGGCAACGGGTCCCATTCTCCACCCGTATGAAGTCCGCCGCGGCATACACGGCCACCCCAGCGCCTTCTACGGGCAACTGCCCATGGACCAGGCTATCCCCGGTGCCTGGATCAGCACAGCCCTGGCCCAAGAGCTTCTCGCAGGGTCGAGTACAGACATGCTCGATCGTCTGCGTGTCCTTCAAGAGCGCCTGAACCAGGCATCGTCATCACAAGCAACACAGACAGATCGGTTTGCATCGCTTCAGTGGAAGACGACGACGGAGGAAGGGATCTTGATCAATGTGATAGGGATGATCCCTGGAACCGGAACAGAGTCTGTGATCATCGGAGCCCATCGAGACCACTTCGGCCATTCAGGGGGAATACTCTTTCCCGGCGCAGATGACAATGCCTCCGGAACAGCAGTGATCTTGGAAGTGGCTCGCGCTCTCGCCAAAGCCGCGCCGCGTCCCTCCCGGACCATCCTCTTCGTTTCTTTCAGCGGCGAAGAGCGCGATCTGCTTGGTTCGCGTCTTTATACATCGCGGCCTGTGGTTCCACTCAATTCGACGAAAGCCATGATCAACATCGACCATGCTGGGGTTGGAAACGGGCGGCTCACCGTAGGCGTAACAGGCATAGAGAAGGAGCTCCTACAAGAGACAGGGAAGACCGCCGGCGTTCATGAGAAACTGGATCTCTATGGATTCTTCCCCGGAGGGGATCATGTACCATTTAAGGAGGCCGGTGTGCCGACAGTCACCGTGGTGAGTGGCGGGGTACATCCGCACTTTCATCAACCGAACGACACCACCGAGACAATCGATCCCGAAATCTTAAAAACGGTGGCTCGGTACGTGTTGGCCGTGGCCTGGCAACTCGCCTACCAACCCTGAAGCATTGCGGGTGAAGCTAACCACGTCTAACGGTTGTGCGTGATGCGAGAACAAGGCGGGAAACCCTGGTCGTGCGGATTAGGGCATCTCGTCGAGGAGACCCGATTGAATCTCGGGTGGAGGAGCCGTTTGTGGTGGTGGCCCGGGAAGGACGGTTCCGGATCCCACTTGATTCGCGCCTTGGATAAGCCCAATGGACAATTGTGGGCCGAAGGTCATGACGGCGCCTCTCCAAGCCTGACCAGTCGTCGGATTGCGAAAGCTATAGGATTCAAAGTTCTGCCCCGGTGTATAGAGAAACCCTTGCGTTCCCTGGTTGTCGATGTACAACCTGCCCCCAGGTAATGTGAACATCGGAGCAGTCCCGCCATCAAACGACCGGACAGCCGACGTACTCTGCGCCAGCGCAGATGTGTCGGTGAAGAACACCGTCCCTGCCAGCGCACACAACAAACTTCCAACTGCAGATAATAATCGCAAGTGCCTCACCATTCCTTTTCTTTAGCCCGAGACGCAATACAAATTTCCATGACAGAGCCCTTCTCAGAGATTATAGTATGCTCGCTTTCAGAATTTCGATCAAGGAGGAATTTATGCATTGCAGGTCTTCAACTCACCACTGTTTCGCGACCATTGTAGTCGCCATCGGCTTGTGGTGCCTCTCGTCACCATCTCAGAGCTGGAGCCTCGATGTGACCCAACGGATCGCTTCGGAGCGGCGTGAAACCGTGTCGCTCGCCGATGCGACGGTTCGCGCCCTGCAGAACAATCTCGACATCAGTATCAGCCGCCAGAATAAAGAAAGCCGGTTGGCGGACATCATCATCGAACACTCCAAATTCGATCCCAACGTGAGCCTAAACGGCCAATATGCCCGGACAGTGAACCCGCTCAATCGACCCGTGTTCGGGGGAACGGTGGGTTCGCTTAATCAGATCACAACCTTTGATCAACGCAACGAATCGTTTACGTTCGATGCGCAGACCAACCTCATTACGGGCGGGAATTTCGATATGAATTATAGCCCGGCCCGAACCAACGTGAACGCGAATGTCGCCAGAGGATTTTTGTTCAATCCGTCCTGGACCGGCGGCCTGGCATTCACATTGACCCAACCGTTGCTCAGAAACGCGGGAATCGAGATCAACAGGACTTTCATCAAGATCGCCCAGAATAATGCCGAGGTCGAACAGCATGTCTTTCGAGACCGTGTCCTGACGGTGATCACCACGGTGGAACAAACCTTTTGGGAACTGGTGTTTGCGAATGAGAATTTGAAAGTGGCGCAAGCCGCCATGAAGGCCGCCGAAGAACTGTTAGCGACCAACCGCGCCAAGGCAAAAGCCGGCGTCATGTCGATCGTCGACGTGCTCCAAGCGGAGGCTGCCGTCGCATCCAGGGTGGAGCAGATCTTAGTTGCGGAAAAATCCATTCACGATCAAGAAGATCAACTGCGCCGTCTTTTGAATCCGGGCGAAGAAGACCTGCGCCAGGACGTCCGCCTCACCCCCGCCGATGCCCCCGTCACGGTCCTTGAACCCCTCAGTCTCCAGGAAGCCATCGATATGGCGATCGAACGGCGTCCGGAAATCGTACAGGCGAAAAAAAATGTCGAATCGGGGGAACTGAATAAGCAATTCGCCCGCAACCAGTTGCTGCCCACCCTCTCATTCCAAGGCACGATCGGGCTCGCCGGATTGGGGAGCGACCTTGGCCAGTCCTTCAGCAGAAATTTCAGTGGTGACTTTTACAACTATGGCGCGGGGTTGGTGCTCAGTTATCCGCTCGGCAACCGGGCCGCCATCAACACGTACAACAAACGAAAACTGGATGCCCGAAATGCCGAGGCTTCGCTCGCCAGCGTGCGTCAGCAAATCATCGTCGGCGTGCGTGAAGCGGTGCGCCGGGTGCAGACCGACTTTAAACGCATCGAGACCACTCGATCGGCCCGGATCATGGCGGAGAAACAGCTGCAAGCCGAGCAGGAACGGTTGAGGGTCGGGCTCAGCACGACTCGCTTCGTGCTCGATTTCCAACGCGACCTGGCCACTGCGCAAGGCAATGAATTGCGGGCCATCATCGATTACAACAAGTCGCTATCCAATCTCGCTCGTCATAAAGCGACCACGCTGGACCGCTATCATCTCGAACTCTCGTAGCTGTCCTATGGTTTCCGGGCCGGATCGGCCGGGTCCAGGTCAAATTTCCCCTATGGGAGCAGCGCTGCCGCTGCTCCCCATCGGAGCTACGTTCGGCTATTACTGGCTTCCCAGCTCATTCCAAGAAGAGCTTCTCGTTCAATTCGCACCGCAACTTCTTGCCTATCTGGCGATGGGCCTCTGGGCTTCGCGTACGTTTCAGGTCCCTGCTCACCTGGGATTGGAGAAAGCGAAGGTGAGAAACGGACTGAAATGGGGGCTGATCACAGGGTTGTCATTGGGATGCCTGAATACCTTCGCGATTCTCTCGGTCTATCCGTCTCTCGGTTACGAGATTACCTTCTTGAAACAAACACCCCATGCTCGGCTTCCGGTCCTCCTCATGGTGCCGTGGTTCATCTGCGGGATCGCGCTGTTCGTCGAGCTCAACTTTCGCGGATTCATCTTGGGCCGTCTTGCCGAACTTGAATCGGCCTGGTGTGGAACGAATTCGAGCCGACGCTTTTCTCCGATTGCGTTGATCACGAGCACGCTCACGTTTGCCTTCGATCCATTCATGGAGAATACGTTTCGCTATCTCCACTGGATTGCTTTGTGGGATGGATTCATCTGGGGAGCGATCTGGCTCCGAACCCGAAACCTTTGGATTACCATCGTCGCTCACGCGGTCGAAGTCATCGCGGTGTATAGTGCCGTAAAAGTGGCGATAGGATGATCTGTGATGCGTTGTCGTCAATATAGAATGACTCCATGAATCCTTCCTTCTCCAGCTATCTGGTCAACGATGTCTTCGGCGATCCTGGCATGTATGTGGAGGTCCGCTGGTCCAAACGTGCATTGCTTTTCGATCTCGGGCATAACGATGGATTGGGACCGACCAGATTGCTCAGAGCCGGCGAGATTTTCATCTCCCATACACACATGGATCATTTCATCGGATTTGACGCTGTTCTCCGCGTCGCGCTCGGACGAGGCAAGACACTCAAACTGTTCGGTCCACCAGGCCTGATCGATAATGTCCATGGCAAACTGCGCGGCTATACCTGGAATCTCGTGGATGGCTACCCCCTCACAATCCAAGTCCGAGAATTCCACGAGAGCGAGATCCGGCAAGTGACTTTTCACGCAAGCAACGGTTTCGACCCATCCAAACAAACAATTTTCCCAGCGCCGCGCCGAGACAGTCCGCTCTTCACCGTTCTGGAAGATCCGATGTTCACTGTCAAAGCTGTGGCCCTAAATCATCGCATCCCCTCATTCGCTTATTCGCTGGAAGAGCAATTTCACGTCAACGTCAACAAACAGAAATTGCATGAGGCAGGGCTGAGGGTCGGCGCATGGCTTAAGGACGTGAAGCAGCATATCCGGCAGGGCAAACCGGACGATTTCCGCTTCACCGTGGCGCTCTACGACGAACATCGACGAGCAGAGCAGGAATTTATGCTGGGAGAAGTGAAGGAACGGTTCTTGACGATCTCACGAGGGCAAAAGCTCGCCTACGTCGTCGACGCACGCTATGACAAGGAGAACGAGGCCAAGATCGTCGCGCTTGCTCATGGAGCCGATATCTTCTATTGCGAGTCGCCTTATCTCGATTGTGATGCAGAAAAGGCCCGCGACCGGTATCATCTGACGGCCAGGCAAGCCGGACTCATGGCGCGCAAAGCTCGGGTTCGTGACCTCGTGGTGTTTCATTTTTCACCCCGCTACACCGGTCAGGGCGAGACGCTGGAGCGAGAAGCGATGGAGGCGTTTCACGAAAGCGAGGAAGGAGGTTATGGGTGAACGATCTCGGTAAGTATGTGTTCTATTTTTTGCTAGGCGGTTCGATCGTGAGCTTCTCCACCTACCTTGGCTCACAAGGTAAATCGTTCCTTGCCGCCATGGCCAGCACCTTTCCTGCCATCACCGGCGTGACCTTTATCCTGCTCTATGCCAGCGGTGGTGGGACAACAACGGTTGACTATGCCAAGAGTTTGTTGTGGTTTGTCCCGCCCTGGACCATCTATGTTGTCGCCATGATTATGGGCATCCCCCCCCTCGGCTTCTGGCCGGCGATGGCCGGATCGCTTGTCTTGTATGTGGGATGCATTGGACTGGTAAAGATGGTGATACGGTAGATCGCGCGACGCGGTTCAGCATTATCTCTCGCTTGCCAAAGGGTACATTATTGCGTACACTTCTGATGAACGAGGAACGACCATGACTAAGACCATGTCTCTCAAACAAGCCCGATCTCGATTCTCTTCGCTTATTGACAAAGCTGATCGTTTGTCAGAACGGTTCATCGTGACCAAGAACGGAACGCCGAAAGCTGTTGTGATGGGAGCTGAGGAATATGAAAGCTGGGTGGAAACTTTGGAATTGCTCTCAAACCCGAAAGCAGTCAAGGCCCTCCACCAAGGCTTGAGAGATGCGAAGGCCGGGAAAGTGCGTTCGTTTAAGGATGTGTTCGGCGAAGATCAGTGAAGCCAATCAGACTGACCCATCAGGCCGTCAAAGATCTCGAGGCCTTCGATCAGGGAATCCGCGAACGCATTAAAGAATCGCTCCGCCATCTAGCCGACCATCCCCGTGAAGGCAAACCGCTCAAAGGCCGATTTCAGAAAGACAAGGTGTGGTCCTACCGAGTCTGGCCATATCGTGTTCTCTACCGCACAGTAGCCGGTTGGATCGAGATCCTATCGATTGAACACCGTAAAGACGTCTACCGGTAAGCACTGCCTCTTCCTTGCTGCGATGGCCCAATTCCTTATCCTGAATACGGGATGTATTGGGTTGGTAACGATGATGTTACGGTAGATTCGCCAAGCCCACCGAGTTTGTTACTCAATCACCACCGCCGTTCCATTGGCGCTGACCATCAACATGCTGCTGTTGGTGCCAATGGTTTCATAGTCGATATCGATGCCGACGATCGCATTGGCGCCCAAGTTCTTCGCTTACTCCTGCATTTCTTCAAGCGCGATATGCTTGGCCTTCCGGAGTTCCTTTTCGTAGGCCGCCGAGCGACCACCGACGATATCCCTGATCGACGCGAAAAAATCCCGAAAGATGTTCGCGCCTAGGATCGCGTCACCGGATACCAATCCGAGATACTTCACCGCTTTCTTCCCTTCGATACTGTTGGTCGTCGTAAGAATCATGCACCCTCCTGGTTCAGTGCCATCATTCTCTCATAGATTGAACTGCCTCGCGAAGCCTTTTGCTGAATCGCCGTATAAGCAGACTCACTCATCCTACCCGTGAGCGATGACGACGCCGGAGGGCGGGTCATTGTGCACCCTTCCCCTAATTGCCCTCGTGCTGTGACCGACTCATGCACGAAATTGCCTGGATTGATCGTTCGCTGTGGATCTTTTATTGGGTCGAAGCTCTTGGAAACTACGGCATCCGGATCACACAAGAGCTCATGTTGTTTCAACTTGTCCTCGACGACGGGAAGACCCGCTTCCTTGGCCCGCCGGAGCATCCAACAGAGGGCAATGTTTCCGAGACCAGGACATTGTCCACCACCAATATCTGAATGAACCCCACGGAACCACACTTCCTGGAGACGATCTCCGATCGCTCCATCTTTCCGAGATTTCACTCATGTCGGACAAAAGTTCCCGCGCCGCTCATCAAGCGCCATCGCGTGGTAACATTTTCTCACGTTGTCGGGCAGGGTGAGGTCCCATCCAATATTCAGATCATTTCCTGGAAGGCCGAAGCATCCAACGACGTCCCAAAGACCGATGAAGCGGATTTCGGCTCCTGACTTCTCCTCTGCACTTGGTTGGCAAAGTGCAGGGCAATGGCCGCCCCTCGACTAAATCCAATAATATCGACCGTCCGATCCCCTTCCGCAAAGAACTGATTCAGTTGCTCCATCGCCCTGGCGATCCGAAACCGGCCGCCCGCACCTGCCAGACCACCGAGGAGTTTTCCTATAAACCCAAGCCGACTCCCGACCCCTTCCAGGTAAAACACCCTCATATCAAGCGGGAGACACTTACAAAATGCCAGCACGTTCGTCTCCTTGATTTCATCGGCTTCATCGACATTCCACGTTCCATCAAACGCATAGAGTGCCATGCTGAGTGCCTCCTTTTCTCGATATTCAATGGTTTCAATGAGCAATCGCTTACCATGATCGACTGCAATTTTCCATGACAAATGGGCAGGGCTGTCGGCTTGGCCGTGCAGGCGGACTGAATGTTGACAACGGGCACACATCATCATAGATACTGCATGTGGACGAATGGGACTATGCGTGCGAAAGGAAGCACACCATGAAGAAGAAACCTGTTGACGAATTAACCAGTCACGGTGCATCCCGTCAGCGGTTGTCTTGTCAGGACGATCCATGCTGTATACAATACAGCATTCGAATCTTGATGGAGGAGCAATGGCTGTCAGATTGAACATCACGATGGATGAGGATATTTACGCGAGACTCAAGAAGGAAGTTCCTCCGAAGAAGCTCAGCGCGTTCATCTCCTCCGCTGTTCGGGCGAAACTTCATCCGGACAAGAAGGCCCTTGATGAAGCCTACCGTGCAGCCCGGAAAGAACGCTGGCGGAAAGAACTGGAGGATGATTGGAAGAGCACGGAAGGCACTCCGCATCACGCTCGCCTTGCAGCCTTGATCTACCCAGCAACTTGCTCGGCACGCCGACCATAGGCTCTGGCTGACGGCTCGGAGGACATCCGCTACGCATTCCTCCACGACTTACTGCAGGGCCTCTTGCGTAGGTGGGTCAAAGACCAAAGCGCACAGGGTTAGGGCTCAAGGTCCTGAGCAAGACGGAAGCCGATGTTGTTGCTAAGCTTGACGGCGTCGACCACATGCCTCTCCGATACCTTCAGGAACTGCGACGAACTGTTCCAGGAACCGCCCAGGCACTCGCGCAGAACGCATTTTTCATCACTTACTTCTTCGTAACAATCTCGCACCCACTCCCAGACATTCCCACTCATGTCAAACAGATCGAAGGAATTCGGTTTCCTTCCAACACCAACAGGCTCAGTACCCTTAATGCTGTCATACACCGCATAGTCCTTTAGTTCATTCTCGACGGAAGTCCCAGCCCATGTATCCTTTCTCAGGCCACTTTGCGCCGAAAACCTCCACTCGGCTTTCGTTGGCAGTCGATATTGCTTACCTGTGGCTTGTGAGAGCCACTTTGCATACGCCACCGCATCGGCCCACGCCACATTGATCACAGAAAGCTTTCCTCGCCCCCACTGGTGATTTGGCAAGTCTCGCGTAGTCAGTTTGGCATATTGATCGTACTGCTCAAACGTAACTTCAAATTGACCAATGGCAAACGGCTTGTCAGGAATCGTTTTCATCTGTGGTTCGAACACCTGGATAAGGTGGAGCTTTGCCAGCGCAATCGAAACGACATATTGAACGTTCTCTTCAACCTTCCACATCCACGCGTATGTTCCACCAACCAAGGCGAGCACCAGGGAGGTGACTGTAGTGGCCTGCAGGAGCCTGCGACGCTGCCTACGTTGCCGCTTTTTCTCTCGCTGCTCGATCTGCCCACAAGACTTACTATAGAGGTCGGCCAGGATCTTGTACCATGGCCCCTCGAAGAGACCTCTTCTAACCTTATCCTTTCCCGGAGTGAAACCACGATAATCAGCCGGTAGAGGCATCCCTAGGGACTCACAAAGTGCACTTGGGAATGCCCGTTGGCTCTCCTGTCCAGGTTTGGCTTCGTTGTTTGGAATACCCGAGAGTAATATCAATACAAGCTTGTCCGAACCTTTGATCTTAATGAGCTGCCGGATTTCGTCATCAACATAAGAACTCTGGCTAGCGGCAGCGGAACAGATTACGGTCAACTTAGCAGAGTTTTGCAAATGCTCCGGAAGAGCGGCATGGTAATCAGACCCAGTAAAGTCCTGTTCGTCCCTGAAGATCCGCAGATGCCGCTGCGGAACATCCAAATCTTTTGGGGGCTTGTAATCCTCAAGCTCCTTCTCCAGTAGGGCAGCGAAGGCCTTGTCCTGGCGAGAATAGCTGATGAACGCATCATACTGAATCGTCTCTTGCTCCTGACTTGGTTCCATGGAGTTTACCCTCCAAACTAGAACCTATTCTCAGAATAGTTGACGGGGTGAATTCCCATCCCTATAAGTCCGGTCATGCTCGCAGTAAATCACAACGCCTACCGATTGGGCGCAATGCTTTGCGCACAACCCGGCGATAGTCTTTAAAATCTTCGCAAGTGGATGACCAATAGATCGTGGCCATGGCGAATCAGGATGTGCAAAGGTGGATACGTAGGAGCAGATTCTACGCTTTCGTGAAACAAAGGCAAGGGCCCGAATCGCTCTCGTCTGCTCTTGTCCCATGTTCCTTCATTGAACCAACTCTCGCCAGTTGCTACAATGATCGGTCATTCTGTTACAGGAGCGATCACTGTGCCGAACCCTCCGCCTCCCAATCCATCGACCAATCACCTCATCATCGAAGGTGCGCGACAAAACAATCTCAAGAACATCTCCCTGCAGATTCCCCACAATCAGGTCACGGCCATTACCGGCGTGTCGGGATCCGGGAAATCTTCACTCGCCTTTGACACGATCTTCGCGGAAGGTCAATGGCGGTATGTCGAGTCGCTCTCCACCTACGCCCGCATGTTTCTCGACAAGGTAGCCCGTCCTGATGTAGATCGCCTCCTCAATGTGAGGCCGGCCATTGCAATTGAACAGAAGAATCAGGTGCGGACGGCTCGTTCCACGGTCGGCACGACGACTGAAATCGCGGACCTTCTGCGCCTGCTCTTCGCCAAGATCGGCAAACCCACCTGTCCTGATTGTCAGCAAGAGGCCCGTTCGTTTCAGCCTGACACCGTGGCCGACGACCTCCTGGCGCGATGGCCTGATGCCAGAGCGATGGTGCTATTTCCCATCACCACTCCTTCGCCGAAAGAAGAATCTGCTTTTATCCAATCCCTTCTCACACGCGGATTCACCCGAATTAAAACCACAGACGATGTGCTCGATTTGCACGAGATCGGACAGCCCTTACTCCATAAATGCCCATCACTCTTTATCATTCTCGATCGCCTGGTGATCCGAGAGGACAACCGTACTCGGTTGGTCGAAGCGATCGAAACCGCGTTTCGTGAAGGAGAGGGCCGCTGTTCGCTCGACATCATCGGCCATGGACGCCAATCCTACAGCACAAGCTTTCTCTGCCAGCGTTGCGGACGAACCTTCGAACCCCTCAAGCCGATTCTCTTTTCGTTCAACCATCCACTTGGCGCCTGTCCTGAATGCAAAGGGTTCGGCAACGTGCTGCGGTATGATCCCGAGCTGGTCATCCCCGACCCAACCAAGTCGCTCGCTCAAGGGGTCGTCGAACCCTGGAGCAAACCCAGCTCCGCCTGGTGGCAGAAACAGATGTTGCTCGCGATGAAACTGCACGGGGTCGACACCACGATTCCGTTCAGCTCGCTTCCCAAAGACACGCAACGATTGCTCTGGGAGGGGGATAAATCATTCGACGGCATTAATGACTTCTTCGAATATCTCGAAGGGAAGCGCTACAAGCTGCATGTCCGCGTCTTCCTCAGTCGCTACCGCACTCCCTTCGATTGCCCCGGTTGCCACGGCCGTCGCCTCAAGCCGGACGCGCTGTTCGTCAAAATTGCCGGTGCCGACATCCACCAAGTGATGGAGCAGACCGTAGAGAGCTTTTCAGAATGGGCAGAATCCTTACCCCTCTCGCCCTTTGAGCGAGAAATCGCCACGGATATTCTCCGACAGCTCCGAGCAAAACTGGGATTTCTCCGGCGTGTCGGCCTTGGGTACCTGACGCTCAATCGGCAAACCAAGACCCTCTCCGGTGGCGAGGCACAACGGGTTGCGCTTGCCAACCAACTGGGATCTCAGTTGGTCGGCACACTGTACGTCCTCGATGAACCGACTATCGGCCTTCACGCAAGAGATACTGATCTCTTGGCCGGTATCCTCCAGGATTTGGCCAACACCGGTAATACAGTCGTCGTCGTCGAACATGACCGCCGCATGATTGAATCGGCCGACTACCTTGTCGAACTCGGCCCTCACTCCGGTGAAAAAGGAGGCGAGATCGTCTGTGCGGCACCCACGCAGGAATTCATCCAAGACCGTCGGGCAACCACCGCCCGGTACTTGCGTGGCGAAGAACAGATTCCTCTGCCCACCAAGCGACGCTCCGGAAACGGCAAGATGCTGGTGATCGCCGGTGCCACTGAACATAATCTGAAAGATCTGTTCGTTCGTATCCCCCTGGGCATGCTGGTCTGTGTGACCGGCGTGTCAGGATCAGGCAAGAGCACGCTGGTTGAAGATACCCTCTACCGATCCGTCGCTCGGGCCTTCCGCGTGGAATCCCTTCCCATGGGGCGTTTCAAGGCGATCAAAGGCATCGAGCACCTCAACGGTATTCGCTTGATCGACCAACAGCCGATTGGACGTACACCTCGATCCAATCCAATCACGTACCTCAAAGCGTTCGACGAGATTCGCCGGCTGTTTGCTTCGGAACGTGAAGCGCTACGGCAAAGATTCACGCCGGGCCACTTTTCGTTCAATGCCGTCGGTGGCCGCTGCGAGCGCTGCGAAGGCAGCGGTGTGGAGAAATTAGAAATGTATTTTTTCGAGAATATTTACGCGCCCTGCGAGGTCTGCGAAGGCAGGCGCTTTAAACCGGAGATCTTGAAGATTCGCTACCGTGGCAAAAATGTTTCTGAAGTCCTTAACATGACCGTGGAGGAAGCCTTCTCCTTTTTCACTGGAACGCCGAAGCTGCAAGACAAACTGCACCTACTCAACAGCATCGGCCTCGGCTATCTCCGCCTGGGTCAGTCAGCCACGACTCTGTCCGGCGGCGAAGCTCAACGACTGAAAATCGCTTCCGAGTTGAAGGACTCCTCCACCAAAAACGTGCTCTATATCATGGACGAACCGACCACGGGACTGCATTTTGAGGACATCAAAAAGCTCCTCGCCGTCCTCCACAAACTTGTGAATGCAGGCAACACGCTGGTGGTCGTCGAACATAACCTCGACGTGATCAAGTCCGCCGACTGGATCATCGACCTCGGCCCCGAAGGCGGTGCAGCCGGCGGACAGATTGTGGCCGAAGGGAGACCGGAGCAAGTGGCGCAAGTTCGGACATCATATACCGGTAGGTTCCTCGCAAGGACCTTAGCCGAGAAATAGCAACACGCTGAACCAGCTTCCTACAATTCAATAATTACAGACCCATTGTTTCGAAACACTCGACTTGGCAATGAGCAGAACTCAAGCCTGACCACATTATAGATGGTCATGTGCCAAGTCATTTGTCAGCATGTGGCAGATGCCCTCTCAATATTACTTGTATCGATTTCGAACCCATACCTAACTGATGCTTTCGCTTTCGCGCTGTTCCGCTTCCCACTCCCAATCACAGAAAATGTGCGTTCTCTTTTCGATGTTCGAGATGGACTTTGTGGTCAGAATTCCATCCTGATACGAGAACTCGACCGGCTCTTTAGACCCATCCTTTGACCGTTTGAGGGAGACAGACGGTGTTCCTCTGATGCGAAAGGGAGTCTCGCGTTTCTGAGTGGCCACATTGGAGAAATCAAAGATCACGACTGCTTCATCTGCTGGATACTCGAAGTGCACCCCTCCGTCGCTCTCGTATTTGTGACCTGCTGGATTGAACTGAAAGCCATTCTAATAGTGGTAGGCGACCGCCAGATAGTCTCGTTTGGAAATATCGAGCGTATAACTCAGATGTTTAAACGCCGACTGCTCATAGTGATGGATATCAAATTCGGCGGACTGAGGGACAATCGGCGTAACGTCGACAATGCCTGATCTTCCCCCTGAAAACTAGACCATTGGCTGGGAAGTTCCCCTGTGCTGTGATGGGCTCCACAGGAGGGAGCCATGACACGGAAACGGCACACGGAGGAACAGATCATCGCAGTCCTG
>Ga0134126_10001750_pt1 | contig 27666 bp, 24 predicted proteins | sample KB31752_FD_96881 | JGI IMG/M metagenome (GOLD analysis project Ga0134126, IMG submission 96881) | Terrestrial soil microbial communities with excess Nitrogen fertilizer from Kellogg Biological Station, Michigan, USA - KB3-175-2 | ecosystem: Environmental > Terrestrial > Soil > Unclassified ... | reverse complement strand
TCCTTCTTCAGCGCATCCTTCAGGATCTCCTCGGCCTGCGCGTCGCGACCGTAGGCGAGATAGACCTCGGCCTCGGCGATCGGGTCGACCTCGTCGGTGTCGATGTTGCCAAGACCCTCGCGACTGAAATCGGACGCGAGCGAGTTCTCGCCAGTGTTGACGACTCCGCCGCCGGTCGAGCCGAAGACCGTGTTGGTCTTCATGTCGGTGCCGGAGATGATGCTGTCCTCGAACTTGGTCGTCGTCCGGCGCCGCGCGGCGATCAGGCCCGCGATGCCGGCGAGGATCACCAGCGCGCCGCCGCCGAGCGCCCATTTCGGCGTGCTGGACACGAGATCGGAGAAGAAACCGGGATTCTCCTGCGGCGCTGCCGCGGGCTTCGGCGCGGCGGCGGGCTTCGGAGGCGCACTGCTGGCGGGTGCCGGAGTTGCGGGCTTCGCAGCCTCGCCGGGCGGGGCGGAAGCCGTCGCTCCGCCAGCGGGCTTGGGTGCCGCGGCCGGCGTGGACTCGCTGGTCGCGCTCGCCGCAGCAGGCGCCGCCGGTGTGCCCGCCGTGCCTGCGGCCGCGGCCGGAGCAGCCGCGGCACCGGCGGCAGCTGCCGCGGTGGCGCCGCCCTTGGCGGCTTCGGCCTGGCTCTGCAGTTGCGCAAGCGTCTGGCTCTTGAGATCGAGCGCACGCTGCATGTCGGCGACAGTCTTCTCGAGCTGCGCGATCCGTGCATCGGCGTCCTTCAGCTGCTGCTCGGTGGCGATTCGGTCCTCGACGCCGCCGGCCTTGCCGGTACCGGCGCCGGCACCGGCCGTACGCGAGACTTCGAGCCGGTCGCTCCCGGGCGAAGCCGCCGGGGTCTTCTCCTCGACAGCGACCCCGATGCGCCCGCCCGACGCGCGTGTCGGTGCAGCGCCTGCCGTCGGCGCGGCGGCAGCGAGCTGATCGCGGTAATGGTTCCAATCGACCGCCTGCGTGTGCACGACCTTCGAAGCCGCATCTGCACTCGTCCCGAGCACCTGCGGCGCGGCCGGAATTGCGAGCGTCGCGCCGGCACGCAACCGATTCATGTTGCCGCCCAGAAACGCCTCGGGATTGTCGCGGAACAGCGCAGCGAGCATCTGGTCGAGCGTCGCCTGATCAGGCTTGAACTGGTTCGCGATGTCGCGCAGCGTGTCTCCGCGATGGACGGTGTAGCGCGAAACCGAGGAACCCGCCGACGCCGCAACGCCCGGCGGCGCCGACGCGGTGTTCTTGCCCTCGATGCGCGGCGCAGTCGCGACGGGTGCGGTCACCGCCGGCGCGGGTCCGGTCGCCACCTTCATCCCGGGCGGATCGAGCAGGAACGTGTACTCGCGGACGACGCGCCCCGACGACCAGTCGAGCTCGACGAGCAGATCGAGGAACGGCTCGAGCACTGCCACCGGCGAGCTCACTTTGAGGTACGGCGTGCCGCCGGCGCTTACCACCGTGATGCGCGCACGCGACAGCGTCGCCTGGTAGGTGAGGTTGTTTTGCTTGTAGAGCGTCGGATCGGCGACTTTGGCGCGCAGCGAATCGAGATCATCCTTGCTGACGGCCGTCAGGTCGATCCGTGCCGAAAGTGGCTGCCCGAGCGCGGACTCCACCGTCAGTTTGCCGAGCCCGAGCGCGAGCACGTGGCCATGGAAGGCAAGTGCCCCGGCGAGCAGGCTGTACGTGAATATCGGCTTCGCGCGCATACCCGACCTCTTTGCGATGGGTGGTTTGCTCAAGCTAACTTATCATCATGCAGTTAGCGACGCAAGCTAAACCGTTGCATTAGATAGCGTTTTATGCCGTCGTTCTTGCCGGACTGCCACAGGCCAGCACGCCGGTTCACCCCGCGCACGGGGACCATTCCGGCGCGATCGGAGCCGCCGCGGGTTCTGCATAAATGTGGCTGAAACCAAGCCGTTGCACGCTTCTGCCCCGCGGCATGCCGATTTTGGAAAAAGCACGAATCGCGCCAGAGTCCGACAGAGGACTCTGGCGAGCGCGCCGGCCGACCGGGCGATTGTTCAGCGGCCCTGCAGGATGCGAAGCATCCGGCGCAGCGGCTCGGCCGCACCCCACAGGAGCTGGTCGCCACAGGTGAACGCGCCGAGGTAGGACGGGCCCATCGCGAGCTTGCGCAGTCGGCCGACCGGCACTTCGAGCCTGCCCGTCACGGCGGCTGGCGTCAGTTCGCGGATGCTCGCGTCGCGCTCGTTGGCGATCACTCGAACCCAGGGATGCGCACTGCGGAGCATCGCCTCGATTTCGGCAAGCGGCACATCCCGCCGCAGCTTGATCGTCATCGCCTGCGAATGGCAGCGCATCGCGCCGACGCGCACGCAGATCGATTCGATCGGAATCGGATCGTTCTCGCGGCCGAGGATCTTGTTGGTCTCGGCGCCGCCCTTCCATTCCTCGCGGCTGATGCCGTTGCCGAGGTCCTTGTCGATCCACGGTATGAGACTGCCGGCGAGCGGCACCCCGAAGTGCTCGGTCGGGAAGCGCTCGTCGCGCAGGATGCCCGCGACTTCTCGATCGATGTCGAGGATCGACGACGATGGATCGTCGAGGAGCGTCTTCGCCGCGAGGTGGGCCTCGCCCATCTGGTGCAGCAGTTCGCGCATGTTCTGCGCGCCCGCGCCGGACGCCGCCTGGTAAGTCATGCAGGTCAACCACTCGACGAGGTCGTTGCGGAACAGGCCGGCGAGCGCCATCAGCATCAGGCTCACCGTACAGTTGCCGCCGATGAAGTCCCTGACACCGGCTGCGATCGCGCGATCGATCACGTCGCGGTTCACCGGATCGAGGACGATCACCGCGCCCTCTTTCATCCGCAGCGCAGACGCGGCGTCGATCCACCAGCCGCGGTAACCCGCCTCGCGCAGCCGCGGGTGCATCGCGCTCGTCCAGTCGCCGCCCTGGCAGGTCACGATCGCGTCGAGGTCGGCGAAGGCACCGGGATCGTTGGCATCGCGCAGCGTTGCGGTCGCCGTACCGGGCGCCGGCGTCCTGCCGACCGTCGGCGCCTGGCCACCCGCGCTCGACGTCGAGAAGAACACCGGATCGATCGTGTCGAAGTCGCGCTCGTCGCGCATCCGCTGCATCAGCACCGAGCCGACCATGCCGCGCCAGCCCACGAATCCCACCTTCATCACGATTCACCGTCCTTCATCGTTGCCGCTGCGCGGGTGTGCCGTGGCTTCGCCGGCGCGAAGCGCGCCATCGTGTACGCGTCGACGAAGCCGCCGTCGCGCAGCGCGTAGTCGCGCAGCGTTCCCTCGACCGCGAAACCGAACTTTCGATACAGCGCGAGCGCCGCCGCGTTGTCGGCGTACACGGTGAGCTCGAGCCTCGTGTAGCCGATCCAGCTCTCGGCGAGATCGATGATTGCAGCAAGCAGGGCCGACCCCACGCCGCGGCGCTGCCAGTCATCACGCACCGACATGCCGATGGTCGCCGCATGGCGCCGGCGCGCTGAGCTGCCCGCCGGATGCACGCCCGCGTTGCCGACGACCTCGCCGTCGACTTCGGCGACGAGCACGTGGTCGTCCTTCGACTGCTCGGCGATCCTCTTCGCCCACATCGCCGCCGACGGGTAAGGCAACTGCAGCGTGCCCGCGAGCGCGCGCGGCGTCGCCATCGTTCGCGCGATCGCCTCGGCATCGCGGGGCTCGACACGCCGGATGCGGATTGCCGCGACGGCCGTCACTCAGGCACCCCGCAGCTCGGCGACAACCGCATCGCCCATCGCGCGCGTGCCGACGACGGCCTCGCCAGGCTGCGCGAGGTCGGCGGTGCGCAGGCCGCGCGCCAGCGCCGCGCGCACGGCAGCTTCGATCCGTGCCGCAACGTCGTCGCGCGCGAACGTGTGTCGGAACATCATCGCGACCGAAAGGATCGTCGCGAGTGGATTGGCCACGCCACGACCGGCAATGTCGGGCGCCGAGCCGTGGATCGGCTCGTAGAGGCCCTTGCCGTTCGCGTCGAGCGATGCCGACGGCAGCATTCCGATCGATCCCGCGAGCATCGACGCCTCGTCGGACAGGATGTCGCCGAACAGATTGCCGGTCACGATCGTGTCGAAGCTCCTCGGATTGCGCACGAGCTGCATCGCCGCGTTGTCGACGTACATGTGCGCGAGCGCGACGTCGGGGTAGTCGCGCGCGACGCGGGTCACCACTTCGCGCCAGAGGATCGATGTGTCGAGCACGTTCGCCTTGTCGACGGAGGTGAGCCTGTGGCTGCGCCTGCGTGCCGTTTCGAAGCCGACCTTCGCGATACGCTCGATTTCCGGCACCGAGTAACGCATCGTGTCGAAGCCTTCTTCGTCGCCGTGCTCGTTCGTGCGGCGGCCGCGCGGGCTGCCGAAATAGATGTCGCCGGTAAGCTCGCGCACGATCACGACGTCGAGGCCCGCGACCACCTCGGCCTTCAGCGTCGACGCGTCTGCGAGCTCCGGATAAAGGAGTGCGGGCCGCAGGTTGGCGAAGAGGCCGAGCGCCTTGCGGATGCCGAGGATGCCCTGCTCGGGCCGCAGCTCGCGCGGGAGGCCGTCGTAGGCCGGACCGCCGACCGCGCCGAGGAGCACCGCATCGGCGGCGCGCGCAAGCGCCAGCGTCGCGTCGGGCAGCGGATGGTGCGCGGCGTCGAAGCCGGACCCTCCGATCGGCGCCGTCTCGGTCTCGATCGGCAGGCCTTCGCTGCGCAGCACGTCGAGGATCCGCGTCGCCTCGGCGACGATCTCCGGACCGATGCCATCGCCGGGAAGGAGCGCGATCTTCATCGATGCGCGCGGTCCTGGCGGATTCGCCGCCGGGTTACGCGAGCCACGGCTCGTCGGCGAAGTGCTTCGCCTCGAACGCGCGGATCGCGTCGGCGTGACGCAGCGTGAGCCCGATATCGTCCCAGCCATTCAGCAGGCATTGCCTGCGAAACGTATCCACTTCGAACGCGAACACCGTGGCGCCGTCGGCGGTCGACACCGTCTGCCGCTCGAGATCGATCGTCAGGCTGAAGCCGGGAAACGCCGCGACGTCGGCGAACAGCCGCTCGACGTCGCGCTCGCCGAGCACGACCGGCAACAGGCCGTTCTTGAAGCAGTTGTTGAAGAAGATGTCCGCATACGACGGCGCGATCAGTGCACGAAAGCCGTAGTCGGCGAGCGCCCACGGTGCGTGCTCGCGCGAACTGCCACAGCCGAAGTTGCGACGCGCGACGAGGATCGACGCGCCGCGATAGCGCGGCTGATTGAGCACGAAGTCGGGGTTCGGGCGGCGCGACGCGGGATCCATCCCGGGTTCGCCGCGGTCGAGGTAACGCCAGGCGTCGAACAGGTTCGGGCCGAAGCCCGAGCGCCTGATCGATTTCAGGAACTGCTTCGGGATGATCGCGTCGGTGTCGACGTTGGCGCGGTCGAGCGGCGCGACGATCCCCGAGTGAATGCGGAAGGGCTCCACGGCGCTATTGGGGCTTCGCCTTCTCGGCTGCCTTCTCGATCGCGCCGCCGGCCGCTTTCACGTCCTTGCCGGCGCCTTCGATCGTGTTGCAGCCGGTGATCGCCACCACGAATCCGGCGAGCGCGAGCAACGTCACGAGCTTCTTCATCGTCAGGGTGCTCTGTCAATAGAGTCGACGGACGTCGACGAAATGGCCGGCGATCGCCGCGGCGGCCGCCATCGCCGGACTGACGAGGTGCGTACGGCCGCCCGCACCCTGGCGCCCCTCGAAGTTGCGGTTCGACGTCGACGCGCAGCGCTCGCCGGGCTCGAGCCGGTCGTCGTTCATCGCGAGGCACATCGAGCAGCCGGGCTCGCGCCATTCGAAGCCGGCGTCGCGAAACGTGCTGTCGAGTCCCTCGGCCTCGGCCTGCATCTTCACCCGCCCCGAACCGGGTACGACCATCGCGAGACGCACCGAGCCGGCGACGTGGCGTCCGCGCACGACCGCCGCCGCCTCGCGCAGATCCTCGATGCGCGAGTTGGTGCACGAGCCGATGAACACTTTGTCGATCGAGACGTCGGCGATCGGCAGGTTCGGCGTGAGTCCCATGTACGCGAGTGCCCGCTCGATGCCTTCGCGTCGCTCGCCGTTCTTCTCGCGATCGGGATCGGGAACGCGCCCGTCGATCGGAACAACCATCTCGGGCGAAGTTCCCCAGGTGACCTGCGGGAGCACTGCCCTCGCGTCGAACACCTGCGTCGTATCGAACGCGGCGCCGGTGTCGCTCGCGAGCGTGCGCCAGTGGCGGACTGCGCGTTCCCACCGATCGCCGCTCGGCGCGAAGCTTCGCCCCTTCAGGTATCCGATCGTCGTGTCGTCGACCGCCACCATGCCGGCGCGGGCTCCGGCTTCGATCGCCATGTTGCAGACCGTCATCCGTCCTTCCATCGACAGCGCGCGAACCGCCTCGCCCGCGAACTCGATCGCATGGCCGGTGCCGCCCGCGGTGCCGATGCGGCCGATGATCGCGAGCACGAGATCCTTCGCGGTCACGCCGCGCGGCAGCGTTCCGTCGACCCTGATCAGCATCGAGCGCGACTTCTTCATCAAGAGGCACTGCGTCGCGAGCACGTGCTCGACCTCGGAGGTGCCGATGCCGAAGGCGAGTGCTGCGAACGCACCGTGCGTGCTCGTGTGCGAATCGCCGCAGACGACCGTCATCCCCGGAAGCGTCGCGCCCGATTCGGGGCCGATCACGTGCACGATCCCCTGGCGCGCGTCGCGGAACGGGTAATAGGCCTTCGCGCCAAACGTGGCGATGTTGGCGTCGAGCGTCTCGACCTGCGTGCGCGAGATCGGATCGCGGATGCCCTCGTCCCAGTGCGTCGTCGGCGTGTTGTGATCGGCCGTCGCGACGATCGAATCGGTCCGCCACGGCGTCCTTCCGGCGAGGCGCAACCCCTCGTAGGCCTGCGGGCTCGTCACTTCATGGACGAGGTGGCGGTCGATGTAGAGGAGCGCCGTACCGTCGGCTTCCTCGCGCACGACGTGGCTGTCCCAGAGCTTGTCGTAGAGCGTACGGGCGGACATGGCGGGTCGGGTGCGGCGAAAGCGGATCGAAGGAACCATTCATTCTACCGGCTCCCGCATTGCGGCACTGCGCCGGAGTATCATCCGCGCGCCGGACGGGCGCCACGCGCCGCGCGCGACTGCCGCGCGCTGACGTTTGGCGCGACCGCGCCCCTCGGCCCCGTCCGCATCCCCTCACGCATCGAGCGCATCTTTGTCCCACGCCGCCGTGCTCTACGTTGCGATTGCGATCTGGGCGGTTCCCGAACTGATCGGCGGGTTCCTCCAGCGCGCCGAGCCTGGCGCGGCCCGCCGCGACCGCGGCTCGTACGCGGTGCTGCGGATCGCGTTCACGGTAGGCATCGCAGGTGCAGTCATCGCTTCCCGGCGCGTGCCGGCGGCGGCGTTCGTCGCAGATCGTGGGGCGAACTTCTGGGCCGGCATCGCCCTGATGCTCGGCGGAGTCGCCTTTCGCTGGTACGCAATTCGCGTGCTCGGCCGCTACTTCACGCGTGACGTTGCGACGCGCGAAGGCCAGCGGGTTGTCGAGTCGGGGCCGTACCGGTGGATTCGCCATCCGTCGTACACCGGCATCCTCATAACGGCGGCAGGATTCGGCCTGGCGCTCGGCAATGCGCTTGCGCTCGCGATCGTCCTGATCGGGGTGCTCGCCGGGCTTCTCTATCGCGTCGCGGTCGAGGAGCGCGCGCTCGCGACCGACCTTGGCCAGCCGTACCGCACCTACATGCTTCGCACGCGGCGGTTCATTCCATTCCTGTGGTGACGCGAGCGCTTCAACCATTCGAGGATCCATCATGACCGAAACGCCGAAATCGACCGCTGTCGACGACGACCCGAAGAAGCGCCTTCGCGAAAAAGTCGAACGGTTGCTCGCGGCCGCGCCGTGCGCAAGCGAAGGCAGCGCCGCGGTGAACGGCACTCCGCTGCGCTATCGCGCCGAAGCCGCGTTCATTCCGGTGACCGCGGGCGGCCTCGACGACAAGCGCGGCGACCCCGAGGCGGCGATCTTCACGACGTCGTATTTCCTCGCCGGCGCCGATGCGGCAATGCGGCCGGTGTGCTTCGTCTTCAACGGCGGTCCGGGCTCGTCGTCGATCTGGCTCCACCTCGGTGCGCTGGGTCCGAAACGCGTGGCAATCCGCGAGGACGGCACGATGCCGCCGCCGCCGTACGCGGTGACCGACAACCACGAATCGTGGTTCGAGCACTTCGACCTCGTGTTCATCGATCCGCCGCACACCGGCTATTCGATCACCGCGTCCGAGGACGCGAGGAAGCGGATGCTCTCGGTCGACGGCGATGTCGATGCACTCGCCGAGTGCATCCGGAGCTGGCTCGGGCGCCACCGGCGCTGGCGCTCGCCGATCTACGTCGCAGGCGAGAGCTACGGCACGACGCGCGGCGCTGCGCTGGCGGAGCGACTGCTCGATCTCGGCGTCGCGCTGTCGGGGCTCGTGCTCGTCTCCTGCGCGATGGATCTGCAGAGCGTCGTGTTCGAGCCACGCAACGACCTGCCGTACGCGCTGTTCCTGCCCGGTTACGCGAGCGTCGCCCAATACCACGGCAAGCTCGCCGGCAGGCTCGGCGCCTCGGCGACCGCCGCGCGCTCCGCAGCCGAGGAGTTCGTCACCGGGGACTACCTCGCCGCGCTGCACGCCGGTGCGCGCCTCGAAGCCACCGCCCGCCGCCGCGTCGCGAAGCGCATCGCCGAGCTGACCGGGCTTTCGGCGCCCTTCGTCGACGAGTGCAACCTGCGCATCGACGACCAGACGTTCTTCGTCGAGCTCCTGCGCGACCGCGGGCAGATCGTCGGCCGGCTCGAGGCGCGTGTCACCGGTCCGACGGCGGCGAAGCGCGTACGAGCCTGGGAATTCGACCCAGGTATCGAAGCGCTCGCGGCGCCCTACACGATGGCAGCACACGCCTACATGAGCGAGCAGCTCGGCGTCGACACGCAGTCGCGCTACGAGGTGCTGTCGATGGACGCACACAAGCAGTGGAACTGGAACCGCGGCGATGCGAAAGGCAACGGCTATGCGTGCACGAGCCCCGACCTGTCGCGCGCGCTGCGGCGCAATCCGCATCTGCGCGTGCTGGTCGCGAGCGGGCACTACGACCTCGGCACGCCGTACAGCGCGACCGACTGGTCACTCGCCCAGCTCGACGTGCCGGCGGACGTGCTCGCGCGCGTCGAGCATCACTACTACGACGCCGGCCACATGATGTACACACGCGAGGCCGACATGATGAAGCTGAAACGCGACCTTGCGAGCTGGCTCGCGCGCCGATCAGACGCCGCGACCTGACGCGCCGTCGCGCCCCTCCTCGACCGCGTGACACGCGGCCTCACCGCCTTCGGCGCCATCGGGCACCCCCGCGACCGGCTTGAGCAACGGGACCTCGCGGCGACAGCGGTCGTCGGCGAGCGGACAGCGCGGATGGAACGTGCAGCCCGTCGGTGGGTCGAGCGGACTCGGCACCTCTCCGGCGACCGGAGTTCGCGCCTTGCCGGTGAGCCCGAGATCGGGAATCGCGTCGAGGAGCATCCGCGTGTACGGATGCCGCGGCGTCGCGAACAGCCTCCGCTTGCCGGCGATCTCGACGATGCGGCCGAGGTACATGACGCCGACGCGGTCGGCGACATGGTGGACGACGGCGAGGTTGTGCGAGATGAATAGGTAGGTGAGGCCCAGTTCGCGCTGCAGGTCGCGCATCAGGTTCAGCACCTGCGCCTGCACGGAAACATCGAGCGCCGAGGTCGGCTCGTCGCAGACGAGGAACTCCGGCTCGCTCGCGAGCGCGCGCGCGATCGAGATCCGCTGCCGCTGACCGCCCGAGAACTGATGCGGATAGCGCGCGCCATCGGCGGCGGCGAGGCCGACCTGGACGAGCAGCTGGTCGACGCGCGCTTGCACCGCACGGCGTCCGCGCAGCAGCCGATGCGCGCGGATCGGCTCGGCGACGATGTCGGCGACGCGCCAGCGCGGGTTGAGGCTCGCGTACGGGTCCTGGAAGATCATCTGCAGCCGGCGGCGCAGCGCGCGCCCCGCCCGCCCCGCGGCGAGCGCATCGATGCTCGCGCCGCCGTAGGTGATCGTGCCCGTCGTCAGCCGATAGAGCCCGACGACGAGTCGCGCCACCGTCGACTTGCCGCAGCCCGATTCGCCGACGAGGCCGAGCGTCTCGCCGCGCCGAATGCCGAAGCTGACGTCGTCGACCGCGCGCAGCAGCAGCCGCGGCTCGCGCGCCAGCGCGCGCGTGAGCCACGGCGGCGAGACGTCGAAGGTCTTGCCGATGTGCTCGGCGCGGATCAGCTCCGTCGCGCCGGCCGGAGCGCTCAACGCACCGCTCCCGCGCGAGCCTGTGCGCCTGCGTCGGCCCCCGCGCCGGGGTAAAGCCAGCATGCGGCACGCGACACGCCGACGGCGATCAATTCGGGACGCTCGATGCGGCAGCGGTCGAACGCTCGCGGGCACCGCGGGTTGAACGCACATCCGGGCGGGATCGCATTGAGGCGCGGCATCGCACCGTCGATCTGTACGAGGCGCTCGCGATCGTCGACGATCGACGGGATCGAACCCATAAGCCCGACCGTGTACGGGTGCTTCGGCGCGTGGATCACCTCGGCCACCGGCCCGATCTCGGCGATCCTGCCGGCGTACATCACGGCAACACGGTCTGCGGTCTCGGCGATCACGCCCATGTCGTGCGTGACCAGCATCACCGCGGTGCCGTGGTCGCGGCACAGCCGCTTCAGGAGCGAGATGATCTGCGCCTGGATCGACACGTCGAGCGCGGTGGTCGGCTCGTCGGCAATGATGAGCTGCGGATTCGCGCAGATCGCGAGCGCGATCACGACGCGCTGACGCATGCCGCCCGAGAACTGGTGCGGGAAATGGTCGATCCTGCGCTCGGGCGACGGGATCCCGACTTCGCGCAGGAGGTCGATCGCACGCGTGCGCGCCGCGCTTTCGCCGAGGTCGAGGTGGGTGCGGATCGTCTCGATGAGCTGGCGCCCGATCGAGTACAGCGGATTGAGTGACGTCAGCGGGTCCTGGAAGATCGCGCCAATGCGCCTGCCGCGGATCTTTCGCATCGCGTCGTACGGAAGGTCGTCGATCCGGCGCCCGTCTAGGCTGATCTCGCCGGCGGCGATCCGGCCGGGCGGCTCGAGGAGTCCGATGATCGCCGCGCCGGTCAGCGACTTGCCGGCGCCCGACTCGCCGACGACGCCGAGCACCTCGCCCGGGGCGATCGAGAACGAGATGTCGTCGATCGCGACGAGCGTGCCGCGCCGCGTCGGGAACTCGATGCGCAGGCTGCGCACGTCGAGGAGCGAGGCGCCGCTCATCGCAGGCGTGGATTCAAGGCGTCGCGAAGCCAGTCGCCGATCATGTTGATGGCGAGCACCATGATGACGAGCGCAAGGCCTGGGAACAGCGTCACCCACCACTCGCCCGAGAACATGAAATCGTTGCCGATGCGGATCAGCGTGCCGAGCGACGGCTGCGTCGGTGGCACGCCGACGCCGAGGAACGACAGCGTCGCCTCGGTGATGATCGCGGTCGCGATGTGGATCGTCGCGATCACCAGCACCGGGCCGAGCACGTTGGGGAGCACGTGCCGCGCCATGATGCCGAGCGGATGGATGCCGAAGAGGCGCGCCGCCTGCACGTACTCCTTGCTCTTCTCGACCAGCGTCGAGCCGCGCACCGTGCGCGCATACTGGACCCATCCCGAGACGCCGATCGACAGCACCAGCACCCAGAACGCCATGCTGTCGTGCGCGCCGCGGATCACCGCGCGCGCGAGCCCGTCGACGAGGAGCGCGATCAGAATCGCCGGGAACGAGAGCTGCACGTCGGCGACGCGCATGATGAACGCGTCGAGACTGCCGCCGACGTAGCCGGCGATCAACCCGAGCGCCACCCCGAGCACTATCGACAGCAGCACGGCGGCGATGCCGACTTCGAGCGAGATACGCGCACCGAAGAAGATCGTCGACAGGATGTCGCGTCCCTGGTCGTCGGTGCCGAGCGGGAACGTGTGCGTTCCGCCGGGAAGCCACGCCGGCGGCTTCAGCGAGTTCGAGAGGTCGAGCTGCGACAGGTCGAACGGGTTGTGCGGTGCGACCCACGGGGCGAACGCCGCCGCACCGATACAGGCGAGGAACACCAGGGCGGCGACGATCGCGTAGGGCGAGTGGCGAAAGCTCCACGCGAGATCGCTGTCCCACGCGCCATGCAGCGCCAGCGCGATCCGCGTCGTCATCTCAGTGCCCGGCCCCGCCCGGGCGGTCGACGCGCAGCCGCGGGTCGACGACGTAATAGAGCAGGTCGACGATCAGGTTGATCGTCACGAACACCACCGCGATCAGGCACAGGTAGGCCGCCATCACCGGAATGTCGACGTAGCTGACCGCCTGGATGAACAGGAGCCCCATTCCGGGCCACTGGAACACCTGCTCGGTGATGATCGAGAACGCGATGATCGAGCCGAGCTGCAGCCCAGTGATGGTGATCACCGGGACCAGCGTGTTCTTCAGCGCGTGGCCGAAGTTGATCGCGCGATCCGCGAGGCCCCGCGCGCGGGCGAACTTGATGTAGTCGGTGCGCAGCACCTCGAGCATCTCGGAGCGGACGAGACGCATGATCAGCGTGAGCTGGAAGAGGCCCAGCGTGATCGTCGGCATGATCAGCGACATGAGCCCGCTCTTCGTCAGGAGCCCGGTCGTCCAGCCCCCGATGTGGACGACGGTGCCGCGGCCGAACGCCGGCAGCCAGGCGAGCTTCACCGCGAACACCAGGATCAGCAGGATGCCGATCAGGAACGTCGGCAGCGACACGCCGAGCAGTGACAGCGACAGCATCGTGCGCGCGAGCCACGAATTGGGCTTCAGCCCGGTGTAGACGCCGGCAGGGATGCCGACGACGAGTGCGAAGATCGCCGCGCAGAGCGAGAGCTCCAGCGTCGCCGGCAGGCGCTCGGCGAGGAGCACCGAGACCGGCTTACCGATGCGAAGCGACACGCCGAACTGCCCGTGCACCGCATTGACGAGGAAGTGGTAGTACTGCACGTAGAACGGCCGGTCGAGGCCGAGCTCGTGGGTGAGGCGGATGCGATCGACCGGGGTGGCGAACTGCCCCAGCATCAGCTGCACCGGATCGCCGACGTACTGGAACAGGGAGAACGCGACGAAGGCGACCACGAGCATCACGACGATCGCCTGCAAGAGGCGCCGGATGGCGTACGCGGTCACGGCATCGTTCGCCGTGGTCGACGACTGGCTTTGGCGGCCGACGCAGCTGCGGGAGCGGCGTGACGCCGCCCCCGCCGCCGGATCACGCGGTCAGTTGACGTGCACCCACCACATGCGCAGCCGGTTATCGGCGCTGTGCGTCACTGCGATGTTCTTGCGCATCGCCCACGGGATCTCCTGCTGATGCAGCATGATGTGTGCGACATCGGTCGTGTGCATCATCAGTGCCTCGTGGATCAGGCCGAGGCGCTTCTTGACGTCGGGCTCGGTCTCCATCGTGTCGATCAGCGAGTCCATCTTCGCGTTGCTGTAGCCGCCGTCGTTGTACTCGCCCGCACCCTTGCCGTTACGCGTGTGCACGAGGTTCAGCAGCGCATCCTGCGCGTCGAACGTCGCCACCGCCCAGCCGAGCATGTAGAGGCTGGTGTCGTTCTTGTTGATCTTCGCGAAGTACTGCGCCTTCGGCATCGCGTTGAGCTTCACGGTGAGTCCGACCTTCGCCCACATCGACGCCAGTGCCTGGCAGATCAGCGCGTCGTTGATGTAGCGATCGTTCGGGCAGTCGAGGGTGACCTCGAAGCCGTTCGGATATCCCGCCTCCTTCAGAAGCTCCTTCGCTTTCGCAACACTGTACGGCGGAATGATGTTCGCCGCCGGGTCGTAGCCGTAGATCTGGTGTGTGACGAGCTCGCCCGTCGGGATCGACATGCCGCGCATCAGCGTGCGCTTGATCGCCTCGCGGTCGACCGACATGTTGAGCGCCTGCCGCACGCGCAGGTCCTTGAACGGGTTCTTGCCCTTGACGTTCGAATACTGGAGCTCGGGCCGCGCCTGGTCCATGCCGATGAAAATCGTCCGGTTCTCCTCGCCCTGGACGACCTTGACGTTCGGATCGGAGAGCAGCTTCGGCAGGTCCTGCAGCGGCGGGTCGAGGACGAAGTCGACTTCACCCGACAGGAGCGCTGCGGTGCGCGTCGCCGCCTGCTTGATCGGCGTATAGACGATCTCGGTGACATTGCCTTCCATCTTGCCCCACCAGTGCGGGTTCGCCACCAGCACCGTCTTCACGTCGGGCTCACGCGACTTCAGGATGTAGGGTCCGGTGCCGTCCGCGTGCTCGACCGCGTAGGTCTCCTCCTTGCCGAGGTAGTTCTGCACCTCGACGACGTTGTGCTTCTCGCACCACGCCTTGCTCATGATGCGCACGTCGGTGAGTTGGCGCAGCAGCACCGGAGCGGGCCCGCCCGTGATGATGTCGACGGTGAGATCGTCGACCTTCTTCGCGTCGGTGACACCGGCGAGGTACGACTTCATCATCGAGTACTTCGAGAGCATCCGGTGGACCGAGAACACGACGTCGTCCGCGGTGAACGGCTCGCCTTCCTGGAACTTGACGTTCGGACGCAGGTGGAAGCGCCACTCCGTCGGCGAAATCTGCTCCCATTTGACGGCGAGCTGCGGAACGACGTCGAACTTCTTGTCGTACTGGACCAGCGACTCGTAGACGTAGCTGTTGAACGTGTTGTTGAAGCTCTCGTTCTGCGAGTACGGATCGAACGACAGCACGTCACCCTGGCTCGCCCAGCGAAACGTCTTCGCGTAGCCCGGCGCCGCAACCAGCGCCGCCGCGAAGACAACCGACATGCAGATTCCCCAAGCCTTGCGCATTGCTCCTCCTCGAATGGCCCCCCGGGCGTTCAGCCAAGCATGATGGCGAACCTGGGGGCGAGCGTCAAATCGGGGGCGCCGGGCGATCGAGCGCGGCGGCAACTGCGGCCGCCGCCCGTCCCCCGACGCCGGCAGCGAAGCAATCGAGGGGCTCGACGGCAAGCGAGCGCAACCAAGTGAGCTGGCGGCGCGCGAGCTGACGCGTCGCGGCCACGCCTCGCTCGCGGAGCTCGCTGCGGCCGCCGCCGCGGTCGAGCCACGCCAGCACCTGCCGGTAGCCGACGCAGCGCATCGACGGCATCGCCGCGTCGAGCGGCCAGCGCGCAAGCAGACCCCGCACTTCGTCAACGAGGCCGGCATCGAGCATCGCGTCGAAGCGCACGCCGATCGCGCGGTGGAGCTTCGCGCGGTCGGCGGGTACGAGCACCAGAGACACCGTCCGCCCGAGCTGCGGTGCAGGTTCACGCCGGCCCTGCAGCGCGGAAAGCGGACGTCCCGACAGCGCATGCACTTCGAGCGCGCGCTGGATGCGCTGCGCATCGGCCGGATCGAGCCTTCGCGCGGTCGCGGGATCGATGCCCGCGAGCTCGCCGTGCAGCGCCGGCCACCCGTGCTCGGCGGCGCGGCTTTCGATGGCCGCACGCAATGCGGGGTCTGCCGCAGGGAGCGCACTCAGACCTTCGACCAACGCCTTGAAATAGAGCATCGTTCCGCCGGCGACGATCGGCACGCGGCCACGCGCGCGGATCGCAGCGATCGCTACGGCCGCGTCGGCGCGAAAGCGCGCGGCCGAGTACGCGTCGGTCGGATCGATGACGTCGATCAGGTGGTAGGCAACCTCGGCGCGCTCGGCGGCGCCAGGCTTCGCGGTCCCGATGTCCATGCCCCGAAACACCTGCGCCGAGTCGGCGGACACGATCTCGCCGTCGAAGCGCAGCGCGAGCGCGTGCGCGAGCGCCGACTTGCCCGACGCCGTCGGGCCCATCAGCAGCACCGCCGGGAGTCCGGCCCGCGCGGGTTCAGCGGCCACGCATGAACAGCCGGTCGAGATCGGCGAGGCTCAACTGATACCAGGTCGGGCGGCCGTGATTGCACTGGCCGGCGCGCTCGGTCGCCTCCATCTCGCGCAACAGCGCGTTCATCTCGGTGATGCCGAGGCTCCGGTGCGCGCGGACGGCCGCGTGACACGCCATCGTCGCGAGGAGCTCGTCGCGCCGTGAATCGAGCACGTCGCTGCCACCGAATTCGCGCATCTCGTGCAGCACGGCGCGGGCGAGCGTCGCCGGATCGGCGTCGTCGAGCGCAGCGGGGACGCCGCGCACGGCGAGGGTCGCCGGCCCGAGCGGCGAGACTTCGAAGCCAAGGCTGGCGAGCACGTCGGCGTGGTCAGTGGCCGCGGCGACTTCGAGCGGGTCGGCGGCGAACACGACCGGGACGAGCAGCGGCTGCACCGGAACGCTGCTACCCATCTGCGCCTTCAGCCGTTCGTAGACGATGCGCTCGTGTGCGGCGTGCATGTCGACCAGCACGAGCCCCGAGCGATTCTGGGCGAGGATGTAGATGCCGTGAAGCTGCGCGAGCGCAAAGCCCAGCGGATGGACGTCGTCGTCTGCGGACGCGATCGCCGGCGCCGCACGATCTCCGTCGCGCACGTCGGCGACGCCCGCACGCTCGCCGAACAGCCGCCGGTAGAACCCGAGCCCATAGGCGGAGGTCGTCGCCGCGGGCTCCATCGCGAGCTCGGCGACCCGCGGCGGGATGCGCGCAGCCGCGAGACCGAGCCGTTCGCTCGCGGAGACCGCCGGCTGCTCCGCTGCCGTCGTCGCGAGCGCGCGCTCGACCGCGTGGCGAACGAACTGATGCACGGCGCCCGAGTCGCGGAAGCGGATCTCGGTCTTCTGCGGATGCACGTTCACGTCGACGCGCCGTGGATCGAGCGTGAGCCACAGTACGTAGGCCGGTTGCCGGTCGTGGTGAAGGACGTCGCGGTAGGCTTCGCGCAATGCGTGCAGCAATACGCGATCGCGCACGAAGCGGCCGTTGACGAACACGTATTGGGCGCCGGGGCCGTCGGCTGCGTAGGCCGGACGCACGGCGACGCCGGTGAGCTCGAGTTCTCCGGCGCTGGCGTCGACCGGGGTAGCGTGGACGGCGAAGGGCTCGCCGAGGAGTTCGTCGATCCGTGCGCGCCGGCCGCCCGCCTGCAGCCGTCGCAGCGCGCGACCGTTGTGGGTCAGCGTAAAGCCGACATCGGCATGGGCGAGCGCCTGGCGCCGGAAGGCTTCGTCGCATTGCGCCCACTCGGTCGCCTCGGTGCGCAGGAACTTGCGCCGCGCCGGCGTATTGAAGAAGAGGTCCTCGAGCGTGACGGTCGTCCCCGCGGCGAGCGCCGCCGGCGTCACCGGCCCGACGCTGCCGCCCTCGACTTCGATGCGCCACGCGTGCGGCTGCGATGCCGCGCGCGACGCGATCGCGAGCCGCGATACGGCAGCCATCGACGCGAGCGCTTCGCCGCGGAAGCCGAGCGTCGCGATCGCATCGAGGTCGAGCACCGTGGCGATCTTCGATGTCGCATGGCGCGCGACCATCAGCGGCAGGTCTTCGCGCTCGATACCCGCGCCGTTGTCGGCAACGCGCAGGCGCCGGGTGCCGCCGGCGGCGACGTCGACGTCGATCTGCGTCGCCCCCGCGTCGAGCGCGTTCTCGATCAGCTCCTTCAGCGCCGCCGCGGGGCGCTCGACGACCTCGCCCGCGGCGATCTGATTGATCAGCAGATCGGGCAGCGGTCGGATCGCCGCCATCAGCGAGAAAGCCCTTCCGCCCAGCGCGCGTAGATGTCGCCGGCGACCTCGTGCAACGCCGCGACGCGCTCGGCGAGATCGCGCAGGATGTCGGCGCGCGACTGTCGTGCCGGCATTCCCGCGCCCTCGATCTCGCCGACACCGCCCGCACACCACGCGTCGACCAGCGCCGGCGTCATCTCGACGTGAACCTGCAATCCGAGATGGCGGTCGCCGAGCGTGAACGCCTGCTCACGGTTGAACGTGTTGGTGAGCACACGCCTGGCACCCGGCGGAAGCTCGAACACCTCGTAGTGCCACTGAAAGATCGTGAAGCGCTCGCGCCCGCCGAACCACCGGTCGCGTGCCGCAGCGTCGGAAGCTTCGACGTCGATCCAGCCGATTTCGGGTGTCGCGGTCCGCGTGACCTTCGCGCCGAACGCCTGCGCGAGAAGCTGGCCGCCGAGGCAGTGGCCGAGCACCGGGACGTCGCGCAGGACTGCGTCGCGCAACAATCGCGACAGCGGCTCGATCCACGGCAGCGGGTCGGTGACGCTCATCGGGCCGCCCATCATCGCGATCCCGGCAAATTCCTGCGGGTCAGCCGGAACGGCGGCACCTTCGTCGACGGTGATCAGCCGCCACGGAAGCGCACGGGAATCGAGCCACTCGGCGAACCACGCCGGGCCCTCGGACGGCGAGAAACGAAAGATCGCGACGGGTTTCATCGCATTCCCTCGGCGGCCCGGGACGCGCGGCGCCCGCCGCCGTCACCAGCCGCGGGCAATCCGCGCGTAGGCCGAGTGATTGTGGATCGACTCGAAGTTCTCGGCCTCGACGGTGTACGCGTCGATGCGCCGGTCACCCGCGAGGCGCGCGGCGACTCCGCGGACGAGATCCTCGACGAAGCGCGGATTGTCGTAGGCGCGCTCGGTGACGTATTTCTCGTCGGCGCGCTTCAGGATCCCGAAGAGCTCGCACGACGCCTCTTCCTCGGCGATGCGCACGAGCTCGGTGACGGTGACAGGGCTCGCGAGCCGCACGCCGATCGTCACGACCGAGCGCTGGTTGTGCGCGCCATACTCGGAGATCTCCTTCGAGCACGGGCACAGCGACGTAACCGGCACCGATACCGAGATCGACGGTGCATAGCGCCCGTCGGCAAGCTCAGCCGACAGCCGCAGGTCGTAGTCGAGCAGACTCGCGACGCCGGATACCGGAGCGATCTTGCGCACGAACAGCGGGAACGCGAACACGATGCGCCCGGCGGCCGCGTCGAGGCGGTGCAGGAGCTCGTCGACGAGCGAACGCAGGCCGTCGACGGTGATCGGCGCCGCGCCCGGCAGCGCGCGCTCCTCGAGGAGCTCGACGAGACGCGACATGTGCGTTCCCTTGCGCTCGGCGGGCAAGGCAACGAATACATCGCAGGTCGCGATCACCGTCTGCACCGGCCCATCGCCGTCGGCGAAGGGAAGCGGATAGCGCAGCCCCTTGATCCCGACCTGATCGATCGCGATGCGCCGGCCGTCCGCGCTCGATTGCACGTCCGGGATCGGCAGCAGCCGGCTCGGAGTCTCGGGACGGTTCATGGACTCAAGTTTGCCACAGCGCCCGGATCACGCCGCGGGCTTCGCCCACGCTTCCGGAGTACGCTGCGCGAAGCGCGCATGGATCGATGCCGCGATGCCACGCGCATCGAGCCCCACCTGGGCGAGCAGGAACGCCGGGTCGCCGTGCCCGGGGAAGCGATCGGGGAGGCCCAGGTGCAGGATCGGAACGGCGATCGCCTCGCTCGCGAGGAGCTCGGCGACCGCGCTGCCGGCGCCGCCTGCGATCACGTTCTCCTCGACGGTCACCAGCGCGTCGTGGTCGCGGGCGAGGCTCTTCACGAGATCGGCGTCGAGCGGCTTCACGAAGCGCATGTTCGCGACCGTCGCGTCGAGCTCGTCGGCGGCAGCCAGCGCAGCATGGAGCGGCGCGCCGAACGCCAGGATCGCGATCCGCGAGTGGCGCCGCTTCGCGCTGCGGCGAAGCTCGCCTCGGCCGACCGGGAGCGTCGCGAGCCCCGGCTCGATCGCGATTCCGGGGCCGGTTCCGCGCGGATAGCGAACTGCCGCCGGCGTATCGAGCATGTAGGCGGTGCTGAGGAGCTTGCGGCACTCGTTCTCGTCCGCGGGTGCCATCACCGTCGTATTGGGAAGGCAACGGAGATACGAGAGGTCGAACGCACCGATGTGCGTGGCCCCGTCGGCGCCGACGATGCCGGCGCGGTCGATGGCAAACATCACGGGCAGGTTCTGCAGCGCGACGTCGTGGATCACCTGGTCGTAGGCGCGCTGCAGAAACGTCGAGTAGATCGCCACGACCGGCTTCATCCCCTGCGACGCGAGGCCGGCGGCGAACGTCACCGCGTGCTGCTCGGCAATGCCGACGTCGAAATAGCGTTCCGGATAGCGCTGCGAGAACTCGACGAGTCCCGAGCCCTCGCGCATCGCCGGAGTGATCGCGACGAGCCGCCGATCGGTCGCGGCCATGTCGCATAGCCAGTCGCCGAACACCTTCGTGTAGGCCGGCCTGCCGCCGGCCTTTGCGACGATACCGACGTCGGGATCGAACTTCGACACGCCGTGATAGAGGATCGGATCGGCCTCGGCGCGCGCATAGCCGTAGCCCTTGCGCGTAACGACGTGCAGGAACTGCGGGCCGCGGAGCTTGCGCACGTTGGTGAGCGTCGCGACGAGCCCGTCGACGTCGTGCCCGTCGACCGGGCCGATGTAGTTGAAGCCGAACTCCTCGAACAGCGTGCCCGGAAGCACCATGCCCTTGAAGTGCTCCTCGGCGCGCTTCGCGAACTCGCGCACCGGCGGGATCTTCGACAGGACCTCCTTGCCGCCGCTTCGCACGGAGTTATAGAAGCGCGAGGCGAGTACACGGGCGAGGTAGCGGTTCATCGCACCGACGGGCTCGGAGATCGACATGTCGTTGTCATTGAGGATCACGAGCAGGTCCGAGCCCTTCGCATTGTTGAGCGCCTCGAAAGCCATGCCGGCGCTCATCGCGCCATCGCCGATCACCGCGACCACCCGCCGCGGATCACCGTTAAGACGCGCGGCGACGGCCATCCCGAGCGCTGCCGAGATCGACGTCGACGAATGCGCGGTGCCGAAGGTGTCGTACTCGCTCTCTTCGCGCCGCGGGAAGCCCGATGGCCCGCCCCACTGGCGAAGCTTCGCCATCTCCCTGCGCCGGCCGGTCAGGACCTTGTGCGCGTAGGTCTGGTGTCCGACGTCCCATACGATGCGGTCGCGCGGCGTGTCGAACACGTAATGGAGCGCGATCGTGAGCTCGATCGTGCCGAGGTTCGACGACAGGTGGCCGCCGGTGCCGGCGACCGTCTGCAGCACGAACGCGCGGAGCTCGCGCGCGAGCTGCGGCAGGCGTTCGCGCGCGAGCCGACGCAGATCGACCGGTGTATCGATCGCTTCGAGCAGCGGGAAACGCTCGGGGCCGCGCTCCGCGGTGGCATCGGATGCCGGGCCGCCGGCAGGTTGTCCGCTCGTACGTTGTCCACTCATCGGCTGCGCCTGACGATCGAATCGGCGAGCTCGGCGAGCCGCACGGCGTCGCGCCCGAGCGGGTGCAGCGCCGCGAGTGCCTCGGCGTGCAGGGCCTGAATGCGGTGCCTCGCTTCGCTTCTTCCGAGCACGGTGACGAAGGTCGCCTTGCCCTGCGCGGCGTCCTTGCCCGCGGTCTTGCCGAGGTTCGCCGACGAGCCTTCGGCATCGAGCAGGTCGTCGACGACCTGGAACGCGAGGCCGATCGCACGCGCATAGCTGTCGAGCGCCTGCGCTTCGTCCGGCGACAGCGCACGCCCGCAGTCGGCGCCGAGGCGAACCGCAGCGCCGATCAGCGCGCCGGTCTTCATCCGTTGCAATCGCTCGAGCGCACCGAGATCGATCGTGTCGGCGGCTGCGTCGAGATCGAGCTGCTGCCCGCCCGCCATGCCTGCCGACCCCGCGGCCTCGGCGAGGATGCGGCAGGCCCCGGCGCCGTCCGGCTCGCGCGCGAGCACCTGGAACGCGAGCGATTGCAGCGCATCGCCGGCGAGGAGCGCCGTCGCGACGCCGAAGGCGACGTGGCACGACGGCCGGCCGCGGCGCAATGCATCGTCGTCCATGCACGGCAGATCGTCGTGGACCAGCGAATACGCGTGCACGAGCTCGACCGCGGCGGCGCGCGCGTCGACGGCGTCGGCAGCCGCGCCGACGACGTCGGAAGCGGCATAGGCGAGGAGCGGCCGCAGACGCTTGCCACCGCCGAGCACCGCGTGACGCATCGCAGCGGCGAGACGGCCGGGCGTGTCGCCGGCGACCGGCAGCAGCGCCTCCAGGACGCCTTCGATGCGCTGCTGGCGCTCGCGCGACCACACCTCGAAGGAGAGGTCATTGCGCATCGCTGTTCTCGTCGGGTTCGAGCGGTCTCAGCACGCCCTTTTCGAGCACCTGCACCTGCTGCTGTGCATCCTTAAGCTGCGCCTGGCAGAACGCGAGCAGCGCGGCGCCGCGCCGGTACGCGGCGAGCGACGCCTGCAACGGCAGATCGCCCGCCTCGAGCTTGGCGACGATGTCCTCGAGCTCGGCGAGCGCCGCCTCGAAACTGGCTGGGATTTCCGTGGTCTCGGACATGAGATGGACGAAACGAGTGCCTTCCGCCGCAGGCCCGCGGAAGCATTCCTTGACCGGAATGGCACGCATATTTATTATGTCACGTTCAACGGAACGGCCTTTGGGCGCGCCTCCACGGGCGCCGACGCGATCCTTTCGCACGGTCGACTTGGCAAAGCGGTCCGGGCTGCACGGCGTGTGCGAGCACGCGCGTCCTCCCGGGTTGTTGGGTTGGGTTGGTTGCATCACGCCCGAAAGGAGAAGGCACGATGTCCGATCTCGCGGCCGCCGCAAGGCTGCGGCAATCCGAATCGCAGTTTCCCGCCGCATGGTATTGCGAGGCTCGTATGCTCGAGACCGAGCGCGAGCGGTTGTTCGCGCGAGGGCCGGGATACGTCGGTCACCAGTTGATGGTTCCGGCACCTGGCGACTTCCAGGCGCTTGCGGCGCGCGACGACGCGCAGATGCTCGTGCACGGCCCGGGCGGCGTCGAACTACTGTCCAACATCTGCCGCCATCGCCAGGCGATCATGGTCCATGGGCGCGGGCACGCCGACAACATCGTCTGTCCCGTCCATCGCTGGACCTACGCGCTCGACGGACGCCTGCTCGGTGCGCCGCACTTCGAGACGCAGCCCTGTGCGAGCCTCGCGCGCACGCCGATGCAGCATTGGCGCGGCCTGCTGTTCGACGGCCCGCGCGACGTTGCCGCCGATCTCGGCGGGCTGTCGATCCCCGATCTCGACTTCTCCGGCTATGCGCTCAACCGGACCGTCGTCCACGACTGTCGCTACAACTGGAAGACGTTCATCGAGGTCTACCTCGAGGATTACCACGTCGGCCCGTTCCATCCGGGACTCGGCCAGTTCGTTACCTGCGACGACCTTCGTTGGCAATTCGCCGACTGGGCCTCGGTTCAGCAGGTCGGCGTCAACGACGGGCTCGCGAAGCCCGGGACACAGATTTATCGCCGCTGGCACCAGGCCGTGCTCGACTACGAGCGCGGCGGCACGCCCGCCCACGGCGCCATCTGGCTCACCTATTTCCCGAACGTGATGGTCGAGTGGTACCCGCACGTGCTGGTGATCAGCACGCTGATTCCGAAGGCGGTCGACCACACCCAGAACATCATCGAGTTCTACTATCCCGAGGACATCGCGCTGTTCGAGCCCGACTTCATCGATGCTCACCAGGCGGCCTATCTGGAAACCGCGCAGGAAGACGACGAGATCGCCGAGCGTATGGACGCGGGACGCCGGGCGTTGCACGCGCGCGGTCGCAGCGAGACCGGGCCCTACCAGTCACCGATGGAAGACGGCATGCAGCACTTCCACGAGTTCTATCGGCGCGAAATGGGATCGCTGGCGGATACTCGCTGAAGCGCACCCGACCCGATTGCGGTCGCATGGCCGCACGAAAGGCATTTCCGATGTCCCGCACCTCGCATCGCTCCGCACCGAAGTTTGCGGCCCACGCCGACGTCGAAGCAGCCGCCCAGGCGCCGCTGATCGGCACCGAGACGCTCGCACGTCACATCGGCGATCCGCACCTCGTCATCGTCGACGTGCGGCACCTGCTGAGCGACCCCGAGCGCTGGGGCGAGCGCGAATACGCGAAGGGGCACCTGCCCGGCGCAGTGTTCGCGCACGTCGATCGCGACCTGTCCGCGCCGAAGACCGGTCGCAATGGCCGCCACCCGCTACCGACTCCGGAGGCGGCCGCCGAGGCGTTCGGCCGTCTCGGCATCGACGCGTCGTCGCAGGTCGTCGCCTACGACCAGGACAACGGGATGTACGCGGCACGTCTTTGGTGGATGCTGCGCTGGCTCGGTCACGAAGCGGTCGCCGTCCTCGACGGCGGCTATGCACAGTGGATCCGCGAGGGCCGCGCCGTCGACACGGTGGCCGCACAACCGGCGCGCACGAGGTTCGTTCCGCACGCCGTGCTGCCGACGGTCAGCGCGACCGGCATCGCGGCGAGCCTGCCGCGGCACGCGCTGCTCCTTCTCGACGCACGCGGCGCCGAGCGCTACCGCGGCGATGTCGAACCGTTCGACGCGGTGGCCGGGCACATCCCCGGCGCAATCAACCGCCCGTACACGCGCAACGTCGACGCAGATGGCCGCTTTCGCGCTGCGCACGACCTGCGCGAGGAGTTCGAAGGGATGCTGCACGGCCGCTCCGCGGAGGATCTCGTTCACTACTGCGGCTCCGGCGTCAGCGCCTGCCACAACGTGCTGGCGATGGCGGCAGCGGGCTATCCGCTGACGCGGCTCTACCCGGGCTCGTGGAGCGAGTGGTGCTCCGATCCGAAGCGGCCGGTGGCGAAGGGGCAGGTCTGAAGCGGAACCGCGTTCACGCTTGCGCACCTGGCGTCGACCCCGGGCTCCCGAGCGGCCACGACGCGAGCGCCCGATAACGCGACCCGCCGGTTCCGACCGGCGATTCGAACAGCGCGAAATCGTCGACCCGCCAGCACCACGGACCGGCCGGTCCGGCTTCGGGCGCGACCCTGCAGTGCCGCGCGATCGTCAGGTGCGGGTGAAAGACGCGCGCATCGAAGTCGATTCCCGCGTCGGCGAGCGCTCGCGTGACGTTCGCCGCCAGCGCCGCGAGCACGGGTGGGGGCGCCGAGGGTGCGATCCACGCGACCGCTGCGCGACGGAATCCGCCAAGCCGGTCGAGGCTGATCGTCATCGCGTCGCCCTGCACCGTCGATCCGGCCGCGATCACGGCAGGCAGGCGCGAACGCTCTACGGAGCCGATGAACGCGAGCGTGAGATGAAGGTTATCCCCGGGAACCGGCCGGCCGAAACACTTCCTGGCGACGTGACGAGCGAGGTCGGCGATGTCGTCGCGCAGCTCGGGTGCCAGCGCCAGCGCGAAGAAGACTCGCAGGATGCCCGCGTTGCCGGGTTCCGGGCGGGTGCGCTCGTTCACCCGGCGAAGAATACGTCGAGCGTCGGAAATCTCGCCTGCCCGTGGATGCAGTCCCAGAGGTAGACGGCGAAGCCCGGATCGCCGGTCCACAGCGAATGACGCAACTGTCCGTATCGCGCTGCGTCCGCTTCGGTCTGGCGAATGCCGTGCATCGCGAATGTGCGCGCCCGCTCGAGCCAGCGTTCGTCACCGGTGCGGCGAAAGAGCTTCAGGAACGCGTAGCCGTTGCCTCCGGTTCCATGGCAGAGGTTCGATCCCTTGGCAAGCGGGCCGGCATTCCAGATCGTCTCGCCCCCCGCGATCAGCAGGCGGTCGAGCGCGCCGTTCGGAAGATCGGCCACACACGCGATCACCCCCGGTGCGCCGTGGCAGAACTGCAGCAGCATCTTGCGCGGTACGCTGCCCCGGGCGAGCGCCTCCGGTGGCCAGTTCGCACCGCCGCCGTCGACGAGCGCGCTGCGCTCGATCGTCTCCGCAATGCGTGCGTCCCACGCGGACCATTCTGCGGCCTCGAGCAGCGCGCGTCCGCGAATCACCACCGACGCGGTGGCGGCGAAACCGTGCACGCCGCCCAGATACCGCGTGTGGTGGCCGTACATGTCCTGCATCCAGCAATGGCAGTTGCACTCGTTCGACCACGCGAGCTCCGACCACAGCCGATGCACGCCGGTGCGATAGAGTTGCGCCCAACGTTCGTCGCCGGTCCGCTCGTGCATGAACAGTGCGGCGAGCGCGGTCCCCGGCGAACCCCACATCAGCTCGCGCGCCGGATTGCCGAAGTTTCCCGCAATCAGTGCCTGCAATCGTGTCGCGGTGTCGGTGTCGGTGTCCGGCCCGGGACCGAGGCCGTCACGCAGGAGCACGATCGCCGTTTCTCCCATCAGGTAGGAGGCGAAGTCACGGCTGCCGGATGCCTCCAGCCACGATCTCGTCCGCGGCGCCAGCGAGGCCAGGTACCCGCCGTAGCGGCGGCGCAGCGCTACGGCACCGACCGCGTCGAGGTAATGCAGCGCCCAGATCACGCCGCATGCTCCGAAGTACAGCGGGTACGCCGGCTGTGCGGCCTCGCCGCCGCGGTCGAGCGGATGCATCGGCCAGTACGTCTGCGGCACAAATGCGTCCTCGGCGCTGCGCACGATCCATTCGATCGTCGCACGAGCGCGCGCTTCGTCCCACGGATGCGCTTCGAGCGATTCGTGACGCGCCGGGTCGAACAGTCCACTGCCGGAGGAATCGGCTCGCATGACAGCCGTCAGCGTGCCACAAAGCAAACGGCGGCCCGGAGGCCGCCGTTTTGCCGGATGACGCGACTCGGCGAAAGCGACTCAGCCGTTCGCGACCTGCAGCTTCTTCGCAGCGTCGAAGAACTGCTCGTCCTCGGTCGAGTGCTTGAGCGCCGTTGTCGACGACTGTGCGCCCTGCACGGTCGTCGTCACCGCGTCGAAGTAGCCCGTGCCGACCTCGCGCTGGTGCTTGACCGCGGTGAAGCCCTTCTCGGCGGCGGCGAACTCGGCCTCCTGCAGCTCGACAAACGCGCTCATGCCGTTCCTCGCATACCCGTGCGCGAGGTTGAACATCGAGTAGTTGAGGCTGTGGAAGCCGGCGAGCGTGATGAACTGGAACTTGTAGCCCATCGCCGCAAGCTCGCGCTGGAACTTCGCGATCGTCGCGTCGTCGAGGTTCTTCTTCCAGTTGAACGACGGCGAGCAGTTGTAAGCGAGCATCTTGCCCGGATACTTCGCGCGGATCGCTTCGGCGAATGCCTTCGCGAACGCGAGGTCGGGCTTGCCGGTCTCGCACCAGATAAGGTCGGCGACCGCCGCATACGCGAGGCCGCGCGCCACCGCCTGGCCGAGGCCCTTGCGCGTGCGATAGAAACCTTCGCTGGTGCGCTCGCCGGTGCAGAAGGGCTTGTCGTTCTCGTCGACGTCGGAAGTCAGGAGATCGGCGGCCTCGGCGTCGGTGCGCGCGAGGAGGATCGTCGGTACGCCGAGGCAGTCGGCGGCGAGCCGCGCCGCGACGAGCTTCTCGACCGCCTCGCGCGTCGGCACCAGCACCTTGCCGCCCATGTGGCCGCACTTCTTGACCGAGGCGAGCTGGTCCTCGAAGTGCACGCCTGCCGCACCCGCCTCGATCATCGCCTTCATCAGCTCGAACGCGTTGAGCACACCCCCGAACCCCGCCTCCGCGTCGGCCACGATCGGCTTGAGCCAGTCGATGGATGAATCGCCTTCCGCGTGATAGATCTGGTCGGCGCGCAGCAGGCAATTGTTGATGCGCTTGGCCACGGCGGGGACCGAATCGGCTGGGTAGAGGGACTGGTC
>Ga0134126_10001749_pt1 | contig 27682 bp, 20 predicted proteins | sample KB31752_FD_96881 | JGI IMG/M metagenome (GOLD analysis project Ga0134126, IMG submission 96881) | Terrestrial soil microbial communities with excess Nitrogen fertilizer from Kellogg Biological Station, Michigan, USA - KB3-175-2 | ecosystem: Environmental > Terrestrial > Soil > Unclassified ... | reverse complement strand
GGAGCATGTCCCGAATGCCATGGATTGGGGAGCAAGTATGACTTCGACCCCGCAAAGCTGATCGTCGATTGGTCAAAGCCACTGCTCGAAGGTGGACTTGGTCCAGGTTCCGGCTCGACTTACTTGCAGCGCATGCTCGAAATCGCGGCGCAGGTTTACAAACTCGATCTCAGTATTCCGTTTGAGAAGCTGTCGCCTGAGCAGCAAAATCTGCTGCTGTACGGTCCATCGGAGCGCGAAGCGGCACGCAGCGGATTCCATGGGATCCTTGCATTTCTAAAACAGAATTTAGAGGAATCGACTTCCGAGAGCTACCGCGAGTGGCTGCTCGAATACATGTCGGCGACGACGTGTCCGCTGTGTCACGGCAAGCGCCTGCGACAGGAGAGTTTGGCGGTGCAGGTGAACGGCATAGGTATAGCCGACTTCACCGGAATGGCTGTCTCGCGCTCGCTCGAGTCCGCGCAGAAGATCAAGCTCGACCAACGCGGGCAAATCGTCGCCGGACGCGTGCTGCGCGAGATCGCCGAGCGCCTGCAGTTTCTGAATGCGGTGGGACTCGGATACATCTCGCTCGATCGTTCGGCCGCGACGTTGTCCGGAGGCGAAGGCCAGCGCATTCGTCTGGCTACGCAGATCGGTTCGAAACTGCGAGGCGTACTTTACGTGCTGGACGAGCCATCGATCGGTCTTCACCATCGCGACAACAATCGGCTGATCGCTGCCCTCGAATCGCTACGTGATCTGGGTAACACCGTATTGGTCGTCGAGCACGATGAAGAGACAATCCGCAGGGCGAATTATGTTATCGATCTTGGTCCGGGCGCTGGACGCCACGGCGGCGCGCTGGTCGCGCAAGGCACACCGGAAGAAATCGAACGTTCTTCCGAGTCGCTCACCGGCCGCTACATCTCAGGCGAAGAGACGATCGGCAGCCGGTTCGAGCCGCGCCAGGCAAATGGAAAAACCATTACCGTTTTGGGAGCGCGGGAAAACAATCTGAAGAACCTCGACGTGAGTTTTCCACTCGGCGTGATGACGGTTGTTACTGGAGTAAGCGGCTCTGGTAAGTCGACCTTGGTGAATGACATCCTGTATCGGGCGCTCGCCAAGAGCCTCTATCGCTCGCGCGAAGAACCCGGGGCGCACAAAAGCGTGAGCGGGATGGAGAACGTCGATAAAGTCATCCGCATCGACCAGTCGCCAATTGGCCGCACGCCGCGGTCGAATCCCGCTACGTACACCGGAGTCTTCACCCAGATTCGCGATCTCTACGCCATGCTGCCGGAATCGCGCGAACGCGGATACAAAGCCGGACGCTTCTCGTTCAACGTAAGCGGCGGACGCTGCGAGGCATGCCAGGGCGAAGGCCAGCGCCGTATCGAAATGAACTTCCTGCCGGACGTTTACGTGCAATGCGAAGTCTGCGCCGGTAAGCGCTATAACCATGAGACGCTGCAAGTACGCTACAAAGGGCAATCGATAGCGGATCTGCTGGAAACGGCAATCGCGGACGCACTGCCGATCCTGGAAGACATTCCACAAGTCCGCCAGAAGCTGCAGACGCTAGTCGATGTTGGTCTCGGCTACATCCAGCTTGGCCAATCGGCAGTGACGCTCTCCGGCGGCGAAGCGCAGCGTATTAAGCTCGCCCGCGAACTCAGCAAGCGCCAGACCGGGCGAACTCTCTACCTGCTCGACGAGCCGACAACAGGGCTGCACTTTGAGGACGTCAAAAAACTGCTCGACGTGCTGCATCGGCTGAGGGATCTCGGCAACACCATCGTCATCATTGAGCACAATCTCGATGTAATCCGCAACGCCGACTGGCTCATCGATCTCGGCCCCGAAGGCGGCGAAGACGGCGGCCGTCTCGTCGCGCAAGGCACCCCACAGCAGATCGCACGCGTGAAGAAGTCGTACACAGGTCAGGCGCTCGCGGAATATATGGCACATGCGAAGTGGAAATCATCTTCACCACGGAGACACGGAGTCACAGAGGAAGTCAGTACGTAGGAATTTGTGATCCCAGAAGTCACCTCAACACCTCATAAGAGCTTGTCATCCTGAAGGCCTTCTGTTGGCCGAAGGATCTCCCGCGATGCATTGGAATACGAATGCACCCTCACGGCTCCTGGCCCATGAATCTGAAGTTCATCGTGGAGGAGCCAGGCTGGGAGCGATGAAGTCGAATGGCATTTCGGGAGATCCTTCGCGCAAAAGATGCGCTTCAGGATGACAAGCTCTGGAGAGCATTCCAAATCGCCGCATGAATGAGCCGAGGTAAAGAGTAATGCTGTCTGTCAGCCAAGTTGACCGCTGAATCAGCTTCAATTCTCCAATCAGAATTTCTCCGTGGCTCCGTGCCTCCGTGGTGAAAACGCTCGCCTTTCGTGTAGATTCGACTCATCCCATCGTGTCCCTTACGCCTAACGCTCCGCTGGAACCGAGTGCTGAGACTGCGCCGCCGCACGTTCCTGTCGTCGCGCCGGTGGAGAACCCGCCGTTTGGAATCATCGACGTTGTTCTGATTGCCATCTTCAGCCTCATTGCCACTGGTTTGCTGACGGCGATCGCCTTCGGAATTGTGCACGCGATTCCTGCGTGGAGAGGCTACAGCGTCGCGCAATTGGCGGCCGAGCCTGTGGCGGTGATCCCGCCTCAAGCTGTTGGGTATCTGTTTACTCTGTTTTTCATGGTTCTGGTGGTACGGCGGGGGACGAGTCTCCCATTCTGGAACGCAATCAAGTGGAAGTGGCCGGCCAACTTGGCCCTGTTCTTTGGCGTGGGGTTGGGTTTGTCTGTACTGATTCAAGTTGGATCGAACTTTCTACCCATCCCTAAGACGCTGCCGATCGACGAATTCTTCAAAACCACGCACGCTGCGTGGATGCTCGCGGTTTTCGGAGTAGTGATTGCTCCGTTTTTCGAGGAATTGTTTTTTCGCGGATTTCTCTATCCGGTCCTGTACCGCCGCATTGGATTTTTCGCGGCGATGGTGTTGAACTCGCTTCTGTTTGCGTTTACCCATGAAGGCCAGCTGGCTCATGCTTGGGCGCCCCTGCTGGTGTTGTTTATCGTGGGCATGGTGTTGACGTACGTGCGCGCAAAAACGCAGTCGGTGGGGGCGAGCTTTCTCGTTCATTCCGGGTACAACGCGTTCCTGTTTGGGATGATCTTTGTGGCAACGGGAGGCTTTCAGCACATGGAGAGATTGCACTGAGTTTCCTCTCGATTTCGTTGAGAAGCTTTAAGAACTGTCATCCTGAGGCCGCCTTAGGCGGACGAAGGATCTCCGATAATGATCAGGACATCATTGCGGCCGGTAAGGCTCTTCCACGAGGAACTCCACGCGACATGGACCCAGGAGCCTGGAAAAAGTGCATTTCAGGCCGAACCATGGCGGGAGATCGTTCGCCCAAAACAGGGGCTCAGGATCACAGGCGTCTGATATCGCCATAAACGGCGGCACGAGTGCGATGGCTTCATCCAGGTCCTGTGCCAGCGATGCTAATGTAATTGCGTGCCCACCTCGCGCGACCTCCTCCTCAACATCCTCGCTCGCCAATCATTCCGCCTTGGAGAATTCAAGCTTTCCTCCGGTGGCAGGAGCGACTACTACATCGACTGTCGCACTACGACTCTCGATGCCGAAGGCGCGCGCCTGACTGGCCGGGTTTTTCTTGATCTGATTGAGGAAAAGAAATGGAAGCCTCGTGCAATCGGCGGGCTAACGATGGGCGCGGATCCGATTGTGGTCGCCGTTGCGCAGCTCACGGCCCAGCTTGCGCAGACACGTTCGGCGCGGCCCAACGATTCCGACGCGAGCGATTCTCTGATTCATGGATTCCTTGTGCGCAAGCAGGAGAAGGCTCATGGTACAGGTCAGCGCATTGAAGGCTTTCGGCAGAAGGGTGCACGCGTGGTGATTGTCGACGATGTGTGTACGACCGGCTCTTCTACCATCCAGGCGATCGAGGCCGTGCGCGAGTTTGGGTTCGAGATCGCGGGAGTCGCGTGTCTGGTCGAAAGGGAAGAAGCTGGTGGGCGTCCCGCAGTAGAGAAGGCTGCGGGTGACGCGGAGTTCGTTTCGATCTTCACATCGTCGGATGTTCGCGCCGCTCATTTGGCAGAAAAACCCTAAACCAAGAGCGAACACGGAGGTCTCAAAGGTTCAAAAGGCAAAGGTCACGGAGGCGCTCTTCGTGACCTCGTCTTTAAACCTTAGTGACCTCCGCGTTCGCTCTTCTGTATTCGCCGTTTTCCTATAATTGACTCGACGTTCGCGATGCCCCTTGGAATCTACATTTCCGTCCCGTTTTGCCGCTCGAAGTGCAGCTTCTGCAATTTCGCTTCGGGTGTTTTCTCGCGGGAGTTGATGAGTTCGTACATCGCGCAGTTGCGGGAGGAGATCGTTGGGGCAGAGGTTTTGGCCAATCAACTTGGTGCGGCTTTCGATCGGCATGTCGATTCCATTTATCTCGGCGGTGGCACGCCGACCACGCTTTCGCCTGAACATCTCCAGGAGATTTTCTCGATGGTTAGCGGTGAGTTTGAGATCGCGCCAGACGCTGAGATTACCGTCGAAGCTGCTCCGGGAACGCTGAGTGGTGACATTGTGGACGTGCTGAATGACTCCGGCGTGAATCGTGTGAGTCTGGGGGTGCAGTCATTTGTCGATCAGGAGATTCGTTCTGTTGGCCGACTGCACACGGCAGCAGGAGCGTTGGTGGATATTGAACGGCTGCGCGAATTCGGAATAGCGAACATCAACGTCGATCTGATTGCCGGCTTGCCACACCAGACTGCGGAGAGCTGGCGATATTCTCTGCAGCAGCTGGCGAGCACCGGCGTGCCGCATGCCAGCGTTTATATCCTCGAAGTTGACGAAGATTCGCGCCTCGGACGCGAGCTGATCGCGGGCGGCAGTCGCTACCACGCGCATGCCGTTCCCGATTCGGATCTCGCTGCCGATCTGTATTTGAAAGCCATTGAATTTCTGCGCGACGCGGGATTGGAGCAATACGAGATCTCGAACTTTGCTCGGAGCGGGTATGAATCGCGCCACAACCTGAAGTACTGGACGCGCCAACCATATCTTGGTTTTGGCCTGGATGCACACTCGATGCTTTGCGCGGCAGGCACCCTCGCCGACTTCGATGCTGTGCGCTTTGGCGACACCGATGAATTGAACTCGTATATCTCCAGTAAGAGCGAACGAACGATCACGCGCGTTAGCAGGGAACAAGCGGTCGAGGAGCGGTTATTTCTCGGGCTTCGGCTCAATCGCGGCGTATGCGTAGCGGAACTAGAGTCCGCTGAATTCGAACGATTCAGGGATGATATTGCCGACATGGTGGCTCTTGGGCTTCTCGATCAGAGCGCAGGCTCGCTAAGGCTCACCTTGCACGGACGGCTGTTGTCGAATGAAGTTTTTGAACGTTTCGTTACTGAGAGCGTAGCCTGACAACTTATGAGCAAACCTGCCCTGGAATTTCTTGAGCAAGATGAGCCCGCGTCGGTAGCGCCGCGAGTAATTGATCTGCGCAGCGATACGGTTACACGTCCAACGCCCGCGATGCGCCGTGCCATGGCCGAAGCCGAGGTCGGCGACGACGTTTACGGCGAGGATCCAACGGTGAACCGGCTCGAAGCCGCGGCAGCGCGCATCTTCCAGCGCGAGGCTGCGCTGTTTGTGCCGACCGGAACGATGGGCAATCAGATCGCGATCAAGGTCCATACGCGACCGGGGCAGGAGATTATCTGCGAAGAGCGCGCGCACATTCTCGATTGGGAGATGGCGATGCCTGCGTTCTTCTCCGGTTGCTTGATTCGTACGTTGCGCGGCGAAGATGGGATTCTTACCTGGAGCGAGATTACGATCAAGATTCCTTCACCCAGCTATGCCCGGGCGCAAACGGGGCTCATCGAACTGGAAAATACGCACAATATGGCAGGGGGCACGATCACTCCGCCCGAGGTCACGAACGAGATTTGCGAGCGGGCTCATGAGCGGGAAATTCCTGTGCATCTGGATGGAGCGCGCGTCTTCAATGCCGCTGTTGGGCTCGGCGTTTCCGTGGCCGAGGTGGCCGGGAAGGTCGATTCGGTAATGTTTTGCCTCTCCAAAGGGCTAGGAGCGCCAGTTGGCTCGATGCTGGTGAGCAGTCGGAAATTTATCGATCAGGCGCGGTCGGTACGCAAAGCTCTCGGTGGAGGCATGAGGCAGGCCGGCGTGCTGGCTGCGGCTGGGCTGATTGCGTTGGAGGAAATGCCTCAACGACTCGCGGAAGATCATGCAAACGCGAGATGGCTGGCCTCGGCCCTGGCGCAGGTCGGTGGCATACAAATTTCTCCAGACAAGGTTCGCACCAACATTGTGATCTTCGATATCTCGCGCACCAGGATGGATTCCACCGAGTTCATGCGGCGGCTGCGGGAAAAGAGCGTGATTGGCAGTGCCGTGAATCAGTCCATCGTTAGGCTGGTCACGCATTTCGACGTGAGCAGGAGTGACTGCGAAGCAGCGGTCGAGGCTATTCGCGAAATCTGTAGATGACCGCTCCAGAATGACGCGCGGCGTTCAGTTCACGACTGCATCGACGGCATTCTCTTCCAGCAACTCCATCGCGATGCCACGACCTGGACTGATTCCCGTCTCCTGGATTTTGTAGAGCAGGGCGCGATAGCTGATGCTCATGGCCCGAGCGGCTCGCTTGCGGTTCCAGTTGTGGGCGTGCAGAACTTTGAGGATGATCCGGCGTTCGAGTTCGCGGACGGCGTCACGAGTGGCCTTCTTCAGCGAGATTTTGCCATCTGCTGGGATCACCGGATCGAAGCAATCGCCATTGCGCACTATCAGCTCTGAGGTGACAGCTTCGTCGTTTCCGAGGATGACGTAGCGCTTCATGAGGTTCTCAAGCTGGCGAATGTTTCCCGGCCAGGAGTAGTTCTGCATCATTTCGAGCAGCGAGGAGGAGATCGGCTTTGGACGCACCGAGAATTTGTCGCAATAGAGCTGCAGGAAATAGTGAACGAGCGTTGGAATGTCCTGTGCGCGATGGCGGAGCGGCGGGACTTGGATTTGAACGACGTTGATGCGATAGAAAAGATCCTGGCGGAAGCGGCCGGATGCTACTTCGGTCTCGAGGCTGCGATTGGTCGCGCAGATTATTCTCACATCCACTTTACGATCTTCCTGTCCGCCGATCCTACTGAATTGTCCATCCTGCAGAAGTTGGAGCAACTTGGCCTGAATACCGAGGTCCATCTCTCCGATTTCATCGAGGAAGAGGGTGCCGCGATTGGCCATTTCCACGCGACCCGGCTTCGCTGCGTAGGCTCCAGTGAATGCCCCGCGCTCATAGCCAAATAACTCGCTCTCAAGCAGTGTGCCCGGGATCGCCGGACAGTTGACCTTAACGAATGGTCCGTCGCTGATGCCGGAGTGCTCGTGGATCATGCGCGCCATGATCTCTTTGCCGGTTCCGTTTTCGCCCGTGATCAGCACGGGGACGTTCGCCTGCGCCACAATGTGCAGTTTGCGCTGCAGCGACTGCATGCGTTCTGTGCTGCCGAAAACCACGCGCTCTGGCGGGAATCCAGCCAGGAGTCCTGAATGTCCATTCGCAAATACGGTTGCGCTCACAGAGTCACTCTCCGAATCTGGCGCTTGCGAATCACGAGGGCGACAGACTCCCGATGCACTTATTTGCATATTGGCGACCAACTCTGGAAATTGAAGTTTTTCGACTGTGGAAAACTATCGAGAGGATACTGTAAGCCAATGATTATGAGAACTTAAGCTCGTTATTCCTGATGCTTGCGTTTGCTCTGCAGCATGACCTCGCCACATGGCCCTTCTCGCATGCTGCAGTGCAAATCGTTTCAGTTTTGAGATAAAGTGCTTTCCCTTATATGTGATCCAAAATGATGAGGCTCCCACTGGCGTTGCGTTCCTTATCCCGCCGTCCTGGAGCAATGAAGGATGGTAGATAGCTAATGTTCGGCCCGCTGCAGAAAAGCGGAGGTAATCACTTGGGTTACCATTTTGTGTGCACCAGTTTGCACTTAAGGGCGTCGTGGAAACTCTTGATTTCGCGTCGAAACTCTTTTCAAATCAGCATTTAGCCGATTCTGACAGATGGTCGAGAAACTGCAATATAGCGCACAAGGTCCGGCAAGAGGGATGCCGGACAAATAGGTAAGAGCGTTCGGTAACAATAGAGCGCCGGTCATGGGTACGCGAGTCAGTTTTCTCGATATGTCGCTCGGATTGATTGCGGAACGCAAAAATCTCAGGAACAGGACCTTGCCCTTGGAAGAGAAGCGCGTACTCCCCAGATTTCCTCTGGAAATGCCGGTTTGGTTGCGGCTTCCCGGTTCAGATGCTACGGTGCATGCAAAGACTCGCGATGTGAGCGCGAGCGGAGTGTTTTTTTACGTCAACTGTGAAATCCAGGAGAACTCGGAAATCGAGTTCACCATGACGCTTCCTCCCGAGTTGACCAGAACGGCAGCCATCCAGGTTTCCTGCAAGGGCAAAGTTGTACGTGTCCAGAACGATCCAGAGACTGGGAAAATTGGAATCGCCGCGGCCATCCACAGTTACGATTTTCTCGCCCAAGCCGCTTCCTCGGCGCTAGGTGATGCGTAGCGCCGTTCCGTTGGATTCGGTAACCATCCACGATTACTCGTAGTAGTTTCAGCCACTTCCGGCGGTTTTTCTGCAAAACTTCTCTTGAGAATTGCAAAAAATTGCGATACTGTTACGCGAGTAGGATTTAACGAGAGTGACATCTTCGTGGGCTAAACTCCTCCCTCGGCCCTGAACAAAACCCTCGTGTGAATAACAATCAAGCAGCAGTTCCCGGTCATCGCGGATTTCCCGCCGGAAACGGAGAAAAGCGTGTCTAGTTCCCCTGGTCAGGCTGTCGGTGGTACGAACCCGTCTGCCACACGGCTTGAAATTGAAGATTCTCTAAAACAGGACATTTTCCGGCGCACCATTGCATTGGCTTCTGCAGCGCACGAGTTGAAAACTCCACTTTCGGTGATGACCGGCTACACCGATTTGCTGCTCGGCCAACTTCTGGGTTCGCTCAACGAGCAGCAAAGGAAAGTTCTGGAAGAGATGAAGCAGAGCGGGCTTCGATTGCAGCGTTTCGTCCAGGACTTTCTCGCGTTCAGTGCACTGGAATCAGGCAAGATTCGCATCGGCAAAGAACTCGGTAACGTGAATGAGTGCGTTGCCGAAGTGTTGGAACATTGGTCGAGCCGCTTTGAGCAGAAGCGCCTGCGCTGGGAATTTCGTCCAGATAGCAGTCTGAAGCCGCTCCTTTTCGATCAACTCAAGCTGCAGCACGTAATCTCGAACCTCATTGACAATGCCGTGAAATTCACGCCGGTGGGCGGCAATGTCCGCGTGAGCACAGCTGCCTACCTTTGGGAGCGACGCACCTATAGACAGAATCTGCCGATCGCAACTGAACGGAGAACCTCGAGTAATTCTCAAGCGAACGCGGTTCGCATAAGTATTGCTGATAACGGACCAGGCATCCCCGCGGAATATCACCAGGAAATTTTCAACGAGTTTCTCAGATTGCAGCAGACCTCCGATTCCCACGGCATGGGGCTAGGACTCGCCATCGCGCGCCGTTTAATCGAAGCGCATGGCGGCAAGATTTGGGTCGAGAGTGAACCGGGTAATGGCAGCACGTTTTCTTTGCTTCTTCCGATGAGGACGAAAGAACAACAATGAGTGCAAATCCCACCATTTTGATTGTTGATGATGAACCGAGCATGCTTCGCTACACGAAGACTCTGCTCGAGGTGGATAACTACGCAGTAGAAACCGCAAACAGCGGCTTCGAGGCGGTGAAGCGGGTTCGCGAGGGCTTGAGTCCCAGCCTCATTCTTCTCGATATGGCGATGCCCAGCATGAATGGGCTGCAAACGATCGAGGAATGCAAGAAGGTTCGTCCGGACCAGAAGATTGTTGTTCTTTCCTGTGTGAGCGATACGAGCACGGTCGTGCAGGCGATTAAGCTCGGTGCTCTCGATTACGTTACCAAGCCTTTTTACAAGTCCGAACTCGATGCCGTCCTGAAGCGTTGCCTAGAGCAGGACAAGTCGGAAAAAGGTAAGAAAGACCTGCAGCAATACACGGTTTCCGACGATGTCGAAGTCGAGAATCTCGAAGACGATCTCTTCTTCCTCGCCGCCAGCCCGCAAATGAAGCAGATTCGCGCGCAGGTGTCGCTTGTCGCAAAAGTCGATGTTCCCGTGCTGCTGCTAGGCGAAAGCGGAGTCGGCAAGGAAATCCTCGCGCGATTGATTCACAAAATGTCGATTCGCGCGCATCGTCCTCTGCTGAAGGTGAACTGCGCGGCATTGCCGGCCGAACTGCTGGAAAGTGAACTTTTTGGATATGAAGCCGGAGCCTTCACCGGTGCGAGTCGTCCCAAACCGGGAAAATTCGAGCTCTGCAATAAGGGCACCATCCTCATGGACGAAATCGGCGAGATGAGCACGCCCCTGCAGGCAAAACTTCTGCACGTCCTGCAGGACGGGTCATTTTCGCGCCTCGGCAGCCGCTCCAATGTCACCGTAGATGTTCGCGTGCTGGCGGCTACCAACATCAACATTCAGGAAGCCATCGCGAACAAGACTCTGCGTGAGGATCTCTATTACCGCCTGAACGCTTTCACCATGCAGATTCCGCCCCTGCGCGAGCGCCGCGAAGAGATTCCGCTGCTGCTCAAGCACTTCATGAATCGACTTTCCGAGCGCTATGCTCATCCGCCTCTTGCTTACTCAGAACGTCTGCTACGGGCCTGCGTGCAGTACCACTGGCCGGGCAATCTGCGCGAGTTGGGCAACTTCGTGAAGCGCTATCTGGTACTTCAAGACGAAGACATGGCCATTTCTGAACTGGAAGTTAAGTGCAAAGGAATAGGCGGCGGTGCCGCTGAATCCGCCAATGGAGCTCCAGCTGGATCGCCGGAAGGCGGGTTGAAATCGCTCGTCCGCAGTCTGAAAGATGAAGCTGAGTTGCGAGCCATCGAGCAGGCGTTAACAGCCACAAATTGGAATCGGAAGATGGCCGCAGCGCGCCTGAACATCAGCTATAAGGCCCTGCTCTATAAGATCAAGCAGTATCAGATCGTTCCCCCTGGCTCAAATCGATCATCGGAGATTCGAACCGGCTTGAGGTAAGCTGTTGCACATGCCGACCGGCAACCGGGATGACCTCAAGGTTGTTGCGCACCTCGCCGATGGCTCGCTGATAAAGGGCTATCTGGAACAAACCCAATCATTTGATCCTCTCGCCGCAGGCGCGATCGGAAGCACGCTGCCTCCTCAAATTGCGCTTGAGCTGCCCGACGGCGGCAAACGCGTCGTTGAGCTGGTGAATGCCAAGGCGCTCTTCTTTGTGAAAACGCTCGAAGGTCGTACCGACTATGTCGAGGTGAAGTTCTTCGAACGCAATCCACAGATCGAGGGCTTGTGGATCAAGATCCGATTTAAAGACGGTGAGATTACCGAAGGAATCGTTCACAATTCCTTGCCGTTCGTCTCCGACAAAGGTTTCTTTCTCCGCCCTCCAGATCCTCACAGCAATAATCGCGTCGTATTTGTGGTGAAATCGTTTCTTAACGACTTCCGCGTGCTTGGCATTCGCTCCGAGTATTGAGTATTGGAGGTCAAGTCGGCTTTGGAATCTGCTGTCCGTGACGGCATTCCAGCGCATTCCGACTTAGACTCCCATACAATAGGTTCGCATTGGTATGGCTACCTATCTGATCACCGGAATCGCCGGCTTCATCGGATCGAATCTCGCGCAGGAGCTCGTTCGCCGCGGTGAGACTGTGCGTGGTTTCGACAACTTCGAAACCGGAAAGCGCGAAAACCTTTCCGGATTGGAGCGAAAGATTGAATTTCGCGAAATCGATCTTCTTGACGCCGAAGGCGTCGGCGAAATGTGCCAGGGCGCAGACTACGTTCTGCACCAGGCCGCGTTAGCTTCAGTTCCCAGATCGGTAGCTGATCCATTGAAGAGCCACCGCAGCAATACCGACGGCACTCTCAACTTGCTGCTTGCTGCGCGCGACGCAAAGGTCAAGCGCGTAGTGTACGCGGCGTCATCGGCAGCGTACGGTGATACTCCGACTTTGCCGAAGCAGGAGAGCATGCCGCCGAATCCGATCTCCCCTTATGCCGTGCAGAAGCTGACAGGCGAGTTCTATCTCAATTCGTTCTATAGCGTCTATGGCCTCGAGACGGTATCACTGCGATATTTCAACATCTTTGGACCGCATCAGGATCCTACTTCTCAATATTCCGGAGTGCTGGCTCGCTTTATTTCCCAAATGCTTGCCGGGGAGACGTGCACGATTTTTGGCGATGGAGAGCAGAGCCGCGACTTCACCTATGTGGAGAATGCGGTGAATGCGAATCTTCTGGCGTGTGCAGCTCCGCCCGAGAAAGTCTGCGGCAAGGTGTTCAATGTTGCCACCGGAGATAGATATTCTTTAAATGAAACATTCCGAATGCTGTCCGGAATCATCGGCTACTCGGGAAAGCCACGTTATGCCGAGCCTCGGACGGGGGACGTCAAACATTCTTTAGCCGACATCTCACGCGCAAAGGCAGCTTTCGGATACGAGCCCACCGTCAACTTCGAAGAAGGATTGCGACGTACGGTCGAGTGGTACAAACACTCGTTCGCTGCAGCATCGCATTGAAGCGATCCGTGCCGTATGTATGTAAGGCAACGATAAATTGCGCTTCACCAGGCTCCATATCCACTGAAATTCCCGTCTTCCTCAGCACCGCATTATCCCCCGGCATACAATCGCCTCTGAGGGCCCGAACCGATGGCAAAGCGCGCCGTCATCACAGGTATGGGCGTAGTAAGCCCAAACGGAATCGGCAAAGATGCATTCTGCCGCGCGATTCTCGCAGGTAAGAGCGGAGTGAAGCGCATCTCGCGCTTTGATGTAAGCAATTTGCCGGTGCAGATCGCCGGCGAAATTACCGACTTCGATGAACTCGCTTGGATCGATGCACGCGAACGTAAGCACGTCTCTCGCGCGGTGCCTCTGGCAATTGCCGCCTCTGATGAAGCGATCAAAGACGCCGGGTTCAAGCCCGAATCCATGAGCATGGATGAGAAACGCGACTTCGGCGTAATGCTCGGCAGCGGAGGCGGAGCGCAAGAGTTCAGCGAAGAGCAGTACCGGCATTACTTCCAGGGAACTGTAAAGCAGGCCAGTCTATTCAGCATTCCCAGCGGAACCATGGGAACGCTATCCAGTGAAGTGAGCATGCGCTTCGGCTTCCGCGGCTTCAGCCATGTGTTCACCACGGGCTGCACGTCTTCTACAGACGCGCTCGGCTATGCGCTTCGACAGATCCAATTTGGAACTCTTCCAGTGTTGCTGGTGGGAGGCGTCGATGTACCGCTCGCGCCCGGGATCATGAAGGGCTTCTGCCTGATGAAGATCATGACGGCTTCCTGGAATCACGATCCGGAGCGAGGTTCGCGGCCTTTTTCTCAGGACCGCGATGGCTTCGTTGTAGCCGAAGGCTCATGGATGTTTGTGCTGGAGGAGTACGAACACGCCCGTGCACGCGGAGCGCACATATATGCCGAGGTTGCGGGATATGGATCAACATGCGAAGCCTTTCATCGCGTGCGTTTGGCAGAATGCGGCGAGGAACCGGCGCGCGCGATTTCTCTCGCGATGAATGAAGCCGGTGTGACTCCCAGTGACATTGGTTATGTCAACCTGCACGGGACGTCGACCCAGCTTAACGATCGCATCGAAACCCGAGCACTGAAGTTGGCGTTGGGGCAGCACGCGCGCTCGACTCCGATGTCAGCACTGAAATCCCAAATCGGGCATCCCCAAGGGGCCTGCGGAGCTGCGGGAGTCGCTGCCACCCTCGTCGCCATGCATCACTCTCAGGTTCCTCCTACTATCAATCTTGATAACCCCGATCCCGACTGTGATCTCGACTACGTTCCCGATGCAGGGCGCAAGCACAAGGTAGAACACGCCGTCTGTAACTGCATTGCGTTCGGTTCCAAGAACTCGGCGTTGCTATTGCGAAAGATCAGCTAAATCTAGTCTCCGTCTCAACTATCATCCCTCGCGCCCCACGAAATCCTGAGGATTAATCAAATAATGTTTTTTGCGGCGCGGGGGATCTGCTGTTCGACGAATTACAACAAGCAGATCCCGCGCCGCAAAAGCAACTCGCAGCGAGCAAAACGCCCTCGCCGCGGCGCGAAGGATGACAGTTGTGAGGGAAGCAGATTTACATAGGATCCACAATTACAATTAACCCCATGAATCTCGCTCGCATCCAATCGGCGCTGCGTGAGCGCAACTTTGACGCTTGGCTCTTCTACGATCATCACCATCGGGATCCGATCGCCTATCGTGTCCTCGGTTTGCGCCCTGACCTGATGGTCACGCGTCGCTGGTTCTATCTCGTGCCTGCAACCGGCGAGCCGCATAAGCTGGTGCACCGCATCGAGGCCGGTCATCTGGACACGCTGCCCGGTTCGAAGCGCAGCTACTCCTCATGGCAGGAACTTCAGCGCAACCTGCAGGAAATCGTGAAGCCGTATCCGCGACTGGCCATGCAGTACTCTCCGCAGAACGCGATTCCCTATGTGGGACTGGTTGATGCCGGTACTGTCGAGCTTCTGCGCACCTTCGGAGTGAATGTTCTCAGCTCTGGCGACCTGGTGAGCGAGTTCGAAGCTGTGCTCACCGATGATCAGATCGCCAGCCACTACGCCGCGCGCGATGCGATCGACAGAATCATTCCTGAAGCGTTTAAAGTAATCGGCCAACGTGTCCGCAATGGCGGGACCGATGAGTTCGAAATCGCACAGTGGATTCTGGAAGCTTTTCGCCGCGAGAATTTGCTGTCGCAAGATACTCCAATTGTTGGCGTGAACGCTCACAGCGGAGACCCGCACTTCGAGCCTCGCGCCGATCGCAGCGAGCGCATGAAAGAAGGAGATTTTGTCCTGCTCGACGTATGGGCAAAAACAAAAGATCCCGAGGCCTGCTTTTACGACATCACCTGGACCGGTTTCATCGGCAAGAATCCGAGCGACCGTCAGCGCGAGATTTTTACCATCGTGCGTGACGCCCGCAAACTAGGCTCGGAGACGGTCCAGAAGGCATTTGCCGCCGGACGGAAGATTGCCGGCTGGGAGGTGGACAAAGCCGTTCGCGACTTCATTTCCAGCAAAGGCTACGGCGACAAATTCGTCCACCGCACCGGACACAACATCAGCTCCGCCATCCACGGCAATGGCGCGAACATCGATAACTTCGAAACCAAAGACGAGCGTCAGATTCTGCCCAACACCTGCTTTTCCATTGAGCCGGGGATCTATCTCCCGGAATTCGGAGTTCGCAGCGAAGTCAATGTACTCACCCGTCCCGGGAAGGCCGAGGTGACAGGACGACAGCAGGAAGAGTTGGTTCTGATTTAAGTTAGCACTCCAACCACTTCGGACAAAGCGATTAGAGGCTGTCATCCTGAAGCGCTTCTGTTGCGCGAAGGATCTCCCGAGATATTTCAAACTTGACTGCCGCAGCTGGGCTCCTCTACGTCGAACGTCAACTCATGGGTCGAGGAGCCCGATGAGGGCAATTTCAGCTCAAAACATTGCGGGAGATCCTTCGGCCAAAAGCAGGCCTTCAGGATGACAAGCTCTGGGATATACGACTCACAATGAATGCTTGACTCCGCCTAACTTCCCGAATTGGGCGCGCCCTCTCCTTCCTCCCTCTGCTGCGGCGGCTTCGGCAGTTCCTTCTCGATCGGTTTGCGCGGGAACATCTGATCGCGCATGGCAGCGTTATAGACGAAATCCGCGACAATCACTGCGATCTGCTTCAGATCATCGAACTGCAAACGATCGTAGACATCCATGTTCGAGTGGTGCGTCCGCGTTTCGTACTCGATCGGATCCTGAATGAACTGGAATCCAGGAATACCAACCGCGTCGAACGACAGATGATCGGTGCCACCGGTGTCGCGCATCGTGAGCGTATCCATACCGAGATCTTTGAAAGGCTTCATCCACGCCTCGAAGATCGGCTGCACGGCGGCGTTGCCCTGCATGTACACACCGCGAATCTTGCCCGTGCCATTGTCGATATTGAAATAAACCGAGACCTTCGCCTGCTCCGGCTTCACCGTCATAGGTCCGGCTTCGCGACGCCGCAGGCTGGGCGTGCCTTGCTGCAGCCCGGTTAGCGGCGGACGCGATCCAAAATGGTGCACGACGTACCACTGCGAGCCAAGCAGTCCTTGCTCTTCGCCGCTCCATAGCCCGATGCGGATCGTTCGACGAGGCTTGACCTCCAAAGCTTTCAAAATGCGAACGGCTTCCATCATCACGATCGAGCCGGCGCCGTTGTCAGTTGCGCCTGTGCCGGTGTGCCACGAATCGAGGTGAGCGCCAAGCATTACCACTTCATCTTTCTTGTCGGTTCCGGGAATCTCGGCAAGCGTGTCGTACTGATCGTCGGCGTCATACCAGTTGCTCTTGACGTTCACTTCAAGCTGGACAGGCTGCTTGTCTTCGAGCAGACGAGCAATGCGATCCCATTGCTCGATGGCCATCGTTATCTGCGGTACTGGAGCTTGCGGCTGATTTTTCTGATAAGGACCGCCGGATTGCACGAACACGGTTCCGCCACCGGCAGTTCCGCGGCTGTGATCGATTACAGCAAGTGGTTTTTCTTCGGCGAAGAACGCGTTCAAGTCGCGCTGGAACTGTTGGCGTCGCTGTATGTCTTCGGGACTGAAGCGCGGCTTCTCGCTGGGAATTTCGTAATCGGCTATATCGGCGAGCAACTTCTCCGTATAGCGTTCGTATGGAGCCTCGATGATCGGTTTGACTTCGGGCATGTCGCCGAAGATAACAATCTTGCCCGCCAGCTTGCCTTTGTACTTGGCGAAGTCCTGCTTAGTCTTGATGTCGGCCCGGATGCAGTCGCCATGAACGGCGCCGTCGGTGCCAGGAGTCCAGGCCTTCGGGTATGCGATGAAAGTCTGAATGTCCGGCGAGAGCATGCGGACGTTCACATAATCATTCGACCATCCGCGGCCGAACGGTCCCCAGGATTCAAGATGTGCATTGACCAGACCAAACTTCGTGAGCTCGTCGCGAGTCCAGTCATTGGCGCGTTTCATATTGGGAGAGCCGGTTAGACGCGGACCGATCTGCTCGAGCAATCCTTCGGCAATCTCACGGATATGCGAATTACGGAATCCCTCGTAGCGGATTTTCGTAACCATATCCAGATCGATTTTTTCCTGCGCCTGAGAAAACGAATAGATAGGCAGAAGTAAGAGCACACAAAGACAACAGCGTGTCGCAACCTTCACGTTGTGACCTCCGATGAATGATGAAATGTATGGGGGTTCGCGCCTGCCTGTGGACGCGCACTCGCCGCACTCGATAGAGTGCGGGGAGAATAGTAACAGGTGGGAGGAAGCAAACCTGGAGCCGGCCGCCCTCGGCCGGGTGTTGGATTGGACTCGTCACTCCGAGCGGATGCTCATGCGTGCTGTTCGCGCGAGCAGGAGAGAGGAATACCAAGATCAACTCAACCTACAACTGCAGAATGGCAGTGATTGCCCCTGCCAAACCGGGCGACAGAAACGACCAACACCCGGGCGAGGGCGCCCGGCTCCACGCTGCCAAGGGCCTGTTAAAATCTGCACAATGTCCCAGACCGCTAACGTGGAAACTCGTCCAGCAGCCGATGTTGTGCGCTCAGCCAAAGTAGCGCAGGCGGCCAACGGCATCTGCTACACCATGTTTGGCGAGAACACCATCTCGCGCGAGGACCTGGAGCGCGTAATCGGAGCCGTGCCGCCGGCGATCGCTGCCGCCTTGCAGCGGAAGGCCTATTACTTCGTCCCGCTCACGGTCGGAGAAGGCGACGAGACCCGCATTGCGGAGCGTTACGACACCGAGCTGAGCGATCGAGCCGTCTGCCATCGCAACTACAACGTCGGCAACTCGCAGTGCGTCTTTATCTCAACCCGCGTGATGGAAGACAAGTTCTCCGTTGCCTTCGAGTTCTTCATCAATGTCGGCCACGCATTCGTCGAGAAAGCCGGCGTATCCGAAGATTTTGCCGCAATTGTATGGAAGCAGGCAGAGGCCAATATCCGCGGAGAGAGCAGCATGGACGCCTTCGAGCTCCGCAAGCTCGCAACGGGACACTCCGGCGACCGCGAAAAAGCCCGCAATGAATACCTCAATACAACATTCGCCGACGCGATTGCCGTATATCTGCTATCGCTGGCAGTGGATGTCGACTACTACGACCTGCGCGAACGCGACTACCCACTCCTGATCCCCGGCGCCCTCGCCGAGAGACTGCGAAAAATCGCGGAACTTTTTCCTCCTGTGCCTCCCTATGAATTCGTGATTCATTACCGCCGACGATAGAATGGAGGAGGCTCTGGAAGCTGCCAACGACAGATTACGGTCCCTTACCACGCTCAAAAAAAGGGCAGCCATTTTGGCTGCCCTTCTCGCAGAGACGGCTTAAAACGTAAAGCGTACCGCCAACTGCACCTGCCGTGGTGAATAGGCGAAATTGCTATTCGCGTTCGTCACTTGTCCGAACGTGCTATTGAAGTTAAGCACTGGTATTCCGTTATTGATCGTGCAACTTCCAGTTGCTCCGGGATTCAATTGGCAACCAGCCGAATATCCAAGTGTGTTCTGGTTTGTCGCATTGAAGTGATTAAACAAATTGAATGCCTCGCCAATGAATTCCGCGCCGTAGCGATCGTGGAAGGTGAAGCGCTTCGACAGCCGCAGATCCATTACCTGGCTGTTTGGCAGCCTGAAGCTGTTGCGCTGCACTCCCGGAATGCCTTTTCTGCCGCCTGAATCGTTGATACCCGAGCCACCACTAAAGAATGGGATTCCACTTGGCGGGTTACCCGAAGTAGTCAGTGAAAACGGTAAGCCGTTCTGTTCCTGAAACAGCGGCGCCAGTTCCCATCCATTCACCAAAAAGCCTTTCCAGCCATCTGCTTTCCACGGAGAATCGAGCACGGCACTGAAGACAAATCGGTTGGGCACGTCATAGATGGAATTGCCGTATTCCCCCTGCAGATTGTAGGGATCGAGCACATCGTTGGTATCCGTGAAAGTCGCTTCGTTCTGTACGAAATCCAGTGCGTGTGCCCAGGTGTAATTTGCATTGAACTGAACGTAGTGACTTAGGCGATGATTGAGTTGCACGGCGAACGCTTGATAATTGGAGTTGATGCCGCTGAAGATGTCGGTCATCGCCCCGAAGTTATTGTTGATACGGCTCGTGTAGACAGGGGAGGTGATGGTGCGTCCTGCGAGCGGACCTCCATTGACGGTGTAAGTAATCGTTGCTGGCGGATTCACCGTCTGTCCGGAGCTTACGAACGGCGTTCCAGCCCGAGCGATGTTCGTATCCACAAATCCCGGGAGTTCGCGCCCGAAGCTTCCCAGATAACTGAGCGACATCACCGTGTTCCAGCCGAAGTCCTGCTGGAAGGTCAGATCGGTCTCATGAATCTGGGGAGCCTGGAAATGCGAATCGAAGAACTGGACTGCCGGCTTGGCTGCGGTAGCTCCGGGCAACACCGACGAGTTATTGGCCGGAGGTGGGATCACCTGTGGGAAAGTCGGGGCTCCCGCTGTGGTTGCGCTGAATGAGTATGACGCTTGTCCGCCCGGCATTCCCGTATTGATCAGTGCGTTGTAAATCGTGGAATTTATGATGCGACCGAAGAAGATGCCGTATCCGCCACGTAACACTTGTTTGCCATCGCCGCGGAGATCGTAAGCGAAGCCGACACGAGGACCGAAATTGTTCTTGTCATCCGGCAGCTGTCCCGTTTGTGGAATAGCGGGATTCACCAGGTTAGAGAACGCACTAGGAAGCATTTCATAGTCCCAGCGCAGGCCCAAGTTCAAAGTGAGACGCGGACGAATCTTCCAGTCGTCCTGCCCGAAAAAGCCCACTTCATTCGTGTTGAACTGGAAGCCCAACGGACCGAAGGCCTGCTGGAAGGTGCTGTAACAAGGCTGATTCGTCAGCGGCGGCTTACCTCCAGTCTGCGAAATCGTGCAGTTGTTCGGACTGATCACATCGGAGAGATAGTTTCCAAAGCTCGTGTAAGTGAAGGCTCCGAACTGGAAGCGCAGATTCTGACTCGAATCATTGGTGTGTAGATAATCGCCTCCAAACTTGAAGCTGTGATTTCCGTGCGTCCAAGTCACAGTGTCGGCGAACTGCTGGCGGCGCTCGTCGGGAAAGGCCGGCCGCGTGAGGAAGCTCTGTGTACCGATATCGAACGCGTTGAAGCTAAAGAAAACGTCCGGCGTGACGCCAAACGGGTTTGTGTACGATCCCGTTTTTGTCAAATGCGCCTGCTCGTAGGCACTCGGTGCTTGCGGAAACTCATATTCGAAGTCGCGGCCATACTGGTATCGAGCTTCGTTGGCCATCGTGTTGGTGATGAAGGTATCCAGCTTGGCTATGCCCCATGTGTCGCGAACATAGTCGCTGCCAAAGCTGGCAATGCCGAGTGTATTACTGGACTGTGTTTGAATGCCTTGCGGAGAAGCCCAGCGCATCCTGTTTACCTCAAAAGACGCATGATTCCTCTCGCTGATATTCCAGTCGACCTTCGGTAAGAAAATGGTTTGATCGCCGGTTCGCGGAACCGGACCGAGTTCGCCCAAAATGTCGTTCAGGCCATTGTTGTAGCTGGTGAGCGCGGTGGCATAGGGAATACTCAGGTTATTAGCCAAAATGCAGACGTTCTGCGTCGGCGTGCTAATCGTCTTGCTGGAGTTGGAAGCGCACGTTGCTGCGGTCTGCCCTGACGGCAAAGTGAGGTCGGCCGGTGCGAAGAACTGGGCGGGGCTAGTGACGGTCGAAAGTCCCGGAAAGTTGCGCCGGTACTGATCGTAGGCGAAGTAGAAGAAGAGCTTGTTCTGGATAATCGGCCCGCCGATTCCCAGTCCCCACATTTTGCGCCAATCTTTGGGTTTGATCACGCTTTGGGTGAACACTCCTGGCGAGGTTTGCGTGAACACTTTGGTAAACGGATTCTTCGCACCCCAATCGTTGTCGCGATCGAAGAAATAAAGCTCCCCGTGATACGAATTTGTGCCGCTCTTGGTAACAGTATTGATTACGGCGCCAGCCGCGCGTCCGTATTCCGAAGAATAGTTCGATGTGTTGACTTGGAATTCCTGGATGGCGACCTTGGGTGTCGAATAGCCAGCCCTTGTGCGTCCTCGTTCCTCGGAGAAGAACGCTTGATTGTTGTCTGCCCCATCAATCGTGTTGTTATTTAGCAATGAGCTCATGCCACGGACACTAACCAAGCCAAATCCTGACGAGTTATTGACCACCGTAGGAGTTAGCAGGGCGAAGTCAGACCAACGTCCGCCGTTGATAGGCAAATTCGAAATCTGCACTGAGTCCACGACGGGCGCAAAGTCCGCAGAGGTTGTGTTCACCTCCGGTGTTTCCGCTGTGACACTCACCGTTTCCGCGGCTCCCGCTATGCCAAGGCGCGGGGAAACGTCCGTCAAGCTTCCAACTTGCACGATGACGTTTTCGGCCCTATAAGGCGCGAATCCGGTGGAGTTGACACTCACCGTATAAGTCGCCGGTTGAAGTTGCCGTACGCGGTAATACCCCGAAGGATCGGTGGTGACGCGCTGTTCTGCATTTGTGCCGTTGTTATGGACAGTAACAGTGGCGTTCGGCACGACCGCGCCGTTCCCATCGTAGACGGTGCCACCGATCGCGCCGTCAGTCGTCGATTGAGCGAAGGTGCTCACGCACAGCAACAAGGATGTGGCAAGCAGGACGAAGATACGCAGGTATCTGCTTGGATTTGCAAAGCGCACGCCAGGCGTACTGCTAAGTTGCGACCGCATATATTTCGAAGCTCCTGTAATTTGAACGCATCAAGCGAAATCGATCTATCAAGCCCGGTCAGAATTAAAACCAGGTGGCCGGGAATCCATGAAAACTGGAAGGGGGACGTTGCAATCTATCATCGCTGCGCGGCAGTTTTCCATACCCAGTTTTACGCATTGTGAATTTTTCCTGAGAGTGCCGCAGGAATGGTGCAGGTGATTTTCACAGCAGATACGGGATTCTGTAGCTTGGGACTGAGTGCCATGCGAAATCTATGAAAGTCTGGAAATCCGCGCTGAAATTGCGAGCTTAATCGAACGATTGCACACCGCTCTCCAACTCCCGTATAGTCGAGCGTTTTATCCAGAGCTAAAACTTCGCATGAGCAAAGACATTCCCATCGGCACGCGCGCTGAACTGTCCCATGTTGTCGAGCACAAGCACACCCTCGCCCGCATCGATCCGAAGCTGCCTCCCGTGCTGGCTACACCTTGGATGATCGGCTGGATGGAGGGTGCCTGCTATCTGGCTCAGGAGCCTTACTGCGAGGATGGCGAGACGACGGTTGGGACGGCGATCCACGTGGATCACCGCGCACCTACCGGTATCGGAGAAACGGTTGTCGCCGAAGCCGTGTTGGACCGCATCGACGGACGCTTCTTCATCTACCGGGTTACTGCTCGCAACCAACAACAGTCAATCGGATCGGGTACAGTGCACCGCGCTGTGGTGAATGTGAAGCGGTTTTTGGAGAAGATCAGGGATACCTAACGTGGAGCCGGGCGCCCTCGCCCGGGTGTTTGGTTGCAATTCCATGTTGCTTGTAACTTACAGAGGATGGAATGGATCGGACTGCGATCCACGGCGATAGCAGTACCAAGCAAACACCCGGGCGAGGGCGCCCGGCTCCACGTCATTCATCAAGATATTGCGACCACGCTCGCGCTCTGGAAATCAATGACGGAAGATTAAACAGGGGAGACTTCATGAGCACGGCCTCATCGGTCCCAGATCTCAGCTATCCCATCGGCAAGTTCCAATATGAAACTCTAATGAGTGCACCGCAGCGCAAGGCTGCTATCGAGGCGATTGCGCACACTCCGGCAAAGGTGCGGGAAGCTGTGCGCGGACTCAACGCGGCGCAGCTCGACACGCCGTATCGTCCGGGTGGATGGACTGTGCGGCAGGTCGTCCATCATGTGCCTGATTCGCATATGAACGCTTTTATCCGCACCAAACTGGCACTCACCGAAAACGAACCTACGATCAAGCCCTACGACGAGAAAGCATGGGCCAATCTCGCCGACGTGCCGAATACGCCGATTGAAACGTCGCTCACCCTGCTGGACGCTGTGCACGAACGCTGGAACCACCTTCTTCGCGCCTTGACCGATGCCGATTATTCCCGCACCTTTCGCCATCCCGAACATGGAGTGCGCACGCTGGACTGGATGGTTGCTCTCTATGCATGGCACGGGCGGCACCATGTGGCGCACATTACCAGCTTGCGCCAGCGGAGTGGTTGGTGAGTAGCATCGGGTCATCGGGCGATCGGGCCAAGTAAAATCGGAAAATCATCGGTTAATCGACTAAGTCTGCCAAGAGCGAACGGCTTTTGTCTTTAGTTCACCGATCACCCGATGACCTGACCACCCGATTCCATGTCTCTCTCCTTCTCAATAGAAGCTAGTGATGGCCCTGCTCGCCTCGGCTGCATCGCTACCCCACACGGCGAAATCGAGACTCCAGTGTTCATGCCCGTCGGAACGCTGGGTTCCGTCAAAGGCGTGCCGCAGCACATTCTGGAAGAGCTTGGCGTCCAGATTCTTCTCGGCAATACGTATCACCTCTATCTGAGACCCGGACATGAAGCCATCCGCGAGATGGGCGGGCTGCACCGGTTTATGTCGTGGGAGCGCAGCATTCTTACCGACTCCGGCGGGTTCCAGGTTTTCAGCCTCAACCAGCTGCGCAAAGTTACTGAAAAGGGAGTCGAGTTTCGTTCCCATCTCGATGGCTCAACGCACTTCTTCACTCCTGAGCGTTCCATGGAAATTCAGATCGCGCTGGGTGCGGACATCATCATGGCTTTCGACGAATGCACCGAGCACCCTGCGACGAGAGAACGTGCGAGGGAATCAATGGAGATGACCTCGCGTTGGGCGCGGCGGAGCAAAGACTACTTCGAGGCGCATAAAGACGACGTGCCTTGGGCTTCGGAGCGAATGGACGAAGCAATACTTTCCTCAGCGGCTAAAGCCGGAACTCCAAGCCGTTTAGAACCGGCACGACTAAAGTCGTGCCCTTCCCTAAATCGCCGCCAGTCCCTTTTCGGGATTGTGCAGGGCGGCATGCATCCCGATCTTCGCCGCGAATCGGCGGAGCGTCTGCTGGAGCTCGATTTCCCGGGCTACGCCATTGGCGGGCTGAGCGTCGGTGAGCCGCGCGAGCTGACGCGCGAAATTATTGAGAGCACGCTTCCTCTGCTGCCTAAAGACAAGCCGCGATATGTGATGGGCGTCGGCTATCCCGAGGAGATCGTCGAGTACGCCGCCATGGGCGTCGACATGATGGATTGCGTGCTTCCGACGCGAGCTGCTCGTCACGGGCTGCTGTTCACCTCGGAGGGGCGGATGAACATCAAGAACGCGCGTTTCGCTCGCGATCAGCAGCCGCCGGATCCGCAATGCGGGTGCATCGTCTGCTCGCGCTACACGCGCGCGTATCTCCGGCACTTGTTTGTCTCTGGAGAGGCGCTGGCCGCAGTGCTGAACACCATCCACAACCTCGCGCATTACCTTGACACGATGCGCAGTGTCCGTCATGCTATTAAAACTGGAGAGTTGCGAGCGAAGCGATCTGAAGCCGCGCAGGTTTCAGAGCAATCGAGCTAAGCATGCTTTCCTCTAGCCGCGCCCCAGAATTGGGTAATTGAGTAATCGGGTAAGTTCGTAATCGCGCGGCATGGCGAGGCCGGTAGTTGCAAGTGCCTCTGGCAATTACCCAATTACCAAATTACTCAATTAGAAAATCTCCCCCTGGTTTCAGAGCGAAGCCTTGATTCAAATGCACGCAATTCCCAGCCTGTTGGCGCAGTCGTCGGGGTCTGCCATCTTCGGCCTGCTACCCCTGATCGCTATCTTCGCGATCTTCTATTTCATGCTGATCATGCCGCAGCAGAAGAAACAGAAGAAATGGCAGGCAATGCTGGCGAGCCTTAAAAACGGCGACAAAGTTGTAACCAGCGGCGGAATTCGCGGAACTGTGATCTCTCTTAGGGACGACGCTGTACAACTGCGCGTCCCTCCCGACAACCTGCGGATTGAAGTGGCCCGCGCCGCCGTCACCGCGCTCGTGAACACAGAAGAAGCAAAGTAAATGCGTAAAAACCTTCTCTCAAAGACCCTGCTCATTATCGGAACGCTGCTGATTTTTGTTTATGGCGTTTTTCTCGGAACCGATCCCGAAAAGGCCATTAATGCCTGGAAACAACAAGGAGTCCTCGGGGCGATTCAGGAGAACATCCACCTCGGCCTCGACCTAAAGGGCGGTACACACCTCATTCTGCAAGTTGCCGTGAATGAGGCTGTGAATGCCGACACTGATCGCACGCTTTCGGGACTGAAAGATGACCTGAACAAAGCCGGGATTGCGTCGCCCGACATCACCAAGCCTGATCCAGCAAATCATCCCGAGGTCATGCAGATCAAAGGCGTGCCTCCGGATAAGCTCGGTGCACTGCGGGAAACGGTGAGCGACAACTTCCCTCAGTACGAGCTGCAGAGCGGCCCGAACAACACCTATCAGTTCGTGATGAAGCCCTCGGAGGTAACGTCGCTCAAGCAGCGCGCTGTTCAGCAGGCAATTGAGACGATCCGCAACCGTGTGGATCAGTTCGGAGTGACTGAGCCGACCATCCAGGAACACGGGATGGGCGACTATCAGATCCTTGTGGAGCTGCCTGGAGTTGATGATCCCGCCCGTGTGAGAGACCTGATTCAGTCCACGGCGATGTTGGAGATTCGTCAGTCGATCGGTGGACCTTATGCTGACGAGCAATCTGCACTGCAAGCCAACGGCGGCACTATTCCTCCGGATCAGGTGATCCTGCCTGGAGCAACAGGTCAGGGCGGAGGACAGCCGGAGTATTGGGTGGTATCCCGCACCTCGGCTGTCGCTGGCAGCGACATTCGCGACGCTCAGGGGAGCCGCGATGAAAATGGTCGTCCCGACGTTCAGTTCAATCTGTCGAACGATGGTGGGCGCCGCTTCTTCGCTTTCACCAGCCAGCATCAGGGAGACAAGCTGGCAATCGTGCTCGACAATCGCGTGCGCGAAGTCGCAACCATTCAAGAACCAATTCGGGACAGCGTTCGCATTACTGGCGCATTCACTGAAGAGCAGACTCACGATCTCTCAATGATGCTGCGCTCCGGCGCACTGCCCGCGAGCATTCACTACTTGAATGAAGAGAAGGTCGGCCCGTCACTGGGCGCCGATTCGATTCGCGCGGGAGTTCTCGCGGCTGTCGTCGGCATGGCAGCCGTGCTCATCTTCATGCTGATTTACTATCGCGGCGCTGGCATCAATGCCGATTTGGCGCTGCTGCTGAACCTGGTCATTTTGCTCGGATTTCTAGGATTTAGCCACGCTTCGCTCACGCTGCCCGGAATTGCCGGTGTGATTTTGACCATCGGTATGGGCGTGGACTCGAATGTGCTGATCTTTGAGCGCATTCGCGAAGAGCTGCGCGCAGGGAAGGCTCCGGCGGCGGCGGTCGATCAGGGATTCGCCCATGCCTGGCTGACGATTGTCGATACGCACGTTACGACGATTGTTTCTGCATTCATTCTGTTCATTTTTAGAACCGGTCCAGTGCGCGGATTTGCCACCACGCTGACCTTCGGTCTGCTGGCAAACCTGTTCACCGCCGTGTTCGTCTCGCGCGTGATCTTCGATGCGATCTTGAATCGCAAAGAGCGCGGGGAAGCGTTGAGCATTTAGCAAGCTTATTCACCACGGAGACACGGAGGCACGGAGAAAGGCATTTTGAGTGGGCTCTCGAAGTCCACTAGGTATGGTCGAGCCAGATGAATAAGTCGACTGGAGTGCCTTTCACCTGTTTCTTGTTTTTCTCCGTGACTCCGTGTCTCCGTGGTGAAAACGATTTTCAAGGGTTACAAATTGGAATTCTTTAAAAGCACCAACATCGATTTTCTCGGGAAGAAGTGGTACTTCCTCAGCTTTTCTTTGATCTTCAGCGTGGCGGGATTGGTCTCGCTGATCTTCTGGCACGGTGTTCCGTGGGGTGTCGACTTCCGCGGCGGCACACAGGTTGACGTGAAGTTCGTCAACGCCGTCGACGACGCCAAGATTCGCCATTCCATCGACGAGGCCGGCTATCACGACTTCAAAATTCAGAGCATCGGCGGCGCCGGCGCCAATGAAGTCATCATCAGCCTTCCCGAAAAGGAAACCAGCGAGCAGTCGCTCGATCGAGGACGCGCAGCCATCGTCGCGGTAATGGAGAAGTACTTCGGTGGAACCGGCCAGGGCAAGCTCGATCTGAACAATTCCAGCCCGAGCCAAATCTCCGACTACCTGCTGAACAAAGATCCCCTCCATCTGGGAACCGACGCCGGGGCCCGATACGGCGCGATCGCGCGGCAGATAACCGATTTTCGCGATAAATC
>Ga0134126_10001748_pt1 | contig 27686 bp, 9 predicted proteins | sample KB31752_FD_96881 | JGI IMG/M metagenome (GOLD analysis project Ga0134126, IMG submission 96881) | Terrestrial soil microbial communities with excess Nitrogen fertilizer from Kellogg Biological Station, Michigan, USA - KB3-175-2 | ecosystem: Environmental > Terrestrial > Soil > Unclassified ... | reverse complement strand
TGCGAAGGTGAAATTTGGGCACCGATTAGCGGATCGCCATCGGGCACGTCGTCTGAAATCATTTCCGTTTCGCGCGAAGCGTAATACCAAACCAACCAGCCAATGCCCGCCAACAGCATGATGACGCTGACGCCCGTCCAGACAATTGCGCTGCTGGTTGGAACGTTGCCAACCAGAGGCTCGGAAGGGAAGTTACTGGTGTAGGAAATTGTGTTGTTGGGGCGATTGGTTGCCGAGGCCCACGAAGTCCAAAAGAAAAAAGAATTCAACTGGCGAAGTTTCGCGGGGTCCGCTTGCGCGTTGCGCTGGACGGCATATACGGTTTTGCCGTTAGCAAAAATATCAGTGTAGTGTTTGAGATTATCCTCAAAGGCGCGGGCGCGAACCGGTTCGATCGTCAGTCGGCCGCTGGCTTCGTCATAATTGTTTTTTCGTACTGTGTCTTGTAATCGTTGGCGTAAGACCGCTTTCTCTTCCGAAGTCAGGTTCTCGTAGTCTTTTGAAAAGTCTTTCTGCGACCATTCGTTCAGGATGAAGAGCGCTTCGCGATGCAGGTAATCTGCGGACCAGTCAGGCGCAACGTAAGAGCCATGGCCCCAGATTGAGCCGCTCTCCATGCCACCCATTGCCTGCCAGACGTTTTGTCCGTTGGAGATCTCTTCCGCCGGAATCAGAACCTGGCCATCAGTGGTCACCACTTCACGCGGAATCGGCGGCGCCTGGCGAAAGATCTCTGTGCCGACCCAGCCCAGGATCGCAAACGAAAAGACAAATATCGCGATAAAAATCAGCCAGAGTTTTTTCATGTGAGCTACCTACCTCTCAGTGGCGACGTCATCTCAGGCGGGAATATTTTGCAAAGCCTCAATTCTCGCCCATCCCGGTTTTTGCGTCTGTGCTCCAACGCACATATCAGCAACATGCCGGACATGACTGGAATATGGTGACAGTCGTGCCCTTCCTGAGTCGCTGCCAGCGATTAGTACTTAGTCTCGACAGACCTATGGCAGATCTCTTTATCCCAAACTGAGAGGTTCGTCAGTGTGCTGACGCACATATCGCAGGGATAGCAGGAGCGGACGGAGACGATCTTCGAGTCTCCGCTGCCCGAGTCACGCCCTCTCGACTCTGGTCAGAAAAGGCCAAGTATCAGGTTAGCTGCTTCCTCATTGTGGGGCGTTATAGACCACGCAAAAATCCGCTGGCACGTTTTTGCTGGGACTTAAAAAGGAATGGCTATTGCGCTGCATTGCGGCGTAGGCAGAGGACACGTGTCAATCGACAGCACCTACAAGGTGCCCGCAACGATCTACTCGTCGGTAAGGCGAGTCAACTCTTCCTCAACAAATTCTGAGTAACAGTAGTGCACAAGTTTTTGCTGAAGGCACTTCGGAGCGTAAAGCGCCTGTTGCTTCGCTCAAACTTTTTCAAAGGAGATAACGATGTCCAGATTATTCAAAAAAACCAACAGAGTCGTATTAGCAATCTTTGGGTTACTACTCATTGGCAGTGCGGTTGCGTTTGCTCAAGAGGTAGCGACCAGTCGTCCTCTCGTCAAACTTTTTTTGACGGGTGCCGTCGAACGCGACAGCAAAAAGATTTCGGTCGAGAAAGCCGGTCCAGTCAAGCCGGGCGAAGTAGTGAGTTTCACGATGAACTCAGTAAACGAAGGTTCTGCACCAGCCCGTCAATACCGCACGGTTGGACAGATTCCACGAAGCTCAACCTTTGTTGCCGGGAGTGCGCTGGGTGACAGCAATACCCAGGTCACCTACTCAATCAATGGTGGCCAGGAATTTTCTGCGACGCCAATGATCAATCAGAAGCAGGCTGATGGCACGATGAAGCAAGTTGCGGCTCCCGTTTCGATGTACACGCAAGTGCGCTTTGAATGGGCGAATCCCATCGCAGCGGGCGGCAAAGTGGTTGCCTCTTATCAAGTACGCGTTAAGTAAGACTAAACGTAGTACTCAGATTCTGGGCGACTCACTCGTGAGTTCGCTCCCCCAGCCGCTGACCTGGTTTAGCGGCTTCAAACTCTAACCATCTTCAAGGAAATCAATGACAAACAATACAATGAAATTCAAGGCCGGGCGCTGGTGTACCTTTATCGGAGCACTTGCACTCATTTGCGCCGCGTCTGTAGTTGCCACAGCACAGACCACCACGCCGGGCGGCACAGTAATCTCGAACACCGCCACGGCAACTTATTCCGATGCTGCGTCGGGCGGAACCGATTTCACAACCACATCCAATACAGTCACTGTTACGGTCACGGACATCTCAGGCCTGGCCATCACCCCTGATGCCGGCACACGCGCGAATGTTGTCAGAAGTCAGACGGGTGTCGACTTCCTGTTTACAATTACGAATACAGGTAACTTCACCAACCAGGTCGTCTTCAAGGAAGCTGGAGCAAGCATCATACTGACGGGATCGGCATCGGTAACTGCTGCCGTCATCGATCTAAATAAAGACGGCGTCATCGATGTCGCTGACACGGATATTCTCGCTAACAATGGCGATGTTACCTCAGCCGATGTTGCACAAGACGGTACGCTCTTTGTGATCGTGAGAACCACTATTTCAGGGTCGGCCCTGGGTAACTCGACTATCAATGTTCAGTTGGGTGACGCTGCAATTGCCACTCCCTGGGATAACCAGGCACTGGTTGCTTCAGCCGGCGATGTGGTAACGGCGACAGCCGGAACTAACGGTCAGGTAGAAGCTCGCGGCGACATTTCCGCGACGCTGGATAGCACCGGCAGCGTTTTGCTTGGTCCAGCTGGATTCCCTGGAGCATTTGGCAGTGGAACAAACACCAACAACGACTACACCAATCGTAGCGTCAGTACCGGAATCTTTGTTCAGCCCGGCAGTAACACTAACGCCTCAGGATCTTTGATCTTTACCAACAGTGTGCAGAACACGGGTAATGCCAACGATATTTTTTCCTTCACCGCTCCCGCTTTTACGGCCGGCTTCACTGTCGAAGTCAGCGTCAACGGCGGAGCCTCCTTCGTCGATCTCAGCGTGTCGTCGCCTACGCTCGCCGTAGACTACAACACGACCGAAACCATCCAGGTCCGCATTACCGCGCCAGCAGGCAAAGCGGTGCTGACAGGCTTCTCGAATACCATCCGGGCAACGTCGGGCATCACGCCTGCCGCCAATAATGAAACGATAGATCGTCTCTACACAGGCTATCTGTCACTCGTCAAATCGCAAACGGTTGCGAATGCGACGGGCGTAGGAGACGGGTCTCTAACAGACGCCGTGCCCGGCGCCACCATCGCTTACGTAGTCACCTATGATAATGAGAGCCTGGAAGACGGCGGCACCAACAGCTCACCCCTCTCGGCCCGGAACATTGTCCTCGTTGACGCGATTCCAGCCAACACGGCCTTCGGCGTTGGGTCGGAAACGACGAACCTTGGAGGCGGAATCACTGTCGCCGGCATTCAATATTCCAATGACGGCGGACTAACGTGGCTCTACACGCCAGTCAGCGGCACCGGTGCATTAGCCGGGTTTGACGTCAATGTCACACATGTGAGGTTCGTTCTTACTGGAGCGATGGCTCCCGCTGACGCCGCCGGCAGCAATGGCTTTACGGTCCGTATCCGGTAAGCCCAGTCCATCAGTGGACCAAAAGCCGCTAACCCAGACTCATCGGTGAATCTGGGTTAGCGGTGGAGGTCTTTCAAACTCTCGCTCTCTTTCTTCTCCGGAATATCCAGCAGCCTGACCTCCAGGGCGCGGCCCTCTGCAAGGCCAGTGTGAAGATGACGACTCAAAGACCAGTAAAAGCCCTGGTGGCACTCCTAATCGGCCTGGCTTGCGCACTCAGCCTCTCTGCGCAGGGCCCTGTCGGGGAAAGCAGTACGGCCGCGGGAACGATCATTTCTTCCCACGCCGAAGGAACCTACTTAAGCGAAAACGGCGAACTCATAAATACCATCTCCGGAACAGTGACTCTTGTCGTCGCGGCTGTGTCCGGGATAGCAGTCACGCCTGACGACACAACCCCTTCATCAACCCTCACGCCACAAGAACGCATCACAAAAGTTTTCCGTGTATGTAATTCCGGCAACGTTGCTGATAGCTTCACGATCACGCGTGCCGAAATTAACGCACCGGCTACTCTTGCCGCTCTCTATCTTGATCTGGACGGCAATGGACTCGTAAGCCCGAGTGACCTGCCTGTGCTGGTCGGCACCACCGTTAGCCCGTCCTTTTACGCTGACCGCTGCCTCAACGTACTCGCCGTTGTTGATACCAACGACACAGCAGCAGGAACCCTGTTGACCTTGCGCCTGACGGCCGTGACTACTGGGCAAAGTGGGACCGGAAGGGGCGCTGAAGATCAGGGAACAATCATCTCCGAGGTCGGCGCCGGCCCAATATTCTCATCGCCGCGCAACCCGCAGATGGCGCCGCTGATGCTTGTCGATGGTCAGGAACGCATCACTGCAACGCCCGGCCAACTACTGACCTACAGCCTAAGTTTCATTAATACCGGTGACGGTGCAGGCCGGAATGTAGTGGTAGTGGACCAGTTGTCGGCGAATCTTGAGTATGTTTCAGACTCTCTCGTCGTGGAAACGGGACCTGCCGCCACCGTCCATGTAGTTGGGGCACGTCTCGAAGTAGCGCTACCTGGAGTCGTGGTGGGCCAACTGGTGGAAATTCGATTTCGGGCCCGGTTGTCGGCGAAGGCAATCGGTGGCACCGGAACTATCAACAATGCGCTGGTCAGCGCTGAAAACCTACGCAACGCGCGCCTCAGCTCTGATGCCATCGTCGTCAGCGATCCTTTCGGCGTCGTTTATGCAGCCGGTAGCGGCGGCGCAATCAAGATCAGCGGCGCGGAGTTAGTCGTCTCGACCGATCAGATGGGCGACAACCCGCTCACCCTGGTTGCAAATTCCGGGATCGCGCCTAACGGAACCAATGCCAATCCCTTTACCACCAGCTCAGGTGGCAACTTCAATTTCGCTCTTTCTCCTTCTCAGATAGGCAGCGAAGCGCAACCTGCAATTTACTTCATTAGTGTCGTCGCCGCGGGTTTCCACAGACGTCTTTTGGAAGCGACGTTAAGACCGCGTGACCATGATCTTTACGATTTGACGGTGCGAGCTATAGATGATCAGCCGATAGCAGAAGGCGGCAGCTTCATCCTGACGCGCGCAGCAGTAAAACTAGAGGGCTTGGCGGTCGTGGTCCTCAACATTCCTATGTTTGAGACCGCCATCTTCGAAATAAGCAAGACCGCCGACAAACAACGGGCCGAGATCGGCGACACGGTTTCCTACCGCGTCGTGCTGCACAATGCACTCATCTCCACGATTAGCGAAGTTGTAATGCGCGATCGCCTACCTGCCTCTTTCCACTACGTGCCTGGCACCGCTCGAATCTTAGGTGCTCCGGGAATGGCGCTGGCGGTGGTTGAGCCGGAGATTGCCGGCAACGAAATGCTGTTTCGTCTGGGCCAACTGGGTCCGGGAGAAGCGCTCACCCTAGTCTATCGCGTTCGCATTGGCGTCAATGCCGCTACGGGCGAACAGTTTAATTCCGCCACAGCCGAGGGCGTGATTTCGCCGAATCAGAAAATTTCTTCGACGCCCGCGCGAGCCGGCGTGGTTGTGGGCCGTGGCATCTTCGGATTGCAGCGCGCGATTATCGGCCGTGTATTTGCCGACGCCAATAGTAATGGCGCATTTGACGAAGGCGACCATCCGATTAGTAAGGCCAGACTTTATTTGAGCAACGGCGACTCAGTAATTACAGACAGCGCGGGGATGTACAACTTTCCGGTAGTCAACGAAGGATCGGTAGCCATCTCTCTCGATCCAATCAGTGTTCTGCGCGGCCATAAGTTGCTTGATGATGAAGGCCGAGCTGCACGCAGTTGGTCGAAACTACTGCGGACGCCACTGGGTGGCGGCGCATTGCTGCGACAGAACTTTGCTCTGTTGCCGCCGGAAGCAAAGGATGAAGGCGGAAGGATGAAGGATGAAGGAGTGGATAAAAACACGCCTTCTTCTTCTGCTTCATCCCTCATCCTTCATCCTTCATCCTTGCCTTCCCCTTCATCCTTGCCCTCCGGAACCTACGAGTTGCAGGCCGGAGACCACGTCGTCCCCATCGCGCCGGGAGCGGCACGCATTGATGCACCGTTGCTCGATCAAGTGATCATGTCGGCGGGCTTGAGATTGGAAGCCTCGGTTGCTGAGGGGTGGACTGTAGTTGCGGAAGTAAACGGCGAGAGATTGAGCGACTCGCTCATCGGTGAGCGCCGCGTTGACCATAAGAATAAGATTACGACCTACACCTTTGTCGGTATCAATTTGCGTCCCGGCAAAAACCGAATCGCGGTCACACCCATCAGCCCTGAAGGCAGGGCCGGCAACGTGACTGAGTCAAGCGCCTACGGCCGTGGTCCAGCCAGGCGTTTGGAAATTGTAACTGAGAAAGCGGAGTTGATCGCCGGTGGCCGTGAGTCAACCATCGTGTATGTACGAGCATACGATGAATGGAACCACCCGGCTGCTGACAGCCAACTGCTGCTGGAGGTTTCATCCGGTACGCTGCTATCGGAAGCCTGCGGCAGTAATTACCTAACCAAGCCGTGTGCTGCCATCGATACTTCGCTTGAGCAATCCTCACTTCAGGCCTCCTTGATCGAGTCCAGCCTGCAAGTTCCAGCGGCAACCAGAAAGACGGATGGACAAAACGTTTCCAGTCGGCAGCTCAATCTCTCATTGAGCGGTGGCGAAGCTCGCGGCTACCTGGTCGCCGGCAATGCACCAGGCAATGCCGAGTTGCATGCCGAGATGGGCCTTAACCAGGCACGCGCATCTGTTCGCCTGCTTACGGAAATGCGCTCGGCAATCCTGGTCGGTATGGGTGAAGCGACATTTGGCCGTGCCGCTCCAGACCGCGCCTGGCAGGGCACCAGAGGAAATATGTCGAGCCGAATGAGCTTCTTTTATCGAGGCAGCATTTTTGGCAATAATCTGCTCACCCTCGCTTATGACAGCCACCGGGCATTCCACCGCACCGCAGGTCGCGATCGTCTTTACGAACTGGATCCACTCGATCGCACTTATCCCCTTTTCGGTGATTCTTCCACGCGTTTTGAAGAGGCCCGCTCAAACTCCAAGCTCTATGCCAGGTTGGATCGCGGATCTTCGTTTCTAATGTTTGGAGACTTCAATCCCGATCAGGATGGAACGAATGTCATCGCTCCTGCGACCGCTCGTGCCACTGATACGCGCATGCTTACCGGGTACTCGCGCAATCTCACCGGCGTTAAGTTACATCTTGAAAACGCGCGCGGAGATGCGATCACGCTTACTGGCGCGCGCCCGGACACAGCTTTTGCACGCGATGTTTTTCCGGGAGGCAGCTTCGGCTTTCTGCAATTGTCGCAGCTGGAAATCTTGCCGGGTTCAGAGACTGTCGTGCTTGAGATACGTGACCGCCGCAATCCCGAAATTATTCTTACGCGGGAAACTCTCAGCCGCTCGTTGGATTACAACCTCGACGCCAACACCGGTGTGATATTTCTGCTCCGGCCCATCTCGACCTTCGACTACCAACTAAATCTGTTACAGGTTGTCGTCACTTACGAATACAGCGCGCGTGGTTTGACCTCGGCGGTATACACCGGCCGCGCCGCTAAACGATTTACCGGTCTGGGACTGCGAGTGGGCGCATCCTTAGTCAGTCAACGGCAACCTGAACTCGGTCCCTTCTTACTGGGTGGACTTGATCTTGAAAAAAGCCTGCCGCGCGGCGGCACGCTGCTGCTGGAATGGGGCATTAGTCGTGGTCGCATAGCAGCGGCCGGGAATGTGGTGGGTACAGTTCAGCCGAATGGAGAACATGATGGTCAGGCGTATCGCGCGGAGTTAAGTCAACCGCTTCCGTTCTCTCAAGCAATCCTGAAAGCGAGCGTCACTCAGGCAGACTCAGGCTTCCTCAATCCGTTCGGCGCTACGGTAGCGCCTGGCTCGCGCCGGGCCGTCGCCACAATAGATCTTAAGGTACGACCAACCTCGATACTTCGCTTTGGCATAGGCCAGGAACGGAACAAGACCGAGAATGTAGACAACCAGCGGCTTACTGCTTCCCTGGGGTGGACGGAACAGTTAACCAGTCGCCTGCGTCTCAATCTCGGATACGACTTCAGAAAGCTCAGCGGCACGGATCAGGATGAGATCAGCTCGCATCTCTTTACCATCGGGGGAGAATGGCGGCCGACCGAAAAGCTGACCTTCGCAGTCAAGCGGGAACAAAATCTAGGCACGGCGGACCCGACTTATCCGAACCAAACTACGCTGGCTGCCGGATATCAAATCAATCCGCTAACGCGCCTCTTCTTCACTCAACGATTGGCGTCAGCACCGATTGTTCCCATCAGCGATGTTAGCAAGACGGGTTTTGCCGCAACCGACGCGCGCAACGAGATGGCCTTCGGAATTGAGACCCGGCTCGGACGTTTCACCACCGCCAATAGCCGCTACCAGATTGAAAACGGCATCAACGGGAAGGACAGTTTCGCGGTAATCGGACTAGCCAACAAACTACCCATTAGCCAAACACTTTCACTCGAACTCGGCTTTGAGCGCGGACAGCATGTAACTGGTCCGGGGACGAGCTTCAACAGTGGATCATTCGGCTTCTCCTGGTTGCCCACGAAGAATTTCCACAGCTCGGCGCGCTATGAGATGCGAGATCGCAACGGCTTCGGACAAGCCATCACGCTCGGGGCGGCAGGCAAACTGGGTGACGACATCACCACTCTGGGCAGCTTCCAGTGGGCCAAAACAGATGTAAGCGGGCGCAAGAATTCGACTATGAACGGCACCGCCGCCCTGGCCTTCCGTCCGCTGCATTCCGATCGTGCGGCGCTTCTCTTTAGCTATAACCGGCGCTCGCTGGTACAGGATGGCGCGCCCGGAGTGCTGGCCACCATAGAACGTTCCGACACGCTCTCCACGGATGGACTGTTAAGTCTGACGAAACAGCTGGAGTTTTATGGACGTGTCGCTGTGAAGTCGGGAGAAGACGGTCGACCGGACATGGTGCGCGTTTCCACCTTGACTTATATGGCCCAGGGCCGGCTCCAGAATCGACTCTCGCAGCACTTCGACGTGGCAACCGAATTCCGTTGGCTATCCCAGCCGGTTACTCGCACGCGGCGCATGTCAGTTGGTGCGGAGCTTGGCTATTGGCTGTTGCCGGACCTGCGTGTCGGCGCCGGTTACAACTTTACCGGCGTGCGCGAGCCCTTTGGAAACTCGGGAAGTATGGCGGCCGGGCCAAACAAGAGCGGATTCTATTTCACCTTCTCTTCGAAGCTTTCCAATCTCTTCAACCTTTTCGGCAACTCGAGCATGAGCCTAACCACGACCGGCACCGGGCCGGCGCCTCTTAATGCAAAAGTGGAGGAGAACAAATGAGGCAGGCCGGGAGCGAGTTATTTTCGAACCTGCGCTCAGTACTGGTGTTTTCGTTTCTAACGCTGGCGTTCATCTGCCTTTTCAGTACTCAAAGCAGTGCGCGTACTGTTACGACTAGTATCAACTGGAGCGCGCTGTCACCCGTCCCGGATGCAACCGAGGGGATGATCATTAAAAACGGCGCGACCGTAACGGTTGATGTAAGCAACGCCGTCGCCAACACGATTTCAATGGGAGCAGGTGGAGGCTCTGCGGGACCTGGGACACTTAAGTTTAACGCCGGCTCAGTACTCACGATGTCAGGTTCTGCCGGTACTCTAACCTTAGGCTTGTCTGCCACGAATTCCGGCACAATAGATATGAGCTTGGGCGGAACGGTGCATGTCAAAGGGTTTCTCGGATCTAACGGGTCTCTGATTCCTGGTAGTGGTTCAATAGAGGTTACCGGAACGACAACGCTTCTCTCATTTATATCTACCTACAATAATCTAACCGTTAATGTTCCGTCAGGAACGGTCATCCTCGGCGCGGCTACGACGATAAACGGTAACCTCACTGTTACCGCTGGAATACTCAGTGCCAACAATCTTAATTTGGGGGTAAGCGGCAATTGGACAAATAACGCTTCAACCACTGCCTTTACCGCCGGCACGAATACCGTAACTTTCAATGGCGCTACGGCGCAGGTAATCGGAGGCACGTTTGCAACCGCCTTTAATAATCTCACTATTGCGAACACAGCGAGTACTGTCACTCTAAACGCGAACACCGGCATCGCTGGTAACCTTTCCGTATCCACTGGAACATTTGACCTGGCGAGTTTCACAGCCAATCGGGCCACCTCTGGAGGTACGCTTACCGTTTCTAACAACACAACGTTGAGGATCGGCGGCACCAATACTTTTCCAACCAACTACACGACGAACACATTGGTGGTGGCGAGTACGGTCGAGTATTCAGGGACGAATCAAACCGTGGCAAACCTATCCTATGGGAATCTCAAAGTAAGCAGCTCTAGCGGTGCGGCGGTAAAAACTCTTCCGGGAACAGCGCTGACGGTGTTGGGTAATCTTAGCAGTGTATTGGGGACAGGTACTTCAGTTTCGTTCACAGCTGCTTCAGCTCTCACTGTGAATGGGAATGTTTCCCTTGGGGCATCCACCACCTTCAATGGTGGAAGTTTCTCGCATAGCATCGGTGGCAACTGGGCCAACAGCGGAACCTTTAACGGTGACACCGGCACGGTTACGTTGACAGGCTCGGGCGCGGCCGTAAGTGGATCGGGCACTCAAAACTTTCACAACCTAACTGTGGCCGCGGCCACGGTTACGTTTTCCAATGGAAGCATCACCGTAACCGGCAGTCTGGCCACGACCGGATCCGGTTCATTCAGCCAGGCTTCAGGTGGAACGTTCTTCATGACAGGTTCGGGCACGACCATAAGCGGTTTGGGAATTTCCCTGGTCAACCTGAACGTAAGTGGTTCTGTAGGCACTGCCACGTCTTTTAACCTTGCGGGTAATTTATCGGTAAGTGGAAGTCTTAATACGAGCAGCGGCACCATTACTATGAGTGGTACTGGAAAAACTATTTCCGGCGCCGGTACGAAGGGTTTTGCGGTGCTGTCTGTAACCGGCTCGATCACTACTGATGCCAATTTTTCTGTTTCATCAGGTCTTACAGTCAGCGGAAGTTTATCTGCCTCAGCCGGAGCTGTAACTTTTACCGGAACCTCGACCTTAAGCGGTACAGCCAACCTTTTCAATACCACGATCAACGGCACATCCTTGCAATTATCCGCCAACTCAATTTTAGGAATCGCAAATGTGATGACAATAACGGCGGGTACTCTTAATGTGACTTCATCGGCACCCAATACCGTAAACTTTAACGGCACGGGCGCCCAAAGTATCAACGCCATCACCTATAACAATCTTGTGCTGTCCAACGGAAATAGCAAGACAGCCAGTGCCGGAATCACAGTCAATGGCAACCTTACCATTGCGACCGGCACCACTTTTATTCCAGGGGCTTTCACGCATTCCATTTACGAGGATTGGAATAACTCCGGCAGTTTTACGGCAGGCTCAAGCACTATTCAATTCCTGGGAATTCATAATACGAATATCAACGGTGCAACCACATTCAACATTCTCACAGTTAACAATACAACCGCGGCTACAGGCGTCATTCTACAAAGCAATATCTCCGCGGCAACGGTAAACATGACGTTGGGTACCATAGTTACCGGGGCAAACACTCTTACTATTACCTCCACCAGGACCGGCAATGGAATAATCATGGGGAATATCCAGCGGACCCATGCTTTCACTAACGGGGTCGCCTATGCTTTTGAGAGTCCGAATAATACGATCACTTTTTCTTCTGTTTCGTCAGTTACCAGTATTACGGTATCTGTTGCAGAGGGACCGATCAGTGACTTTCCGTTCGGGTCTTCTGTAAACAGGGTCTACAACATTGCCGTTCCCGCAGGGACCTACAATGCAACCCTTCGCTTGCATTACGAAGGTGCTGAGCTGAATGGTAATGACGAATCAACCATGACGTTATGGCGTTATAACGGTTCAGCCTGGGTAAACGCGGGGAAAATCGGCAACGACGTCACTTCTAATTACGTCGAGCAAAGCGGACTGACCAGCATTGCCAATCGCTGGACACTATCGAATTCAACTGGTTCAAACGTCGTACAGTGGAATGGAAGTGTAAGTACAGACTGGAACACCGCCGCCAATTGGACCGTTCTACAAGGGACTCCATCAAGGCCTCCCTCGGCTTCGGACATTGTAGAGCTGGGAACTGTAGCCTTTACCTATAATCCCACCATCAGTACTGCCGTAAGCGTGAAAAAAATAAACTTCGGAAGCCTACAGGCGGTAACGCTATCCCTCGCCAGCGGTGGTTCACTCAGTTCAAATGATGTAGCTGGAACCTGGAGCAGTAGTGTCACTCATACCCTCAATGCAAACAATCAATCAGTAGCTATCAACGGTGACCTCTCCCTGAGTGATGGAGTAAGCGGTCATGCGATTAATCTTAATGTTGGCTCCGGCACGGTAACTGTGGCTGGCTCCCTTATACAATCGGGAGGCGCGAATATTGTTTTCAGCGCAGCCGGAAACTTAAACATAGCGGTAGACTACAATTACGTCAGCGGAACATTCACGCCTGGAAACAGCACCGTTACTTACAATGGTGTAACCGACCAGATAGTCGGTGGAGTCAACTATAAGAATCTCACGATTAACAAAGCTGCCGGAGACGCACTCTTAAACAATGCTGTAAATATTTCGGGGAATCTTTTGCTTGTAGCTGGAGAGCTGCAGAATTTTTCAACTGCTACTATTTCCGGCAACGTCACAATTAATTCAGGGAGCATTCTTGAAAATAACAACGTAATTCATGTTGGCGGCAATTGGACTAATCACGGCACGTACGATGCGTTTGGTTCCGGCATTTACTTTGATGGGAGCGGGACCCAATACATTTCAGGATCCGCCTTCGGAACTCTAAATATTAATAAGTCATCGGGCACGGCTATCCTTACCGGTGACTTGAACCTGAGCGGCAATCTCATCATCTCCTCCGGTACACTGGACTTTCAAACCTATTTTATTTACCGAAACACTATCGGTGGATTTGCCAGCATTGCAGATGGCGCGACCGCCCTGATAGGAGGCAATAATGGTCCTTCCGGCTTTGCCACCAACACGTTGGGTAGTGCCAGCACACTCATATACAACGGCGCTGCTCCGCAATATGTATCAACCGACGGCATCAGTTTTGGCAATCTGATCTTTACTAACGCAGGAACAAAAACCTTAGTCACGCCACTGGTTGTCAATGGAAACTTAACTATCGATAGCAGCGCTACCCTGGACGGCTCATCCTACGCTGTTACTCTCAACGGCAACTGGATAAACAACGGAACCTTTGCACCATCCACCAGTACCGTCATGTTCACCGGTGTCGCTAAAACCATTTCAGGTAATACGACCTTTAACCAGGTAACTTTTTCGGGGAGCTATACGGCAACAAGTGATCTTACATTCAATGGTTTGAACACTATAACGAGTACCGGCTCTCTAACGGCGGGCAGCGGCAGAACTTTTACCTTCAATGGCGACATAATGAATAGAGGTGTCTATAGCATGGCCGGAACTGTGATTTTCGGCGGCACCACTCTGCAAACCATAAGCGCAGTAGACGCCAGTATCTTTGTTGCCACCCTCAATCTTAACGGTTCTGTTTCACCGATATTTAATTCAACTTCTGCGCCTCAATTTGGCAACCTCATTATCAACAATACAGGCGGCATATACCCGAATGTCGGATGGACCGTATTTTCCTCGCTGACTATAGGTAGTGGGGCCTCATTTAATGGCGGCACCTCTACCCATAATTTGCTGGGTGCTGTAACCAACAATGGCACCATCACCAGCAACGGTATCTTGAATTTCATTCCTTCATCGACAGTAACCGTAAATCTTGGCAGTGCTTTTTCAAGTACGGGCCGGGTTTATTTTGGTGGGGCCGGCGCAATGACCCTCGCTGGAACTCCGGTCTCTTTTGGTCATGTAAATGTCACCAACACAAACGCCGCAGGAATAACTCCGTCATCCGATTGGACTATCACCAGGGATTTGACAGTAGCAAGCGGTTCTATTCTGAATGCGGATAATCACTCGTATTCAGTCGGGCGGAACTTAGCGAACAACGGCACGATCAACAGCGGGTCTTCCACCTTTATAATGAATGGTACCGGCACTCAGGACATTTATACCGTGTCCGCTCTTAATAATCTGACAATCAACAATGCAGTAGAGGTAGTCACGCTTTCTACAAATGCTACGGTAAATGGTGTAGTGAATTTTGTTTCGGGGAAAATACAAACAGGCGGTAACGTTCTCATCCAGCCATCATCAGGCACCGTTACGGGCGCAGGTCAAAATACTGGTTGGGTGAATGGTCAATTGCAGAAAAACATACCTACCGGCGCGACCAGCAAAACATTCGAAGTAGGTGGTCCCAACAACTACACTCCGGTCAATGTCGCGTTTGCCGGCGTTAGCGGAGCGGGAGACCTTACCGCCGGCGTTGTTTCGGGCGACCATGTCAACATCGGTACCTCAACCATCAACGCCGCGAAAAGTGTGAACCGAAATTGGACGTTAACCAATAACGGGGTCGTCTTCTCGAGTTACGATGCTACCTTCAACTTTGTCGCCGGGGATGTTGACGCGGGTGCGAGCACGAGTGCTTTCAGCGTTGGCAAGTACAGTAGCGGGTCATGGACCTACCCAACAATCGGGACAAGAACTTCTACCAGCACGCAGGTAACCGGAGTGACCGGGTTTTCAGACTTTGAGATAGGCGAGCCTCTTGCTGCTTTCCCGATCAGCGGCCACATTCAGAATGCGAGTGCAGTGGCCATCAGCGGTGTGACGGTAACCTTGAGCGGAGGACAGGCCGGCTCAACCACGACGGATACGAGCGGTAACTATTCCTTTGCGAATTTAACTTCAACTCTCAACTACACTGTTACACCATCGTTGGCCAATTACACCTTCGGCCCAGCGAGCCTGACTTACAACAACCTCATTGCCAACCAGACGGCGGCAGACTTCAGCGGAACCTCGACGGTCACTTACACCATCAGCGGTCACATTCAAAACGGAAATGGCGGGGCAATAAGCGGCATCACTATGACCTTAAGCGGAGGGCAAGTGGGAACGACCACGACCGACAGCAGCGGTAACTATTCATTTGTGGGCCTGCCTTCAACTAACAACTACACGCTCACGCCGGCGCTGACTAACTATACTTTCAGTGCTCCAACTCGGACTTACAACGCCCTGGCTGCCAATCAGACTGCAGCCGACTTTCTGGCGATAGCCGTTAGCGGTCAGGCACCGTCGCTCGGCGGCGCCGCGACCTTTGCTGTCCTGGCTGCGACGACAGTAACCAACACCGGCTTGACCATCGTCTCCGGTGATTTGGGCGTCAGCCCTGGAACGGCAGTGACAGGGTTTGGGCCGGGAGTTATACATAACGGCGCAATCTACTCGGGCTCGGGATCTCTCGCCGGCCCTGCCCAGGCCAGTGCCCTCACTGCCTACAATAATCTCGTGGACGTCTTAGCCCAGCCGTGTGTTCCCGCAAATAATTTGAGCGGCAAGATTTTGGGAGTTGACGTAGGAGCCGTCACCCTGGTTCCGGGCATCTACTGTTTCAATACGTCGGCTCAGCTGACCTCAACACTCACCCTCGACGATGGGGGCGATCCCAACGCAGTCTTCATTTTTCAGATTGGGACAACCATCACTACTGCCAGCTTCGCTAATGTTGTTATGAGCAGTGGCGGGCGAGGTAAGAACGTGTTTTGGGCGATTGGAACGTCTGCTACTTTTGGCACCTACGGCAGCTTCCGCGGAAACGTAATTGCAAACACAAGCATTACGATGACCACGGGTGTCAACCTAACCGGCAGACTCTTTGCGATAAACGGTGCGGTGACCATGGATACTAACAACATCGATGCGCAGCCCGCCGCGCCCACACCGCCCAACGTGACGCTGACGGCCAGCGTTAGTCCAACCGGTACTGCACCGGTCGGTGCTGATCTGGTCTACACAATCAGCTTCAGCAACACGGGCACAGGCGCGGCCTTCGCGTTTGTAATTGCTGATCCGATTCCGACAAACACCGACTTCAAACTCGGCTCAATTACCAGCAATCTCGGAACGACCGGCCTGACCGCCACGCTGACTTATTCAAATGACGGTGGAACAACCTGGACGTACACCCCGGTCAGTGCTGCGGGTGGCGCTCCAGCCGGCTACGACCGCAGCGTCACTCATGTTCGCTGGAGCTTTGCCGCGAACCTCAGTCAGACCTCGCCCAACAATTCCGGTAGCGTCGGCCTTACGACTCGCATTCAATAGTAGTGACGGATGCGCTCGCACCACGGCATGAAAGGTGCGGTCTTCTGGATTGGCGACGTATACAGCGGCTTCCCGACGCTAATCGCGAAAACCGCCGCGGCGTGACGCCCCGTTTAGGGGTTAATCGCCTCCATCCCGCGAGTGCCTTCCGCACTCTAGAACCTCCAAGGAGACTTGATGAAAGCTTTATTCCTGTTCACCGGAATAGTTCTGCTTATTTGCTGTTTTGGATTTCAGACGGCCAGGGGAAACCTACAAGTAAAAGGAAAGTCACTAAAGCCGGCAGTAGCAGTCGCGAGTCAGGAGCCGAAAGTGACACCGCCTGAAAGTCCTGCAGACGCGCCCGAAGAGACCAAAGACACGAAGCAAAAGAAAACATGGACCTTCAAGGTTGGTGGCGACCTTACTAACTATTTCATATCCGAGTCGCACGCGTTTTTTGGCGACTCTGAGCGCCACTGGCTCGAGACAAGCCTGCGGCTTAACGGCACCGCCAGTTATAAGCACTTCACTGCGGGCGTTAGCGTACTTGGCGTCAAGACAACGGGACAGGACTCTTTCGGTACCGGCACGATGCCAGCCGGATCAGCGCCGGGGACAAAGACGCCGAGTTCTTTTCCCAGTCTTTATGTGGACCAGGCCTACATCCAACTCGACCAGATTGGCGGGCTTCCGCTTAAGGCCACGCTTGGCCGGCAGCACATCACCATCGGCTCGCAATTTCTCATCGGGGACGGAGTCTATGATGGCTTTTCGTCGAACACGCGACAGGGAGTCTTTCACAGTCCGCGCAAAGGCTTTGACGCGTTGCGGGTCGAGTGGGACTTAAACAAAACGCACTTCGATTCCTTTGTCTACCGAGTAGATCCGACCTGGGACGGTGGCGGCAAACGGGACGGAATGCTTGGTGGCGTGGATGTCTCGCACACCTTTGCCGAGATCAATGGGACTTACGCAGCCGGCCTCTTCTATCGTTCCTCGCGATCCAACCTGGACAACGACATGGCGATTGTCGACCTGCGCGGCGAACAACCCCTCAAACTGCTTAAAGGCCTGACGGCCAGCGGTGAGCTCGCTCTGGAGTTTGCCGGCAGGTGCCGGAACGCAAGTTACTGCACGACTCTCGGGCAGAAGATGAATGAGCAATCACTGCACGCCGAGGTTGCTTATCAAGACAAAACAATTCGCTTCCAGCCTTTCGCCGAAGCGGGCTACGTTTTCTACTCAAAAGACTTTACACCGATCGCGACCGGCTTTTCGGACTGGGGCAAGTGGTATCTGGGAAACCAGATTGACTGGATCATCTTCGGGACCAACACGAAGATCGTTCGGGCGCAGGTAGGCATGTGGCCGACTTCGGCGATCAAGCTCCGCACGCAGTTTCACAACACCAGGCAGGTGGAGAACACCGGCACCAGTACAGGTGGGAGTCTCGCCAACGAAGTCAGCTTCATCGGCGAGTGGTATCCGCAGGAGAACCTTTGGTTCAACCTGAGCTTAGGGCATTCCCGACCCGGGCCGGCGCTGCAGTCGTCGGGCCTTACAAATCCTTTCGCCTTTCTCAACTCCGGAGCATCGGCGGTTGGAACCAGGAACTCAATTGATGTGGTGTTTGCTACCAGTTGGCATTTCTAACCAGTCGAGTTGAATAGAAAAGTAATGTTTACACGAAAAAAAATCTTTATTGTCGCGGGTATCACACTGCTCAGTTTCTCAGCTGTATGGCGCTTCGCCTTAGTCCCGCGTTGGACAGAGCGCATTCCAGTGAACTGGGAATGGCGGTCGGATTTCATTGGCGTCAACGCCTATGCCGACCCCAAGACGGGGATGATGCCTAACGGCGATATCACCGGCACCTACACTCATGCCATCACTATCACACCTAACTCCCGCCGGTTTGGCTCGCTCGAACTCCAGGACAGATTCCGGATTAAGGACGTGCTCACCGGGACGACAACCTGGGAGTATAACGTTAGCGCTCAGGTTGCAACGCGCACGGGCGCGCATACCAGGAAAGAATATGAAGGGGACTATTTCCTCTTCCCGCGCAACGTGGAGAAGAAAACCTACAAGTTGCGTTTGTCATATCTCAAGGGGATCCCCGTTACCTTTCAACGGGAAGAAGATGTCAAAGGTCTCGCCACCTATCTTTTCGCCTATCGCGGACGCGGTGAATACACAGAAGCTTATGCGGGGACGGCAGAATATCCCGGCACTAAGGTGCAACCGGGACAAGAGATCAAGTGCGCGAATGACCAGCTTGTTTTCAAGGTGTGGGTCGAGCCTGTTACGGGAGAGATGATTAAGATCGAGGAGAATTGCAACTCGAATGATTACATCTATGACATTGCCAGCGGCAAGCAACTTGCGGCGGTTGACCGCTGGGCGGGCGAAACAGCCGGGGATGATGTCATCAATCGCGTAGACACAGTAACCAAAGAACGCGCGAAGCTTCTGCGGATCACACGTGATATTCCGGTAGGCCTGCTGGCAGCCGGGCTACTGTGCTTTGGCCTCGTCATGCTGCCCCGCAGGTCATCAAAGAATGAAACTGCCTAACTTCCGCCGTTCGCTGGCAACCAAGTGGTTGGCCTTCCAGATCATTGGACTGGGTCTAATCCTGTGTTTCGTGGGCGTGTATCAATATTACAGCCTTCGCGCCGCCACCTTCGAAGATATAAGGAATTCTGGTGAAGCGGTCGGTCAATCCATTAAGGAGATGTTGGCTGAGAAGCCGGAGTTATTCACCACCGAAACTCTTGAACCTGTTCTCGTGCGTCTGGCAGCTAATGTTCCTGACATTGCCAGAATCAGCATCACCGATCAATCACATCACATCATTGCGGACTCCGAAAATAAGTCTATCGGCAAAGTTACCGGCAACGACGATTCGCTCGTCCTGCTAAAGGAACTAAGCAGCGTCTCTTCTACCTTTGAGACCGGCGGCGAGAAATACCTGCGGCTGAGTAAGACGATCGAGGGGCGCTACGATCCTCTGAGCAAGAATAAAGATCTCGGTGTGTTGACTATAGACTTGCAGATTTCGCACGGCGAGCGGCTGATTGTCGCAAAACTACAGCAGGTAATGTTCGTGATGGCCAGTCTGCTTTTTGTATTTTGGGCCGTTCAGTATGGATTCATGAGGCGCGGCTTTCTGCGTTGGTTGCGCCTGCTGGCCGCAACCGCCGAACGTTTCGGGAAGGGCGATTTCTTAGCCCGCGCGCACGTCGCAACCGGCGACGAACTTGGTCAACTTGCCGAATCTTTCAACCGGATGGCAACTGAGGTAGAACAGTCCGACTCAGCCTTAAAAATCCAAATCGAGGAACGTGAGCGGAACGAAGCCAAGGTACGCGAATCTGAAGAGCGATACCGGATGCTGTTCGATAGCAATCCTCTGCCGATGTGGGTCTACGATTTGGAAACCCTTGCCTTCCTGGCTGTTAACGAGTCAGCCGTGTATCACTACGGCTATTCGCGAGCAGACTTCCTTTCGATGACGATCAGGGACATTCTTCCGGCCGAAGACATACCCGCGCTTTGCGCCGCAGTCGCCGGCGATTCTGAGGGAGCTGCAGAGGCGAGCATATGGCGGCACCTCAAGAAAGACGGATCGATCATACAAGCCGAAATCACTTCTCACTTGTTGGTGTTTGATGGTCGTGAAGCTGAAATAATTCTCGCCCATGACGTCACTGACCGCAGGCGTGTGGAAGCTGAGCGCAGCAGCATGGCGGAAATAAGCCAGGGAGTGGTCACGACCTCGAGTATGGATGAGTTGTTTGGTCTCGTTCATGCCGAAGTTGCTAAAGTTCTTCCCGCAGAAAATTGCTACATTGCGCTTTACGACAAAGCATCCGATCTGCTTCAAATTCCTTTTTGTAAGGACGAATTCGATTCAGTTGCTAATCCCAGAAAACTTGGCCGGGGTCTTACTGCTTTTGTCCTACGCAACGCGCGGCCGATGCTTCTCACCCCCGAGTTGATTCAAGAACTGGTTTCCAGCGGACAAATCGATTTGGTCGGAACTCTTCCCGCCGCGTGGTTAGGCGTACCGCTACGAACATCTACCGACACGATTGGGGTGTTGGTCGTTCAGCAATACGAAGACAACGCTGCTTACGGTGCGCAAGACGTTCAGTTCCTTGCTTCAGTGGGTGATCAGCTCGGTGTGGCTATCGAGCGCAAGCAAGCTGAGGAAGCGTTGGTTGAGAGCGATCGCCGTTTTCGTGATCTCTTCTATGACGCTCCGGTTGGATACCATGAATTGGACATCGAGGGACGTATCACCTGCGTGAACACGACGGAGCTATCGATGCTCGGTTATTCCTCGGAAGACATGATTGGACACCATGTTTGGGACTTCATTGAAGATAGCGAGACTGCGCGCCGGACCTTTGCGGAAAAAATGGCGGGAAGAAAACCACTGCGCAATGTTGAGCGCGCCTTCCGCCGTAAAGACGGGAGCTTCATGAGCGTTCAGCTTGACGATCAAATGCTCCATGATCCCGGCGGACGACTTATTGGGATTCGCGCAACCCTGCAGGACATCGGTGAGCGCAAGCGAGCCGAGGAGGCGTTAAGACAGAGTGAACAGCGATTCCGCGACCTCTTCGAAAATGCCAGTGACGTAATCTATACCGCCGATTTTGAAGGGAACTTTACTTCACTCAATCAAAGCGGCGAGCGAATGACGGGCTACACCCATGAAGAGGCTCTCCATCTCAATTTTTCGCAGGTCGTCTCTCCTGAGACCTACAAAGTAGTACAGCAAATGACCGCCCTCAAGTTCCGAAGCCATGACGCAACCGTCTACGAGTTGGAGTTTCTTAAAAAGAACGGCGAGCCCTTGCTGGTAGAAGTGAGCTCACGCGCGGTCTTTGAAAACGGTATGCCGGTTGGTATCCAGGGCATTGGCCGCGATATCACCCAACGGAAACAGGTCGAAGCCGAACTAAAACTCGCCCGCGACGTGGCCGTCGAATCAGTTCGTCTGAAGTCAGAATTCCTGGCCAACATGAGCCACGAAATTCGCACCCCAATGAACGGCGTGATTGGCATGACCGGACTCCTCCTCGACACGAACCTCGATGAAGATCAACGCGACTGTGCGGAGACCATTCGCAGCAGTGGCGATGCGCTCATGACAATCATCAACGACATTCTGGACTTCTCGAAAATCGAAGCGGGCCGACTGCAGTTCGAGACGCTCGACTTCCTGCTCAGCAACACTGTCGAAGACACGATCGAATTACTCGCCGAGCGGGCCCATCAAAAGAACATCGAGTTTGCTTCCTTAATACTTAGTGACGTGCCGACTGACCTTCGCGGCGATCCGGGCCGGCTGCGTCAGGTACTCACCAACCTAATCGGTAACGCCCTCAAGTTTACCGAACACGGTGAGGTCGTCGTCCGGGTTGAGAAGGAGAGCGAAACCAAAGACGACGTTATGCTTCGTTTTATGATCAGCGATACGGGCATCGGCATTAGCGAGTTAGCGCAGAAGAACCTCTTCCAGGCCTTTATGCAAGCCGACGGTTCAACGACCCGCAAGTACGGCGGCACCGGGCTGGGACTGGCTATCTCAAAACAATTGGTGGAGTTGATGGGCGGGCAAATGGGAGTCACCAGCACGCCCGGGCACGGCTCGACTTTCTGGTTCACCGCGCGATTCGGCAAACAACCTCTCAGCCTGTCTGTTCACCCAACGCCGCTCCTCAATCTTAAGAATCTGCGCGTGCTCATCGTCGATGACAATGCGACCAATCGAAAGATCCTCACTCATCAGCTTGGTTCCTGGGGAGTGATTAGCCAGGAGGCCGAGTCGGGATTGCAAGCCCTCGAGCTGCTTCGTTCAGCCGCAGCTGAAGGCGTTGCCTACGATCTGGCCGTGCTGGATTTGATGATGCCGGAGATGGATGGGTTCGAGACGGCGCGCGCGATTAAATCCGACCCGAAACTAGCCGGCGTGCAGCTGGTGATGTTGACGTCGTTCGGAGCGCGCGGACATGGGCCTACTGCTGGCGATGCCGGCGTGGCGGCGTATCTAACGAAGCCGGTGCGCCAGTCGCAATTGTTTGACAGCCTGGTGAATGTAATTGCCGGCGCCGTACCGACAGAGGTGGGATTCAAAGCGGAAGCCTCGAACCTACTCACCAAACACTCGTTGAGTGAAACAAAAATGAGGGCGGCTAAAATCATTCTTCTCGCCGAAGACAACATCGTGAATCAAAAGGTGGCCATCCGCCAGTTGCATAAGCTGGGTTACCGGGCGGACGCCGTAGCTAACGGACGCGAGGTAATCGAAGCTTTGAGTCGCATTCCCTATGATCTGGTTTTGATGGATTGTCAGATGCCGGAAATGGATGGTTACGAAGCAACGGCCGAAATCAGGATGAGTGAGCCTCAAGGCAAGCACACTCCTATCGTGGCCATGACCGCCAACGCTCTTACGGGTGACAGGGAAAAGTGTATTGCGGCGGGAATGGACGAATACATTACCAAGCCTGTGCAGTCGGAAGAACTTGCGCGAGTACTTAACGCTTTGTTTTTTCTAGAGTCGCCAATACGGATCGGTGAAGTGAGCCTGGTGCAGTAGGCAATTCCCGGTTGATGTTGATCTGAGCTGTCTCAGTCTTGCGGCGTAGCCGCAGACGTGCGTCAGTGAGATCACGAAATTCGGTGTACGGGCCGGGCATGCAAACTCTCGATCTGGCCCTGCAACGCGAGTTCGCCGTGACTGAGACGCTCAAGGTTCAGATTCGGGCGGAGGCCTTCAACGCGCTCAATCACACTAACCTGGGGACGCCCAACCACTTCGTAAATACGCCACAGTTTGGCACCATCACAGAAGCGGCAACGCCGGGCCGGGAGATTCAGCTCGGCTTACGAATTTCTTTCTGACCTCGTAAAAATGATCTAAAGACTTTCCGGTTTTTCCCCATTCCTTATCATCGCGTATCCGTCGCGTGCAGTTATCTTTGTCTACGTATTGGCCACTTGGATATCGCTCCCAATTAGTGCCTGGGAGATGCTGGGCCGAACCCGCCACTCTGCCTCATTATTCGTGCGTTTCTTACAATCCGCGACGAACGCTCTGCCTGCTTCCGTTTACCGGTAGAGCTTTCAGTGCTGCCTCGATATTCGCTTTTAGAGCATCGTAACTTTTTTCCGACACACGACGACCGTTAATGAATACGGCCGGTGTGGAATCAATGCCGAGCCTTGTTCCTTCTTCAACGTCGCGCTGGACCATCTCAGCAAACTTTCCCGATTCCAAAGCCTGGTCGAACCTTACGCGATCGAGATGGAGTTCGCTGGCATAGTCCTTCAGCTTAGCCAAGTTTAGGGCCGCTTGATTGCGCAGCAATATTTCGACGTACTCCCAGTACTTGCCCTGTTCGCGGGCGGCTTCGGCAGCTTCCGCCGCCTTGAATGCGTCGGCGTGCTGGTCAAGCGGAAAGTCGCGCACGACGAGCCTGACTCTATCGCCGTACTCTTTGACCAGGCGCTCAAGAGTTGGCTGCGTGTACGCACAGCTTGGACACTGGTAATCGGTGAACTCGATAATTGTAACCGGGGCGGAAGCACTACCCAGCGAAGGTTGGTCGGCGGTTGTGATGGAAAGAACCGGCGGCTCTGGTGCTAGGAGGAAGGTCTGAATCGCAGCAGCGGTGCGCAACTTATCGAGCAGCGCCTTTTCAGAGTTGCGTATTTCAATCTGCTTTAGATAACTGACGATCGACTCCTTAACTTGCGTAAAATCTCCGCTAACTCTCTCCTTATTCTGTTCATAAAAGGTGCTCGCGTCCGCCTCGGTAACCGCTTTTGGCTTGATCTCGGTGTCGAGCAGGACAGTCGTCGTGATCTTTCTTTTTTGTGCCTCCTGTGTCAAAAGGAGGTCGTTGATACTGAGGTCCAGTTCGTCCCTTCGGAGTTTGTACACCTGTTCCTGAACATTGAAGATTAAGGGGCGGAGTGAATCCTCTATGTGCCCGGAAGTGATCCGCTCACCATTCACGATCGCCAGCACACGGTCGCTGTCGGTCTTACTTAGTGGCGGGGCATCCTGGATCAGCACTCTGGTATCGATTGCGCTACGAAGGCCCTCGGCAAAAGTTTTTGCCGCCGCCGCCTCGCGCTGATCCCGCAGGTAACGGAGGATATCCTGCCGGGCATCGTTGAATTCGCCCTGAATGCGCTGCTTGTTTTGATCGTAAAAGAGCTGGGCATCTGCCTCTGTCGGTTGTTTCACTTTGGCGACAACCTCGAGTTCGAGCAGCTTCGTGGCGCTGATTCCGCGTTTCCTGGCTTCAATCGCCAGCAGTTTGGAATTTATTTGGAGATCAAGCTCTCGCTTACGCGCGTCAATCACGCTGCGTTGTAGTTGACTCACCGCTTCGTTCGTCGCCTTTTCGATATCCTGACGAGTAATCCGAACGCCGTTTACGATCGCCAAAGCCTCAGGTAGGACTTGCGCTTCACACCTGCAGTCCTCGGGTTGCTTATTGGGCTGAGGTGCACTTTGAGTGCTAACTCCCGATGCTAATACTTTCGTCTTCGTTACAGTAGGGGTCTGCGCTCGGAAGGCCGGCGTCAATGCGATCAGCGAAACCACAAGTACGTCCAATACTCTCCTCATCATTGTTCTCCTCACAGTGTGTGGCGAATTCGTAGCGGCTTTTTTTTTGAGATTAACAGACATTGATCGAGATTGTGTGTGTGTTAGCGCACAGACGCTCGCATTCTCACCGTGTTTAATTGGCCTTGGAACTGGACATCGACGAGAAGCAGTGATCCTTGCGGATGCAATGGACGCAAATGGTGAATTTCAATTTTCTCAAGTTTGAAATCACCTACTGCCGGGAATTGTGGCTTGATGCAAGCGCCCGTTCCGCGTGAAGCACAATTACGAAGCCGGCCGTCCTGCAAGAAGACTTATAGCGGCCCCTTCCTGCTTGCCGTCCTGTCCATCCCCCTCGCGCAAAGTAGTACCACACCTTACTGGAGAAAAAATGCAGCCTAAGACTTCCCAATCCACAAAGCGTTGGTCTCTATTCGTCCTGGCATTTCTAATGTTGCTGGTAATGGCGGTCGCTACTGCGGCACAAGTCCCAGCACCCACGCCTGTCTGTGAACGCACGATCAAAGCCGACGTCGTCGCACTGGATCAAGTGATCATGTACAACCGGCTTGGCACGGTGAACCCGGGTGGCATGATCTACGCGCTCAAGGCGGATGTAGTGGCCATTAACTCCGCTCAAGGGCTGGTGGCGGGCAACGTGAGGCTGCGAGCCGACAAGCGCCCACGCCCCTTGGTACTGCGTATGAACAACGGCGATTGTCTGCGAATCAGTTTTACGAACTATTTGTCTCCGAGCCCGCTCAGCGATCAGCCGGCGACGCGATCGGCCGGCGTACACGTGATCGGGATGGAATTAGTTAATGGCATCGCCTCAGACGGGTCGAACGTTGGCGTCAACCCGCCGAGTTTGGTGAGTCCGGGAGGTACCGCGGTTTACACCCTCTACGCCACCCGTGAGGGAAACAATCTGCTGTACAGCACAGCCGCCACGACTGGCGGTGAGGGCGATGGCGGCACGCTATCCGAAGGGCTATTTGGCAGCGTCAACGTCGAACCGCGCGGTGCCGAGTGGTATCGCTCGCAGCTTACCGCGGCGGACATGGTACTGGCCAAGACCGGCACCACGCCCGGCGGTCAGCCGATCATCAACTATGACGCGGTCTATCCGGTGGGTCACCCTAAAGCCGGCAAGCCGATTCTCAAGATGCTCAGCGTCGACACCATCGTGCATACTGATTTGAACGCCATCATCACTGGTCCAAACAAGGGACGGTTCCCGGCGGGAACCTACCGGCCCAATGCAACCGAACCCGATCGCGACCAGCCTTTCCGAGAGTTTACGGTGGTCTACCACGACGAAATTGAAGACGTGCAGGCCTTCCCACAGTTTGACGATCCTGTCCTTAGTCACACGCTGCACAGCGTCGAGGATAAATTCGCGATCAATTATGGCACTGGCGGTATTGGCGCTGAGATTCTGGCTAACCGGCTCGGTGTCGGGCCAATGTTTGCCTGCACCGAGTGCAAGTATGAAGAGTTTTTCCTGTCGGCTTGGACCGTCGGCGACCCGGCCCAAATCGTGGACGTTCCGGCCAACACCACTAACTCTTCCGGCCAGTTAATTCTCGGGCGGAAGGCCACGAAGGTCTTGTATCCTGAAGATCCTTCGAACGTGCATCACAGTTATATCGGCGATCACGTGAAGATGAGAGTCGTGCATGCCGGACCGAAAGAGCATCACATCCACCACCTGCACGCGCACCAGTGGCTGCAAACACCTGACGACGACAATTCCACGTACCTCGATAGTCAGGCGCTTGGACCAGGCTATGCATTTACCACTGAGATAGTCCACGGCGGTTCTGGTAATCGTAACGAGGTAGTGGGCGATTCAATTTTCCACTGCCACTTCTATCCGCACTTTGCTGAAGGCATGTGGGAGCTATGGCGCTCGCATGACGTGTTTGAGGCCGGCACGGTGCTCGCCAGCACGGGCATTCCCGTTCCCGGCGCGCGCGCGCTACCGGATGGCGAAATTATCGCCGGCACGCCAACTCCAGCGCTCGTGCCGATACCGACGATAGCGATGGCGCCAATGCCGACGGCAACCGTGCCGGGCTATCCGTTCTTCAACCCCGCAGTGGCCGGTCACCGCCCACCACACCCACCGCTCGATACGATCGATGACGGTGGCTTGTCGCGACATATCATCACCGGCGGAACTTTTACACACCTTGAAACCCGTCTCGATTTCAGCAAAGTGCTCATTAAGGCCATCGCGCAGTCAATCCCCGAAACCGGGTCGACTACTGAACTAGCCGAGATGGTCTACCACGAGACCCGCCTGCATCCGAGTTTCAAGCCGGACGGAACGGCGGCCAATTTTATTCTCAATGGCCTGCCGAGAAAGCCCGGTGCGCCTTATGCTGATCCCTGCATTAACGACGCCGGCCAGGCGATCGGACTCGCGCGCACCTACAAGGCGGCCGCATTTCAGCTTGACCTAAAACTCAACAAGGCGGGCTGGCATTTCCCGCAGTCGCGCATTCTTTCATTGTGGGCCGACGTTGCTCCGACCAAGGCCGGCACCAAGCCGCCCGAGCCGCTTTTCTTCCGCGCGAACACCAACGACTGCATAACTTTTTACCATACCAACCTGGTGCCGGGCGT
>Ga0134126_10001747_pt1 | contig 27700 bp, 24 predicted proteins | sample KB31752_FD_96881 | JGI IMG/M metagenome (GOLD analysis project Ga0134126, IMG submission 96881) | Terrestrial soil microbial communities with excess Nitrogen fertilizer from Kellogg Biological Station, Michigan, USA - KB3-175-2 | ecosystem: Environmental > Terrestrial > Soil > Unclassified ... | reverse complement strand
GTCGACACCGGTGCGACCCACTCGCTGGGCAACCAGGCGTTGCTCACGGCCTTGGCGGCGCATGGCCATCAGCCCGCCGTCATCTATTCGGCGAAGTACGGCGTGGTCGATGCCACCAACACGAATCAGCCGGGCGGCGTCCGTCGCATCCCCGCACTGCAGTTTGGAGACGCCACCATCGATAATCTGCAGCTGACCTTCGGCGATTACGCGATCTTCAAGACCTGGGGACTGCAGGGCAAGCCGGCGCTGCTGCTCGGCATGGACGTGCTGGGAACCTTGGCCGATTTCAGCATCGACTACCGCCGCGCCGAGCTTCAGGTACTGCCCTGGCCAAACAGTTGATCAGGCCAAACAGCTGATCAGGCGTCGAGTTCGCGTTTTCGTCGCGCAATCACATAAGCGCCGGCAGCAAAAGCCAGCAACGGTCCTCCAAACCACAGCCACGCCCACGGGGTGACGACCCAGAGCGTCACCGGCGCCGACTCGCGCGTAGCGACATTGCGCGCATAGATGCGGTAATGATAGACGGGGCCGTGCGCCCCCCTATCCAAAAACTGCGGGCGCGTGACGAATGCGACGACTCTCCCGTTGCGCATGACTTGATAGTCATCGGCTTTGGAAGGAGCGCTGGGCCGCCACGCGATTCTGACTGCCCAATGACTGGATGCGGCATAGGCATCCACCGGCGCTGACGGCGGCCCTGCCTGCGGGTCGACCTGTTCGCTGCGCAACTCGGGTCGATCGAACGGGAAGCGCTCCTGCGCTACGCGCGGATCCACCAACTGATTAGTCAGCAGGTCTTCGAGCATGCTGATGTCGCGATTGTCCAGCACGATCCGGTAATCGGTGCCGTCCGGCAACTTGTCGCGATCTGCCCTGGGTGTGGCGTAGAACTCGAATATCTGGTCCAGAGTGTTGAACTCACCGCTGTGCATGAAGGTTTTCTGCAGCGCCACCTCGCGTAGCGAGGGTACCTTCATACGGCCATCATCCTGGTCGTCGCCGCTGACGATGCCGCGGCCCGGGTCTTCATAGGCCTCGCGCAAACCGATGTTGCGAAACATGTTGTTCGTGAACAGCGGCGGCGTATGGCAATCGTCGCACTGCGCATGTTGGAACACGGACAGGTCTCTGGCGATTGGTGACTCCGCAGATCTGCCCGTCTCGTTCCATTTGTCGTACGGCGTCTGGTCCGCCACCAGCGTTCGCTCATACGTCGCGATGGCGAATGCGATGCGCACCGGAGTGATGGCTGGATCGCCGAACGCCGCGCTGAACAACTGTGGATAGGAGCCGCGTGCGGCAATGGCAGCCGCGACGTCGGGGGGCAGGTGCTTGGCGAGAGCCAACGGAGTCGCTTGCGCCAGTTTACGCTCGATGCCCGTCCACGAGCGGTCGTCGTCGGCCATTTCGACCGGATTGACGATGGGCGCCACCGCCTGGGATTCCAGCGCTCCGCCGCTGGGGATCACGACGCGCCCGCTCACCGGATCGCGAAACTGCGAGGTCGCACGTCCATCCCAAAACAGGCTATCCGCCCAAAGCCCGCCGAAGTTCGAGGGGGCTGCGCGCGCACCCACCTGCGGTCCCCATCCGAACGCCGGGTCTTTGACCGCAACGCCTTTGCTGTTGCGATGAACAACCCCAGCCGATGCAAACACGTCGTCGTAATCGCCCATGCGGCCATCGTGCCCGGGACCCTGCGCGTGACGCCCATCCGCACCGCCGAAACGTGCCTGATGGCAGCTGCCGCAGGCCACCGTGTTGTCGAACGACAACTGCTCGTCCCAGAACAGGATTTTGCCCAATACCCGCTTGGCTTCGGTGATCGGATTTTCTTTGGGTACAGGAACTGGCGGCAGATCCGACGGATTCGAGGACACATCCGCGCCCAGACCGATGATCGGCAAGCTCAGCAGGCCCAAGGCCAGGCTGAGTAGCAGGCCGGACTTGACGCGCGAGCGGCCTTCTCGCTTGAGGATAACCGGGGTCGGCACCTGTGGTTGAGTCGGCACGGGCCACCAAATAGGTATCTGGAATGCGTATTTAGTATGTCATACTGATGGTCACCGCTCAACTACTGCACTCTCTTATGCGCCTCACTTACTTCACCGATTACGGCATGCGAGCGCTGATGCGCCTGGCAGGCGAGCCGGATCGCCTGTTTACCACCGAGGAGATCGCGCGTGAGTTTGGTATCTCCCGCCACCACCTGATGAAGGTCATCCACAGGCTGGCACTGGCCGGGGTTGTCGCGACGCAGAAGGGCGCGAGCGGTGGCTTTCGCCTGGCGAAACCCGCCGGCGAATTCACATTGGGAGAGCTCATTCGACGCCTGGAGTCCGATCAAGCATTGGTCGAATGCTTTCAGGCGGATGGAGGCGCGTGCGTCCTGACGTCCCGTTGCTTTTTCAGAGGTCGCCTGCACGCGGCCCGGGAAGCTTTTCTGCGCGAGCTCGACCGCAGCACGCTGGCCGACTGCGCCTGGCATCCTGCCACAGGATCGGCAGAGCCGACGGCTCGGCTTGACGTGAACGGACCATAGGTCCCCGGAAGCTATCATCGGGGCCCCGGCAGACGCACGCAGCGCGCCCGGTAATTTTCTCGCTCGTGCACTACAACTGCTGCTCGGGCAGCGCCAATCCGTAGAGCACACCGCCACGCACGGCGAACTCGTCAATCTCTGAGAAGCTCTTGCACTCGTGCAACCGCTGTACGCGTGCCATCCATCCCCGCCCAGCCCAGCCGCGTCGCCGATCAACCCGGCCGATACAACCGCTGAACCACGCGGTAGCACCTACTGCAGCGAGTCCGCGCAGTTAGGGGAGCAGCTCATGCATCGCATGCGTCAGGTTGGTCATGTGGTCGCAGTGGTTACGACGCTGTCTGCTCTGGTCGCCTGTGGTGGCGGCAGCTCCAGTAACAGCACCAATAGCAGCAGCAGCGGCGGCGGCGGCACGACGGCGTCCGCCATCTATACGATGACCCCGCTGGTGGCAAGCAGCAGCGCGATCACTGCGCTACAAACCGATGCCCATCTGGTCAATGCGTGGGGCCTGGCGTTCAACCCGACGGCCGATGCATGGATTGCAAACGCGGGCACTTCCACTTCCACCATCTACGATGGTAATGGAACTGCCATGGCGCCCTACTCCGGTGGTCCCTCCTCCATCGCCATTGCAGCTGGCACTTCCGGCACCGCCGAGCCGACCGGCGTCGTCTTTAATGCAACCTCGCAGTTCGTGATCAACTCTGGCGCCAACTCTGCTCCGGCCTCATTCCTGTTTGCGACCCTTGGCGGCACCATTGAAGGTTGGGCGCAGGGGGCCGATCCTAATAGCGCGGTAATCGCCTACGACGGCAGCGGGAAGGGCTCGATGTATACCGGGCTGACCATGGCAAAGGACAGCAGCGGCAACATCTTCCTATATGCGGCAGATTTCAAAAACGCAACCGTGGACGTCTTCACCGCCAGCTTCGCGCTGCAGCCCGTCGGCGGAGCCTTCTTCGACGCCGCAATCCCACCGGGCTATGCCCCCTACGGGATCCAGAATATTCCCGCCAGCAACGGCAGCGCACAAATTTACGTGACCTACGCGGAGCCAGCCAATACTGCCCAGCACGTGACCATGGGCGCAGGACTGGGCTATGTAGCCGTGTTTGATGCCGACGGAACACTGATCACAACTCTGGTCTCCAAGGGTGCGCTCAATGCCCCTTGGGGAGTGGCCCTTGCACCCAGCAATTTCGGCCCTCTGAGCGGTGCATTGCTGGTGGGCAACTTCGGCGATGGCGCCATCAACGCCTACAACCCCACGACCGGAGCCAGCATGGGGCCGCTCATGCTCACCAGCTCACAGCAACTATTCATCTCCGGTCTGTGGTCACTGCAATTCGGCAACGGCGTGAGCGGCAGCAGTCAACCCACCAACACCCTGTTCTTCACCGCAGGACCCAACGGCGAGGCCGCCGGCCAGTATGGCCGGATCGATATGACGGGCACCTACACGCCGCCGTCGAACGGTGGGGGCTCCATGGGGTACTGATCGCAGCGGCCAAAGCCCGCTGCCGGTCACTGAATCGCTGTCACAGCGATGAGGGCGTCACGGGCAGATCCGGATCCGGCCGCACCGTTCTCGAGAAGACCAGGAACAGCGCGCCGAGGGTCCCCGCAATCAGTAGTGTGCCGAGGAAGGGGTTGCGCCTGAAGAGCCGGCCCGCGCCGGGCACCAGGCGTGCACCAATCATCAGTGCCGTGATGCCACTCATCGTCTGTCCCAGTGCGGAGTCCGACTGCTTGATTTCCGCGGCTTTTCCCACAATCGTCCCCGCTTGCGCCAAAGTGTAGCCGGCGTCCGCCAAAGCACCGCTTTTGAGTTCCATCGCTCACCTCGGCTTAACTGCAGATCGCCGAACGATCGTAGCGCCCAGGAGTCAGGACGCTGTCGGATGAGAGCACCGGATCTCATCAGCTTGAAGATCAACGGAGCGAGGGTGCCGGCCGATGGGCGGCGCGCGCGGCGTGAGACCTTCCAATGGCCCGGACGCCTCCAGGGGCTATACTTCCTACCCTGATTGCCAGCGGAGGACGGGAAAATGCGGCGAGGAGTTCTAAGCTTGATCGCCATCGCGTCGCTCGGCGCTCTGGCATGGCTAGGTTTCGGCTCGCAATCGGTGCGCGCGCAGACGAAGGGCCCATCATTCGAGCTGACGGCCGATCATGTCGGTCTCAGTGTCCCGGATCTCGGAAAGTCCATCGACTGGTATGAGCAGATGCTCGGATTCCATCTCGTACGGCGCACGAATGGGAAGGGCATGCAAATCGCGCTGCTGCAGCGCGGCGGCTTTCACGTGGAGCTGTTTTCTCCCACGGACGGCCGCGCCATGCCCGACTACCGTCACGATCCGTCCGCCGATCTGCACGTCTACGGCATGAAGCACGTCGGGTTCGCGGTCAAGAATGTCAGGGCCGCCATTGCGGAGCTCAAGGCCAAGGGCGTCGAGGTTGCGCTCGGCCCGATCGAGAACAAGACGACGGTCTTCGCCTTCATAAGGGACAACTCGGGCATCCCTCTAGAGCTGATTCAGCACAAACAATGACCGGAAAGTGGCATACCGAGCCATCCAGCTAGGGCCGTTGGTACTTTCCGCTCTGATTGGGGTCGCGTACGCCCAACGCCCGCCTGCCGCGACTGTCGGTTCCGGTCCGCTCACTTACCACTCGCTCGCCGCAAATTTTCGCGTCGTCGTGGTCGCCAAAGGCTTGGTCCATCCGTGGGGCATGGCATTCTTGCCCGACGGATCGATTCTGGTCACTGAGCGGCCCGGTCGCCTCCGCATCATTCGCAACGGCGTACTCGATCCCACTCCGATCTCGGGCGTGCCGCAGGTGTACGCCCTCGGGGAACGAATGGATTACTCGACATCGCTCTGGATCCCCACTTCGCCCAGAATCACTATGTTTTTCTCTCCTACAACAAACCTGTACATCTCGGTCCCAACTATGTTCCTATCAGGCGCCGTGGACCCGCCGCCGTCAGAACGGCCATAGGTACCGGTAAAAAAGCGATGGCCGATGCCGTCGCGCGTGGCGTTTGGAACGGCCATGCCCTTACGGACGTCCATGATATTTTTGTTGATAACAACGCAATAGACGACAGTATCGCTCAAGACTCCGCCGTAAGAATCGCCTTCGGTCCAGACGGCAAGCTCTATATGGGCACTGGCGCTCCCAGCGCTCCGGCGAATTCCGGGAAATATGCCCACTCGAGAGGGGGACGCGCGCAGGACCCCACCAGCGACGGCGGCAAAGTTCTACGCCTCAATCCCGACGGCACCATTCCCCAGGACAATCCCTTCGTCGACAAGTCCGGCTATCGGCCGGAGATTTACACGATGGGCCATCGCAATATCACCGGCATGACTGCCGATCCATTCACGGGAGCGATCTGGGAGGCCGAAAACGGCCCGCTGGATGACGACAAGCTCATCATCCTTAAGCCTGGCGCAAATTATGGCTGGCCCATCGTGGGTGTCGGCTACGACTACAGCGGCGATCACATCGGCGGTCCCATTGCGCTTGGCGATCCTTCGGCCGTAAGTCCGGGCTACCTCACTGGCTATTTGCCGGGAATCGCGCAGCCCCTTCTCATCTGGGTTCCGTGTATCGCTCCTTCGGGCCTGGCATTCTACTCGGGCGAGCAGTTTCCGAAGTGGAAGGGCAATATCTTCGTCGGCGCACTGAAAGGTCAGTATCTCGAACGTATCGTCACCAACGATACTGGACCGATTAGCCGGGAACGATTGCTGGGGAATATGCACCAACGCATTCGCGATGTGCGCCAAGGGCCGGACGGCGATCTCTACGTCCTCACGGATGAGGATCAGGGCGCATTGTTGCGAATTGAGCCGGTCGAAGCACTCGAGCACCCGACATCACACCAATTCGGCAGATAACGCGCTCTCTTTATTGGTTCGATAGTTTTATTCGACCCTTTCACTTCTGAGTCGCCTTTGCCTCGGCTTTGGATTTCTCGCGATTGCGATGCGCAACAGCGCTCTCGCGCAGCGGACAACGGCGTTCACGCCGAGCGGTGACTTTGGGACGCAAACGTGGCATCTTCGGCGCCGGATTTATGGGGCCAAGGCGCAGACCATGGTACAGCCCCGAATATTTCAAGCAGTATGGCGATGACCATCGGATCTCTTCGTAATCCGGTGTGCTCCCATCTCTGAGGGGCGGCGCTCCCCCGGAGCAGTACGGTATGAGAGGCCTCGATGATTACCAGCTGGATACAGGGAAAGAGATCGTCAGCAAATCGTCATGACTCCCGTCTTACCAAGCTTGCCGCCGGCGAGCGAGCTGTTCACAAAGGCCAAGCTCGTCGGGCGGCACTGAACTTGCTCAGCCTTCCAGTGGTATTTCGGTCTGAGCGGGCGCGCCAGCTGTGCGCCGATCAGCCGGCGAAGGGGTACTACCTGGCCGGCTGCCCCGTGTGGAGCAAGCGCTGCTGAGGCGGAGGGGCAGCGCGGCCGGTGCTGCAGCGAGCGATCCCTCGCGCACTCGGCCCTTGAGCGCGCTGATCTGGTCGGCGGCCCTCGCCGTGTCCGTAGGCCACGCCGCGGAGCTGCCCGCTGCACCGGCCACAGGCTCCGCCTCGATCGCGGCCTTGCCGCGACCGAGCGTCGAGCCGGTGCGGATCGATTCGGCCGACGCACCCACGATCGACGGCGATCTATCCGATCCGGTCTGGGATCGCGCCGCGATCATCGACCGCTTCTACAGGATCACGCCCACTGCAGGGGCCACGCCATCGGAACGTACCGAGGTGCGACTGCTGTACGACCAAGATGCGCTGTTTATCGCGATCCACTGCTATGACGATCCCACGAAAATCATCGACACTGACAAGTCGCACGACGGTTTTGCACCGTCCGGAGATTTCGTGCGCGTCGACCTGGACCCGAAGCTCACTCGGCGCGACGGCTATGGTTTCGAGATCACTCCCCTCGGCGGCTATGGCGATGCAATTTTACAGAACAACACTGACTTTCTGATCCATTGGAACCTGGTCTGGCTCGCCAAGGCGCGCATCACCGCCGACGGCTGGACGGCGGAGATGGAGATCCCATTCCGCGAGCTTTCCTTCGATCCGCGGCAGACGACCTGGGGCCTGGACGTCATTCGCCAGATCAAGCGTAATGCCGAAACCGACGGTTGGGCACCGACCGCATCGAGCCTGTCAGCCAATGACGTCAGCGTCGCCGGCACCATGACGGGCATGCACGGGTTGTCCCAGGGTGTCGGCCTCGATGTGCAGCTCTACGGGGTGGCGAAGCTCGCGCACAGCACCGAGCCCTACGGCCAGACCGCAACTACGCTGAGCCCCAGCGGCAATTTCTTCTACAAGATTACCCCCTCGCTGACCGGCACCCTGACCTTCAACACCGACTTCTCCGATGCTCCGCTCGATCAGCGCCAGCTGAACACGTCGCGCTTCGCACTGTTTCAGCCCGAGGTACGCCAATTTTTCCTGCAGGATGCCGCGCAGTTCCAATTCGGTGGCCTGACCTTCGAAGATCTCAACCCAGGAGGACCTTCGCGCCAAACTACCGATAACAACGGCGAGCCGTTTTTCTCCCGCAGGATCGGACTGGTCGAGGGTGAGCAGGTCGGGGTCCTCGGTGGCGCCAAGGTCTCGGGCGACATACTCGGGGTGCGGGTGGGCGCCCTGAGCGTGCGTACCAAGGAAGGCCTTGGCGTCCCTGCGCAGACCCTGTCCGCAGCGCGGCTGGCGGCACCGCTCGGCCCCGGCCTGGAGGTTGGCCTGATCGGCACTCAGGGCGATCCTACCGGCCTGTCCCGCAATCAGCTCGTAGGCACCGACGTCAGTTATCTCAACACCAACATCGGCGGCGGCCAGCAGCTACGTGCCTCATCGTTCTTCGAGCGTACCTCCTCCAGTCTCGTCGGCGCCGATACCGCCTACGGCGGCAGCCTCTACCTGCCGAACGACCCCTGGAGCGGGGATATCGACTTCAAGCAGATCGGGGCGCAATTTGCCCCGGCACTGGGGTTCGCCAATCGGCTGGGCATCCGCCAATACACCGCACAGTTCAATCACCGCACGCACCTGGCGCACTCCGAACTCAACTGGTACGAGCTCGGCGCCGGCGGGTTCTACATCACCGGACTGCAGGGGGTATTGCAGTCACGCACGATTAGCGGATCGGGAGATCTATTCAATCGCGCAGGCGATGAGTTGGACGTGCACGTGCTCGACCGGCTCGAGAACATCCCGGAGCCCTTCATCCTGCCGGGCGGCGTGAACGTACCAGCCGGCCGATATCGCTGGGTGTACCTCAACCCGCACCTGAGCAGCTCCCAGGCGCGGCCGCTGTCGGTGACGCTCGACCTCAATTGTTGCCGAATATACGGCGGTCGATATTTGAATACTGATGTCACGTTCGATTACCGTCCGAACGGCACCTACGAGTTCAGCGTCGAGGACAACCGTCTGCATTTGCAGTTGCCCGGGGGCCGCGCCACGGTTCACGCGATCAATACTTCCGTCACGGTGAACTTCACAGCGGATATGCAGCTATCGACGCAGCTCCAATACGACAACATCAGCGACCACTTCGACCTGCTCGGACTGTTCGCGTGGCAGTACTCGCCGGGGCAGACCGTGCTGGTGTCGGTGGGGGAGGATGCGCTCGTGAACGGCTCGCTGCTGGCGCCGGCAGGCTCGCCGCGCACCATGGATGTACTGATCCGCCTGGGCCGCACTCTCCAATTCTAGCACTCGACATCGCACCGGCTCGGCGGATGACGCGCTCTCGTTATGGGTTTGATAGTTCGACACGCCGTCGCGAGCATTGCAGATCTAACTTCAAGGCGATTTCCGCTATCAGAGCATCAAGAACCTGTCTGCCGACCTGCTGCACAACGACGAAGCACTACGCCGTGCTTTCGTCGCGCCGGCGGCCAGATGTGGGCTGGTCGTCGCCGGGTACAGCGGGCGCGATGACAACGTCATGCAAATGCTGCGTGTGTCCATTGACCAGAGAGATTCGAACTCCCGGCCCCCTGGTTCGTAGGCGCAGTGGTGATTTAGCAGATCTTTATCTTTCAACCAGTTAGCAGGCCCGCCCTCCCCAAACAGGCACCGTGGCGCACGAAAGCACACTGAACGATATGTTTTTGCTACGTTACTGACTCGGAAGGCGTAGCTGATCCTGAGGATCAGCGGCACTTGACCTGATCGAGGAAGGAATTGTTTCTCTGCGACCGCTCGGGTCGAAGTGGCTACTGCAGCGTCGCTGAACACGCGGCCCCACCCGGCGACTGAGGGATTGCCGGTCAGCCGCCCCTACGAACGCGGCTCGGTCCTGCCTGCAGGTTCTTCGTTCCAGCCAATATGATCCCGGGATGATCATGCATTGGGTCCGAGGTGCTCCCCGCCAGTAGGTATACAGTGGCAGTGGCTGCGCGCGGCGGGGAGGCATATGAGCATGGAAGCAAGTGGATCCATGAGCGAGCTTTGGCTGAGGTGGCAAGGACAGGTCATCAATGGCGTGGGCCGCTTGGGAGGCTGTCTCGGGTACGCGGATCACAGCGGAGTTTTCTTAACGGAGTCTGCGGCGCGCAGACCCTCGGTCGTCGCAGTCAAGCTCATTCCCACCAATCGAGCCCTGACGGAAACTCTTTTGCCGCGATGGAAGCGGGCGGCCAGCCTCGCTCATCCTCGTTTGATCAGTATATGGGACTTTGGCGGGTGCCAGCTGGATTCGTTGCCTCATCTGTACGCCGTCATGGAATATGCCGAGCAGACGCTTGCTCAGGTATTGCTACGTCGTAGCCTGACGACCACCGAAGCGATCGAAATGCTGTTGCCCACGCTGGAGGCACTGGCATTCTTACACGGTCAAAACCTGGTCCAGGGACAGCTGAAGCCAGCCAACATACTGGTGGTGGGAGATCAGCTGAAGTTGGCCAGCGATACGATTCGCCGTGTTCGTGATGGGCCACCGAGGGCCCACAATCTCACGATATATGATCCTCCTGAAGTCCGTCAGGGAAGCAGTCCTGCTGCCGGCGATATCTGGGCATTGGGCATCACGCTTTTCGAAGCGCTTACCCGCCGGCAGCCGTCGGTCTTGGGCGAGCCCGGGGAAGCGCTCGCGCTGCCGGGCGATTTTCCCGCGGCGTTTGAGGACGTGGTAACTCGCTGCCTAAGCCTCAGTCCTCAGGCGCGTCCCAGCGTCACCGAGCTCATTGCTTGGGCCCGCGGTCATGCATCTCATGAAGCGCCGGTCCCGACTATCCCACCCGCGGCCCCCGCACAACTCGGGCCAGGAACACTCAAACCCGCAGACAGAGCCGCACCCCTGCGGGTGACTCCCGACGCGCCGAACTCCGGACCGACCAATTCACAGTCGGGAGAAAAGCGGCCACTACTTACCGCGTCAGTCGCAGCGGTTGTGATTCTGGCGTTGGCTTGGACCGGGGTGAACGTATTCAGAAAAGCTCATATCTCGGCCGCCCCTCAAGCCACCTCTCCAACCGCCGCCCCGCCGAGTGTTCCGGTTCCCGCAGAAACATTCGCGCCCACTCCGAAGGCAGCTGCACCCACGGCAGTCGAAGTGACGGGGGGGCCCTCTGCGCGGTCCAATCCCATGCCAGACCATGGCAAAGTAGCAACGTCACCTTCAGTGCTCCACGAGGATATCCCTGAGGTACCGCTCAGTGCCCGTCAAACGATCCACGGTCACATCAAGGTGTGGGTGCGAGTCATTGTCGATCAGGACGGCTCAGTATTGGAGACAGTCGCGGATCGAACCGGGCCGAGCAGGTATTTCCTGCGGCTCGCCATCGAAGCGGCAAAGAAATGGCAGTTTCCACCCGCTGAGTCTCCATCCCGACGATTGATGCAGGTGCGCTTCGACTTCAGCCGCGGCGGAACCACGGGGCACGCAGTCACACTTCAGTAGGGCTGAGTGCTGCAAGGTGACTTAGCAGCTTTTTATCTTTCAACCCAGTTAGCAGGCCCGCCCTCCCCTAAAGCATGCACCGTAACGCACGAAAAGGCACCAGACGCTACGTTTTTGCTACGTTATGGTAGTTAGCTGCCGGGACTCCGTTGCATTTGGCAGCACTGAGCACAACAGAGCGCCACTGATCCACGCAAAACTCACGCAATCCCCTGGCTATGGAACGGACACTCGAGCACCTGAAAGAGTCAGCAGGTAGAGACGTTCGTTTCCCACCGGAGCCCCCGGGAATGCCTTATCTTGTTAGGTCGACGGCCCCAGCCGACCGCGACTGGGCGAACCCATCCTGCCGCATAAGAACCGGGACGCCGCAACCAGTCCGCATCGCTGACCTGCGCCCCAGTGATCACCGTACCGCTCCGAGCGCCGTAACCCGCGAAGCTACTTCTCGCGCAACTCGGACCAAGGCCTCAACTAGGGCTTGATCCACCTCAAGGTGACCTTCGTACTCCGCCAAGTTGCGCTTGCGATGCGCCTGATCGAGCACTCGCCACAGTTCCGGTGGAAGCTTTACCGTGTGCTCAAGGCACTGGAAGACTGTATACCGGTTTTCGGATCTATAGCCATGCCAACGCAAGGCAGCCAACGAAAATGCGTGAGCAGCGTTGTAGGCGAGATCAAAGCGGCTATCCAGACTGAGGCCCTTCACCAGGGTGTCATTTAGCCGGGCATTCCCCGAGCGCAGTACCTTCGATCTCCGCTTGAGTCCCCGGCTCCGCCTTCAGCTGCCGGATACGGACGAGGTTATCCAGCGGCGCCAAGCTCATGTGCCTTCCCTATCAGAAGGATGTGCTCGCCCGCCAAAACCTTGGCTAGAAACGGGCTCTTCTCCTTCCGCCGGTGCTGGTATTCGTCGGGCGTGTACAACGTGACATTCAGTTTCCGCGAAATCAGGCGTTCCGCGGGAGAAAGCGCCGCGTACAGTTCCTCGAGCGTCAGCGAATCGGAAACGAACAGCAGGTCCAGGTCGCTGGCCGCCACCTCCAGCCCCTTTGCAACGGATCCGTAAACCAAGGCTAGCTCGATACGCGATGCAAGCGGCGCCAACGCGGCCCCGAGTGGCTCGGCCGCTCCAACCGTTTTAAGCACGATGCTATGCAGTTCCGCGAACAGAGGAGCCGACGGGTTGGCCTGAAAATAACGACGGCTGCCCTCCTTCGTGGCAGTGACGAGCCCGCTGTCTGTCAGCCGCCGGAGTTCCCGCTGAACTGCGCCCGAGCCTGAGCCTGTCAAATCGATCAGTTCATTCCCGAAAAAGCGCCGACTGGGCTGACCAAACAGCAACCCGAGCATGCGCTGCTGCGTCATCGAAAACAGCGCGCCGGCCAAGCGGCTCGGGGAACCCACCCTGCCTCTTTTTTGCTTGGTGCTGTCAGGAAGTGTTTTGACTTTCGGGAATCTGACGCGCATGCCCATATTGGGTATTATCATGCCCAATATGGGCATAGTCAAATTCAGAGATGCGCTGATGCCCTGGACCTACCGACCCGACCCAGATTGGGGGCTGTGGCTGCCAACTGTCGGGCCGGCTGCGCCGCTCGCCGCCACGTTGTGGGGTTCCGCGCATGACGTCGTGGTCACCGGCGGCTGCCGGCCAACTGGAGACATAGGCACCCTCAGATTGGCGGCAGAAGAGCGGTCATTCAGGCTGCAACCGGCCCCCGGCGGAAGCGCAAATTCACCTGATCACGAGATTTCTCCGCAAGCTCGGCCGTCAGAACTGGGTGAGCGTAAAGCTCGTTCCTGGTGAACCGTCGAATTGCAGAATGCATTGGCCGTATTTCCCGGTGTGCGCTTCGTACTGCAGCTTGGGATCAAACGCAAAGGCAACATAGCCCTTATCGCATATCAGCTTCACTTGTGAGATTGAACCCCGCGAAACGCTAACTCGGAAATGCGGCTTGAATAACAGGAGATGCCAATCGCTATCTTCAATGGTCCCTTCAACATCGTAGCTCTGGTTACTGTCTCGGACCATCTCAAGCTTTTCGAGTATCGAGGCCACTTGTGCAGCAGCACTAGGCTTGATTCCTGACTTCTCCAGGCGCCTCCCCAAATCCATCGCCCCACCGTAGTCCCGGATCTTTATATCAAGGTTGAACCAAACCAAAAGAGCCTCTGCGACCACGCCCTTGCTGAAGTATTGCGCCTCCGCCGGTGTACCCACAGCGCGCCGTAGCCCACTTAGTTGCTGCGAATCATCGCCCCAACGAGCGGCGTACAGGTAAGTTGCCAGTCCGTAGTAGGCATCTTCATACAAGGTCGTAATTTTGAGTCGTTCTAATGCAGCCTCAGCATTCGATTTATCGTTGGCCATGAGGGCGTGCTGGAATGCGGCATACGAGGCCGCAAAATCAGGTCGTGCACCCGGCTTGAAATTTCTATTGATAAATTTGTACGTCATTTCGGCGCCTGCCTCGATTGGCCTTCCATTTAGCGAGCCGGGCTCGAATGTCGATTCCTTCATGGCCTTAATAGCTAGATCTTCGAAGTGTTTGTTTCCGGTCGAGTCAAGGACCATGATCTCGAACGGCTTGCCGGTTGGATCCACCATGAAGCCGAGATGAACCCATCCCTCCCTTCCGTTGAGATTCTCCGAAAATGGGTAGTCGGGGGTGACCATGTGCTTTGGCAGCGGTCCGTGAAAAAGCTCAACCGGAAGCTGCTCTCCGGATGGGTTGGTTGCTGGAGTGCCAGCATGCGCTGCGAAACTGAATAGCGCCGAAAATGCACTTATTAATAGAACAATCGAAACTCTCTTCAGGGTCATCATCATGGGCCTGCCTTGTAGGTTACGAATTTGCGAAACCTACGATTCCCAAATAGCTCCAACGGCTGCTCCGGCAACGCAAAGCACAACAGAGCCAAAGCAATCGCCATTTTTCTATTCACAGGCCCTCCCCAAAGCGTTGGCGGAGCCCTTCTCCGCACCTCCAACGCGAAGATATCCAGGCCGCCAGAAGGTATGCGGCCGACGTCCTTGTGCACGAAGTATCGTGCTCCGCGTCACCGACTGACATCGCCCCATCCCCGCGCTTCGTCGCCGAGAAGCCTCGTGAGTCTACGGCCATCGTCACAGCAGCGCTCGCTAAATATAGCGACCGCTTGACGCGTGTGCGCGGAGTGTGGCGGAGCTTGTCCTGGACTCGGCCGCTAGGGCCGTTCAGTCTGATCGCTTGGCGGCAATTAGCTGATGAGCCCGCCAAGGGCTTATTCAAGCACGTAATTGTCGAACCCGGTTGCAACGCCGATGGCATGCCAGAAATCCTCATATACCAATCGGTAAGTCTCCTGCTCGGACCCGGAGGCTCCAAGAACATAGCGAGGCAGCAATAGATTTCCAGCACCCAGTTCACCGGCTGGATCTATGACGTTATTCCCGAGGCGCAACACGTTAACGGGCGCATCCACAACTATTTCCGCCTCGATTGCATAATCGACATTAACTACTCCGGCGGCGTTACGGAACCCTTTGGCCGCCTCAACAAGATTTACGGCAGATGAGAGGTACCAGCCCGCCGGAAAAAGATGGCGGTCGGGGAATTCCCTGGGTGTGGTAAATACACACTCCATTCGGATAGCGCCATCGCAAAACATACCCACGCGCAGATGCTTCCAGTCGTTGGTTTCCTCCAGCTCAGACCCGCGGATCGCCGGGCGCCAAGGACGCTGAGGACTAAATGGAAATGTCAGAACAAACCGGGCCTCGTTTGCACGTCCGGAATTTGCTCGGAGTGCAGCACTTCTAAAGGTCGGCCTATAGGCCTCAATGTTGTGCACTCTCTGGACATACACCGATTCCGTTGGCACCGCTGCAAACCGAAAGGAGAAGCGCCACGAGTCCCCATGGGGATGCTTTGAAAGCCAAGTTTGAAAGATCTGTCTCGCCTCTGCCAACTTTCTGTCAACCGCTTCTAAGCCTTTAGCGACGTTAAATGTTAGATCTTGAATCTGACGCATCGTCATCGGCAGTGTCTCGTGCTGTACCCGATGGTAGCAGTCTTTTGTGGTCTTCAACCTGTGAGGCGCCATACGCGACCGTGGTGTACGCATCACGATGACGCCGGAACCGTCGGCCTCAGTCGCAATTCCACGGACTTGCAGGGACGGCAGCGGTGGCTCAATGCATTCATTCGCCGCCTGCGATAGTCTGCGAGCGGCGTCGTCACACGCAGCGATTGGCGCTATCGCTTCAGCTTTGCCGGGCTGGGAGTCTTGAAGCTCGCGAACACCGATCAGTAAGTCACCGCCGTAAGAGTTGGCGAAAGCCACCACCGTAGCTAGCAACTGGTCTCGGCCATGTTCCTTGATGCGCCGATCGTCGCGCCAGGGATCTCGGCCAACCTCTTCCTTGTGCGGAATTGTCACCTTAAAGTCGATTTGCTCATCCTCGATGGCGACACCACACAAGGCATTAAGATCCACCGGTGAGAGTTCGCCGATGGGTTTATTGAGAGTTGGCATCTAAGTCCTTCAGCAGCTCACACGGCCACATCGCGAATTCGAGGAAACATTTTGCACGTTAGACCCGTCTTACGCACCACCGTCTGGCAGTGCTGGCGAAGTTGGCTGTCTCGACTGATAAAGAAATTGCAGTAACCTAATGGTGCAACCGCGTGCTGGAAATCGGCGGCGTGCGATTCGAGCGGCGCAAAGGAGTCATTAAGCCGGATCCGACTAAGGAGTTCCTCTGCTGCAACCGCAGGGCACTCTTTGTAAACGTTCGGAAGGTCACCCATCAGTTGATCTATCGCAGAATTGTTCGAATCAAGATCCAAGATCATCGCCAGATGCTCTCGGTCTATGACAGACTGCAGCGCCTTGTATTTCTCGCGCTTCCATGGCTCCCTGGCGCCCCTGATCGCTGCTGGCGTCTCACGTGCCGCATTGCGAATTCTTTCTATATTCCGGGGATCTTCGCGCAACTTGTACACCAATCCACGGAATGTTTCCGTTGAATCGTTCGGGACACCGAAACTTGCCATCATGCGTCCGACGCTTTCATGGAGTGCCTCCGGTAGCCGAGAGTTGATAGCCAGGTATAGCTCGAGTTCCTGCCGCTCAATGGCATGCGAATTGCCCATCCAAAGCGGGTCGAGCGAGTCGACAAAGTCACAGCACTGTTGCACGTGCGTATCATTGCTCGATCGGGCGAGTTCGTATCCGCACCAGGCGGACAGCACAAACCGCACTCCGGCTTTAGTCAACGCTCGCGCGGCAGCACGCTCATCAATAGCGTCGGACTTGGACGGGATGCCGGCGATGCTGGAAATGACGTTGTAATCTAAGTAGGCGTGCAATTGGGACATTGAATCCAACCCCTTTTGAAGCGCCAGAACCGCGGTTTCCGTCGGCGTAAACTTGAGCCCATGGCACCAGTTACTGCCAACACTGATTACGTCACAGTTCAAATTTGCTCCGACCAGTTGGCGGCAGAAGTGCTAGCCAACGCACTGAGAGCGCAGTCAGTGCCAGTGATCGTTCGCGGCTTCGGGGGCATTCCTGGCTTAGAGCAGGGCACTGAGGTGCGCGTCCCTGCGACGTTATTGCACAGGGCCAAGTGGATCATTGCTCAGCCAGCCCCGAGTGAAGAAGAACTCACCTTTTTAGCCACTGGTAAATTGCCCGGAAATGGCGACTCGGACGGCTAACGACCCGCTGCAGACGAATTGGATGGATGCTCTTGAGAAGCCGGATCAAGTGTGAATTCGGTCCCTGCTCGTTTGCGTTTCTGCGCTTAGCCTGTGCAAATGGCGAAGAACGCTACTGCTTCACTACACTAACGCGCCTTGGCAAAATGGGCTAAATCGGACCTTACAATCATCGACGCTACGGGTCGAGTCGTTCGACGTGTATCCGTTGGCGACCCGTACAAAGGGCTGAGAGGCGCTGACTTGATGGGCCTGGGTGCTCCGTTAGGCCAGCTTCAAGGCCTCGATCTTTCCGAGGCCTGCCTATATTGGGCGAGTCTGGGCGATGCGGATTTGAGCTTCGCTAATCTATCGAAGGCGGATTTGCGCGGCGCGACGCTCTGTCGCACGACTTGCCGCAGTACGAATTTTCGTCGCGCAAACATGGGCCGAGACAGTTTGGGCGGACGCACCGCCTTGCAGGGGGCTGACTTGAGTACAGCCGACCTGAGCGAGGCGATTCTGCAGGATGCCGTGTACGATGATTCAACCAAGTTTCCTCCAGGATTTGATCCCGAAGGGCGCGGGATGACGCACGTCGACGATTTGGCAATGAATGACCCTGCTCTGATTGTCGGCAGAAGGCGCGAGCCCTAGCGACCGGCAGTAGTCGAGCCTAATCCTGCTAGTAGCCAACGTCGGTTTTCTGATCTCACATGCTTCGACTATTGAAGCGACTTCACTGCTTTTGAAAAGGCGGGTAGATGAAGTTCGCGTTTGCGCTGTAGGTATTCGGCCTCCCCTAAGGGACCGATAACGGCTGCTGACGGATCCTGAATAGGCGAATCCTTTTGACGGTCGATGATGTAGTAGTTAGTTATCGCCCTGTTCCCGTTCGGATGCTGCTTCGCGACTAGAAAGCGCCCATCCCATCCGACGGCAAACACCGTACTGGCTATCCGACCGACGGAGGTGGATTTTGTCAGCTGGTAGTCGATGCTCATTTTCTCCTTTGTGTCGATCCAGAGCAGCTCGTACGGACCTCCCTTCCATTCAGTACCGGAGTCGAAGAGCCCGCAACCCACCAACGCGAAGATGCATACAATAATTCCCAGGCCTGCGGTTCGTCGGATCACCCGCTTCATTCGCCCGTTATCCATTTCTGGATGGTCGTAATGCTTCGCCAAAACTTCGCGGAGAATGCCACTTTAGCTCCCGTATATCAGCGTTCCTCACGAGCACAAGGTTTACTGCCTCAACGGCCGCGTGGGGAATGCGACGAAATGTCGAAAGGAATCTTGCCAGAACGCCCCCACGCTCGAGGGCGATAAACCAAACTTTCCCGGGAACGTAACCGATCGAGGCAAAATAGAGCCGCCCCTCAACGATGAACTTAACAGCCCATCCAAAGTCTTCGCTGCTTGGGGCAGCCGTTACAGTGTAGCCATCGGCGACCAGCTCCTGACCGAGCCAGACCGCCAAGTCGTCGCCGAAGCAACCGCGGTTCATAAACGTCTTCTTCGCGACCGTCGTGTTGAAATTGTCCGTTACGAAGGTAGCTATAGTGTCCACAAGGCGCTCTGGCCGGGCCCGGTTGCGATCTGAGGATCTGAGGATCTGAGGATCTGAGGATACCTTTTTCGAGCGGTGAAGCCGCCAACAGCCCCTTGACGTGAACGCGCAAGGCGTTGGCGATCCTCAGCATGAGAACGACGTACTCGCGGCCGGGCGCCGCAATCTGGTCGCCCTGATTAGTCGCTCGAGTCATCTGGTTTAGATTCCGCCCCACAGCGGCGAGCTCCGCGATCGTTCGCTTCAGAGCCAGGAATTCGTCCTTCGGAAGAGGTGCGAGCGACCGCAAGTGAGAACGCACCAGGACCGACACGTACGTCGCCGGCGCCATGTTCCGCGCATCGGCACGGTCGTTTAGAAGGATCTGATCCTCCGGCGCCAAACGAATCGTCAGCCGCGCATCGCGCGCAGGAGCCGGAGCCGACGCGGCTGTGGAGACCAGGCCTGTGGCACCCGTCAACATGAAATGGACGCACCGCTTCAGCAGCGCCGATTCGCTCAGATGCTGACTTTCCGCGAGCGCACGCAGCCGTGCCTTTGTCTCCGACGGTACGCGTGCTGCAATGAATTCATCAGCGCTCACGGCACCAATTGTTTAACAACAGCAGCCGAAAGGCGATCCTGCCTCGTTCGAGTTTCTGGTTATTTTCGACACAAACTCAGCAGAACGACCGATGTCCTGGCGTGTCAGCTCCCGAGGACTTCCCGCACGATCTCCGGCCGATGGGTGGCGATGGCCAGCAACGATCGAGCAGCCCCAGTGGGTCTACGCCGACCCTGCTCCCATTCCTGCAGGGTGCGTTTGGAGACACCCAACACGCTGGCGAATTTCTCCTGCGAGAGCCCCGAGCGCATCCGTGCCTCAAGGGCCTCCGGCACTTTGACGCGATGCACGCGCGACGCCTTGCCGGCCTTCATCTGGCGCACGGACTGCAGGAGCTCTGCGCCAATGTCGCGTCGTCGGTCACGCGCGATCAGTTCCTTTTCGGACATCTTAGCCATCGATAGTCTCCAGAATCTGCCTAAGCACGTCCGCTCCGATGGAGGCGCGCACGTTCTTGGCGTACATCACGAGTAGCCAAAGCTTCCCCTCCTCCAGTTGCCTGAAATAGATCACCCGCACGCCCCCACGCTTGCCACGGCCCGATACGCCCCACCGCACCTTGCGGCAGCCTCCAGACCCCTTGATGACGCGCCGGCGTCGGGATTGGCCGCGAGCCAGGCGCAAAACTCGCCGAACTCCTCTACGGTCCAATAATCCGGCCACAGCGCGCTGAAAATCTCTGTTTCAGCAATGGTAAGCACGGACGATCATTGTACGTCAATGCGGTACATACGGCAATGACGTATAGCGTCTACCCTCAAATGCTGAGTTTCTGGCGAAATTAACCAGAAACCCAAATAGCCGTTTCGCATCAATCGCGCCATATTTGAGACTGGACCTCCAGCGCAGCCATGCGACAGCACACCCCGACCGATCCGACCGATGCTCCGCAGGAACCTGCTATGCCGCCGGGATCCGCGAAGCCACCGGCACAGCTGTCACTCGACTTTTCAGCGGCTTCTGAGGCCCGGCGGCCGCGGCGCGCTACGCAGCCGGCATCGACCCCCTCCCATCGCTACCTCATCCGCCGTGAAGCCGCCGCCTACCTGCGCTGCAGCCTGCGCTTCCTGGACGGCATGGGGCTGACCTTCATCCGCAAGGGCCGCTGCAAGCTCTATGACCGCATTGATCTGGACACGCGCATGCAGCAGGATAAGTGCCGAGGGCGGGCCTGGAAGGAGAATCTATGGCCCGTGAACGTGGACTCTACCGCCGCAAGGACTCGCGGTATTGGTGGATCAACCTCGTTCTCCCGGATGGACGACGCATATGCCAGAGCACTGGGTGTATCCACTACCCCGCCGCCGAGGCCTTCGTTGTCCGACTGAAGAGCGAGGCGCTGGAAGCCCGGCAGCAGGGATTCCTCGGGAACATCGGCTGGCAGCAGGCTGTCGTGCGATATCTCGAGGAGTTCGCGGAGAAGAAGAGCTTCTCGGACGATCGTGATCATCTGCGAAAGCTCGACCCGTATCTGCGATCCCTGCAGCTGGATGCGGTCGATATGAACGCCTTACAACCTTTCATACGCGACCGGCGAGTAACGGATGGGGTATCGAACGCGACTATCAATCGCGCGCTGGAAGTGGTTCGAAGGATTCTGAACGTCGCGCACCAGGAGTGGCGCTGGCTCAGGGCGGTTCCGAAGATTCGCATGCTGAAGGAGCCGCGCCGCCGTGTCCGATTCCTGAGATGTGATGAGGCCGAGCGCTTGATCGGGCAATTGCCAGCTCACATGAAACCGATCGTGCGGTTTGCGCTAGCGACCGGCTGTCGGGCGGGCGAGATCCATGGGCTCGAGTGGAGCCGGGTGGACCTTGCGCGCAAGGTGGCCTGGCTCGATCACGGCACGACCAAGTCGGGCGAAGGCCTGGGCATTCCGCTGAATGCGGATGCGCTGGCGGCGCTCGAGGCGGTGCGAGGGCAGCACCCACGCTGGTGTTTCAGTTTCGCCGGTAAAAGGATCCAGAAGAGCTCTACAGCTTGGGAGAAGGCCAAGGGGCGCGCCGGCATTGAGGACTTCCGCTTCCACGACCTGAGGCACACCTGGGCCTCCTGGCACGTGCAGAGCGGCACCTCGCTGCCGGAGCTCATGGAGCTCGGCGGCTGGAAGTCGTACGAGATGGTGCTGCGCTATGCGCATCTCGCGCCGGAGAAGCTGAGCTCCGTCGCGAGCCGCATCGGGCAGCAACCGCCTCGCACCGAGGAGCCGGCGCGGCTCGATGACCCACCGCGTGGCGCAAACGTAGCGAACAACACTACGTTTTCGCTACGTTCGGTCCATTGAGTGGTCGCGATGCGCGCTAACTATTTGATTGATTGGCGCGCCCGGAGGGATTCGAACCCCCGACCCCCTGGTTCGTAGCCAGGTACTCTATCCAACTGAGCTACGGGCGCGGTGTGCTATGTCCGCCCTGGACAGGCGGACCGCCAGCGGAAGGTCGCGCATTCTAAGCGCTGAGAGCGGACACGTCCAGACGTATACTCGGCCTCATGGCCTCCGTCTTCGTCACCGGCTCTGCCGACGGGCTCGGGCTGCTCGCCGCACAACAGTTGCTGGTGCAGGGGCACGCCGTCAGCCTGCACGCCCGCAGTCCGGAGCGTGCCCGGGCGGCCCAACGCGCCGCACCCGAAGCCAAGGCAGTCATCGTCGGAGATGTCAGCAGCCTCGAGGGCATGCGCACCGTTGCCCGTCAAGCGAATGAGCTCGGCCGCTTCGACGCGGTGATCCACAACGTGGGTATAGGCTACGGCGAGCCCCGGCGTAGCGACACCGTCGATGGCTTCTCGCAGGTCTTTGCTGTCAATGTGCTTGCGCCCTACGTGCTGACAGCGCTGATGCACCGTCCCAGCCGACTCATCTACCTGAGCTCGGGGTTGCATCGGCGTGGGCGCGCCGACCTGTCCGATCCACAATGGACGGCGCGGCGCTGGGACGGACTGCAGGCCTACTCGGACAGCAAGCTCTTCGACGTCTGGCTCGCCTTCGGCATTGCGCGGCGCTGGCCCGATGTATTGAGCAATGCGCTGGAGCCCGGCTGGGTACCCACGCGCATGGGCGGGCCCGAAGCGCCCGACGATCTGACGCAGGGTGGCGAGACCCAGGCCTGGCTCGCAGTCAGCGACGACCCTACCGCCACCGTGAACGGGCAGTACTTCTATCATCGACGCCAGCGCGACCCGTCGCCGGCAACGCGCGACGAAACGCTGCAGAACACGCTGCTCGAGTACTGCGCACGAATTGCAGGCGTCGCGCTGACCTGACCTCAGGGCCCGGTTGGCGCTTAGCCCTCGGACATTTCCACATCCGGCACCGGCAGCGCGGCTGCCGCCTCCTCAAGCGCTGCCAGCTGCGCTTCGGCCGATTCTGCCGCCAGGATGAGCTTGCCACTGCCATGCTCGAGCAACCAGGCAAACTCATCGGCACTGACGGGCTTGCTGTGCAGATATCCCTGTGATTGATTACAGGCAACGTGCCACAGGAAATCAAGCTGTGCCTGCTTCTCGACGCCCTCGGCAACGGCGCTCAGGCCAAACGCACGCGCCAGCGTAACGATCGTCTTGACCACGGCACGTCCAGCAGCTTCGTCCGGCGTCTGCCGGATGAAGCAACTGTCGATTTTCAGCACATCAATCGGCAACTGCGACAGCCTGCCGAGAGAGGAATAGCCCGTGCCGAAGTCATCGATGGCAATCTTCACACCCGTGCGGCGCAGGAGCTTGAGCTTCTGGATCTCCTCACCGCTCTCCTCATTCAACGCGGCTTCCGTCACCTCGATATCCAGCCCCCAGATCGAGTTGCTCCAGGGTTCCACCGCTTTGAGAAAATGCTGCGTGAAGTCCGCTCTCTGCAATTGCGTCGGCGAGACGTTTACGGCCACGCGCACCGGCGGTAGCCCGGTGTGCTGCCAGGCGCGGCAGTCGCGCGCGGCCTGCTCGATGACCCAGTCGCCCACAGCGGCACCGAGCCCGGTGGACTCGACTATCGGCAGAAAGGCACCCGGAGAGATCAGCCCACCCTGCGGATCGCGCCAGCGAATCAGCGCCTCGACTCCCTGAATGCGCCGTGTGATCACGTTGACCTTCGGTTGATAGTGCAGCTCGAATTCGCTGCGCTCCAGCGCCAGGCGCAACCGGTGTTCCATGGCGAGTCGCCCCACGCGCTGCGAATGTCGCTCAGCGTTAAAGTGCACCACTGGGGCGCCGGTAGTGCGCGCGTGCAGCAGCGCTGACTCCGCCCGCTGCAGCAGTGCTTCTGCGTTATTCGCATCCTGGGGATGCAACGCGACGCCGCAGCGTACCGCCACCGGAATCTCGCGCTCTTCGATGCGCAGTGGCTCATGGAAGAGTGCTTGCAGGTGTGCCGCCACGCTTGCAAGCATCTCGTCGGTCGACTCGGTAGGACGCTCATCCACCAGCGCGAAGGTGCCACCTCCAAGATGCGCCAACTGCTCACCCCGCGGCACGTGTTGCTTGAGTCGCGCGGCTACGTGCTGCAGCAGCAGATCCCCGGTGCGGCGACCAAACGAGTCATTGATGACACCGAGTTTCTCGATGTCGATCGCCAGCAGCGCGTGTCGACGCTTGCCCTTCGGGTCGAGCAGACGCTCCAGGCGCTCGCCGAACAGCGAGCGCTTGGCGAGCGCCGTCTGTGAGTCGAACAGCGACAGGAAGCGTACGGTATTGTCCTTCTGCATGAACTGCCAGGCAAAGGACAGGTTGCCGCCGACCTCCTGCAGCATGCGCAGCTCCTCATCGCCGACGACCTGTGTGTCTCGCGCGGCAAATAGCAGCACCCCCACCCCTGTGCCATCGACGGCCAGAGGCAGTGCGACGATCGAGCGTAGTCCAACCTGCCACAACAGCTGCTCGACCGATCCGGGCCTGTCGCGTGCCGCGGTCTCGTTACAGACCACGGCGCGGCCCAGCGAAAGCGCCCGACCGAGCAGGCTGTTTTGCTGTGAGAGAGCTTCGGCGCAGAGGCTGCGCAGCGATTCGCCGAGTGCCTCATCGCCTGCGTACCAGGCCACCGGCTGAATCTGTGGGTTGCCCCCGACCTTTGCCGAGGCGACCACGGCCGAGTACCCGCCGACGCTGACGCCCAATCGACAGCTCTCGCGCAGCAATTCCGCGCGATCGCGTATGCGAACGACCGCACCGTTGATGCCACTGAGCATGCGCAGCACGCGGTCGAGCCGCGCAATGTGCGCCTCCCGGCTCTGACGCTCGCTGGATTCCCGCACGGCACGACGAACCGCGGGCGCCAGGCGCGACAGATTACTCTTCAATACGTAGTCCACGACGCCCCGATGCAGCGCATCGATGGCGCGCTCCTCGCCCATCTTTCCCGAAACGAATATGAATGGGACCTGCGGCGCGAGCTCGCGTGCCACGGCGAGCGCCCCATAGCCGTCGAACCCTGGCAGATCGAAATCCGACAGGATGACCGCCGGTTCGAACGCCAACAGCGCCCGCCGCAGAGCCGCCTCGCTGTCCACGCGCTCGGCCAACACGGTCAGTCCTGCCCGACGCATCGAATGCAGCGCGAGCTCGGCGTCGGGCTCCAAATCCTCGACCATCAACACGCGGATGGGCGTGGAGTCCTCGCTATTCATGGGCCCTCTCCATGCGCCCGCTCATGCGTCCGTGCGCGTGCTGCTCGCCGCGCCGTTCAAGCGCGCAATCGCCTCCGGCACTAGCGCGGCGGCGGTGGGGCGGCAGAAGAGATAACCCTGCGCCTGCGCACAGCGCATACGGCGCAGCGCCTGCGCCTGTTCGGCGGTTTCGACTCCTTCGGCGACAACCGTCATGCCGAAGGCTTCGGCGAGTGAGACGACCGTCGACACCAGCAAGACGCCGTTGGCGGACTCGCTCATGCCCTGGATGAAGTAGCGGTCGATCTTGAGCGTGTCCACCGGCAGTCGCGCCAGCATACGCAGCGAAGAGTACCCGGTGCCAAAATCATCGATCGCGACGCCGATGCCGGCGGCCGAGAGCTCCTGGAGCTTGCGGATCGAAAGCTCCAGATCCTGCATCAACATGCTTTCGGTGATCTCGACGTCAATGACGGGCGGCTGTGCAGCTGCCGGCCGCACGCGCAGCAGCACGCGCTCGACGAAATCGCGCCGACGCAGCTGCAGCGGGGAGACATTGACGGCAATACGCACCGCGGTTTCGCCGCGCTGCCGCCAGGCGGCGGCATCGCGCACCGCCTGCTGCAGCACCCATTCGCCGACCTCGGCGATGGCGCCCGAGCGCTCCAGCAGCGGGATGAAAACTGCGGGCGAGACCAGGCCGTCCTGCGCATCCTGCCAGCGCAGCAGCGCTTCCAGGCCAACGACGCGGCCGCTCTGCAGGTCGACCTTCGGCTGATAATGCAGCAGCAGCTCGTTGCGATCGAGCGCCCCGGCCAGCCGCCCTTCCAGCGCAAGCTTACGGCTGTCTGGCCGCTGACGGATCGATGCGTAGGGCAGATAGCGCTCATTGTCCTCGCGTGCCGCCTTGAGCGCCGCTTCGGCACGCTGCACGAGCTCGTCGGCAGTCGTGGCATCCTGCGGGTGCTCCGCCATGCCGGCGCGCACGGCGGGACGAAGTTGCTGCGCCTCAATGTCGAACGGTTCGGCGAAGAGTTGCTCGACGACTGTCGGCAGCCGGCGCCCCGACTCCACGCTTGCCACCGCGCCGTCGCAATGAAGCGCAAAGGTGCCCGCGCCGAAGTACGCGATGCTCTCGCCGTCATGCGACTGCTTGAATCGCGCGGCGATTTGGGCGATGAGCTCGTCACCGATATAACGGCCGTAGGAGTCGTTGATGGCGCTGAGCTGCTGCACGTCGAACACCACCACGGTACATGCCGGGCGATCCATGCTGCCGAGCCATCGATCCAGGCGCTGGCAGAACGATGCGCGCTTGGCCAGCCCCGTGAGGCCGTCGTAGTAGGACAGGAACTGTACCGCCTCATCCTTCTGCAGATACTGCAGAGCAAAGCCGAGGTTTGCCGTGAGCTCTTCGAGCACCTGCCGCTCTGCGACGTCGAAGACGCCTGCCTGACGGCTCAGCAGCAGCAGCGTACCGACCGTCGTGCCGTCGACAGTCAGCGGCAGAGCGGCGATCGATCGGTAGCCCTGCGCCAGCAGTTGTGCGCGGTTCTGCTGCGACAGCCCTCCCTGTACGCTGCTCGCGCCGTGTTCCAACTGGGAGCCCGAGAGTTCGTTTTCAACCAGCGCCAACTCGGCGAGGTTTACGCCGCCCGTCTTGCCACCCGTCGCGGCGGCTTCGCTCTGCTGCAGAAGCGACTGCTCGACCGCGCGCAGCGCCATCAAGTTCTCTCCTGCGCATACCTCGCGTCGGGAGTGGGTTTCCGCGCCTTCCCGCAATCCAATGACGACGCGCTCATAGCCGCCCTGCTGAACGGCAATGCGACAGATCTCCTGCAGCAGCTCACCGCGCTCGTGTAGTCGCAGAATGGCCGAGCCCGTACTGCTGAGCATGCGATAGGTACGGGTCAGCCGCCGGAGCCGCGCCTCCTGCTCACGCCGCGCGGTGATGTCGCGATCGGTGCCGCGATAACCCAGCAACTCACCGCGATCATCCAGAATGGCGACCGCATTACGCTCGAGCCAGCGAGCCTGTCCATCTGCTGCCCGCCAGCAAGCCACCGCGCCCGTGAGCGGCTTCTGCCCCAGGGGCAGCAACGTCGCGGCTGCATCAGCCTCCGAGGGCATCAGAAACCTGCGGTAGTCCTGATCGATGAGCTCCGCCGGGTCGTAGCCCAGCATGGAGGTGACGGCTTTGCTGCAGAATCGAAAGTGGCCGCTTTGGTCGACTTCCCAGATCCAATCCTGGGAGGTCTCGACCGTATCGCGCAGACGCTGCTCGTTGTCACGCAGCTGTTGCTCTGCCTGCTGCTGCGAGCGCTTCAGGGCTGCTTCGGCCAGGGCACGCTCGATGGCGGTCGCCAACCGCGCCAGGTTTCCCTTGAGCACATAGTCGGTCGCCCCACGACGCAGGGCATCGATGGCGCGTTCCTCGCCGATCGTGCCGGACACGAAGATGAACGGTACGTCGGGCGCGCGCTCGACCGCGATCTGCAGCGCTCGCAGACCATCGAATTGCGGCATGGAAAAATCCGACAGGATCAGTTGCGGGCGACGCAGCTGCAGAGCACGGACGAAATCGTCTTCGCTATCCACCCGGTGTGCCTCACATTCGAGCTGCGCGCGTTTGAGGGCGCGCAGGATCAGCTCGGCATCGGCGGCAGTGTCCTCGACCATGACCAGACGGATGGGTTGCTTCATCAGGCGAGCGCTCCGCGGGTGGTATCCGGGCCCTCCGTCTGCCC
>Ga0134126_10001746_pt1 | contig 27706 bp, 31 predicted proteins | sample KB31752_FD_96881 | JGI IMG/M metagenome (GOLD analysis project Ga0134126, IMG submission 96881) | Terrestrial soil microbial communities with excess Nitrogen fertilizer from Kellogg Biological Station, Michigan, USA - KB3-175-2 | ecosystem: Environmental > Terrestrial > Soil > Unclassified ... | reverse complement strand
TGGACGACGAGCAGCCGCTCGATGTGGCCATGACCGCCCACCGTGGGCCCGAGCAGCAGCGCGAGCAGCATGCCCACGAAGCCGGCGCCGGCGCCGACGGCGATCCCGTTCGCGCGCTCGGCGGCGGGCAGGTAGTGCCCCGCCAGCTTGCTGACTGCACTCAGCACGACGGGCTGCGCGACGGCGACGAGCGTCTGCCCGGCGAGCGCCCAGGCGTAGGTGTGGCCGCCGATTCGCACGATCCCGCCGAGCGCGGTGAGCGCGCCGCCTGTGGCGAGCACAGGGCGGAACCAGCGGTCCAACAGTCTCCCGGCGGGAAGCGCGAGCACCACGTAGAGCAGCGGGAAGATCTCCGCCAGCCAGCCGACTGCTGCTTTCGAGACCCCGTAGTGGTGCGCGGTCTCGGTCGTGATCGGGGCGAAGGTGAGCCAGAGGATCTGCGTCGAGGCAGCCACGGCCGCGTAGGCGAGGATCACGCGCCAGCCCCGCGGGGTTGGAATGCTGACAGCGTGCTCTTGACCGCGGGCGGAGACCGGGCTATGCATCGCCCGAGACGTTATTGAGCGGGGGCGGGCGGCACGCCCGCTCGCCAGAGGGGAATCGGAGGGGACATGAGGAGGAGTCGACGGATCTGGACTGTCTGTGCAGCGCTCGCGGTGATGCTGGGAGTCGCGGCGGCACTCGTGGGGAGCGCGGCCGCCGCCAAATCGAACCTCGTCTTGAAGAACTCGGGCAAAGAGGTTCCCGCCGGAACGCCGGCCGAAGAGCTGCTGACGGTCAGCCGCGCCGGCGAAACCTGCCTCGGCGAAGGATTCGGGCAACTCGAAGACAACGGGATGGTCAAGGACCAGCTCTCGTTCCCGAGCTTCTGGGAACGCTCGGGCTGCCAGGGCAACGACGGCCCGGGATACCGGATCTCACGCCTCACCACGAGCGTCGTCACGATCGCGGCCGACGGCACCGCGCTGGTGAAGTTCCAGCCGAAGCTCGCGGTGACGATCCCCGGAGGATGCGTCTACGAATTCGCGCACCTCAAGCTCACCTTCACCTCGGGCTTCACCCAGGGCGGCTCGGCCGCGGTGCCGGGGAAGCTCCGGAAGAAGAGCCCCCCGGGCTGCGCGCCCGAAGAAAGCTTCGCCTTCGGCGAGGCTCTGTCCGACCGCGAAACCTTCTCCCTATACGAACTGGAAGCGGCGCCGTGATCACCTCGCCCCATTCGGGTTAAGCCGTCGCGAACACGGTTGGTAGCTTGGGCCCCGAGGGGGCGCCGGCCGCCCGGATGGCGGCTGTGGCGCACGTGCAAACCAGGAACAGGGGGATCACGTGTTCTTCCGTAGTGGACGGAGAACTTTCCGGCTGCTGCCCGTCGCTCTGGCGGGCATGGCCTTCTGGGCGCTGCCCGCGGCAGCGCAGGCGAAGACGATCAAGGTTGCCGCGACCGGCAGCACGACCTCGATCCAGGAAGCGATCGAAGCCGCGGCCCCGGGCGACACCGTGTCGGTAGCACCGGGCACCTACACGGGCCCGACCGTTCGCGTCACGAAGAGCGATCTGACGCTCACCGGCAGCGTCGCCGCGACCATCGACGCGACCGGCAACCAGTTCGGCATCACCGTGGGATCGAAGCTCGAATTCGAAGAAGGGCCCACCTGCCCGGCCTTCACGGTCAGCAACTTCAAGATCCGCGGGCTCACGGTCGAGAACGCCGATGAGACCGGGATCTTCCTGTTCGGCGTCGACGGCTTCGAAGTGGCGAGCGGCCGCTACGTGGACAACGGCGAGTACGGGATCTTCCCGCGCTGCTCCCACAACGGTCTGATCGCCAAAAACTCGGGCGGCGGCGGCGATGACGCGACGATCTACGTCGGCGTCGACCACGGCGTCACGGTCGAAGGCAACAACCTCTCGAACGGCGAGCTGGGGATCGAGCTCGAGAGCACGAACGAATCGATCGTGCGCGGGAACAAGGTCACGGAAAACACGGCCGGCATCTTCGTGATCGTGCTGCCCGGCCTGCCGAAAGCCACGACCGAAAAAGCGCTGATCGAAGGCAACGTCGTACAGAAGAACAACCGGCCGAACCCGTTCCCGCCGCTCTGCGAAGGCCCCGAAACGCCGCCGGGATGCGTCGAAGAATTCCTCGACGACCTGCAGCTGCTGCCCTCGGGCACGGGGATCCTCAACGTCGGCGGCTACGACGTGACGGTCCGCAACAACCAGGTGACCAACAACGGCACGGTCGGCGTCGGCGCGGTCCAGAACCCGTTCCTCGGCAACTCCTCGGAACGGATGATCGTGACCGGCAACACCATCCAGCAGAACGGCAAGGCCGTCGACCCGCGCAGCAAAGGGTCAGGCGATATCGTTTACCTGGACAACCCGGCGAACGGAAGCTGCATCTCGGGGAACGTCTTCAAGACGGAGTTCGCTCCGTTCGGGGAACCCCCGGCGTGCACGTAGACAGAACCTGGACGTGAAGCAACGGGCGCCCTCACCGCCACGGCGGGGGGGCGCCCCGCGCTCAGGCCTTCATCTTCGACCACTCGGCCTTGTGCGCCTTCTTGGCGGCCTGGTAGTCGGAGAGCGCCTCGCGGGAGTCCACGTCGCCGAGCGTCGGGTGCTTCGGGACGAGGCTCTTGGCCTTCGCGAGCTTGTACCGCTTCGCGAGCACCGAGCCGAGCGCCTTGACCTTCATCTCGCCGAAGCCCGGTAGGCCTTCGAGGTTCGCTCGCAGCTCGTCGCCGTTCTTCGCATCCTTCCAGACGCGGGCGGCGTCGCCGCCGTACTCGTCCCGGATCGCCACGGAGAGGTCGTGCACGCGCTCGGCCATTTTGCCGGGGAAACGATGGATCGCCGGTTTCTCGCGGAACACCGGATCGAGGTCCGCCTTCGCGAGCTTCTTCGGGTCGAGCGTGCCGAGTCGCTCCTTGATCGCGAGAGGTCCGCTGAAAGCCTTTTCGACAGTGACTTGCTGATCCAGCGCGAAGCCGATCAGCAGCGCCATCGGGTCCTTCGCGATCAGCTGATTCGCCTCGTCGGAGTCGGTGAAGTACAGACGTGCGGGCATGTCACCCGATCCTACAGCGCGATACTTGGCCGGTATGACCGCGAACGTCGAGCTCGTCCGCGCCTGGCAACGGGCCGCCAACGGCGGCGACCTGGACGAGCTCTTGGCGCGCACGCATCCCGAGTTCGAGATGAACGAGGCGAGCGTCCTGCCGGGGGCGGTGCGGGTGAAGGGGCTCGAGGCCCTGCGCAGCTACTGCTACGGCTGGGCCAGGAACTGGTCGGAGTGGGAGTGGCACGAGCACGAGGCGCTGGAGCTCGGCCCGAACCGGGTCATGCTCGACTCGACGCTGCGGCTGCGCGGGCTGCGCAGCTCGGTCTGGGTCGAGCATCGTTGGGCCTACCTCTTCGAGATCCGCGACGGCCTCGTCGTGCGCAACGACGGCTTCGAGACGAAGGAGCAGCTGCTCGCGGCGGTGAGCTAGGGGCGGCATCGTCGCCTCCCCCTTCGCCGGCTAGCGCCCGCCGTGACCCCAGGACTCGCTCGCCAGGCCGGCGGTTTCGGCCTGCTGCGAGCGTTCGCCGACGCTGCGGTTGTAGGCCGCGAGGAACTCGGCGGGGGAGATGCCCTCCAGCCCCGCGCGTGTCGCGTAACGCTCCATGAAGCTGGCGATCATGTCGCACACCTCGATCACGATCGCCTCCTGCTCTGCGTGGCTGCGCTCGATGCGGAAGATGTGCTCGAACGTGCGGTCCCACAGCCGCACGATCAGCCCCGCGCCGAAGTGCGGCCCCTCCTCGATGAACCCGGCGCCGCGCGTCGCGGCGTGGAGCGAGGCGGCCATGCGCACGTCGAGCTGGCGGACGCGGTCCTGGACCGCGGCGTTCAGCCGCGTGCCGAACCAAGCCGAGATGCCCTCCGGGTGGCTCTGGTGGTGACGCAGGTGGGCCATCGCGACGGCCTCGGTCATCGAGCGGAACGTGACCCACTCGAGCTCCAGCACGGCGGCTTCGACCGCGTCTTCGATCTCGCCGAGCGCCTGGTCGAGGTAGGCCGCGATGATCGCGTCCATGTCCTCGAAGTAGCGGTAGATGGTTGCGACCGGGATCCCCGTGTGGGCGGCGAGCGAGCGCGTGGAGAGGTTCTCGACGCCTTCGGCGGCGATCAGCTCGTGCGCTCCCTGCAGGATCGCTTCAACCCGCTCACGGCTGCGTTTCTGGACCGGCTCGCGCCTTGCCATCTGAGAAAACCATCCCCTGTCGTTGTCGCGGCCGGCGTCCCGGCCGTCGTCGCGCCCGGCGTCCCGGTCGCTTCAGCGCTTGCCCTCGCCGCCTCCGGGGTCGCCCCCGGCGGCGTCATCACCACTTGCGCTGGCAGCAGCGTAGAGCACCGCCTGCGTCCGTGCCACGGCGGCGACCGCCTCGTCCGGGGGCAGCAGCTCCGGATGGTGCAGCGGGCGCGGCGCGAATCCCGGCGCCCCGTCGAGCCCCACGAACGCCATCGCGAGCGGCGCGTGCTCGCCGAAGAAGGCGAAGTCGTCCGAGCCGCACGAGCGCCACTCGGGCGCGACCTCCAAGCCGGCGCCCGCCAGCAGGGCCCGGGCGCGTGCCGCGATCGCAGGGTCGTTCTCCAGCGGCGGCTCCCCTTCCGTCAGGTACACCGCACTGCGGCAGCCGTGCGCCTGCGCCACGCCCGTGACGACCTCGCCCGTGAGCGCGCGCAGGGCCTCGCGGTCCTGGCTGCGATGGGCGCGCAACGCACCCAGGGCGCGCGCCTGCGCCGGGATCACGTTCTCGGCACTGCCCGCCTCCAGCACCCCGATCGTCACGGTCGCCGGGTGCACGGGATCGACGCGGCGTCCGGCCGCGGCGCCGAGCGCGAGCACCGCCTCGCAGAGCGCGAGCACCGGGTCGCGGCCGCGGTGGGGATAGGCGCCGTGCGTCGGCTCCCCCTCGATCACGATCTCGATCGCATCGCAGGAGGCGTTGACCGGGCCGGCGTCGATCGCGACCGTGCCCCACGGCAGCTCGGGATGGATGTGCGCGCCGAGCACCGCGCGCGGCGCGAGCGCCGGAAGGACCTGCTCGGCGATCGCCTGCGCGCCCGACGGGTACGCCTCCTCGGAGGGCTGGAAGACCCCCACGAGCGGGACGGGCAGCCGCTCACCCAGCTCGGCCGCCGCGCCCAAGAGCGCGACGAGCGCCGCGAGATGGACGTCGTGCCCGCAGGCGTGCATCGTCTCGCCGCGCGCGCTGAACGGCGCGCCGGTGCGCTCCACGACCGGCAGCCCGTCGAGCTCGGCCCGCACCGCGATCGGTCGGCCCGAGCGGCCGACCCGCGCCAGCAGGCCGGTCCCGGCGACGGGCTCCGCCGCGACCGGCAGCACGGCTGCCACCGCGGCGGCCGTGCGGTGCTCGGCGTGCGCGAGCTCGGGGTCGGCGTGCAGGCGGTGACGCAGCTCGACGGCCTGCTCGAGCCGGACCTCCAGCGCTCCGAGCAGCTCGTCGAGCACGGGCGCTAGTAGACCTCCGCGTAGCGCCGGCAGCGCTCCTCGACCGGCAGCTGCACGACGAGTGCGATCTCCGCGCGCTTGAGCGCCGCGTAGGCCTCGTACAGCGGCTCGCCGAGCGCCTCGCGCAGGACGGGATCCTGCTCCAGCGCGTCGAGCGCGTCCTCGAGCGTGGCCGGCAGCCCGCCGGCGCCGAAGCGCTGCGCCTCCTGCTCGTCGAGCGTGGCGGGGTCGCGGTCGAGGATCGGCGGCGCCGGCAGCCCCTTCGCGATCCCGTCGAGGCCCGCGGCGAGGATCGCCCCGAGCGCGAGGTGGGGATTGGCCGCGGCGTCGGCGCCGCGGTACTCGAGGCGCATCTGCGCGGCGGGGCTCGCGCCGCCGAGCGTCGCCAGCGGCGGGATCCGCAGCAATGTCTCGCGGTTGCGCTCGCCGAGGCACACCGCGCCCGCGCTCCAGCGGTGCGGGCGCAGGCGCTCGGCGGAGACGGGGCTCGGCGCGGTGAGCGCGCAGAGCGCGGGCGCATGCGCGAGCACGCCCGCCGCGAAGCTGCCGCCCAGCTCCGAGAGCTCCCCCGGCCGCCCCGGGTCGTGCAGGAGCGGGCGCCCGCCGGCGTCGGTCAGGCTGATGTGCACGTGCACGCCGTTGCCCGCCTCGGCCGGGTCCAGCAGCGGCACGAAGCTGGCGCGCCTGCCTTCGCGGCGCGCGACCTCGCGCACCACCTCCCGCAGCACCACCGCGCGGTCGGCCGCCCGGGCGGCCGGCGCCGAGCCGACGGGGACCTCGAACTGGCGGCTCGCGTACTCCGCGAAGAAGCGCTCCGGCTCGGCGTCGGCCTCGACCAGCGCGCCCATCAGCTCGCTCGCGAACGGTTCGACCGCCCGTTGCGCGGCGAGCGAGAACGGCAGCTCCGGGCGCTCCTCGCCGAGGAGCTGGAACTCGTGCTCGAAGCTCGCGTGCGCGGTCGCCCCCGCGCGCTCTGTCAGCGCGGTGAGGATGCGCTCGAGGAAGCTCCTCGGGCAGCACGGCCACGGCCGGCCGTCGAGCTCGACGATGTCGCAGAGCATCAGCTCCAGCGGGCTGTCCTGCGGTTCGGCTCCGACGCGGGTCCGGCTCTGCGGGTCGGGCATCAGCCGCAGGTCGCCGACGGAGGAGAACGGGCTCGGTTCGGCCAGAGGGCCGAGCGGCGTCAGCGCGTGGTTCGCGGGCACCCAGCCGACGCCGACGGCGAGCGGCTCCTCCAGGTCCGAGGCGAGCACGGCGCGGCCGCGCACGATCGCGCCGAGGTCACAGACGACCAGCGAGATCAGCTCGGCTTCGCTCACGCGGCCTGGCCCGCGATCGTGCCGTTGTCCCACAGGCGCTCCTCGAGCCCGAGCGCACGGGCGCCCGCGCGCACGGCCGGCGCGTCCTGCGCGCCGGCGACGACGATCACCCCGCCGGCGGGCTTGTCGGGCCGCGCGATCGCGGCGGCGAGGCGCTCCTCGGGCTGCCAGTGGACGCCGCGGTCGCCGAGCGAGGGGTAGGTGTCGGCGACCGCGTAGAGGTGCCCGCCGGGGCCGCTCGTGCGGGCGACGACGCAGGCGAAGTGGCCGACGTCCCAGTCGGCCGGCGGGCCGTCCACGACGCCGTCGTAGAGGTAGTCGAGCACCTCCGAGAGCGACGGCCGCCCGCCCCACAGGTGGTGGGTCGCGAGGTTGGCGACGAGCGTGACCGGGTGCTCGAGCCCGGCTGCGAGGTCGAACATGCCGTGGAGCGCCGCGGCCGTCCACGGGCCGGCGTAGGGGATCGGCTCGAGCTCGCCGGCGGCCAGCTCGGCGATCGCGCTCACCACGCCCGGCGCGGTCGTCCCGGAGATGTCGGGGTCGTCGATCGTCGGGATCTGGAGGCGATAGTCGCGCCGCCCGGACTCGCCCGCCGGGAGCGTGTCCGGATCGCGCCCCACCGAGACGATGCTCCCCGCCGCCACCGCGACGGCGTCCTGGTCGAGCAACCCGCCGTCGGGCGTGCGCTCCAGCCCGGCGGCGTTCAGCGCGAGCGCGCCGCAGAACGCGCCGCAGAGATCGTCGCGCTGGGGCAGCTCGCGCGCGTGGCGGGCGAGCAGCGCGCGGGCGCCGGGGAGCAGGACGCTCTCCAGCGGTGCCGATGCCACGCTCAGCCTCCCGTGTTCCGCGGCGCGTAGCGGTGGTGGAGCATCAGGGCGTTGCCGTCGGGGTCGGCGAAGAACGCCATGTGGCAGACGCCCGTGTCGAGCGTGTCGGCGCCGAACTCCACGCCGCGGCCTTCGAGGTCCACGCGCGCGGCGGCGACATCGTCGACGTGCAGGGCGAGCGGGTTGGGCGTGCGGTTGTGCTCCAGGCCCATCGCACCGGCGTTGTAGACGCTGATCGTGAGGTTCCCGGTCTCGAACTCCGCGTAGTTGCGGTCGGGGATCCAGACCGAGCGGCGCAGCCCCAGGGTGTCGCCGTAGAACCGCGCGGCCGCCTCCAGGTCGCGGGTCGGCATACCGACGAAGTCGACCCCTCCGACGAGCTCCCCGGTCGCAGTCATCGCTCCTCCTCCTTTTCATTTTTAAAAATTAAATGGATGGGGCCCGCCGCGCGCCCCTGGTTCATAGCACGTAGGCTTGGACCGACAGCGACGGGTGGGGCGATCAGAAAGGACGCGCGCATGAGCTGGGACTTCTCGACCGATCCGGACTTCCAGCAGGATCTCGACTGGATGAGGGAGCTCGTCCGCGAGGAGATCTGGCCGCTCGAGGCGATCTGGCACGAGCTCGGGATGGACGGCCTGCTGCGCGCGCTCGCCCCGGTGCAGGAGCAGGTCAAGGAGCGCGGGCTGTGGGCCGCGCACCTCCCCCCGGAGCTCGGCGGCCAGGGCATGGGGCAGGTGCGCCTCGGCCTGATGCACGAGATCCTCGGCACCTCGCCGATCGCGCCGCTCGCGTTCGGCAACGCGGCGCCAGACTCGGGCAACTCCGAGCTGATCGCGCTCGCCGGCACGGACGAGCAGAAGGACCGCTGGCTCCACCCGCTGCTCGCGGGCGACATGCGCAGCGCCTTCAGCATGACCGAGCCGCACACGCCGGGCTCGGACCCGACGCAGCTCGCCACGCGCGCGACCAAGGAGGGCGACGACTGGGTGATCGACGGCCGCAAGTGGTTCTCCTCGAACGCCTCGATCGCCGACTTCCTGATCGTGATGGCGGTCACCAATCCCGAGGCGCGCCCCTCCCAGCGCGCGTCGATGTTCATCGTCCCGGTCGACACCCCCGGCGTCGAGATCCTGCGCGACGTGCCCACGATGGAGCACCCTCAGGGGTCCTTCGGCGAGTACGGCGGCCACGCCGAAATCGCTTACGAGAGCGCGCGCGTGCCGGCCGAGGCGCTGCTCGGCGGCGAGGGCGAGGGCTTCATCCTCGCCCAGCACCGGCTCGTCCCCGGGCGCATCCACCACTGCATGCGCTGGCTCGGGGTCGCGCGGCGGGCCTTCGACATGATGTGCGAGCGCGCCACCTACCGGCACGCGCACGGCTCGGTGCTGGCCGACAAGCAGACGGTGCAGAACTGGATCGCCGACAGCGCCGCCGAGATGCAGGCGGCCAGGCTGATGACCCTGCACGCCGCGTGGAAGATGGACACGCAGGGCGCCTCGGCCGCACGCACAGACGTCGCGCTGATCAAGTTCTTCGGCGCCAAGGTGCTCCACGACGTCGTCGACCGGGCGTTGCAGCTGCACGGCTCGCTCGGCTACTCGACCGACCTGCCGCTGGAGGGCATGTACCGCTTCTCGCGCGCGGCGCGCATCTACGACGGACCGGACGAGGTGCACCGCCAGTCGGTCGCGAGGAAGATCCTCGCCGGCTACTCGCCGCCCGCCGACGGCGTTCCCACCGAGCACCTGCCGACGCGCCGCGCGCAGGCGCGCGAGCGCTTCGCCGAGCTGCTCGAGACGGTCACCGCGAACGACTAGCGCTCGCGCCCGGATGGTTGGTTCCACGGCGGTGCAGCGTCGTGGAACCAACCATCTAGGCTGAGGCGATGGCGGTGGGCGCAAAGCGGGCCGTGGCGGCGTTCGACGCGGCGTCGTTTCGCAGCTTCCGGTTCGTCTCGCGCGAGCTCTCCGGGGACGGCTCGGTCGCGCTCACCTACGCGCTCGACGACGAGCTGACCTTCACCGAGCGGATCGAGCTCCCCGTCGGCGCCCCGCTCGGCGAGGAGGCGATCGCCGGCGCCGAAGGACTGCTCTCGCTGCTGCACTGGGTTGCGGGCGTCAGCTACTTCAAGGCCGCCCTTCCGCCGGCGGTCGAGCTCGAATCCGGCGCGCCCGGCCCGGCGGCCGCGCGCCTGCTGGAGGCGCTCTACTCCGAGGGGCTGGGGGAGCTCGCATACGAGAACCGGCTCGCGGCGCTGCCGCGCCCGCGTTTCGCGGCGCACGGCGCCGCTGCGGGCGAGGTGCCCTCGCCGGCCGAGCCGCGGCGCGCGCTCGTCGCCGTCGGCGGCGGCAAGGACTCCGCGGTCGCGATCGAGGTCGTGCGCCGCTCGGGGGCGGAGACGGTCCTGTTCTCGGTCGGCGACGCGGCTCCGATCGCGCGCACCGCCGAGGCGGCGGGGCTGCCGCGTGTGATCGCTTCTCGCCGGCTCGACCCGCTGCTGTTCGAGTGCAACGCGGCCGGCGCGATCAACGGCCACGTTCCCGTGACCGCGATCGTCACCTGCATCGCGCTGCTCACCGCCGCGCTGAACGGGTTCGACACGGTGGCGATGGCCAACGAGCGCTCGGCCTCTCAGGGGAACATCCGCTGGGAGGGCGTCGAGATCAACCACCAGTTCAGCAAGAGCCTCGCGGCCGAGCGGCTGCTGTCGGCCGCGGTCGCGGAGAGCGGCACGGATGTGCGCGCGCTCTCGGTGCTGCGCCCTGCCTCGGAGCTGGCGATCGCGCGCGCCTTCGCCGGCATGGAGCGCTACCACGGCGGCTTCACCAGCTGCAACGCGATCTTCCGCATCGATCCGGCGCTGCGCGCCTCCTCGTGGTGCCTGGACTGCCCGAAGTGCCGGTTCGTGTTCCTCGCGCTCGCGCCCTTCAGCGAGCCCGCTCACCTCGCGGAGGTCTTCGGCGCGGACCTGCTCGCCGACGAGACCCAGTTCGAGGGCTTCGCGCTGCTCGCGGCGAGCGGCGGGCACAAGCCGTTCGAGTGCGTGGGCGAGGAGCAGGAGTCTCTCGCCGCGATGCGGATGCTGGCGGCGGAGGAGCGCTGGCGCGAGCACGCCGTCGTGCGCCGCCTCGCAGCCGAGGTGCTCCCCGCGCATCCGCTGCCGGAGGGCGACCCCGAGAAGGTGCTCGCGCTGAGCGGCGATCACGATCTGCCGCCGGGCCTGCTGGACGACCTGCGTGCGGTTCTCGGAGCTTGACGGCGCTCGCGTCGGCGTCTGGGGCGCCGGCCGCGAGATCTCCTCGTTCGCCGAGCAGCTGAGGCGACGGCAGCCGGCGACGCGGATCGTCGTCGCGGCCTTCGACGAGCCTGGAGACCTCGATGTCGCAGCCGCGCTGCACGCGCCGGGGGTCGAGGTCGTCGGCGCCGCCGAGGCCGCGCGGGCGCTCGCGCGGTGCGAGGTCGTCGTGCGCTCGCCGGGCGTCTCGATCCACCGCCCCGAGGTCGCCGAGCTGAGGCATGCGGGCGTCCCCGTGACCACCCCGACCTCGCTGTGGCTCGCCGAGCGCGGCGGCCGCGGCGTCATCGGCGTGACGGGCACCAAGGGCAAGAGCACCACCGCGGCATTGGCCGCGCATCTCGCCCGCGCCGCGGGCGCGGAGGTGGAGCTCGCGGGCAACATCGGCCGCCCGGCCCTGGACCTGCTCGACGCCGCCGGCGCGCTCGCGGTCGTTGAGCTGTCGAGCTACCAGCTGGCCGACCTGGCCATGGGGCCCGAGTACGCCGTGGTCACGAACCTGTTCGCCGAGCACATCGACTGGCACGGCTCCGAGCGCGCCTACCGCGAGGACAAGCTGCGGATCCTCACCCTGGACGGCGTGCGCGAGGTCGTTCTGCCCGCGCGCCAGGAGGACCTGGCGGCGGCCGCGACCACGGCCGCGGCACGACGGCTGTTCGGCGCGCCCGAGGGCTGGGACGCCTCCGATGAGGGCGTGCTCCTGAGCGGGAGCCTGCGGCTGCCCGGCTCGCAGCTGCCGCTGCCCGGCCTCCACAACGCGCTGAACCTCTGCGCCGCGCTCACGGCGCTGGAAGCGGCGGGGGTCGTTCCCGACGATCTGCCCTCGGCCCTGAGCGGCTTCCACGGGCTCCCGCACCGCCTGGAGACCGTGCTTTACCGCGACGGTCTCACGTGGGTGGACGACAGCATCTCGACCACCCCCGAGTCCGCGCTGGCGGCGCTCGCCAGCTTCCCGGGGTGCGAACTCGTGCTGCTGGGCGGCGGGCAGGACCGCGGGCAGGACTACGCGGCGCTGGCGCGAGAGCTGGCCGCACGCGAGGCGCTGGTGATCGGGATGCCGAGCACCGGCACGCGGCTGGTCGAGGCCGCGCGGGCGGCCGGGGTGCGGTCCAATCGCGCGCTGGTCGCCGAGGACCTTGCCGGCGCGGTGCGAACTGCGCGGCGGCTCGCCCCGGCGGGCGCGGTCGTCCTGCTCTCGCCCGCCGCCCCGAGCTACGACCGCTTCCGCGACTTCGAGGAGCGCGGAGAGCGCTTCGCCGAGCTGGCGCGCGAGGGACCCTGAAACGGCGCCGGCCGGCGCCCCGCTCGGGGACGCCGGCCGGTCGGCCTTGCTTCTAGAACTTCGTCGCTGCTACGGGCACAGCGGGTTCGACGGAACGCCTTCGCAGTGGTTCGGCATTGTTTCCTGCGGACCCGGTGCTTCCTGCGGGGTGGCTTTGCGGTCGGCCACCGATTCTTCGGACAGCGTCTGGATGTACCCCAGCGCCACGATGCCTTCGTTGGGCGGCGGGGTGTGTTCGTTCTGGCAGCCCCACGTCCCTTCGATTCCGCCTTCGGGGTAGTTCACGTTGGTGAACGAGTTGCCGATGACGCAGTTGTTGTCCGAGGTGGCCTTCCCGTGCGGGAACAGCCCACCCTGGAGCATGATGTCGCTGTTGAATATTTTCCCGTTCGTCCCGTTGCCCACGAACGTGTTGTTCGCGATCTTGTTGCCAGCGAGCTGGAAGAAGATCGTGTTGCTCTGGGGCGGGTACGGGTTCGGGTACTCGAAGCCGAGCACGCCGTTGTTGACGTTGTTCGTGATCGTGTTTTCACGGATTTCGTCAGCCATCACGCCGGGAAGCTCGACCCCGACGCCCCACGGGGCGGCTTCGGTAGACGGGTTCGCCGGCGCTTCGAGGTTGTTGTTTTCGGTGACGAGGTTTTCCTTGTAGATCGTGCACCGCGCGATGTTCGTCGACGGGATCACGGTGTACGGTTTGCTCGGTTTGTGACGGCCACACTCGCCGTTCGACGGCGGCGGCCCGTCACCGGGGTTTTCGCCGTTCGGCACGATGCCCGCGGAGTTGTCGCGGAAGATCGATTTCTCGATCACGAGCTGGCCGCCGGAGTTCGACCCGGAGTAGCCGACCGCGTTTTTTTCGATCGTGGCGTCGTTGACCAGCGCCTGGCATTCCCAGCACGCGCCGATGTAGATGCCGGAGTCGTTGAAGCCCGAGGCGTAGATGTGTTCCCAGGACCCGGTTTTCTCGTTGTTGGTGAAGATCCCGTAGCCGCCCATGAGGCTCGTGTCATAGGCGGTGAGGTAGCTGCCCCACCAGCCGTGGGCGCCCACTTTGCCGGAGTCGTTGCCGCCGGTCCACCAGAAGTCGTTGCCGTTCTCACCGTCGGGCGATTCGCGGTGGAAGTCGTGGGCGGTCATGTTTTCGATCCAGACGTTGTTGGTCTTTTCGACCAGGATGCCGTTGGATCCGTGTTCTTTGGAGAGACCGCTGCCGTCGAGCACGACCGTGTTGCGGTTCATGCCGCGGATGTGGATGTCGGCGTGCGCGGCGGTGACCACGACTTCTTCTTTGTAGGTGCCGGGTTCGATCAGGACCCAGTCGCCCTCGTTCTTTTTGGTGGCGTTGACGGCCGCCTGGATCGTCGAGAAGTAGCTCGTGTTACCCGTGGCCGCCGGGAGCGGTTCTTCCTGGGTGACGATCTCGACGTGCGGCGTCTTTTTCGCGAAGGCCCCGCTCGCGAACGCGCAGAGCGCGGCGAAGCTGAGCAGCGCGAGAAGCGCTATACGCGCGCCTCGGCGCGCGGGTGCAGTTACAGCAGGTGGCATGTGACCCCTCCCTCCAGTGTGTACCGCGGTAGGCCACACACGTGGGTGGCGCATTCAAGGTCCTCCAAGGCCCCGAGCCCGCTCCGCCTCCGCCGACGAGCGCGCTGCCGCAGTCGCCGGCTTTCCGATCCGGCGCAGGCGGGAGTCTAGCTGCGCAGCCAGCCTCGCGGCAAGTCCCTCGTACCGCGGTGCGAGGCCCCGCTCAGGAGCTGTCGGCGGGCGGCTCGGGTGCCCCCTGGCGAGGCTCCTCGGCGCCCTCGGCGGCCCCGTGCGCGGCGGCGCCGGGCGGGGAGCCCGCCGGCAACGAGGACGGGTCCGCCGCGGCGGCCGCCCGGTTCTCCTCCTTGACAGCCAGCCAGATCTCCTCGCGGTAGATCGAGACGCCCTGCGGCGCGCTGATGCCGAGACGAACCGTGTGGCCGCTGACGCCCATCACCTCGATCAGGATGTCCTCGGCGATGACGACGCGTTCTCCGGGGCGTCGCGTGAGGATCAGCACCCGCCCGATTATGAAGCAAGCGGCGGTGGCCTCGCCGGCGCGGGGTCCTGGCAGCTGAGCGCCGGCGGCGCGGCGGGGCGCTCAGGCGGCGTCGACCGGGGCCGCCTCGGCCTCGGCGAGCTCGAACAGCGGAGCCTGCAGCTCCGCGCCCTCGGCGCTGTTGAGGACCTGGTGGCCCACGCCGCGGTGGATCACGAGCGGGGCACGCAGGTTCGCGGTCGTTTCGAGCGGGTTGGGCATCGCCCGCACGGTCACGTACACATCCGCCTCGGCCGGATCGCCGAGGCCCAGGGCAGCTCGTTCGTCCTCGTCCAGCTCGAGCGTGAAGTCGCCGAAGAACAGCTGCGGGGCCACGACGGGCAGCGCGAGCGCGGGATCCTCGACGCAGTGCAGCCACAAGAAGCCGGAGCCCGGATTGCGGTCGAGCAGCGCCCAGCGGTGCCCGCCGAGCCCGATCAGCCCCTTCGGGAACTCGATCACCTCGTCCTCGCGTACCTCGACGGCACCGAAACGGACGCTCTGGAATGTGACTGTCATCGGCTCTCCCGGATCCTCAGCGCAGGAAGTTGAGCAGCGATTCCTGGACGATGTTGGCGCCGGCGTGCAGCGCGGCCTGGTAGGCGGCCTGCTCGTTGGAGTACTCGATCGTCGACTTGGCGAAGTCGGTGTCGTAGGTGTTGGACAGCGCTTTTTCGATCGACCCTTCAAGCGATTCGATGCGCGCGGCGGCGACCTGGAGCTGCTCGTTGGCGCTCCCCGACAGGGCCTGCAGCTGGGTGAGGCCTTCCATGCCTTCGTCGAGCGCTTTGAGGTCCGAGCCCACGAGTTTTTCGCGGGCTTCGGGCGTCCCTTCGTTCAGGTGCTGCTGGATCGTGCGCAGCACGTCGAGCAGCTTGCCGTCGCCGGAGGCCTGGCCGTTGCCGAGCACCGACTGCAGGTCGGTGCTGACCACGACGGTGCTTCCGGGCCCGATGGCGCGCGCGAGCGTTTCGGTGTTGCCCTGGTATTCGTCGTTTTCGCCGAGCGCGTAGGGCGCCGCCGAGGTTGCCGTGCCGGAGAACAGGTACTGGCCGCCGTACTTGATGTTGGCGTCCTGCTTGACCGTTTCGGTGAGCTGACCGACCACCATGCCGAGGTTCTTGAGGTCGCCGGCGTTGTTCGTGTCGTTGCCCGCCTGCAGCATCACTTCGCGGATGCGCTGGAGCACGGTGTTCATGTTCGCCATCGCGCCGCCCGCGGTGTTGGTCCACGAGATCCCGTCGCTGACGCTCGACGCGTAGGAGCCGAGACCGTCCAGCTGGCTTTTCAGATCGAGCGTGCGGCTGGCGCCGTAGGGGTTGTCGGAGGCCTCGAGGATCGAGTGCCCCGAGGAGAGTTCCGCGGCGCTGCGCTGCAGCTTGGTGAGCGCCGAGTTGAGGTCGTTGAGCGTCGCGCCGGTGAGCATCGCGCCCGTGATGCGGTTGCTCATCGCTACAGCCCTGCCCTTCCGGTGTGCTCGATCAGCGTTTCGAGCATTTCGTCCATCGCGGTGAGCGTTCGCGCCGACGCCTGGTAGCCGCGCTGGTAGCTGATCAGGTTGGTCATTTCTTCATCGAGCGAGACGCCCGACACGCTCTGGCGCTGGTTGCCGATCGCGGTGAGCGTGGTCTGGAGGTTGGCCTGTTCGTTCTGGGCCCCGCTGACACGGCTGCCGACCAGGCCGATGAGCCCGGAGTAGCTCGATTCCGCGGCGCCGCCGCGCAGGCCCGCGATCGCGAGCGCCACGTCGTTGCCGCCCGGAGCTGCGGTGGAGGAGGTCTGCACTTCGGAGGCGTTCACGGCGACCGCCAGCGTCGCGGCGGTCGTGCCGGTGAAGAACGGCGTGCTGGTGTGCAGCGCGTTGACCGTCGAGGCGACCGACGCGGCGACCGCGTCGAGTTCGGTCTGGAAGGCCGTCAGCGGGCCGGCCGGGCCCGTCAGCGAGAGCAGCGCGCCGAGCTCGCCGCCCGCCGCGCTCGTGAGCGTCTGCGGCCAGTTGACCGTGGTGCCTTCCACCAGCGGTTCGGCGGCGTCGCCGAAGGAGATCGTGTCGGTGCCGTCGGCCTGCTTGGTGACGGTCACCTGCGCGAGCGCCGACAGTTTGTCGATCAGCAGGTCGCGGCGGTCGAGCATGTCGTTCGGCGGCTGGCGGGCCTGTTCGGCCTGCTTGATCTGGACGTTGAGCTGGGCGATCTGGTTCGCGTAGTCGGCGACTTCGCCGGTCGCCGCGGTGCGTGCTTCGTACTGCTGGGTCGCCTGGGCGGAGATCGTCTGGAGCTGCGCGCTGAGCTGGTTGAACGCGTTCGCCAACCGTTCGCCGGCCGCGACCACGCCCTCCTTCGCGGCGGCGCTCGTGGGTGAGTTCGCGAGGCTCGCCCAGGCGCTCCAGAAGTTCGAGAGCTGGCTGGCGATGCCGGTCGAGGAGGGCTCGTTGAAGGCGCTCTGCGCCTGTTCGAGCTCTTCGGCCTGCGCCGCGGCGCCGCCGAGGGCGCTGTTCTGGTTGCGCCACTGCGCGTCGAGGTAGGCGTTGCGGATCCGCGTGTACGTCTCGACCGTCACGCCGGTCCCGAGCTGCCCGCCCTGGCCCGTGAGCGCGGAGAGCGCGGGCACCGGGATCGCCGTGTTGGTCTCGAGCACCGCGACCTGGCGCGAGTACCCTTCGGTGTTCGCGTTCGCGATGTTGTGGCCGGTGACGTCCATCGCCTGCTGCTCGGCGAGCAGCCCGCTCAGCGCGGTCTGGAGTCCTTGCAGCGTCGGAACGGACATGCCTAGGCCCTCAGGTCCAGCACGTGCAGGCCGCCGTGTGGGCGCCCGCGCGTGATCGGGGTCGAGGTCCCGCGGGTGTCGTAGCCGTTCACCCCGTCGAGCGCGAGCATCGCCATCAGGTGATCGAGGAAACCGAGCTCGATCTGCATGATCGCCCGGTTCGTCGAGTGCTCGCGCTGCAGCTCTCCCAGCAATCCCTGGAGCTCGGCGCTGAGGGCGCTCGCGCGCTGCGCGTCGGCGGAGCTCATCAGCGTCAGCAGCTCCTGCAACGTGACGGTCTCCGCGGGCACGCCGAGACGCTCGCCGCAACGGGCGAGCAGCCCCGTGCGGTCCTCCTCCAGCAGCTCGCGGCGCCCCATCTCGCCGCGCAGGATGCCGGCCAGCCGGACCACGGCCTCCACGTCGCGGGCGCGGATCGCCGCACCCTGTTCGAGGACCACGCCGAGGAGCCCCCGCGCCGAGGCGATCTGAGCGTCGAGGTGGGCGAGGATCTCCGCCGCGAGCGCGTCCTGACCGCGCTCGGCGCTCGCCGGCACGATCGCGCTCATGCGCTCGCACCGCCCGTGACGCCGGCTTCGATGCCGCCCGAGGGCGCCGTGGCAGCGCTCTTGGGCTGTGCCGCACCGGCGGTCCCCTGCATGCCTTTGGCGAGCTCCGCCGCCAGGCCCAGGCCGCCGCCGTTGACCACGCCGTCCGCGAGGGCGCCGGGGAGCATGTTCGAGAGCACGCTGCTCGCGCCGCTCGTGCCGCCTTCCTGGCCTTCTTCGCTCGCCGGTTCTGTGGTTTCGGTCAGCGAGGTCGCGAGCTGCTGGACGAGCAGGCGTTCGAACTCGAGCCCGAGCGCGTACTCGCGCTGCACCTGCGCGGAGCCGTCGCGAACCCACGCCGGCTCGGAGAGCTGCGCCGCCGCGAGCGACGTTCCCACCGGTTCGGGGGAGGACGCGCTCATGCCCTCAGCTGGTTCGCGATCGCCATCATCTGGCTCTCGGTCTGGATCGCCGTGCTGTTCATCTGGAAGGCGCGCTCGGCCGTCTGCATCGTCGCCATGTCGCGCCCGAGATCGACGTTCGAATCCTCCAGCGCGCCCTGGTGGATGCTCCCGCCCGAGGACGCATGGACCGTGCCGCTGGCGGCCGTGGGCGCGAGCAGCCCGCCGCCTTCGGGGCTCAGGTGGTCGGGTGCGGTGACGGTCACGAGGGAGATCCGTCCGAGCTTGCGTCCCTGCGCCATCACGGTCCCGTCGGAGCCGATCGACAGCTCCGAGGCGTCCACGCCCGCGGGAACTTTGATCGGCGGCTCGAGCAGGTTGCCGGCGGCGTCGGAGATCTGGCCGTCGGCGTTCAGCTGCAGGGCCCCGTTGCGCGTCAGGACGGTGCCGCCGCCCGCGCGGCGGAGCTGCAGGAAGCCCGCGCCTTCGATCGCGAGGTCCAGCGGGTTGCCCGTTTCCTTCAACGCCCCCTGCGAGAAGCTCCGCCCGAGGATGCGCGCTGCGGCGCCGGCGCCCGTGGTGGTTTCGGTGCCGGCCTTGTCGACGCGGTTGTAGAGGAGGTCTTCGAAGCCGACGCGCTCGGACTTGTAGCCGTCCGTGTTGACGTTCGCGATGTCGTTGCCGACGGCATCGAGCTGCAGCTGCTGCGCCGCCATTCCTGCTGCCGCGGAAAAGAGACCTTCAAGCATGCGGTCGTTCGAACCTCTGTCGCTATCGAGGGAGCGCAGATTGCCGGGCACGGCAAAGGAGCCCGGCGTCCGTGCCTTGCCCTCTGGTGATCGGCAGCCGCGATGGCGACTTGAGGCGTGGCGCGCGGGCTGCAGGGCGGCTAGCCACCGCTGCCGAGCGAGCCGACCTGGGTCGAGGCCTGCTGCAGCGTCTGGCCGATCGCCTGGATCGCCTGCTGGCCGGACTGGAAGCTGCGCAGCGAGGAGATCATTTCGACCATCACGGTCGCCGCATCCACGCCCGAGCTCTCCAGGGCGCCCTGACGGACGGTTCCTTCGGCTTTGCCGGCGGTCGTGCCCGTGTAGAGGTTCTGCCCCTGCTTTTCGACGCCCGCGAGTTCGAAGACCCCGACGGCCCCGGGGCCGAGCGTGCCCTGGGCCGGCACTTTGACTTCCGATCCGGAGGCGCTCAGGACCGAGTTGCCGTTGGCGTCGGTGAGGATTCCCGACGCCGAGGCCGTGAACTGCCCGTTGCGGGTGTAGCGGACCCCCTGGGGCGTGCGCACCGCGAAGAAGCCGTGCCCCTCGATCGCGAAGTCGAGCGGTTCACCGGTTTCGGTGATCGCGGCGGGGGTGAGGTCGGTGAAGGTCCTGCCCAGCGACACACCCTGGACGCTCGAGCCGACGGCGACTCCCCCGCGGGTGTTCGCGAGCAGCACCTGACCGAAGCTGTGCTGCGGGGAGGAGTCCGCCTTGTAGCCGGGGGTGGTGGCGTTCGACAGGTCGTTGGCGAGCTGGTCCTGGCGCGTCTGCTCGGCGACCATGCCCGAGGCGGCGATGAAGAGGCCGACGTCCATCTAGTCGCCGTCTTCGGCCGGGGGGCGCGTTTCTTTAGCCCAGCGCGCCCGGGGAGCGCTCGCGCAACGGCGCGTGCAATCTGCGCTGCCGGCTAGCCGACGGCTGTGAACAGCGCGCACTCGCTTTCGAGGTGCTCGTAGAGGCGCCGGCGCAGCTGCGAGTGGATCTGGGACACGCGGCTCTCGGAGACGCCGAGGCGTTCGCCGATGTCCCGCAGCGTCCGGTCCTCGACGTAGAGCAGAACAGCGACCTCGCGCTCCTGGCGGCTGAGGCGGGCGAACGCCTGGCGGAACCGCGACTTCGCTTCGTTGCGCTCGGCGCTCGTCACCGGGTCGCAGTCGCGGTCGTCGCTCTCGAGCGTGTCGATGCGCTCGACCGTCGCGCTCTCGTCCGAGCGCACGATGCGGTTCAGCGAGGAGATCTCCGCCAGCGCCACCTGGTCGACCCTGCGCGTCAGCTCGAGCGGCGTCATGCCGACGGCCGCGGCGAGCTCGTCGCGGTCCGGCTGGCGCTCGTGGGTCGCGAGGAAGCTCCGGCGCGCGTCGTTGATCGCCCGCTCGTCGCGGCGCAGCGACCGCGGCGCCCAGTCGTGGCGGCGAAGCTCGTCCAGCACCGCGCCCTGGATCCGGGTCCACGCGTACTGCTCCAGCGTCGCCCCGCGCTCCGGGTCGTAACGGTCGATCGAGCGGATCAGCGCCTCCAGGCCGCAGGAGAGGAAGTCCTCGACCTCGCACTCCGGCGGCACCTCGCGGACCTTGCGGTACACGATGTACCGGACCATCGGCAGGAACATGAAGATCAGCCGGTCGCGCAGCTGCCGCTCGCCGCTGCGCCGGTAGCGCTGCCAGATCGCGAGAACCTCGTCAGAGCTGGCTCGCGCGCCCCTTCCAGCCCCCTGGTTGGTTGTCTGCATTCTCCTGCTGCTCCGCTCTCTCGCCCCGGCGAGGAAGCCCACCCCGCCCACCCGCCGAAGCCCCGGTTTGTCAACTCGAACGGCACTTGGATTCGCCCCCTCGGCGAAAACCCCTGCTCGCCCCTGCCAACGCTTCCCCGGCGCGCGTCCGCGCGAGGGGCGCGCGCGAGCACCGGCCGTGTAAAGCGCCTCCCAGCGGGTAAAAACGCGGCCAGACGTCGGCGCTCGTCAGACGCCCAGCGCCCGACCAGAGGAGGAGGCGCGCCCGCACGCAATGCGGTGAGCAGCCGGAGGATTGGCTTAAGTTTTCGTGGACGGCGTCGATCACAGACTCAGACAGCAAACGCGAGGCGGCCCGGGGGACGGACCGCACGAGCCGTTTTCAGGGAGAAAACGCATGATGAGCTCGCCGTCTGCACCACCCACAGATCCGAGCGCCACTGAGGGCGCACCCGACGACCGCGGCGAGCCGCGGACGTTCGACCTCACTCACGGGAGCCCCCCGCCCGAGCTGCTCGACCAGATGGCCCGGGCGGACGCGGTCAACACCCGGCTGCGGCGCAGCGGACGCGAGCTCGCCTTCGTGCTCAGCGCGGACGGCTGCTCGCTGCAGATCGAGCTGCGCGACGAGACCGGTCGCGTCCTGCGCACGCTCTCCCTGTCCGAGGCGATCGACGTGGCCGAAGGCGGGCCCCTGCCCGCGTAGCGCGATGTCGACCGGTTCTGTCAGCGGCAGCGGCACCTCGCCGATCTCGGTCACCGGCCTCGCGTCGGGGCTGGACACCTCCGCGATCATCAAAGCCCTGCTGGAAGCCGAACGGCAGCCGATCACGCGCCTCGGCAACCAGGAGGAAAAGCTCTCCGGCCAGCAGTCGCAGCTGCAAGCGATCAAATCGAGCCTGATATCGCTCAGCTTCGCGGCGGAAGAATTCGCGCTCCCATCGCTGTTCGAAGGCGTCCAGACCGCCAGCTCGAGTGAACCCGCTCGTGTCAGCGCGACGATCACCGGTGGCGCCGGCATCGGCGGCTACCAGCTCGAAGTCACACAGCTCGCGAACTCCGCGCAGCGCACGTTCGCGTTCGCGTCCCCGGCCGGCGAAGACACGGTCACGATCGACGGCAGGGAATACACGCTCAAAGCGGGGGCCACGGCCAAGGACCTGGCGAGCAAGATCAACGGCGACAGCAAAGGCACCGTGTACGCAGCCGTCGAGGGCAAAGAAGAAACGATCGTGCTCTCCAGCCGCACGACGGGCGCCACCGGTCCTGAATTCATCAAAGTCGCCGACCCGGGCGGCGCGCTGACCGAAAAGGCGGGCACGGCCAAGGAAGGGAAGAACGCCGAATACAAGATCGACGGCGTCGAAGGCAGCTCCGCGTCGAACACGGTCACCGAAGCGATCGCGGGCGTAAGCCTGACGTTCTCGGCGCTCACCACCGCCGGCGCGGTCACGATCGCCGTGCAGCCCCCCGCACCGAACCTGAAGACGATCGAAGCCAAGCTCGAAGCGTTCGTCAACGCGTACAACAAGACCGTCGAAGAAGTCCAGAAGCAGCTCACGACCAAGCCGCTGGAACACCCCGCGAGCGCGAGCGAACTCAGCACCGGCTCGCTCTTCGGCGACAACGAACTGACCGGCATCCTCACGCAGATGCGCCAGGCGATGTACGAAGCGATCAAAGGGCTGCCGGAAGGGATGGCGAGCCCGCTCGACCTGGGTATCAGCACGGGCGCAGGCAGCGGCGGCACCTCTTCGCAGTCCTCGATCTCGGGCCTCTTGAAGCTGAACACGTCGACGCTGGCGAAGGCGATCGCCGAACACTCGAGCGAAGCCGGCACGATGATGCAGCAGTGGTCGCTGAGCTTCTCCAAGGCCGTCCACAAGGCATCGGGCGCGGGCGGCTCTCTGGAAACGCGCATCAACGGTGAGGAAGCGCAGCTCCGCGAAATGAGGCTTCGCGTCTCGACCATGAGCCAGATGCTCCTGGTGCGCCAGAAAGCGCTCGAACAGACCTACGCGCAGCTCGAATCGATCATCTCGCGCAACACCGCCCAGAGCTCCTGGCTCACGAGCCAGACGAAACAGCTCGAAGCGAAAGGCTGACGCCGGTCCTAAACCTTGGCGCCGGCGCGCCGATCAAGAGAGGGTCGATGAGCAACCTGGCGGCATCTCCGCAGGCCTACCGTCGCGAGGCGGTGATGGCGGCCTCGCGCGGACAACTCGTGGTCATGCTGTATGACGGCGCGCGGCGCTTCCTGCGCCAGGCCGCCGCCGCGATGCGCGCCCGTGAGATCGAGCGTGCTCACATCACGCTCCGCCGCGCCGAGATGATCGTCGCCCACCTCGACGGCACGCTCGACTACGACCACGGCGAGCTCCCGCAGCACCTGCACTCGCTCTACGCCTTCTGCCTTCGGCACCTGAACGAGGGGCGCATTGCGCAGGACCCGTCCAAGCTCGATGAGGTCTGCGAACTGCTCGGGGAACTGCGCGAGGCGTGGGCCCAGGTCGCGGCGGAGGGCGCGTGAGCGCACCCGCTCGCGAAGCCGCCGGGCTTGCCCCCTACGAGGCGATCGCCGCGCACGCCGAGCTGGAACTCGAGCTCGCCGGCCACGGCAGCGTCTCGGAGCTCGCGGGGCTGGCAGGACGCTGGGAGGAGCTGATCGCGGCGCTGCCCGAGCGTCCGCCCGCCGCGGCTGCACCGGTGCTGGCGCGCGCGCGGCTGATGCACGAACGCACGCGGATCGAGCTGCTGCGGCTGCGCGAGGACCTGCTCGGCGAGCTCGCCGGCACTGCGCAGGCGAAACGCACCGCCGACGGCTACGCCGGCGCGGGCAGCCGGCCGGGTGCGTCCGCGCTCGACCGCCACGCCTAGCGGCACCGCGCAAGCGCGCTGTCACTGCCCCTCCTGGCCTAAAGATCCGGCCGCCCCGGCCGATCACTCCGGACGCGATGTCCCTCGTCGACCCGACTCAGCAGCTGTTGGAGGCGGCGATGCGTGGTTCCTGGCTGCGCCAGACCGTGCTCACGAACAACATCGCCAACGCGGACACGCCGAACTACCACCCGCAGGAAGTCGATTTCGAGTCGACCCTCCAGACCGCGCTCCAGAGCGGTCAATCGCCGACCGAAGTCGAGTTCTCGGCCCACGAAGTACCCGGTGAAGCGGGGCCCAACGGCGCCGGCGTCAGCATCGACCAGGAATCGGCGCGGCTGGCCGAAAACGGCCTCGACTACCAGGCGCTGACGCAGATCGCCGCCACCCGCAACGCGATCATCAAATCGGCCATCGGGATCCTGTGATGGGGCTCTTCGACGCGATCGGGATCGCCGGCACCGGCCTCACCGCGGAGCGCATCCGCATGGACGTCACGGCCGAGAACCTCGCCAACGCCGACACGACGAAAGGCGCGAACGGCCAGCCCTACCGCCGCCAGTCGGTCGTGCTCGCCCAGTCCGGAGGCCCCGGCTTCAGCGGCGCGCTGTCGGGCGCGCTCTCCGAACAGACGGGGGCCGTCGCCCCCGGGGGCGTCACGGTCGCCGGGATCGTCTCCGACGCGACGCCGAACCGCCGCGTCTATGACCCCTCGAACCCGGAAGCCGACGCGCAGGGCTACGTGAGCATGCCGAACGTGGACACGGTGACGGAAATGACCGACCTGATCTCCGAGCAGCAGTCCTACCAGGCGGACGTGACCGCGATGCAGACATCGAAGTCGATGTTCACCTCCACCCTGGGTCTGCTGAAGTGATCGTGCCCGCGATCGGGAACCTCGCCTCGACGCTCGGCAACGCCGGCGCCAACCTCGCCACGGGCCAGGCCGGAGAAGCCCCGGTCGCCCCGGCCGGCGCGGAAAGCGGCCTCGCGCAGACGGGCGCCACCGAAGGCGCCGGCGCGACCGGCGGCGGCACGCCCAGCTTCGGCAGCGCCCTGACGGATGCGATCTCCTCGCTGGAGACGAGCCAGGCGAACGCCTCGTCCGCCGCCCAGGCGCTCGCGCAGGGCACGGTCAGCGATCCGGAGGCGGCGGTCACGACCGTCGAGGACGCGGCGCTCGAGATGCAGCTCGCCGCGCAGATCCGCTCAAAGGCGACGGAAGCCGCCCAGACGATCTTCAACACGCAGGTCTGATCGGTGCCGAACGTCGGAGCACTCGCGTCTCGGCTGACGACCCGCGGCTGGCTCGTCGTAGGTGGCGGCGCGGTCGCCGGGATCCTGTTCCTCTACCTGTTCGTGCACATGGTCTCCGCGCCGAGCTACACGCTGCTCGTGAGCGGCGTCGACCCGGCGCAGACGGGCAAGATGACGAGCGCGCTCAGCGCGCACGGCGTCAGCTATCAGCTCCAGAACAACGGCACGGCGATCGCCGTCCAGGGCAACCAGACGGCCGAGGCGCGGGTCGCGCTCGCCGGCGCGGGGCTGCTCGGGAACTCCCAGCCTGGCTGGGAACTCTTCAACAAACAGAGCCTCGGCGAAAGCAACTTCCAGCAGCAGGTGACCTACCAGCGCGCGCTGCAGGGGCAGCTCGAAGCGACGATCAACAGCGTGCAGGGGGTGTCGGGGGCGCAGGTCGAGCTTGTGCTGCCGAGCGCCCAGAACCAGATCTTCGGCGAAGGGCAGAGCGCCGCCTCCGCGGCGGTGCTCCTGTCGGGCACCTCGGTCCTCGACCCGAGCTCGGTGCGCGGGATCGCGCAGCTCGTCGCCTCCAGCGTGCCGGGCCTCGAGCTCAACAAAGTCACGATCACGGGCTCATCCGGCCAGCTCCTGTGGCCCTCCTCAGCCGGCGGCTCGGGCGGCAGCGGCGGCTCGAACCTGCAGGAAGCCGAGCAGCGCTATGACCAGACAACCCAGGCGAACCTGGAGGCGATGCTCGCGCAGACGTTGGGGCCCGGCAAGGCCCAGGTGCTCGTCTACGCCAACATGAACGTCGACCAGGCGTCCAAGGAATCGCTCGAATACGCCAAGGCCGGGACGCCGCTGCAGCAGACCAAATCGCTCGAGACGCTCAGCGGCAACGGTTCGGGCGCGGCTGCCACCGGCACGGCGAACCTGCCGGCCGCCGCCCAGAGCGGCGGCAAGTCGAACTACAAGAAAGAAACGAGCACGCAGCAGAACGGCGTCTCGAAGACCGTCACGCACACGACCGTCGCGCCCGGCACCGTCGAAAGCCAGCACGTCTCGGTGCTGCTCGACCACTCCGTCACGCCGGCGTCGGTCCCGGCGATCAAGGAAGCCGTCACGAACGCCGCCGGGATCAACACCAAGCGCGGCGACACGATCTCGATCGGCCAGATCGCGTTCGCCAAGGGCGGCGCCGCCGGCGCCCCGGCGTCGACCAGCCCGCTCTCCTACGCGAAGTACCTCCTGCTCGCGATCGCCGCCGCGATCTTCCTGTTCTTCACGACCCGCTCGCTGCGCAAGCGCGAGCAGGAGACGATCCCGGAGCCGCGCTGGCTGCGCGAGCTCGAGGCGCCCGTGCGGCTGTCAGAGCTGGAGCGCGAGATGGCGAGCCGGCCAAGCGAGCTGACGGCCTCCGTCGGCAACGGCAACGGCAACGGCGCGCGCGGCGGTGACGACATCCGCCGCCAGGTCGAGCAGCTCGCCGACAGCGACCCCGACCGGGTGGCCCAGCAGGTGCGCAGCTGGATCCAGGAGGGCTAGCGCCCGCATGGCCGCCGAGCCCGCGAAGGAGATCATGCCCGGCCTGTCCGAGGGCCTGACCGAAGAGCTGCCCGCCGTGCAGCAGGTCTCGGGGGCACGGAAGGCGGCCGTGCTGATGGCGGGTCTCGGCTCCGAGCGCGCCGCGAACGTGCTCCAGAGGCTGCGCGAGGAGGAGATCGAGAGCCTCTCGGGGGAGATGGCGCGGCTGCGCCCCGTGGGCGCCGAGACGACCGATTCGGTCTTCAGCGAGATGGCCGCCGCGGGTGCGTCCGCGGCCGGAGCCGAGGGCGGGCTCGAGTTCGCGCGCGAGGTCATCGAGCGGGCACTCGGGCCGGAGCGGGCGGCTGAACTGCTGGGCAAGATCGCGGGGCCGCCGGAGGCACGGCCGTTCGAGTTCCTGCGCCGGGTCCCGGTCGAGCGGATCGCGACGCTGCTGCGCAGCGAGTCCCATCAGATGATCGCCCTCGTGCTCGCCAACCTGCCCACCGCCCAGTCCGCGGCCGTGCTCGGGAAGCTCCCCGAGGCGATCCAGCCCGACGTCGCGCTGCGGATCGCGCGCATGGGCGAGACGACCGCGGCGGTGATCGAGCAGCTCGAGCATGCGCTGCGCCAGCGCCTGAACGCGTCGAGCGACCGCGAGTACGCGGTGGCCGGCGGGACCAAGACGCTGGCGGGGATCCTCAACCACGCCGACCGCGCGCTCGAGCGCAACGTGCTCGACAACCTCGCCAGCTCCGACAGCGAGCTGGCCGAGAAGGTGCGCGGGATGCTGTTCGTGTTCGAGGACCTCGTGAAGCTCGAAGAGCGGGCTGTCCAGCAGGTGCTCCGCGAGGTCGACCAGAAGGATCTCGTGCTCGCGCTGCGGGGCGCGCCCGAGGACGTCAAGGAGGTCGTCCTCGCCAACATGTCCGAGCGCGGTGCGGCGATGCTCAAGGAGGAGATGGAGATCCAGCCTCCGCAGCGCAAGAGCGACATCGACGCGGCCCAGAGCCGGATCGTGGCGGTCGTGAGACGCCTGGAGGAAGCGGGGACGATCGTGATCGCCTCCGAGGAGGACGGCGAGGAGGGCGAGGCGGTTGTCTGACTCGGCGGTGAGCTTCCCGCTCGAGCCGCTCGAGCCTTCGGAGCCGCCGCCGAGGGACGCGGCCGAGCGCCTGCTCGCGCAGGCCAACCTGGAGGCGCAGGAGATCCGCGAGCAGGCCCGGGCAGAGGGCTTCGAGCAGGGCCGCGCCGCCGGCTTGCAGGCGGGCCGTGCGGAGGTCGAGGCCTGCGCGGCCGCCCTGGCCGAGGCGGCGCAGGGCGTGATCGAGGTGCGCGACCAGACCGCGGAGGCGGTCGAACGCGACGCGGTCGAGCTGGGTCTCCAGCTCGCCGGCAAGATCATCCCGGCGGCGCTGCTCGCCCAGCCTGACGTCGTCGCCTACGCAGTGCAGGGCGCGCTGCGGCGGGTGAGCGGCCAGCGCACGCTGTCGGTCCTCGTCAGCCCCGAGGATCTCGAGACCGTGCGCGCTGCTCTGGGTGAGCAGCCTGGTGGGACCG
>Ga0134126_10001744_pt1 | contig 27722 bp, 20 predicted proteins | sample KB31752_FD_96881 | JGI IMG/M metagenome (GOLD analysis project Ga0134126, IMG submission 96881) | Terrestrial soil microbial communities with excess Nitrogen fertilizer from Kellogg Biological Station, Michigan, USA - KB3-175-2 | ecosystem: Environmental > Terrestrial > Soil > Unclassified ... | reverse complement strand
GTGACAGTGGGGAGCAGCGGAACGCAATCCATCTCAGTAAGCAACACTGGCAATGCGAATCTCACCATTTCACAAATCACGACCTCAGGTGCGGGTTTCAGTGGAAGCGGCATTACTGTGCCGCTGACCCTCGCTCCAGGACAAAGCGCCAACTATGCGGCGAAGTTCAATCCTACGTCCGCGGGCAGCGCTACCGGACAGATCTCATTCATTAGTAATGCTTCCAACAGTCCGACGTTGGTCTCGTTGAGTGGCACCGGAGTCGCTCAGGTTTTACAACTCACCGCCAATCCGACCAGCTTGGCATTCGGCAACGTATCGACCGGAAGCAGTGTTACGAAGTCCACCGCAATTACGAACACCGGAAATGTGAATGTAACTATTTCGCAAGTCAACACAACTGGGGCTGGATTTACTGTGACCGGTAGTACTGTCCCGCTGACTCTTACTCCTGGACAAAGCGTCACTTACGTCGCGCAATTTGCGCCAGCATCAGCCGGCAGTGTTACCGGACAGATCTCGATCGTCAGCAATGCCTCCAACAGTCCGACTGCAGTCTCCCTCAGCGGCACTGGGGTTGCTCCAACTACCTCTTTGAGCGCGAGTCCCACGTCACTCGCTTTTGGCAATGTCGCTGTCGGGAGTACTCGTAGCATGTCAGGCACGCTGACGGCGTCCGGCGGAAGTGTGACTATATCCGCGGTAACGGTCGCAGGAAGCGAATACGCTATCAGTGGGATGTCCTTACCAGTAACTCTCAGTGCGGGACAATCTACTACCTTTTCTATTGCGTTTGCCCCCACGGCTACTGGAAGCGCCACCGGCAGCGTCGCATTCACGAGCACAGCCTCAAACTCACCAACCGTCACATTGTCGGGAACCGGAACGACGGCTACTACTCCCTGCGGCCAATTGGATGACGGAGTGAGCGCTGATCTTCCGGTGAACTACACAAGCCTGACGCCTCCGGCGAAGGGACAGTCGTATATAGATCCAGTCTTTGGCTGCACGGTAACGCGGCTGAGCGATGGGCGGACCGATCTGGGCAAAGCGGTGTATCACGAGTACGCCAGCATGACGCCGATCAACGCGGACGACAGCATGGTGGCCTTGCTGGACTTCAACGCCAACTGGTACATCGTCGACATGCAGGGCAATATTCTGATTTCTCCTTCGGCGCTGCCTTGGCAAGGCGGCACGGGATGGCGTTGGAGCACGACGGTAAGAAACGTGATGTATGGAGTGCCCAACATGAGCGCGGCGGGGTGTACGGCCAGCGCCAACACTCTGGGCAAGATCGTGATTTCCGGCAGCAGCGTGAGTTGCAGCGTGCTGCACACCTTCACCGAATACACCAGCATCAGCCTGGGCGGGGGAGAGGGCGACATTTCCGATGACGGCGACCACATTGCCGTGCAGGGAAAACTGGCCAATGGAACCGCCGAAATCTTCGTGTACACCATCAGCACCAACAGCAAAGGTGGGGTGTTCAACTACGGCACGAATGCATTCGATAATGCTCAGATCACTCACTCCAATCGCGTAGTGATCAACTGGGGCACGGAGAACAACATAAACTGCTCCACTCCAGGAGTTCCTTGCTACAACGGTTTCGAATTGTTCTCTTCGAACATGACTTACATCCGGCAGGTCTTCCGCAACGGAGTCCATTCCAAGGAACTGGTGGATTTAGCGGGCAACGAGGTGGTAGCGATCGCTGATTCGGGATCCTGGTTCTGTCCGCAAGGGCAAGGCATCGCGGTAATTGATTTGAACACCAGCGCCGGCAAGTGCGTGCTGAACAATCTGCCCTGGAACGCGAGCATCCACGTGGGCGCTTCTACGAACGGATGGATCGTCAGCGAGCATTTGGATTATGGTTCCAACAGCACAGCCAGTTATCCACTGGCGAGCAATTGGCAGAGCTTATGGACGCACGGCGATAATGAAATCTTTCTGATCCGGGTGGACGGCTCGCAGACTCGTCGCCTGATTCAACATCGTTCATTCGGAGCCGGCGATTACTGGAAGATCCCTCGTCCGAGCATCAGCCGCGACGGCAAATGGGTCATCTTCGACAGTGACTTCGGCCTCGGCAACCCCGTCTCCGATTATGCCGATGTCTATCTCGTTGCTGTCCAGTAAAAAGGACTGCAACGTGCGGACTTAAGGTATTGCGCTTGCGGATATGCGCGTCGTACACGGTTGCTTCCGGAAAAGGAATTCGTTTGTAGCCAGTGTGTTCGTCGAGCGCAAGTTGATCAATCCAAGGCCGAGGTCTTTGTTGCAAAAGCGAAAGACCTCGCTCGCGGAGGCAAATTCATAAGGATAACCGCCGAGCCAATCGCGCATATCTGCAAAGTAGTTCATTCCGCGACCCTGTCCATAGTTCCTGAAACTAGTTAGAGGATTGCGCAAACGTAAAAGCTGGGGAAGGATTCCGTACCGCAGGAGGTATGCGGTTTCTAACGCGGTCTTGCCGAATCCAGGAAGCTGATTGTAGAGCCTCTTCACTTTCAGCCAGTATCGCGAACTTCCTCTGCCCTCGACCCGGTTGTAGATAGAAAGAAAGAACACTCCACCATCCTCTACTAACGTTGATGCGTTTCGTATAGCCTGCCACATACTACCGGTATGATGCAGTGAGCCCCATGCGTATACGATGTCTGCCTTATCCACCCTTGCTAAAAAGTTCTTATCAAGCACAGATCCCTCGAGCACTGTCCAATTTGCCGGATCTCCGCTGCTATTGCGCAGATATTTGCAACAGGCTGTGGCCAAGGGATCTACGTCGAGACTTACGATTCGCGATGCACCTAACCGGTGTGCCGCCAGCGAGAACAAACCACTGCCGCAACCAAGATCGAGGAAGGTTCGGTCGCGCAGGTCAGGGATCTCGAGAAATTCCTTTAACGAGTTAATCGCCTGCTCCACTCGCTTCGCAGTTAAATATTTCCGGACAAACTGCTGCCAGTTGCGACCAAAGGAGAAGGTTACTTTGTCCGCACGCTCCGAACGTACCGTTGCCTTAGAGGGCCCGTAGCAGGTATCGCTCCCAAGCCATGCGGTTACGCGGGGTCGCGAGGAGGCGACTTGGCCATTCGTTATGGATCTCTCGGTCAACATGATGGGTTTATGCCTATGGATCAGTGAGAATCAAATCAATGCAGGAACTTGTTCCGAGACTGCCACCGGTTCGTCCAACCAGCAGCGACACCACATCTCGAAAAAGAGTAGAACCCAAAGTTTGTGTGAAAAATCACGTGGACCTTGCACATGGATGTCCAGCATCCTTGCAATCTCCTTTGGGCGGAACAGTCCACGCTCCCGAGCTCGTTGCGAAAGGAGGATGTCGCGTGCGAATTCCGAGCCTCTTCCCCTAAACCAACGTCGCAACGGCACACCGAATCCCATTTTTGAGCGATGAATGATTTGATCCGGGAGGCGGCCTGCCATTACTCTTTTTAATAAATACTTCATCTGCTTGTGACGAAATCGTAGTCTTGCCGGCACCTTGGCCATAAACTCTGCCAACCGATGATCAAGGAACGGTGCGCGCGTTTCCAATGAAACCGCCATGCTGGCGCGATCTACCTTCACCAGGAGATCATCTGGAAGGTATAACATCTGATCCATGTATTGCATCTGCGACAGCAGATCTGAAGTACCGCAGCTCTCCGCCAGGCCGCGTAGCCTGGACCAGGGCAGTGTGCTACCTACTCGCCAACCGTTGTCGCCGACGTTGAGTAACTCTCTTTGTTCATCCGTAGGATAGACAGAGTAATCTGTTAGATGATGATCCAGTGCGTCAAGTGAATTCCGATAGAGAATCCCCCATCCGCGATTACGTCTAGGATAAACTTTCGAAGCAATAGAGAAGGCTTTGCGTACGAATGCTTCAGGTAGGACGCTTGCGACCTGATCGTGCTTCATGGCCCTGCTATAGCGATCGTAACCAGCGAAGATTTCATCTCCACCATCTCCAGAGAGCGCAACGGTAACAAACTCGCGCGCCATCTTGGACACGCAGTAGGTTGGGATTGCAGAAGCGTCGGCAAAAGGTTCATCAAAATGTTTTGTAAGCGTTGGAAGGAGCTCGAGGGCATCCGGCCTGCAGCGAAACGTATGGTGCTGAGTCCTGAATCGCTTTGCTGCTAACTCCGCGAACGGTAGTTCGTTCCACGGATCCTCGTCGAAGCCTATTGAAAACGTCTCTACCGGTCGATCGGTCAAATCGGACATCAAGGCTACGACGGTCGAAGAATCCAAGCCTCCACTAAGAAATGCTCCGATTGGAACATCCGAGTACATGCGAATTCGAACCGCTTCGCTAGTCAGATGCGATATGGTCTCCAGGCACTCACGTTCCTTCATTGTTTCGTCAGGTTCGTATTGCACATCCCAATATCGTGCTGGCGGAAAGATTCGCAGGTCGTTGCCCGGCCCCCCGACCTCAGCTATGAGCAGTGATGCCGGCGGAAGCTTGCGAATGTTACAAAAAACCGTTGAGGGAGACGGGATGTACCCGAGAGCTAGATAATTCGAAAGAGCCTCACGATCGAGCTCTCTCGGAACACAAGGATCCGCTAGGAGAGACTTCAATTCAGAAGCAAACGCAAGCCTATCACCATTAGCAAAGTAATAAAGGGGTTTTTCGCCGAAGCGATCTCTACAAAGGAGAAGCCTCTTACGTCGATCATCCCAGAGTGCCAAAGCGAACATCCCGTTGAGTCGTTGAACAAAGTTGTCACCGAAGTCTTCGTAGAGGTGGATAATTACTTCTGTGTCGGATTCACTACGAAAGAGATGGTTGGCCTCCAGCTGAGATCGAAGCTCAAGATAATTATAGATTTCGCCATTGAATGCCAGCCATACTGTTCCATCTTCATTGCACATCGGCTGGCGACCTAGCGGTGAGAGATCAATGATCTTTAGTCGCCGATGGCCCATAGCAAAATAGTTGGTCTCGTAGAACCCGCTGTCATCGGGACCGCGATGGATTAAGGCTTCAGCCATGCGTTGAACAAGGACGGATCGTTCTCTATCAACGGGCGCGCTCTCACAGATGCCGCAAATTCCGCACATACAAATATATCGGTAAAACGTGGCGCTCCTGTGGAGCTATGCTGCCGCCATCTGAGTAATGTTAGCGAAGCGGGAGTCAATCTTATTTAGATGTGATAAGTGGATCACAATCTGCTCTGATGTTAGATACGTCGAAAGATCTCCAAACTCATCCCCCTCACGGCTTACTAACACGACATCGGAATCCGTAATAACGCTCTGGATTGATGGATGAAGTAGTGCCCTCACATGCGGGATCGTCTGTTCGACGAATTCCCGATTAGCGCCCACCAAGGTGCTTAGCTCTACTTGTGGATCGTAGATCTTTACGAGTCGCCCCTCACCAAGGAGGCATTTAACCAGAGTTACGATTGCGCTCTCCCGCAAGTCATCCGTGCCTGCTTTGAAGCTGAGCCCCAGCACGGCAATGTGCTTTTTGTTGGTACTGAGTACCAGATCCAGAGCTCGATTAAGATGAGCGTCGTTGCTGCATAAAATCGAGTTCAGCAAGGGAAAATCAAGGTCTTGCTGCTTGGAACAATACAGCATTGCACGCAGGTCCTTAGGAAGGCAGGAACCGCCAAATGCAAATCCTGGCTTCAAGTAGGTAGGGGATATATTCAGCTTGTCGTCGGATACGAAGACATCCATCAGTGCATAAGGGTCCACTCCAGCCTTTTGTGCCAGCGTTCCCATTTCATTCGCAAAGGCAATCTTAAGAGCATGGAAGGCGTTACAGGCGTATTTCAGCATTTCCGCCAACCGAATCGTCGTGTAGATGATTGGCCCACGAGTGAATCTGTAAAGTTCACCGAGCCGTTCTGCGTGTGATGTGTCGCGAACGCCGATTACGGTGAACGGCGGTGTGTGGAAATCGCGAACGGAAGTACCTTCCCGCATGAACTCTGGGTTATAGCAGACGGCAAAATCGCGATCTATGCGCTTTGCGCTCTCTGTCTCTAGAATAGGAATGATTAGATCCTCTGTTGTCCCAGGAAGAATCGTGCTGCGAATCGCAATCGTGTGAAATGCGTCCTTATGGCGAAGGGCTCGTCCGAGTTCGCGCGCTACTTTCTCTATTCCACTTATATCCAGCCGGCCATTCTTGAAAGTTGGCGTTCCCACGCAGACCAGCGACAGTTCACTATTGATCACAGCCTCAATCGGTGAATGAGTAGCCCGCAATAGACCGCCACCGACGGCGGCACGCACCATTTGTTCTACTGAACTCTCCAACAGGGGACTCTGCCCCGAGTTAATCAGATCAACTTTCGTCGCATTTACGTCCACGCCAATAACGCGATGGTCCTGCTTTGCCAGGCAGGCAGCAGTGACTAACCCAACATATCCCATTCCAAAAACGCTAATATTCATGCTCTTTGTATTCACCTCACGATTGCACAGTCCGCCGTATTCCCAAATCAGGCTAGGAAACGCGTTGCCAGGCTGTTTGTGGTCGCCCCACCAATGCTCGACAAAAACCAATGAGAAGTGCCAGGTTCATCGCTAGCAAGAAATACGCAAGCTGCGCGAATGGGAGGCCACGCATCTGCTTTGCAAACACCGCCCCTATCGCCGCCCACATGTAGAGAGCCAATTGCAGAGCAGCAGCTACGGTGTACCACGGCTGGTGAGTACCGATCAGGAACAGATTGCTAGTCAGTAACATTAACGCCATGATGGGAACCAGCCAGCGCAGCAGCTTGTGCGAAACAAACGCGAATCGAGTAAACCACGGTAGAGGTACTCGCAAAAAAAAGCCTAAACAACCGAAGCTACCCCGGGCCAGACGAACTCGGCGCGTGAATTCGCCAGATATGTTGCTCGGAGCAAAGTCGACTGCCACGGCTTCCGGATCATAGATAACGGCCAATCCCATCTTACGGGCGTTCATGACGGTAACAAAATCGTCCAAGACAGTCTCTGGCGTCAGTGGAACATACGCGTCCCGTCGCAACGCATATAGCGCGCCACTCGCGGTTAAAGTACTTCCCAAACGTGCTTCCATAAGCCGCAGCATGCTTTCATAGCGCCAATAAATCCCTTCTGTCTGTTTCGACTCAGCACTAGCATGGAAGCGTATAGATCCGCAGACTGCACCGACAGACGGAGAGCAAAAATGGCGCACGAGGTTCTGGAGAGCGTCCTCTGCCAATAGGGTACTCGCGTCAGAAAACACAAGAATGTCATGACTTGCAGAGCGTACAGCGCAGTTGAGTGCGGATGCCTTCCCCAGTTGCTCCCGCAGCAAAATTACCTTAATCCTTGGGTCGGATACGTCTTCTAATAGAGAATTTGTTCCGTCAGTCGAGCCATCGGAGACGAAAATGATCTCAAGCTTGTCTGCTGGATATTCAATCCCGTCGAGATTCGCGAGCTTCTCTGCAAGATGCTCTTCCTCGTTGTAAGCAGGAATAATCATAGTTATAGATGGTATCTCAGCTGCTACCAATTGAGCTACACGGCGATTATACCGGCCTGCAAGGAAACGCAGATCTCGATACACTTGTGCTGTCACATAAAGCACTAACAAAACAATAGGGTACAAAAAGTACGTGTAAAGAATTCCGCATATACTTATCCAGAAAGCTAGATATGATAACGTCATGGTTATCGGGATCCGCGTCCCAACAGCAGGATCTTAACGGTCTTGAAGAGTATGAACAAATCCAATCCGATGGACATGTTCTTGATGTAAAAAAGGTCATAGGCGAGCTTTTCGGCATTGTCGTCGATCGTGGCGCAATAACCCCTATTCACCTGTGCCCACCCGGTAGCGCCAGGTCGCACAGACCATCGCTGTCTGTAAAATGGAATTTTCACCGCCAACTCCTCTTCCTGAGCTGACACAAAAGGCCTCGGGCCGACGAAATACATTTCGCCGCGGAGAATGTTATAGAGTTGGGGAAGTTCGTCGATTCGAGCACGACGAATCCATCGTCCGATCTTGGTGAACCGATCGTCTTTTTCAGCGGCTGGCCGTTGGTTCTCATCGTGATCTGGCCCAATGTACATGGAGCGAAACTTGTAAAGGACGAAGGGTTTAGCGTCTTTGCCAACACGTTTCTGCCGGAAGATCACTGGCCCTGGCGAGTCGAGGCGGATGGCAATCGCCACCAGGAACATCAATGGAGCGCAGAGAAACAGCCCCAGAAACGCTCCGATAATAGAGAACACTCGCTTATAGATAAGTAATACCTTGTTAGGTCGGAACGCCCGTGAGAAGAGAAGCGAGCTCAGAGTGCGTATTTCAAGCGGCACTTTACCGGTGAGTCCTTCGTACAAATCTGCGCCATCATCAATTCGGATCCCGCGTTTCTTCAATTGCAGTAACGACTCAAGCGGCAGCGTTCCTCGTCGGTCATTAGGAGCAAGTATGATTCGTGTGATGCGTTGCAGATTAACCACATCCGGCAACTGTGTCAGGTCATCCTGAACCGTCGAGGTTCTTTGCAGAGCACTGTTGGATTGTTCACCACCAACCTCAACTATTCTGATTCCGAGTTCTGGTCGATGCTGGATCTCTCTTTTGAGTATGTGAGCTAGTGCGCCATTTCCCAGGATCAGACTCCTTTCATGAAAGCGATCCGAATTGTTAGCGAGGAGAAAGAGACCACGCGCTCCGGCCAACGCTGCTCCGCCGATTACAAGCCCCATTACGGAAATATCGTGATCGAATTGTAAAGCGGGGATCACAGAGTAAAGAGCGGCTAAGACTAGAGAAATCGTTCCTATGCTCTGCACCATGCGAACCAGCAGCTCACGTCTGTTGCTGAGCACAGAGCTGTCGTATAAATCAAAATAGTACATGCAAGCAAGAAACAGCATTGCAATTACGAAGAACCTGAGAATGCCTTGACCGTACGCAAGCATGTGGGTTGCGCCAGATACTCCGGTCTGCAAGACCATCGCGGCGACAAAGGCGAGTAAGATGAGAGCGATTTCCAACCCCATCAGGCACAAGGTGCGAAGAGGAAAATAGGCGTGAAGCAAACGATTCATTGCGAACGTCTGTATGGCCCCGCGGCAGTTAAGACACTTCCAGCTATGACGCCAACGGCAGATGAGATTGGCCTACCAGAGCATCACTCACGACTGGTTGATCCTGAGCAACCCTTCGACGTATCCGAAGAGCAGTACCGATCACAAGAAAGGCCAGGCCAGCCAGCGCCAAGGAATTGCGCTCTTGTGTGAGACTTCCCATCGAGGAAATCATCCCCGTTTTGTGGGTGGCACTGAGAGCGGGTGTGTTCCGATCGGAATAGCCATGTCGATCTGTGATCCGCATCGCCGATGCTGAAAGCCAAGTCGGCAGAATTGCAAAACTCAACATTACAAGACCGGTGAAAACGAGTGCTGTGAAGTGGCGCTTCAGTGTATCCATGTTGAATGTATCTCCGTGTTGTAATTGAACGATCAGGGTAAGTAATGCGATCAATAATTGCGACGACGCTTTCATCAGAGCTCGGCACGATGGGGGTGGAGCATGGGGCAGCTAGTTATCTTTGTACTTGGTCGGTGTACGTACGTCGCTCGGGTAACGGGCCACTGTTAAGGGAATCCTCGACACGAGTCTGTCCTTAGGCCTGCTCATGGCCCCAAGCCGGTCTCAGGCTTGAGCTTGCGAAATGGTAGGAAGCGTCCTTCGAGCATTCTCAAAGAGTCGAATGATAACCAACTCGTTGCCGAAGGCGAGCTAACAAACAGGAGCAACAACATAGCACCATAAGCAGAAATAGTTACAAACAGACTGATGATTAGACTTGACCAGTCTCTAATGTGTATTGCCGAATGAACTGCCATGAGGCTGGCAGACAACGGAAGTGCCAAAAGACATGGCTTGAGGCATGTTTCCTTTAGATACGTATCCATGCTAAGGCTCAAGCTCCGACATAAATGACGTGGGATGAAGACGAGATTCGTTATCAAAAGTGTTGCTGCTGTCAAACCTGCAAGTCCGAGCAACCCGAAAACGCGAAGGATAGCGACTCCGCCGACCGTTATTGCTAAGCCCTCAGCCAAACGGAACACAACCAGCTCTTTATGACGCGAGATGCCAAACAGCATTGATTGCACGCCACACTGAGTGGCAGCCACTCCCATCCCGAGTGTCAGAGGCACCAGTAGTGGATACGCAGAAACATAACTCGGGCCGGCCCACCAGGATAGGACGTCCTTTCCAAACACAAGCAGAAAGACCGCCATTGGCACCAGCAGGAGAAAAGCGCTCTGGACGGTGAGTTGGATGAGTCGGCGCAAACCAACAAAATCGTCGTGAGCTTCCAAGTGGCTGGAGAGTGGATTTATTACTTCTGTCATGGTGCCAATTCCCTGAACAGGAAATGCTATGAGCTTCATGGGAAGAGAGAAGAGGGTGACGGCCTGAGCAGTCAGGAGTTTTGCAATTATTACAGGATAGAAGTTGTCCCGTAACCGCTGTGCGATGGCCACCGTAAAGCTGATAGAGCCGTAGCCGAGCATATCGCGAAGGACCGTTCTTCTGCACCATCGGGGATGTAGATTCATTCGCGGCATTAATCGCAGAGCAATAGGCACGTGTGCACAATAGAAAAGCAGATCCGGTATTACAGCAGCCGCTCCCACCGCAAACAATTGTCCTCCTGCGCGTAACACTGCGAGGACCAGCAGCGCGCGCAGAATCAGACTCGCGATCCTTAGCGTATATACCTGGTCGAAACGCGCAGCAGCTTGTACCGTGCCCACAAATACCTCGAGCACAAAGGTCACGGCCTGAATCAGACCCGCCAGGACGAACAGATCGCGGAACTCCGAAACCAGGATTCGATGTACTGAGAAAAACGTCGGTAGCCACGGAGCAAGGGCAAAGGTCGCGGACACAATCAAGACAGAGCCACATAGGTAGAAGTAGAATGCAGTGGCGACAATTTCATTTGCGGCACTCTCGTTGTGCAGCGCATGATGGTATGACAAATAACGAATTACTGAAGCCCGCAATCCGATGTCGAGAACTCCGGAATAAAATACTAAAGTCGTCGTGAGTACCCATATTCCAAACGCTTCGTCCCCCAAGCTGTGCAGAATGCGTGGCGTGAGCAGCAGGCCCACGGCCGCGTTCGAAAACACTGCGATCCAACTTAGAGTGGCAGATCGTACGATGATTCCTTGATTCGAGACCTCGAGTGTTGTGGTGGGGGTAGCCAGATGTCCTCCCGTCAGTAACGGGTAAATCTTGCGCGAATGCAGTTCGCTTGAATCACGCCGGACGACGTAGAATTCGCCTTACAAAGCTCTGGAAACGGCGGATCTAATCGGTTGTGTGTCAGAGCAGTCAATGGCCGGACATACAGTTGTCTGCACTATGCTCATAGGGGCGTGGCGCCTTATCAGCTGACATCTCACCACGGCAGTTGTAAATTCGCGTGTGATTCGGTTGTGAAGGAGTTTCAACTTTCTAATGGGCACAAGCTCCATCTCGCCTACTTCCAAGGGACTGGCGGCGACGAGACTCTCAAATCTGCGGATACTTATTTGATTCAGGCCTCCAGCCACCTCGCCGAACTTGGTCGCACCGTCTTCCTTGAAATCGGAACGCCACCGAATTAGAGCTTTCTCGCTGAATACAAGGTGCGCCCACGGAAATACCGAAAACAAATGACCTCCGAACGGGTGATACCACGTTGGCCCAAATGCGGCGATTACTTTCCCGTGAGGTTTTAGAAGAGAACTCATTGTATGCAACACTCCGATTGGATCGGAGTAGTGTTCAAACGAATCGAGCGAAATAATGATGTCCGCCGGTTCCTCGGCCGTAAGACCAAATTGGCAAATATCCTGAACGCCTGCAGCAATCGCATGCCGCTTAGCTATTTCCAGCACGTTCGCTCTGATATCAATGCCAAATACTCGGCCTGCGCCATTTCGCGCGAGTTCAACTGCTTCGAGTCCTTCGCCGCAACCGAAATCGATAATCGTTTTGCCTTTAAGCGTTTGGAGAAAGCGTTTGCCAAGCAAGGTGGCAATTTTGGATTTCCCCACGTATGCAATTCCGCTGCACGAGTTAGGAGCTCCGGACGACACTTTCTTCAAAAGTTTGTGCTGGAGTTCGGTTAGCATCCGCGATTCCGGTACGTAGTTAATTTGAAACACTACCCTGCGCGCAAAACGATCCGGACCGGGTATGCGCAGGAGTGAGAAGTCGAAGGGGAGAAGGGGAGAACGAACTATAAAACGATATCAGACGAGAGTCCGATAAACTCAGAAGTGCCATTACATGTGAGCACCGGAGAGCCACAGATCTACTCTATTCGACAAGAGCGGGCTTATGACCACTACTGTGCGTCTGTTTGTAATAGTGACTATAATACTCGTGGCCTGTGTCCTCCCATTCGTTGGCCACAACTCCCAAGAGCTTCAAGTTATCGGTTTCCAGCGCTTTTTTCAACAAGGGCTTTGGAGTTATACCGTGTTTAACGATGAGTAAAGTGGCGTCTGTCTGAGCAGCCCAGATACTAGAATCTGCCACCGGCAGTAGTGGTGGAGAGTCAATGACCACCCATTCGAACTGAGCAGAGACCTCCGCTAGCATTTCCGCCAAGCGTGGGGATTGCACAATGTCTATTGGTTGTTCGTGCGCCTGACCCGCAGGTAGATACCAAAGTGGCAATCCATCGATCCGCCGCAGGAAGCCAAAGATCGGACTCGAACTCTTCCACCAATCCTTCAAACCCGGCTGGTTACCACTGCCGAACACTTCGCGCAAACCTGACTGATAGAAATCCCCGTCGATTAACAGAGTCTTTTGGCGACGAGCTAGCGTTACCGCGAGATTCGCTGAGATTACGCTCTTTCCCTCGCCTTTGATGCTGCTCGTGATCAAGAGTTTCTTTAAGCGCTGAGCTTTTTGGAACCGTTGCAGGCGGACGGCGAGCGTTCTGAACTTTTGTGCGCCCGCGCTGTCTGGGGCTGTCAATGAGGGCAGACGCTTTGGAAGCAGCACGGTACGCAATGAAGGAGCTTCTTCCAACAACTGAGACCTGCTGGTGAGGCTTCCCAGAGAGACTGGCGTTGATGTTTGCGCGGCGGTGGCACTTAGGGGTGTGAAATCTTTGACTGTGTCCCGGCATGAAAGCGATCCAAAAAGCAGAGTCATAGGCTAGGTTTCCTTCGTGGTAGGTTGAGGCCCACTCTTGGTTCACACACGACTACTTGATCCTAAATCAGCCCCGAAAGTAGCTGTAGATAGTAAATAAAGGCAGAATTGCCACGAGCAGCAAAGCTGTTACGAACTCCAATCGACGCTGCCAAACGTAGCGCTCGTGTTCCGCGGCTGTTTGGAGTCGAGGAATGGCAACGAGTACCGGAGCTGGAGTGACAGATTGCAGATCCTGGTCAGAGTAAACTGTGTCATCTGTATTTTCGATGAACGTTGTAAGCCCGAGCGACAACACAAATCCAAAAAGGAGCCCGAGGAGGCCGAGCTTGAACCGATCAGGTGAGTACGGCTTATTTGGAAGATTCGGAGGATCTATGATACGAAACTGTTCCCCCTCCTGATGCTTTTCGAGGCTAGTAGCCATTTGCGATTGCATCTTCTTGTTTAGCAGGGACTCATAGTTCGTGCGGGATTGCTCGTGATCGCGCGTGATTGCCGCGAGTTGCTGCTCCCTGACTGGGGTTAAATTCAGGTGCGTTTGATAAAGTTCAATCTGTTGTTCCAAACGACGCACCTCCTGCTTCCGGTTATCAATCTCGAGCCTATTTGATTTGACCTGACCTTCAATCTGAAGCATTGGGGAGATCGCCTGCAAATCGCTCAGACTCCTGGCCGGCCCAAGATCCGTGTCCCCAAGTGTTTCAGGTTTCAGATTCGCTTGCAGCTCTTCTTTGAGTTTTTCAGTCACCGCGATTTGATGTTTTAGACGGAGGACATCGGGGTGTCTAGGAGTATCGCGTACACTGAGGTCGGCCAGTTGCGTTCTGAGTCTATTTAGCTCTTCATCGAGGGCCGCAGGGCTGGCAATGGAATCATTCGGCTTGGTAGCAAATTGCGTGCGAAACGTTTTGTACTGGTTCAGTAAGGACTCTAGATATAACTTTTGTTGATTGGCTTGATCGAGCGCTTCCGTCGCCGCCTGCAATCGTGCCTGTAAACCGGAAAGGATTTGAATATTTGTCTGTAGCTGTTCGGGTAACTCGCCAAGGTACTTCGACTTAAATTCACGGAGACGATCTTCTTGACCTGCTAGAGTGTTACGAGCTACTTCTAACTCGTTTTCGAGAAACTGAGTTGTATCTTCCGAAAGTTGCTGGCGGTTGCGCAGGTTTTCTGCGATGAAAAGAGAACTGAGTTCGTTTGTGACCTGCTGAGCCAATGCTGCTGTGGGAGCTGAGTAGGAGATTTTGAAAGCAGACAGTTCCCAAGGTCGGCCGGGAGCCTGGACCAGATCAATTTTGATGTCATCTCGCATTCTTTTGACCAGGCTATCCTCATCAATGGATTTCTGGTCTTTGCTGTACAAGTGAAAGTTACTGATGATGCCAAGCAGCCGCGTTCTACTCAAGATTTGCTCAGTCATGCTCTGGAGGCGCTGCTGCAGGTCATTGGCAACATTGGGCACTACGTACTGCTCAGGAACCTTCTGTTGCTCCACAATGATTACCGTTTCTGACCGGTACCGCGGCGTGATGAACCATGCCGCTGACATGACCAAGGCCCAACCTATAAACAGAGGCAGGATCAACCACCAGCGACGGCGACGCACTATCGTCAGGCAATCCTGGAGGCTCAATGCATGTGCTTCGAACTCATCCATTGTTTACTTTCGGATTACTTCTTCGAGGTTATAAGTTAGGGAGACTGACACGCGGTTATGATCGGCGTGGAGAACAGTCGATCCAGCGGCATCCATGAGTTCGTGGATTCGCCAATAGACTAGCTGGAAAGATACTGTGCGATTTAGATTGCGCGTAAATCCACCGGCGATCGAGACATAAGAAAGCCCAGAGGATATGACACCGACAGTTCTTTCGTTGTCGTAAGATGCAAGCAGACCCGCGTGCCATTTGCGAGTAAGCCGCCGTTGAAGCTGAGTGCTAACATCTGATAAGCGCACAATTCCCAGCAATCCCTCTCCATTTGTGAGTCGGTGCGAGTAGTTGGCCAAGGCACTGTGTTCGCCGTCGCTCCATTTGTATGCGGCGCTGCCAACCCAATTCCAACTGGAACGGCCTTCGCCCGCGGGTTCGAGCGAGTCAACGGGAATCGATTGATTCCTCGTGACGGCGCGCTCCGGACCTCCAGAAAATGAAACAACTGAACTCGGTGTAAGTGTTACCGTGTTTGCATAAGAGAAGCTCTGTACGCGCGCTCGTACTTGCGGACTCCGAGCTATCAGTGTTTGCGTACCGTAATCGATTCCCATCGAGTGACGCCTGCTTAGGCGCCGAGAATAGATGGCATGCCCACTGACCGATCTCGTGTTTCCCAGTGCATCTGTTGCTCCCAGGGATGTCTGATTTACGTCAAAGAACGAACCAACCGCGGCAAAAGTACTGTGAGAGCTTACAGCATATGTTAGGCTCAGCCCTGCTTGTTCGCTGCGCGTGCGAAGGGGAGTCACGATAGAGCCGGCTGGCCGATCGATGATGGTTGTGTCCCTGCTGTTTGTAGATTCCAGCAAACCATCAAACGGATTTGTGCTTTCCAGGAACTCTTCCTCAGCTCGGAATGCCAGCCGTTTGGAGATCTTGGATTGGATAGATGTATCAAGGATATGCGATCGAGAGCTAAACGTGGTTAAGGGTTGACTGATGCTGAATCCCTGGCGATAATCGAGGTTCCACTCGTAATGTGATCGGGAAAACGCCAAGCGGATGTGAGGTTCAATAACTGTAAGCGAGTTGTATCGCCCGTGACGATTGTCGTTGAAAGCGTTGTCATCGAAATCGCTAGTGAGAGTCGCTCCGATATTTAACGTCGTCGGCCTGGGCGCTGGTGTTTCCATGACTACGATCGGCATTTCTCCAGACTCAACGGTGGGTGTTGCAGTCTGAGCGCCAAGGGTCATCGCACTCAACAAGATGACAGATCCTAATACAACCGTGTAGGCCACTTGATACCACGCTATGGAACTACAATGGTATCGCGTGGCTGAAGTTGGACATTCTGCCGCAAATCATTCCCTCTGATTACCTTTTTGTAGTTGAAGGGTAAACGAGTGTGAGAGCCATCTGCATTCTCGCGCAGGACGTAGATTTTGGTCTCTTTCGCAAAGTCGCGCAGCCCACCAGCAACTGCAATGCCATCCAAAACGCTCAATGGGGTGGTCATCACATAGGACCCAGGCTTTTCTACTTCTCCCACAATATTGAATTTGTGACTTTTGGCTTCCTGTAAAGATACATTCACCTCAGGGTCGGAAAAATAGACCAGCAAGCGCTGTTTTATCTCACTTCGCAGTTGGTCGGGCGTACAACCACTTGCCATTAAATCGCCCACCAGTGGCAATGAGATGTTACCGTCTGGGCTCACGGGCAGAATGCGAGAAATCTCTGGTTCTTTCCAGACGTTGATGTTCAAAATGTCGTCGGGACCGATTACATAGTCGTGGGCTCCCGCCTGCAGCTTCGTAGTCGCGGTGGCTGCAGCTTCGTCATCAATGCCGGTTCTCACTGTCTGCGCGTCGATCCAATTCGGGGAGACCGCGAGTATCCAGTTCAGGACCAAAGCAAAGAGCAGAGGCTTCGCTCTCATCTCGTGGCTCCCTTACAACATCGAATTCTGCTACGTGGGCTCAATGTCATAGCCTTCAATGATGATCGACAGTGACCGTTGGATACTTTCTACTGAAATTACCAGTCGTTTGTGCCCGTTTGTCAGCAGAATACCTTCTAGTCCATCCAATGCTCCGCCGCGAACCCGAACTCGCTGGCCTACTTTGAGGAATGGATATGGAGAGATCGCGACCTTGGTTGTTAAAAGGGATCGAATATCTTCGATTTGGTTATCTGGAATAGCGAGAGCTTCACGTTGCGAGCCGACAAATCCCAACGCTCCCCAAATCCGCAGGATTGACAGACGCACATAAGGATCTAGCTGTGCGTGCACAAACACATAACCGGGAAACAACGGAACTTGAACCAACTTACGGCGATCGCTCCAGTAGTGGACTTGCGTGAGTATTGGCAGGTACGAGTCAATCCGCTTTTCCTGTATTTCAGTTAATACTTTCTTCTCGTGACGCGGACGTGTCTGTATCGCGTACCATTGTGCCTGCGGCAGAGCTGCAGTAAGAGTGCTACTTGTGAAAACCTGAGTACAGCCCATAGCTTCGCCCTCTGAGTCCCATATCTTAGGCCCTTTCAACTAAGCTCGTTACTGTGTGAGAAGGTCGAATATCGCTGGCACTTTCGAGCTACCAGCTCAACTCCCACCTACATCATTGCTACCGTAGACTTCCAGCCGACCATGCTCAAACGCTTCACGCGCTGCCTATTCCTCGCCCTGGCACCGCTGCCTTCGTTGCTGGTTGGAGGTCTGTGCCTCGGCTTGGCTGGCCACCAGCCATTCCAGCGTCTTTGATTTTGTAAAGGAGCGCGCGATAGCTGATATTCAAGACACAAGCTGCTCGCTTGCGATTCCATTGATTCGCCTGCAAGGCTTTCAGAATTGCATCACGCTCTAGTTCGCGTACCGCTTTTCTCGTCATTTCCTTGAGCGAAACTGCTCCAGGCTCATAAAGCGTCTGCACCCCGTCTCTTTCGGTCCGATTCAGAAGATCCTTGAAAACCGACTTTTCAAAACCAAATAAGACGTAGCGTCGCATTAAGTTTTCAAGCTCGCGGATGTTCCCCGGCCAAGAATAGGTCAGCAGCGATTGCAGCATACGCCGTGACGGGTGCTTTGCTGTGCAGTGATAGACGTGGACGAAAAGATTTAAGAAATGGTTGATGAGATCAGGGATGTCACCTTTGCGTTCACGCAGCGGAGGCATGTGCAAGGTGAGGACATTAATGCGATAAAGCAGATCTCTACGAAACGTGCCGCGTTCGGCAGCATCTTCGAGGCCGCAATTTGTTGCGCACAAGAGACGCAGGTTCAGCTTGCACCCTTTCCAATTGGTCCTGCAGAGCTGTCCTTGCTGCAATAGCCTCAACAGTTTCGTTTGCAGTGCGGCACTGCTTTCTGATATCTCATCGAGAAAAAGTGTTCCATAACAGCCCGTTTGTGAGCGCTGAACAGTTGATAGCGACCCACTTTCGATAACATCGGCTGACGATTCGAGAAGAGTATCGAAGGTGTCGGGAATGCATGAGCATCTCGCCTTTACAAAGACCCCACAGTTCCATGGGGATCGGCGATGCAGCATGCGCGCAATAATATCCTTGCCCGTGCCGCTTTCGCCTTCGATCAATACAGGCATATCCAAAGCAGCTGCTCGCTCGAGTCGGCTACGTAGCGCCTGCATCGGTGTAGTGCTTCCAAAGACGATCGAGTCTGGTGGCAGTTGATCCAGACTCTGAACGACCTCACTAGGAGCGCTTTGAAGTGACGCGGTCATCTGCTCGACGGGTGGCCCGAACACTAGTCATGTGCATGTTGCATTCCAATTCATCATGGAAATCGAAGTCACTCCAATTCATGATGTCGGAACGCCATAAACCACGGCATGTGCAGGCACTTGCGACAAATTGACACAATATATGCCGGGGCTCTAGCCGCGATTGTCATCTCGCTTTTTGCTCGAAGTGAAGTGAAAGTTTTTTCACGCGCAAATATTTGCTCGTGTAGACAGGCGAAGCATGAGCGAGAAACAGCGCCTGCAATGGGGGTAAGATATCTTCGAGCACGTAGTTAAATGTATAGAGTGGTCGTGTCTACTGAAAAGGAAAACATCCGAGGATCTCCCTAACATAAGTTAGGAGACCTGAGGACTACTTATTTGAAACCAGCAGGAATCTAGGCGGGAAGGTGGGGAGGATAGTTCGCCTTCGCGCCGTCGATGCCGTATTCCCGCATTTTGTAAATCAAAGCTCGTGAGGAGATATTGAGGATGCGTGCAGCGTCTTTGCGATTCCCATGCGAAAGTTCGAGCGCGCCAAGGATGGCCTGACGTTCAGCTTGCTCTTTTAAGCCTCTCACTAGAGATTTCAGATCCGTGGCCTTCATCGAAAACGTGCTGGTGGAGCTCTGCGACGGATAGTTTCCCCGGCAAGATTCCGGCATCAAGTGCGAAATAGCTTTTTGCTCATCGCGCATGATGAGGTAACGCTTCACAAAATTCTCGAGCTCACGGACGTTACCCGGCCAGGAGTAGCGCAGGCAAGCCTTCAGAAGATTTGCGGAGACCAGCAGCGGCTCACATCCCAGGACGTCGGATTGAACTGCGATGAAATGCTGCAGAAGAACAGGGATGTCCTCCATTCGCTCGCGCAACGGCGGTACCTGGATCGAGAATGCATTCAGACGGTAATAGAGGTCTTCGCGGAACTTTCTCGTTTTAATGGCCCGAGCGATGTCGACATTGGTTGCGGCCAACACGCGAACATCTATTCGAATCGGCTTCGCGCTTCCGAGACGGCAATACTCCCCATCCTGTAATACCTGAAGCAGCTTTGCTTGCGGCGCGGGCGGCATTTCGGCGATTTCATCCAGCAGAATCGTGCCTTTGTGACAGACTTCGAATTTTCCTGCTGTAGCTTTCGTGGCACCAGTGAAGGCTCCGGCCTCATAACCGAAGAGTTCGCTCTCGAGAAGTTCGGAGGGAAGAGCAGCGCAATTAACCTTCAGAAACGGGCGGTTTCGTCGCAGGGAAACGTGGTGAATCAGGCGAACGACGACTTCTTTTCCAGCTCCGGTTTCACCCAGAATCAAAACGGGAAGAGTCGTTTGCGCAACGAGGTCAACCATGCAACGAAGTTCACGCATGGCACGGCTGTGACAAACAAAGAATGATCCTTCGCCAATCTGTTCGACGAGTGGAACTTGATCCGTGCCCTCGTGTCCGAAAACCGGAGTGGCGGGAAGGGATGCTTCTTTCTGGACTGCAGACGAAGAAGTGGCACTGCTCATTTCAAGAAGCCTCTTTGAGGGCTTGATTCTGCGAAAAGCTTACGAGTTCCTGAGTGCCAGAAGCTGAAATGGGACAAGAGCAGAAGAATTAAGTCGAGTCCGTTCGAGGCGAGAGTTCACTTGCATGGCAAACGACTCCGATGGCGCACAGATCCGACTGTCCCATGCACTGCAGTTCGGGTCGAAGAGCAAACGGATCGGAAACACCCGGCGCAGTGTACAACTACCGCTACCCCAGCCACGTCAAAGTTTCGTAAACGCGAAGCCGCCTATAGCGCAAAGTGGCTCTTTGACGGACGCAGTTTCGAAGCACCAGCTTGGCGAGACACATTAACGTTCCGAGTGTCTCTTCCATGAGAAAACGTAGATGCGGGTTGACCTGACTAGGTTGTGCATCGCCTTGCAAACTTTCTGCATTTCATCCAGCACGTCAGCTTTTGGATTCCGTCTATCCAGTCATGCAGAAAGCCTGTTTTGAAGAGGGCCATTCGGACATGTCCTTTAGTAATCATCCAAGCGTGACCGGATGACGGTACGATCTTTGAATCGACATAAGCTCTTCCCTGATCTCGGTTAACGGGTGACTGCAATGAAAGATGTGCTTCTTTCTCCTCAGCGCCGCTTTCCCCGATTTCAATTTCATCAGAGTGTCAGGATCGGTATTACGAAGGGAGACGCCCCCACGTATGTTGATGGGCATGCGATCGATCTGGCAGAAGGCGGTGCCGGAGTCACCACCAGCACGAAGCTCGAAATTGGAGATACCGTTCATCTGCAAATTCCGCTCACTCCTGAGCCTCTTCATCTTCCCGCACGCGTGTGTTACCAATACGGAGCAGAATATGGTTTCGAATTTGTAGCTCTTGGAATTCCGGAAAGAGAATACATCCGCGAGAGCTGCAAATCGCTCCTGAGAATTGGTTGATGCACAAATGATTGCAGCGATTGAAAACCCTCAACCATCCAAACGCACCTCTCGAACGCGCAACATCCTTCTCGTAGCCGATCCATCGACTACACTCAACAGAGCAATTCGTAACATCAACGATACTTCTATAACATCGAAGTCTAAGGATTATCCGGCGACAACCGACTTCCTTCTATTAAGTAATTTGCATCGACATCTAAACTGGACTGGTTCGCATCAGAGTACTGCATAGTTGGAGTGTAGCTGAGTCAGTTTATCAGCATGACCTTTAAGCTTGAAACGGAACGGTCCGTTTTCGAGAACAAGAATCACTGAACATAATTTTCATTTCCCCTTCTCCTGCACTCTCAATGTTCGGATAACCTTCGAACGACCTTAGGTCAAGGTACGATCGAATTCTCGGAGCCTAATGGCTGTAGTCCACGAAGACGGTCGAGCGACCCTCATCGAAGTTCTTGACCGCGTCCTTGATAAAGGTATCGTCATTGATGCCTGGGTGCGCGTTTCGTTGGCAGGTATGGATTTGCTGACGTTGGAAGCGCGTGTGGTTATGGCTTCTCTGGAAACTTACCTCACTCATGCCGGCGCGCTTAGCTTGAGCAGTTTAGTTGCACCACCCGCAATTGCTGCTAGCCGCAAACCGGAAATTATTCGCCGGAAATGGGCTTCCGGCTATCGTTCGAGTTGAGCGATAGCGCACCACCATCGCGACTAAAACTCGCGTGCGCGAGGTTCGTCGCTTTAGCCAGAGCTAAATCGACATTTCTTTTAGATTTCCACGCACAAAGTCGGCCCATGCCTCTACTGCATGATACGCATCGAGTACTCCAAATCCATATTGGGATTCTGGTATCGGTTGAGCATGTGAAATAGCGTCGGCGAGAGCCCTTGCTTAGCAGGCAAGTGCCTTACCGTCCGGCCCACTCTCCCGACAAAAATGTCAAAGAACTCTGGTAGGCTACTTGATGAAAGTGCTTCCGTGCGGGCTTAATTTTGCGGTAAGTCGTTGATTTTTGATTGGCTGCCCCCCAGGGATTCGAACCCCGATATGCTGATCCAGAGTCAGCTGTCCTGCCGTTGAACGAGGGGGCAGTTTTTGAGCGATGGTTGGCGCCGGACGGCGCGCAATCCGGAGTTACTCAACTGATTCTATGATGCGCGGTTTAGGCGGTCAAATCGCGGATTTTGTTTCTGATCCGCAATTTATTGTATGCGTTGGCTCGATTCTGCTTCGTCTTCGGACTTCTTCACTCGCACCACGACGATCTTTGAGAATCCCTCTTTGAATGATGGTGGACGCAGCTTCTCCGCCATGCGGCGCATTACATCCTCATGCACGGTTCGTTCGCGGCGACGGTTGCGCTCAAGGCAGACTTCCAGTGGTACGTCGAAGAAGAGGGCTTGCACTTCGTAGCCGAAGCTGCGCGCCATCTTGATCCACTGCCGGCGCTCGTGCGGCGAGAGGTTGGTCGCGTCCACGTAGTTCCACGGCATTTTCGCGATGAGCCGCGCTCGGAGCAGGGAACGCAGCGTCGAGAAGACCAGGCCCTGATAGCGCTGTTCGGTGATGTCGTCGAAGAGAATGGTCCGCAGCAGGTCGCTGGAAAGAGGCGTTACGCCGCGGCGCTTGAACCACGTGGTCTTTCCCGATCCGGGAAGCCCGATGGCCAGCACGACCACGCCGCGAGGCGGCCGCTTTTCTTGCGCCGCAGCTTGTGTCGGATGCGGAGCCGCGGGCTGGCGAAGGATGTCCTCCGGGCTGGCGGGCGGCATCGATGGCGACTCGGGTTGTGTGACCACTTGCATCCGCTCCGTTCCCGCCGCCGGCCGCAGCGGCTCGGCTGTGCGAGGAGCTTCAGGCCCGCTCCGGGCAGGTTCTTCGTGCGTGTAATAAGAAGGTTGCAGCGGAGCCGGCTGGCCCGCTCCGATCGCCGGCTTTTCCTGCCCCACTTTGCCCGTGGATTCGGATTCGTTTTTGACTCGTTTGCCTCTGCGGCGCATTCTTTCGCGCACCCAATTGCGCATCCTCGGCTTGTAACATACTTTCGCTTGCAGGAGCAAACCGGAGCACTCTTTCAAGCAACGGAGGCATGCGCCCGTGCCTGCCCATTGAGGCCTTGAGTTCTGCAGGCTGAAGTGTCAGATGAAAGACCCACTCAGGAAGAACACAGCGCGAGCTGCGCCGCAACAACCGCGAGTAAAGCTCTGCGCTCTGGCGTTGGCTTACAGTTAGCGTAGTTCCTAAATGCGCGGCCGAGATCCATCGTCCGAATTCGGCAGCAGACGTGCTCACAAGAGCGCTCCGCTTTTTCGAAACACGGCCCATTTTGGCAGACAACGTGCTCATTGAGTCCCGATTTGAGACGCTTGACATTCTGCCAATTCGCGATAGCATCCGGATTATGGATAGCGAAAAAGAAGCGAAGATAATGAAGATGGGGAGTTCGGCGGAGGAGGTGCGGCGGATGGTCGAGGACCCGGCCTACGCGCGCCAGGTCGAAGCCGAGTTAGAAGAGTTGGAGGCTGAGCTCGAATCGCTCGGTCACGAGGAAGAGACTTACGAATTCGTTGATTTGGATTTCGATTCGCTCAGCGAGGAGGAAGTCAAGGAGCGCGCCGCGGTACTGGATGAGCAGATCGATCAGGCGAAGAAGCGCATTGAAACCAATCGCAGGGCGGTCAACCTTGGTCTGTTAAAGAAGGCGAATCAGACTCCGCGATGCAGTCGTCTGAAGAAAAATGGAGAGCCATGCCGGGCGCCGGCCGTGAAAGGCGAATCTCTCTGCTACTTCCATGCTTCCGCCGCGGGGACCAAGGCGGCAATACAGATTGACGTGCTCGAAGACCGCGAGAGCGTGCAGATCACGCTGAAGCAGATCATGGAGTTCGTGGCCAGCGGAAAGATGAATTCTCGTGATGCCGCCGTGCTCCTGCGCGCCACCCAGATCGCGGGTGCCATGCTGAAACCGCAGACGAAGATGATGCAGCCCGCAAAAGGCAAGCCGGTCCGAAGCATCGGCGTTAACGCCGAAGAGCGATGGGGTTAACGCCGTGGAAATTTCGGCGTTAACGCCGTGGAAAAAGTGGGGTTAACGCCGTGGAAAAAAGGGCGTTAACCCCGGGGGTTCAAATGAGCGGAATTTCGAGTGAAATCATTCAGGAAACCGGCAGAACCCGTGCGATTTGTTGCACTTGACGAAAGAGTTCAGGATAGTCGGAGAAAATTTTGCGCGAAATTTCTTGGCGAGGACGCAAGTTTCGGGATTGTTCATGTCTGGTGAATGCTCTCAAGACCTGTCATCCCTCGCTCCGGCACGGTACGCTTGCATCCTTCTGAGCTTTGGTTTGCGGAGCGGGGGACCTGCCGCTTTCTGAGACGCGCGCAGGAACAGCAGGTCGGCCGCGCAGCAAAGCACCTTCTCAAAGTTCCCATGCGGGTTTGCGGCTGCGCGAGGGATGACAGATTGTATAGGGTTGAATCTTTTCGAAGGAGCTGAACATTCATCGTCTTAATCGCATTCGCCTAGGGCTGGTCATATGTGCGCTCCTCAATTCCCTTTTTGGGCAGCAGGCGGCAACCATTCGCGTGAACGCTGCCCACAAGCTCGGAGCTTTCCCGCCAATCTATGCTTTCTTCGGCTACGACGAGGCGAACTATACCTACACTCCGAACGGCACGAAGCTGATCCGGGAACTGGCTCAGTTAAGCAAAACTCCCGTGCACATCCGAACCCATTTTCTGCTCGCAAGCGGTGACGGCACCGGCGGACTGAAGTGGGGATCGACTAACGCATATACAGAAGATGCTGCTGGGCATCCGATCTACGATTGGAAGACGGTCGATCGCATCTTCGATACCTACTTGAACAGCGGCGCGAAACCGTTCGTCGAAATCGGCTTCATGCCGCAGGCTCTCTCATCACATCCCGATCCGTACAAGCCGACCTGGATTCCCGGCGCTCCCAATAAGGACTATGCCAGCGGATGGTCGTATCCACCGCGCGACTACAACAAGTGGGAAGAGTTGGTTTATCAATGGGTGCGTCACAGCGTGGAGAAGTACGGACAAGCGCAAGTCGAATCGTGGTACTGGGAGGTGTGGAACGAGCCCGACATCTTCTACTGGCATGGCACAGTTGATGACTACGAAAAGCTTTATGACTACACAGCAGCAGGGCTGAAGCGCGCGTTGCCGTCGGCGCGAATCGGCGGACCGGCAGTTACCGGACCGTCAAGTCCGCGCGCCGCTGCTTTTCTACGGCATTTCCTCGAGCACTGCGACACCGGCCGTAACTATGCGACGAGTCATACAGGCGCTCCTCTGGACTTCATCACCTATCACGCGAAGGGGCATCCGTCGGTTGTCGACGGCCATGTGCGCATGGGTATGGCGCAGCAGACGCGCGATGTGGATGCTGGACTTCAGATCGTCCGCTCGTTTGGGAAGTTCCGTGATTTGCCCATCGTGCTGAGCGAGTCCGATCCCGAAGGATGTGCAGCATGCTCGGCGCGCGTGTATCCGCCGAATGCGTACCGAAATGGAACTCTCTATCCGACCTACACGGCGGTGATGACCAAAAACATTCTCGATCTCGCCGCACAGCAGAAGGCAAACATCGCAGGAATGCTAACCTGGGCGTTCGAATTTGAGGATCAACCGTATTTCGATGGATTCCGGACGCTCGCGGCCAATGGAGTCGATAAACCTGTTCTGAACGTCTTCCGCATGCTCGGCCTGATGACAGGGGATCGGGTGGAAACAGAAAGCAACATGCGCGTGCCGCTAGACACCATTCTTTCGGGCGGTGTCCGCAGCGAGCCGGATGTAGATGCGCTGGCAGTCGCCGGAGAGCATACGCTCTCAGTGCTGATTTGGAACTATCACGATGATGAAGTTTCTGTGCCGGCCACGAAAGCAGAAATCGAGATCGACGGTTTGCCTGCAAATGTAAAACGCGCGTTGCTGCGCCAATACCGCATCGACGAAACCCACAGCAATGCATGGACAGCATGGAAGAAGTTGGGCTCTCCACAACAGCCGACGCCAGACCAGTACGCCACGTTAGAAGGAGCAGGCGAGATCCAACCACAAGATTCGCCCCATTGGATTTCACTGAAAGAAGGAGCCGCAAAACTCGATCTTCAGCTGCCGCGAGAATCGGTCGCTCTGGTTCAGGTCAGTTGGTAGTGTGTTCGTCGAGTTGCACTAATTTCAGTGCGCTCGGGATCGAGTTCGCAACGAACGGATGGATACAGCTGCAGCCGACTCAAGAATCCGTGTAAATCCGTGCGCGAAGCGTTCGTGTGATCCGTGTCATGTGTTGACTTTCTTATCCGGACGAATCGTAAGTTGCAGAAAACACTTGCATCTGCTCGGGAAAATGTCGGCGAAAACCTGAGCACAATCCAGCAGCATCTCAGTCCGAAGTGGGTTTATAGATTTGGGAACGCTGAATGGCAAATGAGCTTGCAATCGAGCAGCAGCTCACTTACCATCGGCAAAGCCAATAGAACCAAGCAGACAGGCGGTGGAAAATCCGGCTTGACTGCTTCCGGCGCCGGAGTGAACCAGCTCCGGGTTCGAGGGATGATGAAGAAGAGCCAGGTCTGCCGCTATCTTCCTGCACTGATTGCTTTTTTCGTCTTCGCGGGTTCGTCGTTCGCCGCCAAGATTTCTACTCCGGGAACCTCCGGCACCAAGAAGACCAACCGTAAAGTGAGCGAGTCGAGCCGCGCTTCGGCCAAGATGAGCCGATTGCGCCATAGCCGTCGCACGGCGCGAACGCGGCGAGTATCGAAGACCCGCCGGCATCGCCGTCACCGGTACGTCGAGCACTTTACTGCTAAGTCGTTTGTCACGACCGACCAGACCGTCGGGGATATCACCGCCGGTGAAGATCCGGTGGTTCGCCAGGCTGCCATCGACGCGCTCGGCAACATGAACGGTACGGTCGTTGCCATCGATCCGACCAGCGGACGCATTCTCGCGATGGTTAACCAAAAGTTGGCGCTCTCCGAAGGCGCGACTCCATGCTCGACCATCAAGCTGGCAGTCGGACTTGCCGCTCTGAGTGAAGGCATCGTCACCAGGACCACACCGGTGAAGATCTCGCCTCATCATTACCTGACGCTCACGCAAGCGCTGGCGAAATCGAACAACGCATATTTCGCGGCGTTGGGTCGCAGCCTTGGCTTTGAGCGCATGCATCGGTATGCAACGGAGTTCGGCTTGGGCGAGTTGGCGGGATATAACATCGAGGGCGAGCATCTCGGCGTGTATCCCGATGAAGAACTCGATGCCAAATTGGGAGGCATCGGACGAATGTGCTCCTTCGGCGACAGCATCTCGATGACCCCGCTGCAGCTCGGTGCGCTCGTCTCCGCCATGGCCAACGGCGGCACGCTCTACTACCTGCAGCATCCGACGACGCCTGAAGAAGTTCTGAACTTCCAGCCCAAAGTGAAACGTAGCCTGGAGATTGCGAAGTATCTTCCCGAGATGAGCGACGGCATGGCCGGCGCAGTCCAATATGGAACTGCGCGCCCGCTGCGCATCAACTTCTCGGAAGAAGAGATCCTGGGCAAGACCGGCACTTGTTCCAATTCGGGAACTCGCTATGGCTGGTTCGCCTCCTACGCCAATACTGACTACGGGCACATCGTGACCGTGATCTTCCT
>Ga0134126_10001743_pt1 | contig 27723 bp, 23 predicted proteins | sample KB31752_FD_96881 | JGI IMG/M metagenome (GOLD analysis project Ga0134126, IMG submission 96881) | Terrestrial soil microbial communities with excess Nitrogen fertilizer from Kellogg Biological Station, Michigan, USA - KB3-175-2 | ecosystem: Environmental > Terrestrial > Soil > Unclassified ... | reverse complement strand
GGTGTGGCATTTGAAAGAAATGCGAGCTTTCGGCCGGAGCGGCGCAGCGCCCCGAGCGCCTTCGGGGCATCCGGCCACGCCCGCAAGGAAAGGACGGGAACTCGCGTACCCGGCGACGCTTGCCGCGCCGACGAGGAACGATCTTCGGTCCAATGACATGTTCAGTCTCTCTCCGCAGCGTGGATGGCGACCATCAAAGTAATACATTACGGTGGCGCGGGCACCGGTTTGTTTCCATTGAAACATTCCCGCAGCGCCCCATAACCACCCGATCCGATGAACGACCTCTCGCCGTGACGTCACGCGGCAACGTGTCGTGCAGACGCATCGACCCCGTCGGCTTTCCACAAGTCCGGGCGGGGGGCTGCCGCGATCATCGGGGCATGGAAGCTCGTCGACGACGCGAGGGCGGCAGGGGCCGACGCACGGCCTCCGGGCATCTGCGGCAGTTGCCCTGGCGGACGGTCCGCAATCCCTTCGCGCCCCTGGAAGTGCTCACGGCGGACCAGGTCGAGGCCATCCATCTCACGTCATTGCGCATTCTGGAGGAGCTGGGAATCGAGCTGATGTCGGCGCGCGCCCGCGACATCATGCGGCGTACGGGGGCGCAGGTCGATGAGGCCACCGGCATGGTGCGCATCGATCGCGGTCTGGTGGAAGTCGCGCTGACGACGGCTCCAGCGTCGTTCACGCTGACTCCGCGCAATCCAGGCCGAAAGGTCACCTTCGGCGGCAGCCACGTCAATTTCGGCCTCGTGGCGGGGCCACCCAACGTCCACGATCGCGAGCGCGGCCGCCGATCGGGGAATCTGCGCGATTACTGCGATTTCATCCGCCTCGCCCACTATTTCAATGCGATCCATCTGATCGGCAATCAGGTGTGCGCGCCGATCGAGCTGCCCGCCAACTCGCGCCACCTCGACACCTACCGCGCCAACCTTCGCTATTCGGATCTCGCCTATCACTGCACCGCCATCGGCGCCGGGCGGGCGCTCGATGGCATCCGGATGATGGCGATCGCGCGCGGCCTCACGCTCGAGCAGATCGCGCAGAGCCCCGGCGTGATCACCATCATCTCGGTCAACAGTCCGCGCCGTTTCGATGAGGCGATGGCCGAGGGTTTGGTGGCAATGGCCACTCACGGACAGCCGGTCGTCATCACCCCCTTCACCCTGATGGGCGCGATGGCGCCGGTGTCCCTGGCCGCGGCGCTGGCGCAGCAAAACGCGGAGGCGCTCTTCGGTGTCGTTCTGGCGCAGGCGGTGCGCGCCGGGACGCCCGTCATGTATGGGGCCTTCACGTCGAACGTCGACCTGCGTTCCGGGGCGCCGGCCTTCGGCACGCCGGAGAACGCGAAGGCGAATGTCGCGAGCGGTCAGCTCGCCCGGCGCTACCGGCTGCCCTACCGGACTTCCAACGCCAGCGCCTCCAATGCGGCCGATGCGCAGGGGGCGTATGAGACGCAGATGTCTCTTTGGGGAGCCATTCTCGGCCACGCGAATCTCATCTACCACGCGGCCGGATGGCAGGAAGGGGGACTGACGGCCTCGCTCGAGAAGCTGATCCTCGATGTCGAGATGCTGCAGCTCATGATGCAATTCCTGCAGCCCGTGCAGGTCGATGAGGCCGAGCTCGGGTTCGAAGCGATCCGCGGAGTCAGGACGGGTGGGCACTTCTTCGGCGAGCCGCACACCCTGGAGCGCTACGAGCACGCCTTCTACGAGCCGCTCGTCTCGAGCTGGCAGAGCTACGAGAACTGGCAGCTCGCCGGGGGCCATGACGCCACCCAGCGCGCGACCGAGATCTGGAAGCGGGCGCTCGCCGAGTACGAGGAGCCGGCGCTCGATCCGGCGATCGCCGAGGCGCTCGATGAGTACGTGGAGCGCCGCCGCGGCGAGATAGGCAGCGGTGACCCCTGAGCGGCGCTATCCGCAGGCCTGGCGCAAGGTGTCCGGCGACAGCCGTTGCTCGAGACGGGTGCAGTACCAATCGATGAACTGCTGCACGCCGCCCTCGGTTACGCGCGAGAGCGGACCCGGCTCGTAGGCGGGGCAGTCCATGCCGATCTGAATCTCACGCACGATTCCCCGATCCTGCTCATTGGTCGCGAGCCACACTCGGGTGAGCTCGCCGAGATCGTAGTCGACTCCCTCGACCGCCTCGCGATGCACGAGCCATTTCGTGGTGAGCGCCGTGCGCGTGGGGCCCAAGGGCAACACCCGGAATGAGATCGCATGATCGGCGAGCACGTGGTTCCAGGTCGTGGGGTAATGAAAGAGCAGCAGCGTGCCGATGTTGAGGTCGCGCGGGATGGAGTCGCTGAGCGGCCGTTTGACGGCGGCGGCACCGGTCAGCGTGTAGCTGACCGCCGGCTCCACCAGCGGCATGCGCGCGGTGCGCATCTGGCCATCGGGTGAGAGCTGAAACTCACTGGCGAGAGCCGCCGACTGGCAGCGGCGCCAATGCTCGATGATCTGCGGATCATCCGCGGCGCCGCTGACGCTCGTGACCGTGGGCCGGTCGGAGAAGGTGCGGGCGAGCTCGGGATGATTGGCGGCGCAGTGATAGCACTCGCGATTGTTCTCCCAGACGAGCTTCCAGTTGCCTTCCTCGATGATGGTCGATTGAAACGCCACGCGCGCCTCGGACAGCCGGTGGGGCAGAAGATAGGGCTCGAGGTGCCGGCGGGTGGCGCCGAAATCCGGCGGCTCCTCCGCGAGGCAGACGAAGATGTAGCCGGCGACCGTCTCACAGTGCACCGGCCTCAATCCCAACTGCGAGCGATCGAAGCCCGGTCCCATCTGCCGGGCGGCGAACAGGCGCCCGTCGAGCTGGTAGGTCCACTGATGATAGGGACAGACGAGCCTTGCGGCCTTGCCCGCCGCTTCGGGACAGACACGCGCACCGCGATGCCGGCAGGAATTCAGGAACGCGCGGATGAGGCCGTCGGCCGCCCGGGTGAGCAGGATCGGATACGCGCCGATCTGCAGGGTGAGGTAGCTGCCGGTCTCGGGCAGCTCGGCGCTGTGCGCGACGAAGAGCCAGTCCCGGTAGAAGATCTGCTCCAGATCGAGCGCGAAGATCCCAGGGTCGGTATAGAACTCGCGCGCCAGGCCGGTGCCTGGCAAGCGCTCGTGCAGGCTGCGCAGCACACGGTTGCCGTCGATGCTCATGATGACTCCCGGATACGGTCGAGGAATGGCCGGACCGCCGTCTCATGATGCTAGTGGAGCCGCTTCCTCCGGGCTTGCGGAAAGCCGACGCTCCCCATCGCCTGCGCGACCTGGAAGACCCTCAGCAACGCGTCGGGATTGCACAAGGGCCCGTCGCGAATACGACATCCCAACAGAGGGCCGCCTGCCATGCTGCCGCACCAGCGATGAAAGCGACACCGCATGCCCCCATCGGTCGCGACCCGGCGTCGGTCGCGGGCAAGCAGCCCCCCATCGACGAAGCGACCGATCTGCTCATCGTGGGCGGCGGACCGGCCGGGATCTCGGCTGCGCTGACCGCCGCGGGCGCGGGCGTGCGAGTCACCCTGGTCGATGAGAATCCGGTGCCTTTCCAGACGATGGGAGAGGATGTGCCGCTGCATTTCGGCGGGCGCATGGCGGCGACCGTGGCGAACCGCAACGCGGTACTGGAATCGATGCTGGCGGCCCGGCCGCAGCTCGCGGAGGCCATCGATGCCGGCGTGGACGTGCGCCTCGGCACCGCGGTATGGGGCCTCTTCCCCCAACGGCCGACGGCCGGATGGATCGACGGCCACGTGGCGGGACTCGCGGACGAGGACCGAGTGTACCTGCTGCGCTTCAAGCAGGCCGTCATCGCCAGCGGCTGCCGTGACATGGGCCTCGCGTTCGACGGCTGGCAGCGTCCCGGAGTCATGGGTGCCGCGGCGGCATACAGGTTGGCAACGACCTACCAGGCGTTGGAATCCAGGACAGCGGTGCTCGTCGGCAGCGGCACGGAAGCACTGCTGATCGGCAACGCCTTGATGGAGGCGGGCGTGCGGATCGCGGCCGTCGTCGAGCAGGCCGCCAGGGTCGCCGGCCCGGCGGATCTCGCGGCGCGGCTCGCTGCGAATGGTGCGCGCCTCTTCACGCGACAGGTGGTAGAGCAGACGATAGGCGATCCGCAGGGCGTGGTTGCCGTCCGGCTCGCCCGCATCGATGGAAACGGAGCGCACCTGTCGGATCCCGGGGAGCGGATCGAATGCGACACGGTCGTGCTGGCCGTGGCTGCCATTCCGGCAATCGAGCTGCTCGAGGCCACCGGCTGCGCCATGAGTTTCCAGGCCGCCCGCGGCGGCCACGTGGCCGTCATCGACGCCGCGCAGCGAACCTCATTGCCTTTCCTCTACGCCGCCGGCGATTGCGCCGGTGTCTGGCCGTCGAAGTCGCTCTGCGACGGCATCGCCCGCCGCGAGGGACGGATCGCGGCCGTCGCGGCACTTCGCGCTCTCGGCGCGGCGGCAGATGGTCCTTCGGAGGAGCCGGTCTCACCCGATCCACCGCTGCGGGACGTTGCGCACGAGCGCCTGGCGTGGGTTCGGGCGACGACTCTGCAAGCCGCGGCCACTCCGTTCGTGTGCCAATGCGAGGAGGTGACGGCGGCGGAAATCATGGGGTTGCGCCCGCCGCGTTATCTGGGCTGGCGCCGGGACGCGGGCGAGTCCTGGCGGCTGGGCTCGGTGGACCCGCAGGGAGTACCCGATCCGGATGTGGTGAAGCGACTCACCCGCGCCGGCATGGGACCGTGTCAGGGACGGCGCTGCCGCGAGCAGGTTGCGGCCCTGATGGCCTTGGGCACCGGAAGTGCGCTGGCGGACATCCCACTCGCCACTTACCGACCTCCGGTCCGGCCCCTGCGGCTCGGAGCACTCGCGGCGCTGCCGGAAGTGGCCGCCATGGCCGAGCACTGGGACAGTTGGTTCGGCATGCCCTCGCAATGGATTCCGTTCTGGCGCGTGCCGCCCGCCTACACGGTCGCGGGACGCTGCACGGCCGAGCCGGTGGGTGGGGAATGATCTCATCCGGCGGCGCCGGCGCCGCGGTCATCATCGTCGGCGGCGGCGTGACCGGGCTGAGCGCCGGGTGGTGGCTGGCCCGCGAGGGCACCGACGTTCTCGTGCTCGAGGCGGGCGCGGCGGGCTGGGGCGCTTCCGGTCGCAACGGCGGCGGCTGCTCCCATCATCACAGTCCGCTCTTTCGGGAAGAGCAGCGCCTCTGGCCGATGATGGACGAGCTGCTCGGCTACCCGACGGAATTCCAGCCCGAGCGGATCCGAATTGCGCTCGATGAGCGGCAGTTCGAGCTCTACCGGCGCGCGCTCGAGAACGGCGCGCGGCAGGGCTTCGGCACCGAGGTGTTGGATCGCCGGCAGGTCCGGGAGCTCGTGCCGCTCGCGGGCGAGGATGTCTTCGGCGGCTACTACCATCATTTCGGTGGACACGCCAATCCGCATCGCACGCTGCAGGCTTATGCCTGGGCAATGCGCGATTGCGGAGGGCGGCTGCTGCAGCACACGCGTGCGTTGGGTTTCGAGACACGAGGCAACCGTGTGGTGGGTGTCAGGACGAGCCGCGGCACGTTTGCCTGCGATCATCTCGTCATTGCGGCGGGACCCGCCACCGCAGAGCTCGCCGCAAGGCTCGGACTGACGGTGCCGCTGATGAGTGCTCGCGCCGAGATGATCGTGACGGAGCCGTTGCCGCTGATGAAGTTGGGTGGCGTCGATGGTAACGGCCTGTACGGCCGACAGACCTTGCGGGGCAATCTCGCTTACGGCGGCGGTCCTCACGAATGGATCGAGGCCGCAGACGTGCAGCATACGCGTCCGTACTCCACACCTCTGCAAGGGGGCATTGCGCGTCGCCTGTGCGAGCTCCTGCCGAAGGCAGCGCATGCGCGTGTGATTCGCAGCTGGGCGGGATTCATCGAGAACACCCCGGATGGACGCCCCATCATCGATCGTCCCGGCGGGCTGGAAAACCTGACGATTGCGACGCTGTCGAGCGTGGGATTCGGGCTCTCGCCGGCCAGCGGGCGGGCGGTCCGTGACCTGGTGGTCACCGGAGCCTGTGATTTCGCGGATCTGTCGACGCTAAAGCTGAGCCGGTTTGCGGGCCTGGAGCCGGACTGGCCCGTGCTGCAGGGATGGCTCCCCACCGCCGTCGGCGCCGGCGAATGAGCGGCGCTCGTGAGTGGGAGGAATGCCGTAGCGCCGCTTGTACGCGTGACAGAAATGAGAGGGCGAGCCGAAGCCGCATTCGAGCGCGACCGTCCGCAACGATCCCAACGTGCGGCGCAGCAGGGTCCGCGCCTTGGCGAGACGCAGATCGAGATAGAACGTCTTCGGCGAGGAGCCGATGTGCTCGCGGAAGAGCCGCTCGACCTGACGGGGGGAGATGTTGGCGCGGCGCGCCATTTCCCGCAGCTCCATCGGCTCATCGAGCGTCGCCTCCATGAGGGAGATCACCTGGATCAGCTTCGGGTTCTCGATGCGGTATCGGGCATTGAGATCGAGGCGCTGCTGCTCCTCCTGCGTGCGCACCTGCGGGTGGATGAACTGCTCGGCGACGCCCAGGGCGAGCCGGCTGCCGGCCACCTGGCTGACGAAGTGCACCATCATGTCGAGCGCGGCCGTGCCACCGGAGCAGGTAAACACATTGCGGTCGATGACGAAGAGATCCTCCGTCACCTCGAGCTGCGGATACCGCGCGCGAAAGGCCTCCAGGTATTCCCAGTGGACCGTGCAGCGCCGCCCGGCGAGAAGCCCCGCCTCGGCGAGCAGGAACGAGCCGCTGCTGATGGCGCCGACGAGCGTGCCGTGACGGGCGAGTCGCCGCAGCTGATGGTGGATCTTGGTGCTGCGCTCGATCTCGGGCGCCTCGAGGCCGGCGCACGCGATGACCATGTTGACTTTGTCGAGCTCCGCCAGCGAGCAGTGGGTCGCGACGGCGATGCCGTTGCTGGCCTCGACGGGACTGCCGTCCGCCGATACCAGCCGCCATTCGAAGAGTCGCGTCCCGCTCAGGCGATTGGCGGAGCGCAGCGGCTCGATGCCGGCGGCGAAGGCCATCATCGAGAAGCGGGGAACGAGCAGGAACGCTATTCGAACAGGCTTGCCGGTCGATTCGAGCGCCATGGCGCCTCCTCCCCGGCGGGTGCGAAGCCGGGCCGCGCGACTAATGTAGCACGGTAAGATTGAGGTCCATGCGCTATTCGATCTTCAGCCTGCTGCGACAGGCCTTGATGGGTCACCGGGGGTGGGAGCCTGCGTGGCGCGACGCGCAGCCCAGGGCTGCCTACGACGTGATCATCGTCGGAGGGGGTGGTCATGGGCTTGCGACCGCGCACTACCTCGCGAAAACGCACGGCATCACCGATGTGGCGGTACTCGAGAAGGGATGGATCGGACTCGGCAATGCGGGGCGGAACACGACCATCATCCGCTCGAATTATCTGCTGGCCGGGAACAATCCGTTCTACGAGCTCTCGATGCAGCTCTGGGAGGGGCTCGAGCAGGAGCTGAATTACAACACGATGGTGAGTCAGCGCGGCGTGTTGAACCTGTATCATTCGGACTCGCAACGCGACGCCTACGTGCGCCGGGGCAACGCGATGCGAATGCACGGCGTCGATGCCGAGTTGCTGGACGCCCGCGACGTCCGGCGCATGCTGCCCTTTCTCGCTTTCGAGAATGCGCGCTTCCCGATTCAGGGTGGGCTGCTGCAGCCCCGCGGCGGCACGGCGAGACACGATGCGGTGGTGTGGGGCTACGCGCGCGCGGCGAGCGGGCGGGGCGTGGATATCGTGCAGAACTGCGAGGTCACCGGATTCCTCCGCGAAGGCGGGCGGGTGGTGGGCGTGCGGACCTCGCGCGGGGACATCCGGGCGCGCAAGGTCGGCATGGCGGTCGCCGGCAACACCTCGACCGTCGCGCATCTCGCGGGGTTGCGCCTGCCGATCGAGAGCCACGTGCTGCAGGCGTTCGTGTCGGAGGCCATCAAGCCGATGATTCCCTGCGTGGTGACTTACGGTGCGGGGCATTTCTACGTCAGCCAGTCGGATAAGGGGGGCCTCGTCTTCGGCGGCAACATCGACGGCTACAACTCTTACGCGCAGCGCGGCAACCTGCCCACCGTCGAGGACGTTTGCGAGAGCGGCATGGCGCTGATGCCGGCGATCGGGCGGGTCCGCGTCCTGCGCTCATGGGGAGGCATCATGGACATGACCATGGATGGGTCGCCGATCATCGATCGCACGCCGATCGGGGGCCTTTACCTGAACGGCGGCTGGTGTTACGGCGGCTTCAAGGCCACGCCGGCCTCCGGGTACTGCTTCGCTCACCTGCTCGCGCGCGATGAGCCGCACGAAGTGGCGCGCGCCTTCCGCCTCGACCGGTTCGCGACCGGCCAGGTGCTCGATGAGAAGGGGCAGGGACCGCAGCCGAATCTGCACTGAGCGACCATGCGCATCGAATGCCCTTTCTGTGGCGAGCGGGATGTCAGCGAGTTCACGTATCTCGGTGACGCGGATTTCCCTCATCCGCCCGCGGACACCGCCGATCTTGCGCAGCGCTTCTACGAGGCCGTGTACCTGCGCGACAACCCCGCGGGACCGCATCGGGAGTTGTGGTATCACGCGGGTGGCTGCCTCTCATGGCTGCGGGTCACCCGTAACACACGCACGCACGAGATCCTGGTCGTGCAGCCGGCGGCCGAGGCGTCACGCTCGTGAGCACGAACCGCCTGGACGGGGAGGGAGCCATCCGCCGCGACCGGAGCCTTTCCTTCACCTTCGACGGAAGGCGCTATACGGGTCATCCAGGCGACACGCTGGCGTCCGCACTGCTCGCATCGGGGGTCATGCTGGTCGGCCGCTCGTTCAAATATCACCGGCCGCGCGGAATCCTGACAGCCGGCTCGGAGGAGCCCAACGCGCTGGTGGAGCTGCGCAGCGGCGCGCGCCGCGAGCCGAATACGCGGGCGACGGTCGTGGAGCTCTTCGAGGGCCTCGAAGCCCGCAGCCAGAACCGCTGGCCGTCGCTGGGTTGCGATTTCGGTGCGATCAACTCCCTGCTCTCCTCGATCCTCGTCGCCGGCTTCTACTACAAGACCTTCATGTGGCCGGCGGCGTTCTGGGAAAAGCTCTACGAGCCGGCCATCCGGCGGGCGGCCGGTCTGGGCCGCGCCAGCCTCGAGGCCGATCCGGACGCCTACGAGAAGGCACATGCCTTTTGCGACCTGTTGGTGATCGGCGGCGGCCCGGCCGGTCTCGCCGCCGCACTGGCCGCAGGCAAGGCCGGGGCCCGCGTGATCCTCTGCGACGAGGACTTTCTACTCGGCGGGCGCCTGAACGGCGAGCGTCAGGAGATCGACGGTCGAAGCGGCGCACTCTGGGCGAAGCAAGCCGCCGAGCAGCTCGCATCACTCCCCGAGGTGCGGGTGATGACCCGGACCACGGTCTTCGGGGCCTATGATGGCAACACGTTCGGCGCGCTGGAGCGCGTCGCGGATCATCTCCCCGAGCCGCCCGCGAACCAACCGCGGCAACGATTCTGGAAGATCGTCGCCCGCCGGTCGGTGCTCGCGGCAGGCGCCGTGGAGCGCCCGATCGTCTTCGGCGGCAACGACCTCCCCGGTGTCATGCTCGCCTCGGCGGTGCGTACCTACGTGAATCGCTTCCGAGTGTCGCCGGGACGACGGACCGCCGTCTTTACCGCGTGCGATGACGGCTGGAGGACGGCTTTCGATCTCACTGAGGCGCACGTCGAGGTTCCCGTGATCGTCGATGCCCGGCGGCAGGTCCCGGCGGCACTTGCGAATCAGGCGGCGCGCCGCGGCCTGCGAGTCATGTTGGGCGCGCACGTTGTGGATGCTCGCGGGGCCAGAGCAGTCAGAGGGATCGACGTGCGCAACGAGCAGGGGCGGACGGTTCGCATCGCGACGGATGCCCTGGCGGTGGCCGGAGGCTGGAATCCCAACACCGCTTTGTCCACCCACCTGGGGGGGCGCCCGCGCTGGTCGGAGACGATCGCGGCGTATGTGCCCGCCGACCTGCCGCGCGGGATGAGCGCCGTCGGGGCGGCGGCCGGGGAGCTCTCGTTGTCGCAAGCGCTGCGCTCGGGAGCCGCGGCCGGACGGGAAGCCGCGAGCGCCGCGGGCTTCGATACGCCGGCGGACCAGCCTCCGCACGTCGAGACGGAAGCGGTCGGCGGGGAGGCGCTCTGGCTCGTGCCGGGGTTTCGCGGCAAGGCGTTCGTCGATCCGCAACACGACGTGACCACCAGGGATATAGCGGTCGCCGCGCGCGAAGGCTTCCAGTCCGCCGAGCTCCTCAAACGATACACGACGTTGGGCATGGGCACGGATCAGGGGAAGATGTCGGCTCTCAACGGACATGCGATCGTCGCCGCACTCACGGGCCGGACACCTGCCGATCTCGGAACGATCGCCTCCCGGCCGCCTTACACACCGGTGGCGATCGGCGTGCTCGCGGGCGCGCACCGCGGTCCTGACTTCAGGCCCTGCCGGCTGACGCCGAGCCATCACTGGGCGCAGAGCCGGGGGGCGAGCTTCGTCGATCTGGGCGAGTGGCGGCGGGCGAAGGCATTTCCGATCGACGGCGAGAGCGACTGGAAGCACACGTTGATTCGGGAGGTCCGTGGCGTGCGGACTGGCGTTGGGGTCTGTGACGTCTCGACTTTGGGAAAGATCGACGTGCAGGGCGCGCAAGCCGGCGTCTTCCTCGACCGGATCTACGCCAACATGATCTCGAGCCTGCCCGTGGGCAAGACCCGGTACGGCATCATGCTGCGCGAGGACGGAATCGTATTCGATGATGGCACCGCGGCCCGTCTCTCCCCAGCTCACTTCCTGCTCTCGACGACCTCCGCCCATGCGCTCAAGGTGCTGCAGCACCTCGAGCACGCGCGGCAGGTGCTCTGGCCCGAGCTCGATGTCCAGCTCGCGGCCGTGACCGAGCAATGGGCGCAGTTTGCCGTCGCCGGTCCGCGCTCTCGTGAGCTCCTCGAGCGTCTGCTCGGCGGCGCCCTCGACGTCTCGAGTGCCGCCTTTCCCTATCTCGCCTGCGCGCAGTTTCAGTGGCAGGGCCGGCCCGCGCGACTGTTCCGCGTTTCCTTCTCCGGGGAGCTCGCCTACGAGCTCGCGGTACCCGCGCGCCGGGGTGATGCCACCGTGCGCGCCATCATGGCGGCCGGCGAGGATATGGGCGTCGTGCCATACGGCATGGAGACCCTGGGAGCGATGCGCATCGAGAAGGGTCATGTTGCCGGCGCCGAGCTCAATGGCACGACGACGGCGCACGATTTGGGGCTCGGCCGGATGATGTCGGCCCGGAAGGACTTCATCGGCCGGGTGCTCGCGGGCAGGCCGGCCCTGGTCGCGCCGGATCGGCCGGCGCTCGTTGGCGTGAAGCCCTCGATGCCCGACGCGAGACTCAGCGCCGGCGCGCATTTCCTGCGCATGGGCGCGCAGCCGAGCCTCGCGAACGATGAGGGTTTCATCAGCTCGGTGACTTTCTCGCCGACCCTGGGGCACTGGATCGGGCTCGGCTTCCTGCGGGGCGGTCCGAAGCGTCTCGGCGAGCGCATGCGGGCGCACAATCCCCTGTCGGCCGGCGACGTGGAGGTCGAGATCGTGGATCCGGTCTTCTACGATCCGGACGGCAGGCGACTGAGGGATTGAGCGTGAGCGCAGATCCAACGGTCATCGAGACCTCGGCTTTCGCGGGATTGCCGACGACGGTCGGCAGCGGCAGCGGTGTGATCGCCACGGAGCGCGAAGGACTCGGAATCGCGCGGATCGCCGCCCGCCAGGCGCAGGGCGCCGAAGTGGCGGAGCTCTTTCGGGCGCAGTTCGGCGTCGAGCCGCCGCACGGGCCGCGGCGCGCGAGCGCCGGTGATGTCGGGATCGCCGGCGTCGGCCCGCAGGCCTGGCTTGCCACTCGCGAGCACGCAGGCGACGCTTTCGCGCAAACCGTGCGCGACTTGCTCGGCGAGTGCGCCTCGGTTTGTGATCTCAGCGATGCCTTTGCGATCCTGCGGCTCGCCGGCCCCAAGGTGCGCGAAACGCTGGCCAAGCTGGTACCGGTCGACATCCACCCCCGAAGCTTTCGGGTGAGTCATGTCGCCCAGACCGTCTGCGGTTACCTGAACGTCACGTTGTGGCGCCTGGAGGATACCGCGCAGCATGATCCGGTATTCGAGATCTGGGCGGGGCGCAGCCTCGCGGTGAGCCTGCATCGGGCGATCTCGCACAGCGCGGCGGAGTTCGGATTCATGCGGCGGATGTCCGTTGGATCAGCGGGCGCGGGGAGACCGGCCGCATGAGCGACCTGCAGGCCCGCACGGGCCCGACGATGACGCCGAGCGAGCCGATGGAGCGCGTCCGGCGCTCTTCGCTCGGGCAACGCTGGTACGTCGCCATCATCATGTGCCTCGTCTACACGCTCAGCATCTCCGATCGCTACTCGATATCCACGGTGCTCGAGCCCATCCGGCGCGAGCTCCATCTCTCGGATGCGAACATCGCGTTCCTCACCGGCACGTCGTTGGCCCTCTTCTATGTCGCGTTCGGCTTTCCGCTCTCGTGGCTGATCGACCGCCGCAGCCGTCGCAACATCATCGGAATCTGCCTCATCGCGTGGTCCCTGTTGACGGCCGCCACCGGGCTCGCGCGCAGTTACTGGCAGCTCCTCTGGGCGCGGATCGGCGTCGGTGTCGGAGAGGCCGGCGGCACACCCGGTGCCAACTCCATCCTGTCGGATTACTTTCCGGCATCGCGCCGCCCCATGGCACTCTCGGTGTTCGCGCTCGGGGCGCCGATCGGCGCGTGGCTCGGCTCGCAGGTGGCCGGGACGATCGCCCTCCGCCTCGGATGGCGTGCGATGTTCCTCGCCCTCGGGATACCGGGAGTTCTGGCCGGGCTCCTCGTCCTCTTCAGCATTCGCGAGCCGCGCCGCGGCTGCCTCGACGAGTGCGAGGACCGCGGCGCGGCGCCGTCCTTCCTCGAGACGATGCGTTTCCTGCTGCGTCAGCGCTCTGCCATGCACTCCATCGCCGCCCAGGCCCTCACCGCGCTCTGGGGTTGGGGGCTCATGTGGTGGACACCCGCGTTCCTGATGCGCAGCTATTCGCTCAACGTCGCGCAGGCGGGCGGCATTCTCGGACCCATACACCTCATCGGAGGCAGCGCGGCCATGATCGGCAGCACGTGGCTGCTGTCGCGTCCGTGGCTCTCCGACGAGCGGCGCGTCATGCGGTTGCTCGCCCTCAATATCGCGCTCGCCACCTTCGTCACGGCGATCATCTACTCGACGCGGTCCCTGGCGCTCACCAAAGCGCTCTTCTGGCTCTATGTGCCGTCCATTTACGTGTATCTCGGCCCGGGTTTCGGCATCCTCAACAATCTGGCGCAGCCGAAGATGCGCGCCATGTACTGCGCCACGCTGCTCTTTCTCGCCAACGTCTGCAACCTCGTCATTGCGCCGCAGATGGTCGGGGTCCTGAGCGACTGGTTCGCGCCCCACGGTCCCGACGCGGAGTCGCTGCGCCTCGCGATGCTCTGTCTCGTGCCAACGGGCTTTTGGGCGGCATGGCACTACTGGCGCTCGGCACGCGACCTGTTGCAAGACGAGAGACTCGCGATCGAGGCTGCGGCCGAAGCTGCGGCCGATGCTCCATCCGGCGGTCGGTCGGCTTGAGGAGTCCGGCGCCCAACGACTACTTCCGTCCGCCTCCGGGCGCGCGGGCGGCGCCGGAATTCTCGGGGCTGCTGCACATTGCCCAGTCGCCGATCGAGACACGCCCGCGGCTCGAGAGGCCGAAGATCGACGGGCGCGATGCGCGGCGCTTCCCGGGCGTCACGCTCGGCTTCGTCACCACCGAAGATGTGCTGGTACCGCTGCAGCGCGGACAGATCGTCTCGCAGCGCCGCTCGCGCGAGACGGCGAGCTATTGGTCGATCATCCCGCAATTCGGCCGGATCTGGCGCGACCCGGACGAGGAGGGGTCCTGGTCCCGGGCCGCATTTCCCCTGATGCTGGTGGCGGACACGGAGAATCATGCCCATCAGGGTCTGGCCACTTTCCGTTACCGAGGGGACGAGGTCAGCGAGCTCGAGTTTCAGTTCGTACAACAGACCGCGCCCTACCGGCTGCATCAGCACTTCATCGGCTGGGGCCGGGCCAGGATGAGGCGTGCGCCGCTCGCGGCTCGCGAGGCGGCTGCGCACCGCGGGTCGGCTCGGGCGGAGCTGGCACGGCGTCTCCCGCACCGGCCCTGGGCCGATCTCATCCGGGAGAGCCCCGGCGCTCTGCAGGGATTCGGAGGACCGGTGCGCGAGCCATGGCGCGTCATCGCGGCCCTCGTCCGCGACGGCACGATCTTTCATCAGGAATCGCCGACGCCATGCGGCAATTATCCCTATCCGCTCGAGATGCGGTTCGGTGTCCGTTCCGTCATGAAGAGCATCGCGGCGCCGCTCGCGCTGCTGCGCCTCGCCCAGGTGTATGGGCCGTACGTCCTTACGCTGAGAATCGGCGACTTCGTCGAGGGACTCGATCCGAAGTATCGCGCGGTTCGCTTCCTCGACGCCGCCAACATGGCGACAGGATTGGGGGGCACGGGAACACGGAAGACGCAGCCGAACGATCCCATGGACGGTTATCTCGAAGGCGATTACGACGCGTGGTACACGGCGCCTTCCCACGGCGACAAATTGAGGCAAATCAGGCGATCGCTGCGCCCCTATCCCTGGGAACCGGGAACGGTGATGCGCTACCGTGACCAGGATTTCTATCTGCTCGGCGCGGCGATCGACCGCTTCCTCAAAGCGATGCGCGGGCCGGGTGCCGACCTCTGGGACATGCTGTGCGGCGAGGTGCTCGAGCCGATCGGCATTGCGCATGCTCCCGTGGTCCGGACTCGGGAAGCCGGAAGCCGGCGCGGGCTCCCCTGGCTCAATGCGGGCTATTACCCGACGCTGGATGACCTCGCGAAAGTCACGATGCTCTATCAGAGCCGTGGTGCATGCGGTGGGGAGCAGATACTGCATCGGGCTCTCACCGAGGACCTGCTCAACGCGAGGGGAGCCCTTCCCAAGCGCGGTGATCTGTCTCTCGGAGCCCGAGGAAGCGCTGCCGCCAATGGACTCGAGGGCGAGCTCTACCAGATGGGGTTTCACTTCAGGCCCTTCGTCAACGCCGGCGGCCGGCAGTACCATCTCCCCACCATGTGGGGTGCGGGCGAGAGCGAAGTGATTCTCTATCCGAACGGCCTCGTCTCAATCGTGATCGCGAAGGCATCGCAGCTGCCCGCCGGCGAGGCGGCCAGGTCGGATGCCGGTCCCGAGACGGCTCGCGCGGTGGAGAGTCTGGAACCTTTCGATTGAGGCGTGCGGGGATGTCCTCGATTCCGATCGTGGATGTGGCGCCGCTGTTCGAGGCGGCGGCGGTGCCGGCGTGGCGGTTTCCCGACCGGGCCCTGGCCGCGGCGGCCCGGGAGGTCGGATTCGCATGTATCCGCGGACTGCCCGGCGAGGCGGTGCCCGGTCCGGCCGAGAGAGCGCGCCTGCTGGCCATCTTCGGGCTGGACGAAGCGGGCAAGCGCTGCCTGTATCGGCGCAAGTTCGCGCCGGGGAACCGTAACACCTACCGTGGCTGGTTTCCCTTGCAGCCGGGCAACCTGACATCCAAGGAGGGGATCGACATCGGGGGAGACCTCGTGCACGGGCCGGCCGTCACCCTGCCCGGGGACCCACTGCGCGAGCCGAGCCCATTGCCGGACGAGAGCCGGCTGCCGGGCTGGCGCGAGGCCGCGGCCGCTCATTACCGGGCGATGGAGCGGGTGTCCGGGTCGTTGATGTGCTCGCTCGCCCGCAGCCTCGGCCTGCGGCCTGACTACTTCGATGAGTCGTTTCGCCATGGGCTGTCGACGCTGCGGCTGATCCGATATCCGCCTCGGGACCCGGCGGAACTCGCGACGGTGCAGGATCCGGCAGTGTGGGTGGAATTCAATGGAGTACGGCGCTACCTGGTGGGTGCGCCCCATACTGACTCGGGCTTCATCACGCTGCTCGCGCAGGACGGTGTTCCGGGCCTTCAGGCACGGGCGCGGTCCGGCGAGTGGGTCGATGTGCCGCCGGCCGAGGACACACTGGTCGTCAACTTCGGTCAGGTGCTCGAGCAGTGGTCGGGTGGTCGGATCCGCGCGACGGAGCACCGGGTGTTGGGCTCGGGCCTGGAGCGTTTCTCGATTCCTTTCTTCTACGAAGCACGTGCGGATGCGACCATTGCGCCTTTGCCCATCGATCGGCCCGACCTGTTTACGCGATTCGAGTACGGCGATTTTCTGTGGCGGCGCATGACTTCCTTCGTCGAGTTTCGCGGCATGGAGCGCGAGCGAGCTGATCAGCGGGTCCGCTGAGAGAGGTCTCCATGTCAGATTCGTCGGTCTTCGAGCCGGCCCAAAGCACCGTCGCGCGCGGCAGTTGCCTGTGCGGAGGCGTGCGGTTCGAGGTGCATGGCCCGCTGCGGCCGATCATCTATTGTCACTGCACCATGTGCCGCCGCTCGAGCGGGCATTTCGATGCCGCCACGGCCTGCGCGCCCGAGCACCTGCGGCTGCTGTCCGCGCAGAGCCTGCGCTGGTACCCGTCCTCGGCCGCCGCCCGGCGGGGCTTCTGCTCCACCTGCGGGTCGCAACTTTTCTGGGAGCCTGCCGGGGGCGGTCACACGAGCATATGGGCAGGCACGCTGGAGGGCCCAACGGGGCTGAAGCCCGTGATGCACATCTTTGTCGCCGAGAAGGGCGACTATTACGAGATTACGGACGGACTGCCCCAATGGCCGAGGTGGCCGGAGGATACCCCGAAGGAGGACTGAGCTGATTGTTGACAATTAACAATAGGGCTGGTTGAATCAGCCATGCGCACCGTCACCTTCAGGCAGATGAAGGAGGGTACGAGGGACGAGTACCTGTTTCTCCGCGAGCTGGAGCGGCAGTACATCGAGCGCTTGCCGGATCGCATCCTGCAGGCGCTGCGCGCCCTGGACGATGGACTGACGGGCTATCGGGTCACGCGTCTCGAGCATTCCCTGCAGACGGCGACCCGGGCCGAGGCGGACGGGGCCGATGACGAGATGATCCTTGGCGCGCTCGTGCACGATTTGGGTGACGGCCTCGCGCCGGAAAATCACTCCAACTATGCCGCGGAGATCATCCGCCCGTATGTCAGGGCGGAGGTCACCTGGGTGGTCGAGCACCACGGCCTCTTCCAGAAAGTGTATTACGCTCATTTCTATGGGGAGGACCCGGAGCTGCGCGCGCCGTACCGGGATCACCCTTACTACGCGAGTTGTGTCCGCTTCTGCGAGAGATGGGATCAAGCGGCTTTCGACCCGGACTATCCGACGCGGCCGCTCGAGCATTTCGAGCCGCTCGTGCGCCGGATCTTCTCCCGCCCCGCGTTCGATGGGAGCAGGCGATGATCATCGGTTTCATCGGTTTGGGGAACCTCGGCTCGAAGCTCGCGGCCACCCTCCTGCGCAATCGGTGCGAGCTGATCGTCAACGACCTCAACGCCGCTGCGGCGAGGCCGCTGCTCGCGCAGGGCGCGCAATGGGCCTCGAGTCCCGGGGAGCTCGCGGTCGAGGCGGACCTCATCATCACCTGCCTGCCGTCGCCGCTCGTCAGCGCCCGGGTTATGGAGCAGCCCGGCGGAGTTCTCGAAGGGCTGTCGGAAGGTAAGCTCTGGCTGGAAATGAGCACGACGGAGGAGGGCGAAGTCAGGCGCCTCGGCGAGCGGGTGATGCAGACGGGTGCCCGGGCGCTCGATGCGCCGGTGTCAGGCGGTTGCCACCGTGCGGCCACCGGAAACATCTCGATCTTCGTCGGCGGCGACCGCGCTGCATTCGAGCAGGCGCTGCCCGCGCTGCGAATCATGGGCCGCAGAATCATTCATATCGGCCCGCTGGGCAGCGCCTCGGTCCTCAAGGTCATCACCAACTATCTGGCATTCGTCCATCTCGCCGCTCTCACCGAGGCATGGGCGGTTGCGAGCAAGTCGGGAATGGATCCTAAAACGACGTACGAGGCCATCAAGGCCTCGTCCGGGAATTCCTTCGTCCATGAGACCGAGAGCCAGGTCATCCTGAACGGCAGCTACGACATCAATTTCACGGTCGATCTCGTGCTGAAGGACATAGGACTCTTTCTCGACCTGGCCCGCAGGCACTCCGTGCCGACGGAAGTGGCCGACACCGTGACGGAGATGTTCCGCGACACGCAGTTGCGATATGGCCCACGCGCGCTGTCACCGCGGATCATCCAGCGCCTCGAGGACGATTGCGGCATCCGCGTGCGCGCGGCCGGATTCCCGCCGGAGCTCGTGGATCTCGAGCCCGAGGAGCCCGGCCAGGAGGTGATTGCGGCCGAGACACGCTACACGAGGGAAGCATGACGGAGACGATCAACAAACAGAGTCTCGAGGCGCAGGCGGCCGATCTCCTGCGACGACAGATCCTGCGGGGCAAGCTGCGCGCCGGGCAGAGACTGCTCGAGACGCCCATCGCCGATGACCTCGGCCTCTCGCGTGGCACGATCCGCGCGGCGCTGCGCCGCCTGATCGAGGAGGGCCTGATCTGTCACGTTCCCTACACGGGCTACCAGGTGATCGAGCTCAGCGATCACGACCTGTGGGAGCTCTATACGCTGCGCGGCGCGCTCGAAAGTCTCGGCACGCGCCTGGCGGCACTCAGGATCGAGGAGCGCGGCATCGCGCAGCTGCGCGCGGCGTTCGCGCAACTGGTGGCGGCGGCGGAAGCGGGGGATCACGACCGGGCGGACCGTCTGGATCGCGAGCTGCACAAGCTCATCGTGCGGCTTTCCGGCCACGAGCGGCTGCTCGAGCACTACGTGCGCGTCGAAAATCAGTTCCGCGTCTACATTGCGCTCTCCAATCGCGAGGTCGATGCGCGGGAGATCTGCGAGTCGCATCGCGAGCTGGTGGATAGCATCTGCGCGGGAGATTCCGAGCGCGCGGAGAGATTGGCGCGCGCCAACATCGTCCCGCCGGAGCAGATTCTGGGAAGGCCGGTCTGATGAGCGGTGTGCGCCTGGAGCTCGAGACGGCTCCGCCGCGGATCATCGCCCGGAGCGGCGATGCCGCAGTGGAGCTGCCGGCGCTGTGGCTGCGGGAGCGGTGCCAGGACTCGGACAGTCTCGATCCGCATACTCAGCAGCGCCTCTTCGACCCGCATCGCCTGCCGGATGATCTCGCCCTCGTGCGGGTCGCGATGCGCAGTGAGCACCGCGCCTGGCTTGCCTTCAGCGATGGGTACGCGGGTGAGTATGACCTGAGGAGGCTCGCCGCCGATCTCGACCTCGAGGATGGCCTCCCGCCCGAGATCCCGTGGCGAGCCGATCTCGCCCTGGATGCGGTCAGCGTCGACGGGCGCGACCTGGACCGGGACGAGGTTCGCCTGAAGGCGATCGAGACGTTTCTGACGCACGGCCTCGTCATCATCCGCAACCTCTCCACCGACCCGCAGTGCATTCTCGAGGTGGCGAGCCGATTCGGCTACGTGCGGGAGACCAATTTCGGGCGGCTGTTCGAGGTTTACTCGCGCCCGGGCTCCAACGATCTCGCCTATCGCCCGGTTCCTCTCGGCGCCCACACCGACAATCCATATCGCGAGCCGGTGCCCGGGATCCAGCTGCTGCACTGCCTGGTGAATGAGACCTCGGGCGGATGGTCGACGCTGGCGGACAGCCTCTCGGTCGCCGAGGCGCTGCGGGAGGAGGATCCCGCGGGCCTGGAGCTGCTGGCCTCGACGCCGGTGCGCTTCCGGTTCATCGACGGGACCACCGAGCTCATCGAGCGCCGCCCGATCGTGCAGCGGGACGTCGACGGCCGGATGACCGGCGTGCACTACAGTCCGAGACTGGATTACCTGCCGCTGCTCGATGCGGTCACCACCCGGCGGTATCAGCGCGCCCGCCGGCGATTGAGCGAGCTCTTCGCGGATCCGCGGTTCGAGCTGCGCTTCCCGCTCGGCAAGGGGGAGCTCATGATGTTCAACAACAGCCGCGTCCTGCACGGGCGGACCGCCTACGATCCGAATGAAGGCCGCCGGCACCTGCAGGGGTGTTACATCGATCTCGACGCTCCGAAGAGCTTGTATCGGACGCTCGCCAGGAGGCTCAGGCCCGCACCGGGCAGCGGATGATCACGCCGGCCGCCGACAGCGCGCGGAGCGAGCGGGCGCTGAGGCTCCGGCAGGCGATCGTCATCTCGCTCCTCTTCGGCGGCTACGCCTCGCTTTACTTCTGCCGTGCGGACCTCTCGGTCGCCACGCCCCTCCTTGCGCGCGAGCTCGCCAGACAGGGGATCCCCTACGATGCGGCGCTGGTGCGCATCGGCGCGATCACATCGCTCGGCATCCTCGCCTACGCGCTCGGCAAGCCCTTCATCGGCGGGCTCGGCGATTACTGGGGCGGTCGCATCAACTTCCTCCTCGGCCTCGGCGGTGCGACGCTCTTCACGCTGCTCTTCGCCGTCTGCGGCGCGCTGCCGCTATTCACCACGGCCTGGTTCCTGAACCGCCTGCTGCAGTCCGGCGCTTGGGCCGGCCTGCTCAAGGTGTCCTCCCGCTGGTTCGACTACTCCTCGCACGGCGCGATCATCGGCGTATTGAGCCTGAGTTATCTCATAGGAGATGCGGGCGCGCGCGAGTGGATGGGTCGCCTGATCGCGCATGGGTACGGCTGGCGGAGCCTGTTTGCGCTCGCGGCGGCGGTCTCCGGCACGATGCTCATCGCCAATCTCGTCCTGTTGCGCGAGTCGCGGGCCGCGGCCGGCTACGGCGATACGATTGCGAATCCGGTCAATGTGTTCGCCCACTCCAAGGCGCCGCCGGCGACCGTGCGGGAACGACTCGGCCCGCTGCTGCGCAGCCCGGCATTCCTCATGGTCTGCGTGTTGTCGCTCGTCTGCACCATCGTGCGCGAGACCTTCAACGACTGGACGCCGGTGTACATGAGGGATTTCGTCCATCTCAGCATGAGCGATGCCGCCGGGCTGAGCGCGATCTTTCCGGGGGTCGGCGCGATTTCGGTGCTCCTGACAGGCTGGCTCGGCGATCGGCTCGGAGCCAACGGGCGGCCACTGCTACTCTTCGCAGGCCTGACTGCGACGACGGTGACGCTCGCTCTCCTGACGACCATCCATCGGGGCGCAACGGACGCCGCGCTGCCCATCGCATTGATCGGGGTAGTCGCTTTCTGCCTGCTCGGGCCGTACGCCTATCTCGGCGGTGCAATGGCTCTGGATTTCGGCGGCAAAGCGGCGGGCGCCGTGGCCTCGGGTATCATCGACGGCGTCGGCTATCTCGGAGCGGTATCCGCAGGTATCGGCGGGGCCAAAGTTGCCGTGGCCTTCGGGTGGCGAGGCGTATTCGCGACACTGGCGGTCATCGGAACGGTCGGCGCGATCGGTGCCGGCGTGCTATACGCGATCGAGCGGCGCGCCATCGCGGCACGCAACACGGTGGCGGCGCCCGCGGACGCTAGATCCTGAATGAGCGGAGAGGGCCCAGACATGAAAGCAGCCCGCGCAATCACCGGCCTCCGTTGGACGCCCTCGGCGCTGACGCTCCAATGGGCTGACGGCGAGCAGGTCGAGCTTGCCAGCGTCTGGCTTCGCGACAATCTCCGGCAGGATCGCGACCCGGGAAATGGCCAGCGCCTGATCGACGTCGCGGATCTCCCCGTGGCTCCACGCATCCGGTGTGCCGACCTCCAGGGGACCGCGGTCCGTGTCGAGTGGGAGCAGGAGGCCGGCGCTGCGGCGTTCGATGTCGATTGGCTCGCCTTGCAGGCGGCGGCGATCGCAGCTGCGCGTACGCTGCAGCCCCCGCGGGTCTGGCTGGATGGCGGCCGGCTCGATGCGACTCGCGACTTCGCGTGGGCGGCGCTCGCGGCGGCGCGCGAGGACCCGGGGATTCTTGCCGGGTGGCTCGGCCGCCTGGTGACGGAGGGTCTCGCATTCCTGGCGGAAGTTCCCGTCGAAGCGGGTGCCATGCTCGCGGCCATGCCGCTCGTCGGCCAGGTCGCGCAGACCAACTACGGGTTGCTGTTCGATGTGCGCGCGGTACCCGATCCGGAGAACCTCGCGTATTCCGACCTCGGGCTCGGGCTCCATACCGACAATCCCTACCGCGAGCCCGTGCCGGGCTTTCAGGCGCTGCACGTGCTGGTGGCGGCGCCCGACGGTGGCGAGAGCCTGTTTGCCGATGGGTTCGCGGTGGCGGAGCACCTCAGGCAGGAGGATCCGGGCGCGTTCGAGATCCTGGCGCAAACGCCCGTGCCCTTTGCCTATCGCTCGAGGAACGCGGCACTGCGCGCGGAGCGGCCGCTGATCCAGCTCTCCTGCCGCGGGGAAGTCGCCGCCGTCCACTACAACAACCGCTCGATCCAGCCGCTGCCGTTCGCGGCCGGGCCGGCGGAGCGCTACTACCGGGCGTATCGGCGGCTCGCCATGCTGTTGCGGGAGCCGCGCTTCATGCTGCGGATCATGATGCGACCGGGCGATCTCGTCGTGTTCGACAACCAGCGGATCCTGCACGGCCGCACGGGCTTCGCATCGGCGAAATACCCACGCCATCTGCAGGGGTGCTATCTCACACGCGACAGCGTGTTCAGCCGGGCGGCGCTGCTCGCCGAGGAGGCCGGGGGATGAGTGTCATCGACGAGATCCTTTCTCTCTATGCCGCCCGCGGATCCGCGGCCTATTTCGGCGAGGCCGTCTCGATGACCGAGCACGCGCTGCAGGCCGCTCACTTTGCCGAGCTCGAGGGGGCAGGGGAGGTCGTCATTGCCGCCGCGCTCCTGCACGACATCGGTCATCTGATCGCGAAAGTGCCCGATGACATCGCGGATTGGCACGTCGATGCGCGGCATGAGGCCACGGGTGCACGCTGGCTCGGCGATCGGTTCGGGCCCGATGTCGCGGAGCCTGTCCGTCTGCACGTCAAAGCAAAGCGATATCTCTGCGCGACCGACCCGACATACTTCTCGCAGTTGAGCCCCGCCTCCGTTCTGACGTTGAGGTTGCAAGGTGGCCCAATGTCGGCTGAGGAAGTCGCGGCATTCGAGGCCGAGCCGGGCTACCGCGACGCCATCGCCGTTCGTCTGTGCGACGATCGCGGCAAGGTGCCGGGTCTCCCGACCCGGCGGCTCGAGGATTATCGCGAGCGCCTCCGCTCGCTCGCCATCGGCGGCCGCTGAGCACGTGAGCCGCGGCAGCCTGCTCGAGAAGCGATCGATCGACTATGTGCCGCTCGCGGAGCGGCACGGCCGGGTGTGGCACCTCTGGCCGGTCTGGTTTTCCGGCGATGCGCACCTCGCGACGCTCACCGTGGGCGTGCTCGGCATCGCGCTCGGCGGCAGTCTCTTCTGGACGGCGAGCGCGGTGGTGCTGGGCTGCGCCATCGGCACTTTTTTCATGGCCTTCCACTCGGCGCAGGGGCCGCAGCTCGGCCTACCGCAGATGATCCAGTCCCGGCCGCAGTTCGGCTACGTGGGCGCGCTGCTCGTCTGGGTGGTCGCCCTGGTCACCTACGTAGGCTATAACTCCTTCAATCAGGTACTGGCGGCCCAGGCGCTCCATCAGCTCGCCGCCCGGATTCCGCCGGACTCATCCGCCGTGATGATCGGCTTCGCGGCGCTCGGCGCCGGCCTCGCGGCCATCGGCTACGATTCCATCCACGTGGCGCAGCGGGGCGTGGCATTCGTCATGATCGCGCTCCTCGCCGTGTTCTCGGCGGGCGCCCTGCTGGTCGGGATTCCCGCGGCGCAATGGCAGCCGGGCGCGTTTCGGGCCGGGCCGTTCCTCAGCGAGCTGCTCGCGGCGGCCTCCTATCAGTTGAGCTGGTCGGTGTACGTCTCGGATTACTCCCGCTACCTGCCGCGGGAGGTGAGTGTCCGCGCCTCCTTCTGGTGGACGTACCTCGGGGCTTTCGTCGGTGGCGCGTGGATGATGCTGGTGGGCAGCATTGCCGCGGCGAGCGCGCCGCGGCTGGATGTGGCGGCGGCGCTCGAGGCGGCGGCGGACCGGATCCTGCCCGGCTTCGGTCCCATCCTCCTGGTGGGCGCGCTCCTCGGGCTCGTCACCATCGCGGCGCTCAACTTCTACGGCGCATCGCTCACGCTCCTCAGCGTCTGCGACACCTTCAGGAAAGTCGGCAACGGCGTCGGCCGGCGCATTGCCACCCTCGGGATCACCGCGATCGCCTCGACGGTGATCGCGCTCGATTCATCGAGCGATTTTCTCACCCGCTTCTCGGAGCTGCTCTCGCTGCTCCTTTATCTGTTCACGCCCTGGACGGCCGTGAACCTCGTGGATTTCTATCTGGTGCGGCGCGGACACTACTCGGTGCGCGAGATCTTCAACCCCCGCGGCATGTACGGCCGCTGGCAGTGGCGGGGGCTGCTCGCCTACGGGGCCGGCTTCGCCGCCATGGTGCCGTTCTTCGACACGCCGTTCTACACCGGACCCGCCGCCCGTGCGCTGGGGGGCATCGACCTCTCGATGTTGGTGGGCCTGGTGGTGGCCGCGGGGGTGTATCTGCTCGCCTGCCGCTCGCTGGATCTCACCGCCGATCGCGCCGCGGCGGCTGCCGCCGACCTCGGGCTGGAGGCGGCGGTCGGGACGGTGGCGGCGGGCGCCGAGGCGCTCGGCGCAGGCTGATCTTGTTATATTATTACGACCATGTTATAAAAGGGGAATGCGACGGGTCAAAGTACTGGGGCTTCTGGGCACCGGCGTCATCGGCGGCGGCTGGGCCGCCCGGGCGCTCCATCTCGGGATCGACGTCGTGGCCATGGATACCCGGCCGGAGATGGAATCCTGGATCCGGGGCGCGATCGACAATGCGCGCGCGGCCCTGTCGCGCCTGACGCTCGCGCCGTTGCCGCCGGAAGGCAAGCTGACTTTCACCACCGACCTGGAGGTCATGGCCCGGCAGGCCGATTTCATCCAGGAGAACATCCCCGAGCAGCTGGAGTTGAAGCAGCGGGTATTGGCGCAGGCGAGTCGCACGGCGCCCGCAGACGTGGTGATCGCCTCCAGCACGTCGGGATTGCTCCCGAGCGATCTGCAGCGGGACATGCGCTCGCCCGAGCGCCTCCTCGTCGCGCATCCGTTCAATCCGGTCTATCTGCTGCCGCTCGTGGAGCTGGTCGGCGGGCGCGCGACTTGCGCCGCGACGCTCGCTGCCGCCGAGCGCTTCTACACTGAGATCGGCATGCATCCCTTGCGCGTCCGGCGCGAGGTGCCGGGCCATCTGACCGATCGCCTCCAGGAAGCGTTGTGGCGGGAGATCCTGCATCTCGTGAACGACGGCGTGGCGAGCACGGGCGAGCTCGACGATGCCATCGTCTACGGGCCGGGCCTGCGCTGGGCGGGAATGGGCACCAACCTCATCTATCACCTCGCGGGCGGCGAGACCGGCATGCGGCACATGCTGCGCCAGTTCGGCCCCTGCCTGAAGTGGCCCTGGACGAAGCTCGAGGCGCCGGAGCTCACGGAGACCCTGATCGACCGCATGGTCGAGGGCACGCAGGCGCAGGCCAACGGCCGCTCGATCCGGGAGCTCGAGCGGCTGCGCGACGAGTATCTCCTCGCCATTCAACAGGTGCTCAAGCAGTTCGATCTCGGCGCGGGCGCGACGCTGCGCGCGCTCGAGGCGCGGCTCTACGAGCGAAGCGGGCAGAGCGCGGTTTCCGGGCTGGATGCAGCCGCGGCGGGCGGCGCCGGCGGGCCGGTGCGGATGTTGGAGACGTACGTGCGCCCCGAATGGATCGACTACAATGGCCACATGACCGATTCGCGCTATCTGCAGGTGTTCGGAGACGCCGCCGACGCGCTCTTTCGTTGGGCCGGCGTGGATGATGACTACCGGAAGGCGGGCAAAGCCCTGTACACGCGCGAATCGCACGTCGAGCACCTTGCCGAGGCCAAAGCGCTCGAGCCGATCCACGTTACGACCCGGCTCCTCGAGCTCGACGAGAAGCGGCTGCGCCTGCACCATTGCCTGCACCGCCGCCGGGACGAGGCGATCATCGCCACCGCCCGGCAGCTGTATGTGCACGTGGACACCCGGGTGAGCCACGCAGCGCCGTTCGAGCCCGCCGTGCACGCGCGACTCGAGCGGCTGCGCGCCGCACATGCGGCATTGCCGAGCTGAGATTCCGATGCCCAGATCGTCGATCATGAGAAGCGCCGTGACGAGATCGCGCTGGTCGCCTGCCGCGTCGTGGCCGGCGGCGGCTTCGACCAGGCGACGATCGTGCGCATCGCGCGCGAGGCCGGATACACCACCGGGATGGTGGCGCATTACTTCGACACCAAGCAGGACATCATCATCGCCGCCCTGCGGCTCATGCTCCGCCGCATCGACGAGCGACTGCTGCGCAACGGCGGCAGCGAGCCGCCGGACCTGCTGGCATTGCTCACGGAGATGTTACCGATCGATGAGGAGCGCTACATCGAGTGCGCCTTCTGGATCGCCTTCTGGGGCCAGGTCACGGCCGATAAGCGCCTGAAGCGCATCAATGCCTGGGTGCACCGGGAGTATCAGCGCCTCTTCGAGCGCTGCCTGTCCCGCGCCTGGCCGGAATGGTCGCATTGGCCGGTGCAGACGCGCGACAGCGTGCTGCGCTCGGTGAGCACCTTCATCAACGGCCTGACGGCGAGCACCGTCGCGAGCCGCGGCGACTGGCCGGCGCAGAAGCAGATGGAGCAGGTGCGCCTGCAGATCGCGATGCTGCGCGACTGGGCGGCCAAGGCCTCCGCGGCGGCGCCCGCGAAGGTACGCAAGGACCGCTTCTCGGCCGCCTGAGCGGGGCTCGCACGACCATGCAATTCTCACTCACCGAAGAGCAGCAGCTCATCGTCAAGACCACGCGCGATTTCGTGCAGCGGGAGCTGATGCCGCACGAGCAGGAGGTGGAGGAGAGCGGGCACCTGCGCGAGGAGCTGCTGCGCGAGCTCAAGGCGAAGGCGATCGATGCCGGCCTCTATGCCGCCAACATGCCCGCGGAGGTGGGGGGCGCCGGGCTCGATCCCGTCACCTGGGTGCTTTACGAGAAGGAGCTCGGCCGCACGAGTTACGTGCTGCAGTACTCCTGCGTCGCCCGGCCGTCCAACATCCTGCTCGCCTGCGAGGGCGAGCAGCGCGAGCGGTACCTGCTGCCGGCGATACGCGGCGAGCGCGTCGAATGTCTCGCGATGACCGAGCCGCAGGCGGGCTCCGACCTGCGCGGCATGAAGACGACCGCCGTGCTCGAGGGCGGGGACTTCGTCATCAACGGCACCAAGCACTTCATCAGCCACGCCGATCACGCCGACTTCGCCATCCTGTTCGCTGCCTCGGGCGAGGAGCGCACGCCGCGTGGGCCGCGGCGGCTCATGAGCGCGTTCCTGGTCGACAAGGGGACACCCGGCTTCGAAGTGTTGCCCGGGTACCGCAACGTCTCTCATCGCGGCTATACCAACAGCATCCTGCGATTCACCGACTGCCGACTGCCGCGCTCCGCGGTGCTGGGCGAGGTCCACAAGGGGTTCGAGGTCGCCAACACCTGGCTCGGCGCCACGCGCCTGCAGGTCGCGGCCAACTGTCTCGGGCGCGCCGAGCG
>Ga0134126_10001742_pt1 | contig 27723 bp, 25 predicted proteins | sample KB31752_FD_96881 | JGI IMG/M metagenome (GOLD analysis project Ga0134126, IMG submission 96881) | Terrestrial soil microbial communities with excess Nitrogen fertilizer from Kellogg Biological Station, Michigan, USA - KB3-175-2 | ecosystem: Environmental > Terrestrial > Soil > Unclassified ... | reverse complement strand
GAGCCGTTGCCGCGCTCGAGCTTCAAGCGCTTGGTGGGGTGAAACGGCGTCAGGTTCTCGAACAGGACCTTGGAGCGCGAGCTGTCGGGCGAGTCGAAATTGATCTCACCGACCTTGAGCAGCGCAAAGTAACGCTCGCCGTCCTTCGGCGGACGGATGAGCCCGGAAATGGTGTCGCCGGTGCGCAGGTTGAAGCGGCGGATCTGGCTCGGGCTCACGTAGATGTCATCGGGGCCGGCCAGGTAGGAGCCGTCCGCCGAGCGCAGGAAACCGAAGCCGTCCTGCAGGATCTCGAGCACGCCGTCGCCGTAGATGTTCTCCCCATTGCGCGCGTGCGCCTTGAGGATCGAGAAGATGATGTCCTGCTTGCGCGAGCGGGCGAGACTCTCGAGCCCCACGGACTCGGCGACCTTGACCAGCTCGTGAATGGGCTTGGCCTTGAGCTCCGTGAGGTTCATCGAAGCCCGCGACTGTTTCAGTTCCGCGGGACTGATGATCTCCGAGTCGTCGGCCTCGAAAGCCTCCGGCTCGTGCATCAGGTCATCGGGGCGGCCGCCGCCGTTGCCGTTGGAACGGTTGCCATCGCGATTACCGTCGCGGTCACGGCCGCCGCCGTGGCGCGGACCTTTGGGCCGGTTGCGGCCTTGATTGCCGAGATAGCCTCTCACAGGTTGCTGTCCAGAAATGCCGATAATTGTGACTTCGACAGGGCTCCGACCTTTTGGGCCTCGACCGTGCCGTTCTTGAAGAGAATGAGCGTCGGAATGCCGCGGATGCCGTACTTCGGCGGGGTTTGCGGGTTCTCGTCGATATTGAGCTTGGCGATCTTGAGCCGGGCCTGGTATTCGTTGGCGATGTCATCCAGGATCGGGGCGATCATCTTGCAGGGACCGCACCACTCCGCCCAGAAATCGAGGAGCACGGGTTTTTCGGACTTGAGGACGTCCTGGGCAAAGGTGGCGTCCGTGGTATGCACGATGTGCGGATTGCTCACGCGGTTCAACCTCCGTCGAATACAGAGAGTGCGAAAAGTGTGTTCTTCGTCTTGCGAAGGGCTTTGAATTGAGGAAACGGGCTGGGGACCGGGAAAGTCCGTGCCAGAAACACCCGTCAAACGGTTACACTAACTCGTGAAATGAGTATGAAGCTTGAGCCTATTAGGAAAGCCTGCTGGGAAGAGCCCGGAGCCGGCAGGTGGGGGCCGTTGGCCCGCCGTCTTGATACGCTTTGTAGCGCTTCCGGGCCGATTTTGCAAGGCCCACCAACCCGTCGGTGCAACAATATAAGCCTTTATTGATGACTGATCCACACTCTCCGACCTTCGATAGCTTCGGCCTCGCCCAGCCCGTCCTACAGGGGATTCGCGACGCCGGATTCCAGCACTGCACCCCGATCCAGGCCCAGACGCTGCCGATCGCCCTTTCCGGTCACGACGTTGCCGGACAGGCACAAACCGGCACGGGCAAGACAGCGGCGTTCCTGGTCGCCCTGTATCACACCCTGCTCACGCACCCTGCACCATCGAGTCGCAGTCCGACCTCGATCCGCGCGCTCATCGTCGCACCCACCCGCGAGCTTGCGGTGCAAATCCATCACGATGCGGAAACTCTGGGCCGGCATACGGGCCTCGCGCACGCTGTCGTCTACGGCGGCATCGATTACGAAAAGCAGCGACGGCAGCTCGAAGAAGGGATCGACGTGCTCATCGGCACACCGGGCCGGCTGATCGACTACTACAAACAGCGGGTCTTCGATCTGAAGCACGTGCAGGTCCTGGTGCTCGATGAGGCCGACCGGATGTTCGATCTCGGCTTCATCGCGGACATCCGCTACATCCTGCGCCGCCTGCCGCAGCCCGAGCGGCGCCAGTCGATGCTCTTCTCGGCAACGCTCTCGTATCGCGTGCTGGAACTGGCCTACGAGCACATGAACAATCCCGAGCTGGTGCGCATCGAGCCGGACAAGATGACCGTCGACCGCGTGCGTCAGATCATGTACTACCCCTCGATGGAGGAAAAGGTGCCGCTGCTCGTCGGACTGCTTCGCCAGAGCGAGGCGCGGCGTACGATGATTTTCGTCAACACCAAGCGCATGGCGGAGCGCCTGGAAAGCACGCTCAAGGCCAATGGATTTCACGCCCAGGCGCTGTCGGGCGATGTACCGCAGGCCAAGCGGCTACGCTTCCTGCGGGACTTCCACAATGGCGACCTCGCAGTGCTGATCGCGACGGACGTCGCCTCGCGCGGACTACACATCCCCGACGTCAGCCACGTCTTCAACTTCGACCTGCCCCAGGATGCTGCCGATTACGTCCATCGCATCGGGCGCACTGCCCGCGCCGGGGCGGAGGGCGATGCCATCAGCTTTGCCTGCGAGGAGTTCGCGGTGTCTCTGCCGGATATCGAGGGGTACATCGGTCACAAGGTCCCTTCGGCGCCGATCGGACCGGACATGCTCGCCACAGGCCTGGCCGAGGGAGAGCTGGCGCCCAGACCCCGCCGGCGACCCCTTCGCGGCGGAGAGCGGGGACCGAAGCATTCGGGCCACTCGTCGCACGGGCACTCGGGAGGCCGCACCGGGAGCCATTCGGGCGGTCCCCGCCCCCCCGAGCGATCCGGTCGCTCGCGGCGCGGCAAGCCGCGCGGAAGGCCGCCGGGAGGCGCCTAGCAGGCGTCCACAAGGCCGTCGAAATGGCGCCGGAGACCGCCCTTTTCAAGGCTGCCGGCAGGCCGCCAGCGTATGATAGCGGCGCGCCGGCCCCTGGGACCTGCCTGCGCAAGCGGACGTCCGAGGAAACGTTCGCGCTGTCCTGCTCTAGCCATTCTTAGGCCATGGCGGAAATCGAAGACAACGTCGACCGCGATCTGTTCCGCAACATGGAGAAGCTGCGCCAGCTCCGCATCGAGCACCGCGACCTCGATGAGGTGATCTCCCGCCTCTCGCTCGATGTGCACGTCGATGAGCTGCAGCTCAAACGCCTCAAGAAGCGCAAGCTCATGCTGAAAGACCAGATCACACGGCTCGAGAGTGAGCTCATCCCCGACCTCAACGCCTGAGGCCCGCCAGGAGGGACGAGGCCGCATGAGGCATCAGGCGACCGTGGGACAATGAGCGTACCCATCACGCCGGACGTTACCCTGCCGGATCAGGACTTCACCTGGTCCTTCGTGCGGGCCTCGGGGCCGGGCGGCCAGAATGTCAACAAGGTGGCGACGGCCGCGCGGCTCAGATTCGATCTCGCCGGAACCGAATCTCTCGAGCCGGCGGTGAAGGCGCGGCTGAGGTCGCTCGCCGGACGACGGGTGACGGAGGATGGAGCACTCCTCATCGTCGCGCGCAATCAGCGCACGCAGGAGGGAAACCGCAGGGAGGCGCTCGAGCGGCTGACGGACCTCATACGACGCGCGCTGGTGGCACCCACGGCCAGAAAAGCCACGCGGCCCACGCGGGCCTCGCGCGAGCGGCGGTTGGAAGGGAAGACTCAGCGGCGCAGGACCAAGGTGCTGCGCGGCAAGGTGCGTTGGGACGAATGAGGGCTCACCCGTGGGTGACTTGCAGGATGCTGTGACGGATCTGCTCGCTCAGCACGAACTGCGCATCGGCGGCGACACGCATCAGGACATCGTCGAACTCCAGCCGGTTGAGGCTGCTCTGGCGGACCACGCCGCGGCGCCGCAGCAGGTCGATGAAGTTCTCGAACAGCGTGCGATCAAAGAATTCGGGTGAATTCAGGCCATAGAGCATGCCGATGCGCTGCGCGTTGAGCTGACAGCGCTCCTCCAGCACCGACTGGGTGATCTCGCCGCTGCCGGCCGCGATGAGCTGCGCGATGACGAGATAGTAGCGTTCGATGGTCTGGATGGTGGCTTGCGCCAGCAGCGACAGCTGCGTGGCCTCCCCTGAAGAGGGTGGCGGCCGGCGCCAGACGGTGCGGTGGGCGTCGGACTGGACGAGGCCATGGTGCCGAAGGCACTCGAGCACGCCGTCGACTACGCCGGGGAGCTGGTCCTCGCTCCAGGGCAGGAACAGCTCCGCGGCGATATAGGGGTAGATCCGCCAGGCGAGACGGTGAATATCATCGTGCCGCGCCTCCGCATTGCTCGAGAAGACGCAGGCCAGGAGAGAGGGCATGGCAAAGAGGTGCAGCACGTTGTTGCGGAAGTAGGTTGCGAGCACCGCGCTCTCATCGCTCATGCGCACGATGTCTCCCAGCGAGTGCTTCTGCCGCTGCAGCACTTTCATCGCCTCGCCGTAGGCGATGATGTCGGCGCCGCTGAGGTCGGTGAGGGTGATGCGGTCGCTGTAGGGGAATCCGCGCAACAGGGCGCGATAGAGGTCGATCTGGCGCTCCAGGTCAGCTTCCGCGAGCGCCTGCCGCGGCATCGCGAGCAGAATGATGGCGAGCAGGTTGATCGGAGTGACCGCCGCGGCTGCATTGATGTTGCGCATGATGCGCTCGGCAAGCTCGTCGACGGCAGCGGCGACCCAGGGCACGCGGACATCATCTTCGAACGTGCGCGTGCGCCAGTCCGCATCATAGCGGTCGAGAACGTCTTCGAGCGCAATGGGCTCACCGAGGTTGACGTGCACCCGCCCGAAGCGCTCCCGGAGCTTGCGCAGCGACCGGAGCAGCCCGAGCACGCTTTCCTTCTCCTTCGGCTTGCCCGAGAGCTCGCCCACATAAGTCGCGCCTTCGACGACGCGCTCGTAGCCGAAGTACACGGGCAGGAAGATCACCGGCCGGGCCGGGTCCCGCAGAAAGCTGCGCACGGTCATGGAGATCATGCCGGTATTCGGCTGCAGCAGGCGGCCGGTGCGGCTGCGGCCGCCCTCGATGAAGTATTCGATGGAGTGGCCCCGCGCCATGGTGGCGGCGAGGTATTTCATAAAGACGACGGTGTAGAGGCCGTTGCCGCGGAACTTGCGGCGAATGAAGAAGGCGCCGCCCATGCGCAGCAGCCGGCCGACGATGGGCAGGTTGAGGTTGATGCCTGCCGCAATGTGCGGCACGGGGTAGCCGTTGACGTAGATGACGTACGACAACAACAGATAATCCATATGGCTGCGATGACAGGGCACATAGACGATCTCGTTGCCCTGCGCGGTGCGCTCGAGGGTCTCGAGATGTCCGACGGCGACGCCGTCATAGAGCCTATTCCAGAGCCAGGTCAGGAGACGCTCGAGGAAGCGGACGAAGGCATGCGAATAGTTCGCTGCAATCTCCTCCGCATAACGCGCCGCCTGAAGGAGCGCCGTCCGCCGGGTGAGCGACTTCTCGCGCATTTCCTGAGCCACAGCGGCGCGTACGGCGTGCGTCCGCAGCACGCGTGTGACGATGGTGCGCCGGTGAGAGAGGTCGGGCCCGATGCGCGCGGCACGATGCTGCGCATAGAGCCCACGCAGCGAGCGGGCGACGCGACGGCCGCGCACCGACAGCCCGATCTCATCGCCGAGGAGGCTCCGTAGCGAAATGGGCTCTTCCAGCTCGACGAGCGTATTGCGGCCGTTGAAGACGACCTGCAGGAGCTTGCGGGCGCGGCTGGTCAGCGCCCAGTTCTCCACGAGCAGCAGACGAAACCACGAGCCTTCGCGCTGCGGCGCCCGCCCCCAGTACACTGCGACGGGTACGAGGTCGATATCGAAGTCGGGGGCGGCATCCAGCGCCGCCAGCATCTGATCGAGCTGCGGCGGCGGGCGGCGGTCCAGTCGCTCGTCCCAGAACCCGCGCGGGCGACTGAGATAGAAGTAGGAGCGCAGGTCGGATGACTCGCCGATCAGCCGCTTGCGCGGGCGTGGCAGCTTCAGCCGCACGCAGGCGCGCTGCAGGATGGCAAGATCGGTGAGACTGCGCCGCTCGAGGACGTAACACACCGCGGCAGTGCGGCTCTGCAGGCGGGCCGTGATGTCCTCGGGCAGGATCCGGTAGCGCACCCACAGCGCGAGTACGCGATGCAACAGCCAGTTCATCCCGCGGGACTGCTACTCGAAGGCCAGCGCCGGAAGGTCTAGCGCAATCAGAAAATACTCGAAGAGATACTGGATCACGCGGATCTGATTGTGCAGGTTGTGGTCGCTTTCCAGCAAATGCAGGGCAGCGCGATACGCCTGCGCAAAACGGACGCTGTGGTCGAACGGGATGATGTCGTCTCGCCATCCATGCACTACCGTCGCCGGACAGTCGAGCACGCTCGGACGCAATTCGGGCAGGCCCGGCATGTAGAGCGCAGGCGCCATCAGGAAGACACCGCGGGCGTGGAGCAGCGAGGCCGAGGCGACAGCGACATATCCGCCGAGGCTCGAGCCGACGAGCACCAGGTCGCCGCTCAGCTCTTTGGAGAACTCGACGAGTCTCGCGACGCGCTGGCGGGGGTCGTCAATGCCGCGGTAGTCGACTGAGTGCGCTTCGTATCCCTCGCTGCGGGCGACTTCCGCAAGCGAGGAGATCTTCCTTCCCCAGGGTCCGCTCTCCTTGCCATGTGAGAAGACCACATGCCGGCCAGGCGTGGCGGCCTCCGCAGTGGGTGCGGCTTTCGGGTCGGCTGCAGGATCGATTTCGCCCTGGCTCATCAGGGCGAATCATACATGTTCGGCGCTGCCCGGCGCCGGCGCTAGAAATGGAAGCCGTAGCCGAAGAACACGGTCTGAATGCCCATCAGCGAGAGGCTCCCCAGCGCTACGCCGAGGATGATGAGCGAGAGCGGCACCTGGATCACCATCCGGACCGGCCGGCAGTCCCATGGCACATTGTGCAGGATGGGCAACATGAGGTATCCCAGGGCAAGGCCGAGGAATGGGAGCTGGACGGTGGCGCACGCGAGCGAGACGAGCACGGCGCCGCAGATGAGCTCGATTCCCTGCACCAGAGGATCATCGGGATGGCTGCGCCGTGCAAACTCCAAAAGCGAGCTGCGCACGCGACCCGCGATGCGGCTCGCTGGCGTCTGTGGGCGGCCTTTGTCGGCAGTGACGTGGAAGACCGCACGGCGGGTCAGCGCGAACAGCACCACGCCAATGGAGGATAAGGGACCCAGCGCACCATAGAGCGCGGTGCTCTGGGCGAGGAAGGACCAGAGGCGCCGCGGGTGCCGCGCCATGTCGATGACGAAACAGAGCACGGGCGAGACGAGCGCAATCAGGGTGACGACATAAAGATCGGCGCGGTCGAGCACCTCGAACGCCGGGTCCAGGCGCAGGACAGGGACCAGCCAGGGCCGCCCGCCAATGACCCAGGTCATGGTCGCGATGTCGCCATAGAGGCTCGTCAGCACGATATTGGCGTCGAGCACGAAGAGGAAGAACAGGAAGGAGAGCGGCAGGTTGAGGGTCGGCAGAAGAATGTCGAGCTTCTCGACCCACGTGACGCGTCGCGATCGCAGCAGGCGTCCAGTTTCCCGGACCAGGAATTCGCAGGTGCCGCGGGTCCATTTCATGTGACGGACACGGAAGGCGCGCACATCCTCGGGAAATTCCTCGTAGCAGACCACATCCTCGGCAAAGCGCCCACGCCAGCCCGCTTCGCGCGCGCGCAGGGCGAAAGCGAGGTCCTCGCTCACGAGCTCGGGGAAGCCCCCGGCATCCAACCAGGTCTGACGCCTGACGAGCGCTCCGTGCCCGAGCAGCATGACGAACCCGTAGTCATTGCGCAGCGGGTGATACCAGCGCCAGTGGCTGTCGACACCGGGACCGACATCGCGGGCGAGGGAGCTCTCGGTGTGCGGATTGCAGCGGTGAGTCGCCTGGATGAAGCCGCAGTCGGGCTGCGACAGCAGGCGCGGCACGAGCGCCTGAAGGAAATGCGGTGGCAGGATCTCATCGGCGTCCACCAGCGCGAACAGTGGCTCGCGCGCGATCGTCGCGAGGGCATGATTGAGATTGCCGGCCTTATAAGCCTTGCGATCGGGCCGTCGGACCACCAGAACGCGATCCGGATGCGACGCCGCGAACCGGTCGATCCGCGCGCGGCATTCCGGATCGGTGCCGTCATCGAGAATGTAGACGCGGTAGTCGGGATAGTCCTGCTCGATGCAGGAGCGCACCGAGCGCTCGACGAAATCGTTGCAGGTGGTGTAGAGCAGCGCCACGGCGGGGCGCTCGCTGACGATGACCGCCTCCCGCGGAGCGCGGCGGGACCGGCGCGCATAGTAGGCGCCGAACACGATGACGCCAACGTTGTAGGCCGCGTAGCCCCAGGCGATGTCGATGAAGAGGACGAAGAACCAGAGCGCCCCCTTCGCCCACAGCGTCTTGCCGAGCGCCGGCAGGGTCGCAAGCTGCGGGTGGAACCAGGCGACGGCCACGGCCCAGAGAGTCAACACGGTGAGGTAGAAATGCGGCTTCGGGCGCCACGAGGTCTCGGCCGCGGCGACCTGAGAGACGATGGCGCTGCACGATCCGGTGTCGACCGCCGCGGCCAGCTCGATGGCAGGCTGCGGCACCGCGATAGCGGGCTCGCTCGGCATGACGATCAGAGATATGCCTGGAATCCGGCGGCCACTACGGTCTCCGCCGGCAGGCCCTGGGTGGTCTCACGCCAGGCGTAGAGCAGGAAGGTGAATCGCTGACCGATGGGTACGGAAATGTTGCTGAACACGCGCGTGACGCTCTTGCTTCCAGTTGCCGACTGCTTGCTGCCGGCCGCGACCCCGAGGCCGAACTGCGCGAGCTGCGAAGTGCTATAGGTGGCGAGCAGCGCGCCGCGCGTCTCATGGTAAGCGCCGTCGTAGGCGAAATAAACCGTAGGCTCCAGCGAGAAATGATCGTTGAGCCGCCGGTAGAGGCTGCCATAGCCGATCCACTGCGAGTTGACCGGGGTATGGGTCCACCAGAACCCGACCTTGGGCACGGTATCGCCTAGAAAGAAGACCTGCTCGGCATCCACGACCGGATCGGTCTCACCGGGCAGATGCCGCTCACCGGCCTCGACCTGCAGACCGAGCTTCTGCGTGTAGTTGTAGAAGGCGCCCGCGGTGACGGTCGATGCGTTGAGCAGGCGCCGGTCGGGCGTGAACAGATCCACGCCGGCCCCGCGATCATCGCTCAGCCACAAACGCAGATCGTGATTGACCTGCAGCGAGAGCTGTGCGAATCGCAATCCGGTGTGGCTCTCGCCGCCCGAGGCGCTGCGCCCGCCGAGCAACAGGATGGCGGGGTTGCTCTGCACCCGGGCCTGCGCGACGGCGGTGAGCCCGGAGCTGGCGGCAGTGAGGCCCGGCTTGAGCTTGAGCGCCTTCTCGAAGGCCGTCTGCGCCACATCGAGATCGCCCTGCTGCAGCGCGGCCTGACCGATGGCGAGCGCGTAGTCCGGGTTTTCCGGATCCTGACTGGCGAGCGCCTCGAACTGGCTGCGCGCCTCGCTGGGGTGCCCGCGCCAGAGCGCCACGTAGGCGAGGCCCTTCTTGGGATCGAGATCGTAGGGCTGCAGCCGCGCCAGATGCTGGAAGACCTCGACGGCATCGTCGAACCGATGGCTCCAGGCGTAAGTCCAGCCGAGGCCGCTCAGCGCCTCGGCGTTCTGCGGCTCGATCCGCAGGCCCTCGCGATAATCGGCGATCGCCGAATCGAAGTGGCCGAGCCAGGAGCGCATGCGCGCACGGCCGAACAGCGCCCGCGTGTTGCCAGGATCGCCTTTGTAAGCCTCACCATAGAGCGCTTCGGCGCGTGCATACTGGCCATGCGCCTCGGCGCGCTGCGCATCGATGAAGGTGGGCGAGGCAACTGGTTGCGCCTGCGCATGCAGACTGGCGCCGCTCGCGAGCAACAGCACTGGAGCCAGTACATAGGCGATGGCGGTGGCTGTTCCCCGAGCGGTGCGCGACGCGCTTCTTGTAGGCATGCCCGCAAGCTGAGCAGGAATCGTGCCTGTGCGTCGGCTGCGCGGGTGACTCACGCGGCCATGGGCGCGCTCTCGCAGCGGGCTATTTGTACTCCATCTTTTTCAAGATGGTCGTCTCGATTTCCCACTCGACGCGCTGGCGGGAGGTCGCCTGGCGGTTGACGCTGACCGGGCGCACACGGCTCGCCGCGGGATGATGGGTCACGAGCCAGGCATCGAATTCGCCCCAGCGGGTGGTCGCGAAACCGAACAGGAGGTTGACACGACCGTCGGCGATCGTATCGGGGCGATTGACGCGCTCGTCGCAGATGACGAAATAACGATCGCCGGCCTCCGCGCCCACGAAAGCGCCCTGCTCCGCCAACACCTCGAGGAAGCTCTCCACGAGCGAGCGGGCGCGTGCCCAGGTTGCCGGGCCGTTCTGCTCGAGCAGCACCCAGCGCGTGCCGCGCTCCACGCTCGCGGCGACCCAGAGCGCGAGGCGCCGCCCAGCCAGATACTTCCAGTCGGCAAAACCCCTGCTTCCGGCCGCGAGTGTGCGCGCCTCCACGCGCACGCCTCCCGCAGCCGCGCGGGGCACGGACAGCGTGTTGATTCCAACCTGGGCGAGGCGCAGGCGATCGGCGTCGCCGACTGCGACCGCAGGCTGTACGCCCGGACGCAGCGCCACCTCCTCGCTCGCGATCGTCGCCCACAACGGGGAGATCTCATCCGAGCGCGCCAGCAAGCCGGCGACAGCCCCGCAGGGGGCGAAAGTCTCCAGCCGCCCGCGCAGCCGATCCAGCGCCTGCACGCGCGGGTAGTACATGACCGCATTGTCGCTGCGAAACGGCCACGTCCGCATGCCCTCGAGAGCCTCTCTCGGCGTGGTCCAGGATGCCGGCGGGTCGACAATGAGGATGGCATTTCGCTCCCGACAATACCGGGCCGCAACGAGAAGCGCGCTGAGGCGCAGATCGTGCTCCCGCGAGAGCGGCGGTATGCACAGGAAGTTGAAGCCCTCGACTGCGTTCAGCGCAAACACGCCGGTGCCGGCAGCCGCCGAGCCGATGATGTCGTAATCGGTCAGCGGACCGCCGTCATCCCCATCTGCATTGGAAAAGGCATAGCCGACCGCAGAGCCTCCGGGACCCGGCGTGGAGCGGTCCGGACGCTGCGCAGGCAGTGGCTCGATGGCGCGGGCGAGGCCCGACTGCAGCAGGAGATCCGCGAGGTACCGGCTGGAATCCTGCCGCAGGGAGGCGCGACGGATGATCTCCTGATCTTCGATCAGCTCCGAGCCCGAGGAGCGGACCCGTTGAACGACGAGGTTGAAGCGGTCGGTGTCATCGTCGGGAATGCCGTCGTAGTCGATGGAGGCTCGCAGATATTCCCTCGAGCCGGGGTTGACTCCTGCGAGACGTAGCGCGCCGGTGCCGGCCGGCAGAGTGATGGTCGGCGGACGCGCGCCGTTGGCGACACGCACGATGATCGCGCGGCCGCCGCCATGCTCGAAGAACTGCTCGACTGCGTAAGAAAGCGTCGAAGGTTGCCATAGGCCGCCGAACACCTGTTGGAATTCGACGAAGCTCGTGACCGTCACCGGACGCTGGACCGGCCCCTTGAGAGTGCGGCCGACGAACGCAGCCACGGCGGTCGGCAGGCGCGCGATGATCGGCTCGGTCCGGCTTCGCGCGAGCGGAAGGCCTGGCGCACCCCGTTCAGGCACTGGCGTGAGTCCCCGTCGTCTTCTTATTGTAGCGATGGACTCTACCACAGCAGCAGGGCGCACGCCGAGGTCCTCAGTCGTCCACGACGCGCAGGCGCGCGGGCTGGTGCCGTGCAGGATCCGTGGCGCGGCAGTTAGGAGGACTGCCGCAACTTCGGGCGGTTACCTGCCCGTGGGATCAGTGGCGGGCGTGGTCTCGGCGCTGTGGCTGGGATCGGCGGCGGGCCGTGCCGCCGCGCCGGCGCCCGAGGCGGCAGGGGTGGCGCTGCCGGAAGCGCCGTGGTCCGCACCGGAGAACATCTTGTTGAAATCGTCATCGCTCATCGGCAGGTCCGATTTGCCATCCCAGGTCGACCCCGACGGCAGCGTGTCCTGCACCAAACGCGCGCTGGCGGTCACCTGCTCGAGGCCATTGCCGCCATCACCAATATCCTCGCGGCTCCGCGAGACCGGAATCGGCACGCCAGCCGGCGCATCGACGAGCTGCGCGACGCGCGCCCAGTCGATCTTCTGGTCCAGCTGCTTCAGGTCCTTGCGCTGCTCGCGAGTGAGAGTGGCGGCGAGCAGCGGGCGGGCTTTCTTCTTCCAGGGACGCTTGTCGTCCTCGAGCGGTCCGGCCGACTGCAGGTAGAGGTACCCGGCCTTCCAACCGAACACGTACGGTTGGTTGACGACGCGCACCTCGGTGCCATTGGGCACCATCTTGAAGATCTGTGCGATGTCCTCGGGGAACAGGTGGACGCATCCGTGGCTGACACGCAGGCCGACACTCACCGGCTTGTTGGTTCCGTGGATCAGGTACCCGGGCCAGGCGAGATGCAGGGCAAACTTCCCGAGCGGGTTGTCCGGGCCGGGACCCATCACCTTGGGCAGCTCGTCACCCTCCTGGTGATGCTCGGCGATGATCGAAGGTGGCACGTGCCACACGGGATCCTTCTCGTGCCAAAGTACGCGGGTCACGCCTTGCGGGGTCTTCCAGCCCTGCCGCCCGATCCCGACCGGATGGGTGATGACGACCTGCGGCTCGCCGCGTTTGTGTGGCGGAAAGTAGAAGAGCCGCATCGCCGCAAGATTGACCACGATGCCGCGATGCGGTGCGGCCGGCAGTACGTATTGCGTCGGCACGATCACGCGCGTGCCCGGCTTGGGTAACCAGGGATCGACATCGGGGTTGGCGAGAGTCATCTCCCCCAGACCCACGTTGAAGCGCCTGCCGATGTCGCTGAGCGTCTCGTCCTTGCCGACCTTGACGACCTGCAGAGTGCCGACGACGTCCTGTCCCGGTGCGAGCACGAAGCGCTCGGTCTGCTCCGGAAGCGGTGCCGCCGGCTCGGCAGGGGCGGCTTTCCTCGGCTCAGCGGGCGCGAATCGCGGCGGGGGACGCAGCAGCGAGCATCCGCCGACGGCCAGAGACAGGCATACCGCCAAGGTGATACGGACGTCGCAAGACTTCATCGTCTCCGGATTATGGCATTCCGGGCAACGCCTCGTCTGTCGGCGTTTGGCGACCCTCAGGGGCATAAAAAAGCCCCCGCTCCGTGAGGAGCGGGGGCTGGAAATGCGGACTTTCGATGAAGGGAAGGAAGTCCGCTAGGGGATACCGATACCGACTCTCAGTGCAAACGCGCCCAGTGCAAAATCTTGATCTCCTCCGAATCCAGGTCAAAGCTCTGCGCGAGCAGAGATCGCAACTCGCGCGTGCCTCCGCCGCTCTCCAGCGGATGGCGCAGCTCCACTACACCGCTCCACTCGTTCGGGGCCAGGGCACTGGGGGCTGCCGCCTGGTCACTGGTCATGAAGTGGGTGTAGTACTTAGTGGCCACGGAGGAAAGCGTAGATTCGCCGCCCGGCGGCGTCCGTGACCGGTTCCACAGAACACCCGGGTTTTGACAAAATCGACGACATGGGACGATTCCGGGTACCCGCTCCGGCGGCTTCGAAGTACATCACACGCGAAGGAGAGCGGCGCCTGCGCGAGGAGCTGGAGCAACTCTGGCGTCTCGAGCGCCCCAGAGTGACGCAGGCGGTGGCGGAAGCAGCAGCTCAAGGGGACCGCTCCGAGAACGCCGAATACACTTATGGTAAACGCCGGTTGCGGGAGATCGATCGGCGCGTGCGATTCCTGCGCAAGCGCCTGGACGGCATGATCGTCGTCGATCAGGCCCCTGCGGACCGCAACAAAGTGTATTTCGGGGCGTGGGTTACGGTGGAGGCTGCCGACGGTCAACAGTCGCGTTACCGAGTCGTCGGGCCGGACGAGTTCGATCGCGAACCTGACTACATCAGTATGGACTCACCGTTGGGGCGCGCACTGCTGCGTCGAGCCTTGGACGACGAAGTAACGGTGGAGCTCCCGGAGGGCAGCCGCACACTGATCATCGTTGAGATCGGCTACGACGCGCCTACCACGCCACGCGCACGTTCTTGAACTGCCAGGGATCGGTCTTGTCGAGGTCTTCGGGGAACAACCGCTCACGCTCGTGCAGCGGCGTCCAGTCGGTGTAGGCGCCAACAACCGGGCCGAGGTACGGCATGCAGATCTCCAGGTTGCGGCGGAAGTCGATCTCATCCGGCTCGACCAGGCCGCAATTGGGATTCTCCATCGCCCACACGACGCCTGAGAGCACGGCGACGGTCACCTGCAGGCTGGTCGCGTTGTTGTAGGGGGCGAGCTTGCGCGCCTCTTCGATCGAGAGCTGCGAGCCGTACCAATACGCGTTCTTCTTGTGCCCGGCCAGCAGGACCCCGAGCTCATCGATACCGCCCGCGATGTCGTCCATCAGAATGCGCTGGCGCTCCTGCTGTACGTAGTTGCGACCCGCGAGCTCGTGGACCGAAATGACCGCGGAATCACACGGATGATACGCGTAGTGCGCCGTTGGTCGGTACACCACCTGCGCGCCGTCGCGAACGGTCAGGTAGTCCGAGATGGAGATCGACTCGCCGTGCGTGATGCAGAAGCCGTTGAAATGACCGGCGCGCGGCGTCCAGGTACGCACGCGCGTGCCGGCTCCGGGCTGCATGAGGTAGATGGCAGCCATGCAGCCGAAGTCGTGCCGCTTGCCGTCGCGCGGGAAGTTGCGCTCGTGAGTTCCCCAGCCCATCTCGCTCGGCTGCGAGCCTTCGCTCACGAACCCGTCGATCGACCAGGTGTTGACGAACTCACCGGGCTCCTTCGGTACTCGCGAGACCTGGGTGTCGCGCTCGGCGATGTGAATGACCTTGACGCCGAGCTGGCGCGCGAGCTCGCCCCACTGGACACGGGAGCTGGGGCTTCCGGCATCCACCTGGCTGTCGGCCGCGATGTTGAGCAGCGCCTGCTTGAGGAAATGGGACACGAGCCCCGGGTTGGCACCGTGCGTGAGCACTGCGGTCGGAGCGCGCGCGTTGCCGGGCCGCAGGGCGAGCGCCTCCTCACGCAAGGCATAGTTGGTCCGGCGTGCCGCAGGGACAGTGGGGTCGGTATAGCCGCCGGGCCAGGGCTCGATGCAGGTGTCGAGGTACATCGCGCCCTTCTCCCAGCAGAGCTTGATGAGCGCGATGCTCGAGACTTCCACGGAGACGTTGATCAGGAAGTCGCCGCGTCCAAGCAGCGGATTGAGAATGCGGCGGTAATTCTCGCGAGTCAGGCGCTCCTTGATGAAGCGAATGCCGAAGCTCGCAGCCTCGGCGTTGCCCCGATCCTCGGCAGTGAGGATGGTGATGCGCTCGGGCGCAACGCCGATGTGCCGGAGGATGAGAGGCAGGACGCCCTGCCCGATGCTGCCGAAGCCGACGATGAGAATGCGGCCGGGAAACTCTACGTGGATTTTGTGCTCGGTCATGATGCCGCTAGCGTATCAATCTTGGCACTGACCGTGCAGTCCTACCGTCCAATGGGTGGCCGCGCAAAGCGCCGTCAGGCATCTTTACTCGGCGCCATCCCTGCGCCTCGGCCCTGCGGGCCCGCCTGACTGCGTCAGGCGTTCAAAATCGCTCCTACGATTTTGTGCGCCAATGGGGAGGAAAGGTGCGGTCGTACCCGGGGAGAGACTCGATGCGCGCGACCCAGCGGCCGACCGCGGGATAGTAGAGCTCCACCGGCATGAAGCGCGAGGCGAGCTCGCGCGCCTCGGGCCGCTCGAGCGCGCGCTTGAGCAGCTGAAATCCGGGGAAGATGACCATGTCGACCGCCGAGAAGCTCTCACCGACCACCCAGTCGGATTTCGACAGCCGGCCTTCGATCGTACGTGCCTCGCTCGCGGCCGCGTGCATCGCGCGCGTGATGTCGTCGCTGCGCAGATTGCCCGCCTTCGAGAACACCGCCTCGGTGATTCTCGCGAGGTGCGGCTCGATGTAGGCCTGGTACTCGCAGATGACCCGCATGATGGTGCCGGCTTCCTCGGGGCTGCGCCCGAAGATCGGCGGGGCGGGATATTTGAGGTCGAGGTAGTAGAGTATGGCGAGCGACTCGAAGCAGACGTAATCGCCATCCTTGAGCACGGGAACCCGGCCGCGGGGATTCATGTGGAGCATCTGCGGCGATTTGTGCTCCTGCTTGGAGAACTGCAGCAGGTGGCTCGTGTAAGGCAGGCGCTTGTACTCGAGCGCCAGCAGCACCCGCCAGGCGTACGGGCTGCCGCTGCCCCAGTAAATCTCGATCGCCATTGTGGGAATTGTAGCTTATGTCTCAGACGCTAATAACTCCGCGGCAGCTCGCCGCACGGCTCGAGGACCCGGACCTGGCCGTCATCGACTGCCGCTTTGACCTCCTGCGCCCGCAGTGGGGTCGCGAGGCATACGCAAGCGCACGCATTCCGCACGCCCTGTACGCAGATTTGGACCACGACCTGTCCGGCAGAAGGTCCCCATCCACCGGGCGACATCCGCTGCCGGCTATCGATGAGCTCGCAGCGCGACTGGGCCAATGGGGGATCGATGCGCAGACGCACGTCGTTGCGTACGATCAGGGCTCTGGAGCTTACGCCGCGCGCCTCTGGTGGCTGCTGCGCTGGCTCGGGCACACGCGAGTCGCGGTACTCGACGGCGGCTTCACGGCCTGGCAGGAGGAGGGACTCACGCTCGATACCGCGCCCATTTCCGAGGCGCCCGCCGGTCGGCCGCCCCGCCGCTTCGAGCCGCGGCCCGATGCGGACATGGTGGTGAGCACGAGCGAAATCGAGGGGCTCGTCGGCTCCGGAGAGATCGCTGCCGCCGATCAGGTGTTGATCGATGCCCGCAGCGCCGAACGCTTCGCCGGCCGCGGGGAGACGATCGACCCCGTCGCCGGCCACATCCCGGGCGCGCGCAATCATCCGTTCGCAGACAACCTGGACAGTACGGGCCGATTCCTCGATCGCGGCACCTTGCGCGAGCGGTTCGCGAACAGCCTCGCAGGAGTGCCCCCCGATGCAGCAATCTGCATGTGCGGCTCGGGCGTGACCGCATGCCACAACCTGCTCGCGATGGAGGTGGCCGGTCTCGAAGGAGCGCGGCTCTACGCCGGCTCCTGGAGCGAATGGATCCGCGACCCCAAGCACCCCATCGCCCGCGATTCCTGAAGCGATTCCCGAAGCATAGCGAGCCCCGCTCCCTGGCCCGCGGCGAAATGTGTAGGGTCTCGTGCGAATCGTCTCGACGATTTGCGCCAATGAAAAACGAAAGTGATATCGTGCGCGGCCAAGTGAACTCATCGAGACCGACAGCGGACTCTCGCACGTGGCCGTAGACCCCAAGAGCGCCTTGAATGGCGCGCGCAAGTTCAATCCCGCCCAGCCCTGGCGCGTCGAGGACTCCCTGGAGCTCTACCACGTCAATGCGTGGGGCAAGGGCTACTTCGGCATCAATGCGGCCGGCCACGTGGTGGTGCGCCCCGATGCGCAGCCTGGGCGCGACATCGACCTCTACGAAGTCGTCGAAGGGCTGGAGGCGCGCGACCTGACCACACCGGTGGTGGTGCGCTTCTCCGACATCCTGGCGCATCGCCTGAAGCACTTGCACGACGCGTTCGCACAGGCGATCGCGGAGAACGACTACCGCAACCGGTACGCGGCAGTCTTCCCCATCAAGGTGAATCAGCAGCGCCTCGTCGTCGAGGAGGTCTACCGCTACGGCAAGGAGTTCGGCTTCGGCCTCGAGGTCGGCTCGAAGCCTGAGCTGCTCGCCGTGATGGCGATGACCGAGAACGCTCCGGAGCGGCTGATCATCTGCAATGGCTTCAAGGACGACAGCTACATCGAGGCAGTCACCCTGGCCACGAAGCTCGGACGAACCATCATTCCGGTCGTCGAGAATTTCGATGAGCTCGGGCTCATCCTGAAGCACGCCGAGCGCTACCAGGTGCGGCCGCGCATCGGCGTCCGGGTGAAACTCTTCACCGAGGGCTCTGGCCGCTGGCGTGAGTCGGCGGGCGAGAAGTCGAAATTCGGCCTCTTCATCACCGAGATCGTGGAGCTCTTCGGCACGCTGAAGGCGCGCGGCATGCTGGACTGCCTGCAACTCGTGCACTGTCATCCCGGCAGCCAGCTGCAGGACATCCGGCGCGTGAAGGATGCGATCAACGAGTTGGCGCACGTCTACGCGGAACTGAAGCTCATGGGAGCGGGACTGCAGTACATCGACGTCGGGGGCGGCCTGGGGGTCGACTACGACGGCAGCGGCACGAACTTCTCCTCGTCGATGAATTACACGCTCAACGAATACGCGAGCGATGTCGTATACCGGATCGCGAGCGTCTGCGACGCGCGTGACATCCCGCACCCGATGATCATCAGCGAGTCCGGCAGGGCGATCGCCGCCTATCACAGCGTGCTCGTGTTCGATGCGCTCGGCTCATCGGCGCTCGACAAGTTCCGGGTCACCGGGCGGGAGGATGAGGACTACGCCGGCGAGGAGGAGCTGCCGCAGCCGGTTCGCGACCTGTTCGAAGCGTTCCGCTCCGTGAGTGAGCGGCGGCTGGTGGAGTGCTATCACGACGCCCTGACCGCACGCGACCAGGTGCTGCAGATGTTCAATCTCGGCCTCCTGTCGCTCGAGTTCCGCGCCCTGGCGGAACGGCTCTTCTGGGCGACCTGCGCCCGGGTGCGGGATTGCTGCCGCAGGCTCGAGCGGTTGCCGGAGGAGCTCGATGGACTGGAATCGATCCTCTCGGACACGTATTTCTGCAATTTCTCGGTATTCCAGTCGCTGCCCGACAGCTGGGCGATCGACCAGCTCTTTCCCATCCTCCCCATCCACCGCCTGGACGAGCGGCCCGAGCGTACCGGTGTCCTGGCCGATATCACGTGCGACTCGGATGGCAAGATCGACCATTTCGTCTCGCTGCGGGACATCAAGCGGACTTTGGAGCTGCACGAGCTGAAGCCGCAGGAGAAGTACTACCTGGCCGCCTTCCTGGTGGGCGCCTACCAGGAGACTCTGGGTGACCTGCACAACCTCTTTGGCGATACGCACGTGGTGCACGTCCGGCTCCATGACGAGGGGGGCTGGTGGATCGAGGAAATCGTCAAGGGAGACACGGCCAACAAGGTGCTGGAGTACATGGAGTATGACGTGGCGGAGCTCTACCCCGCCCTGACCCGGGACTGCGAGCGGGCCATCCGGGACGGACGCATGACCATTGCGGAAAGCCAGCGGCTGAAACGCTTCTACGAAGGGGAGCTCGACGGATACGCCTATCTGGAACCCCCGGGGAGTTGACCGGCCGCCCCTCCGGGTCGCCTGTGGCGCGGTTGCTACAACTCGTGTTTGCCAACGGTAAAAGCCGGGAGTAGCATGGTCGCGTGTTATATCCCCCAGGGATGAGTACGCTTGAGTTCTGCAGCTTCTTTCGAATCCCCTCCCCGTCACGTAATCCACGATCACGCGTCACATGCGACCGCCTGGTGCGGCTCGCCGCTGTGCGCATTGCGAAGAGAGACTTCCGGATGACGACGATCTATGTGGGCAATCTGCCCTTCAATGCCACCGAGCAGGACGTGAAAACGCTGTTCGAGCGTCATGGCAAGGTGGAGTCGGTCAAGCTCATCAACGACCGGGAAACCGGTAGGCCACGCGGCTTCGGTTTCGTCGAAATGTCACAGGGCGAGGCCCCGGGGGCAATCCAGGCCCTCAACGGCTTTCAGATGAATGGCCGGGCATTGCGGGTCAACGAGGCCCAGGAGCGCGCACCCCGCGCACGGCAAGGTGGCGGCCCGTTCCGACGCTGAACGGGTCACTGCTCATTTGAGACAAACCCCGCTCCGGCGGGGTTTTTTTTGGCCAGCGCATAGAATAGAGGGCTCCATGCGCCCACCGCTGAAGCTCGCCACCTCCGTCGTCGCTCTCGGATGCCTGCTGTCCGGCATGGCGCTGCTCGCGAGTTGCGTGACGCAGAGCGGCAGAGAGACGACTGCCAACGCGCTGGACGCGATTCTGGCGGGCAACCAACGGACGGTGGCAGACCACGCGCAGGACCCGTACCGCCACCCCAAGGAGACGCTGCTCTTCTTCGGTGTCCGGCCACGTTCCCGTGTGTTGGAGGTATGGCCACAGGCGGGCTGGTACACGAAGATCATCGCACCGCTGGTGCGCGCGCGTGGCCAGTACCATGCCGGGGTGATCGCCCCGGATCCGGGCAGCCGCTTCCTGACGGCGCGACTCGCCGGGTACCGGGAGCTGCTCGCCTCCCATCCGGATCTCTACGGCGGAGTGAAGGTGGTGACCTTCCCGCTGAATGGCAGCGATGTCCTGCCCCCCGGATCGGTGGACATGGCGCTCAGCTTCGGCGACCTGCACGACTGGATGGCGCTGGGAGACGCTCGTCAGGCCATAGCCACGATCTACCGCGCGCTGGTACCGGGCGGCGTGCTCGGAGTGGTGGACAACCGCGGCGATCCGTCGGTCCCGCAGGACCCACGGGCCAAGAGTGGCTACGTGCGGCAGGACTACGCGATCCGGCTGATCGAGGCGGCGGGGTTCAAGCTGGTCGCCACCTCCGAGATCAACGCCAACCCGAAGGATACGAAGAACTACCCGTGCGGGGTGTGGGCGCTGCCGCCGGAGTACCGGTTGGGCAACATCGATCGGGCGAAGTACCAGGCGATCGGGGAAAGCGACCGGTTTACGTTGAAGTTCGTCAAGCCGGAGAGGGATTAGAGCCTTTTGAAATCGGGTGGCCGGGGACCGCTTGCAAAGGCGTTTCCCGGGGCCGCCGCGAGTACGTCCCTGTAGGCTGCGGGAAAAACGTCCGTGTTTTTCACGCCCCCGGGAAACGCCTTTGCAATCGATCCCCGCTGCATGAAAGCGCGGTCTACTGGGCACGCGTGGGGCGCGATGGCTACCACATCTCCTTCAGGCGGGCGCCTACGTCCAGGGCGGCATCTCCCGAGTCTTCGGTCAGCGTGTCGGCGGCGGGTCTGGAGCCCTGGAAGGCGCTGGTTTCCATGGTCTTCAGGACTTTGTCGGTCAGGAAGCGGCTGCGGCCTCCGTAGACGTGGGCATCGCCGAGGCGATGTTGGGCTGTCAGATGGAACTTCAGGGGAGCGAGCAGCAGCAGGTCGTTCTGGGCGCGGGTCAGTCCGACGTAGAGCAGGCGCCGCTCCTCGTCGATGAGCTCGGGCTTGCCGGTGGAGAATTCGGAGGGGAAGCTGCCGTCGACCACATTGAGGAGGTAGACGGTATCCCACTCCATGCCTTTGGCGGAGTGGATGGTGGAGAGGACGAGATAGTCCTCATCGAGCGTGGGACGGCCGGCGAGGTCGCTCGTCGCGTTGGGGGGATCGAGGGTGAGCTCGGTGAGGAAGCGCTCGCGGGAGGGGTATTGGCCGGAGAGCACCTCGAGCTGATCGAGGTCGCCCAGGCGCGTGTGGAAATGCTCGTATTGCCGCTCGAAATGCGGGCGATACCACTCGCGTACGAGATGCACCTGTCCTGCCCACGGGCGCTGCGGATCGGCAAGCGTGAGGAGCAGCTCGAGGAGCTTGCGCCAGTCCTGCGCCGCCCCGGGAGGCGGGGCGAAGGTCTGCAGGGAATTGAGGGAGCCACCGCCCGCCTCCAGGTGATCGAGCGCGCGGCGCGCATTGGCGGGCCCCATGCCGGGCAGGAGCTGCAGCGTACGAAAGCTCGCCAGCCCGTTGCGCGGGTTGTCGGCCCAGCGCAGCACGGCGAGGAGATCCTTGATGTGGCCGGCCTCGAGGAACTTCAGGCCGCCGTACTTCACGAACGGGATCTGACGTCGCCCGAGCTCGACCTCCAGCAGGTCGCTGTGGCTGGAAGAGCGAAAGAGCACGGCCTGCTTGCGCAGCGGCACGCTGGCCTCGCGGCGCCTCAGTATCTCGCTGCAGACACACTCCGCCTGCGCCTGCAGGTCCTCCACTGTGACGAGACGGGGCCGTGGTCCCTCGCCGCGGGTGGAGAGCAGATGCTTCCGATGCTGGCGCGGTGCCTCGCCCATCACGGCGTTGGCAACGTCGAGCACCTGTTGGGTGGAGCGGTAGTTCTGCGCAAGCGTGATCACTTCCGCCCGGGGTGTGAACCGGTCGGGAAAGGAGAGGATGTTCTCCACCGCGGCCGCGCGGAAGGAATAGATCGCCTGTGCGTCATCGCCAACCACGGCGAGGCCCGCGCCGTCGGGTTTCAGGGCATGGAGGATTTCCGCCTGCAGCCTGTTGGTGTCCTGGTATTCGTCGACCAGCACGTGATCGAAGTGCCCGCCCACATGTGCTGCGAGGCGCGGATGCGACATCATGATCTGCCAGTAGAGCAGCAGGTCATCGTAGTCGAGCAGGCTGTTGTGCTGCTTGCGCTCGACGTATGCGCGATAGAGGCGCGTGAGATCCGATTCCCACTGTGCGCACCAGGGGAACTGCCCATCGAGGGTTTCCTTGAGGGGACGCTGCGTGTTGACGCGATGAGAGTAGATCTGCAGACAGGTGTCCTTGCGCGGGAAACGCTGCTCTTTTTGCGCGAGGCCGAGCTCCTGGCGCACCGAGTCCATGAGGTCGGCGGAGTCGCCGCGGTCGAGCACGCTGAACTGCGGATCCAGCTTCAGGTGCCGGGCGTAGTGGCGCAGCAGGCGGTTGCCCAGGGAATGAAAGGTGCCTGCCCAACTCATGCGCTGCAGGATGCTCTGGCTGACCCCGCCGAGAGTCTCGCTGAGCGCGGATTTGGCGAGCTCGAAGGCACGCCGACGCATCTCGATCGCAGCCCGCCGCGTGAAGGTCAGCATCATGATCCGCGCCGGGTCGACGCCGTGGATGACCAGATGCGCGACGCGATGGGCCAGAGTGTCGGTCTTGCCGGTGCCCGCCCCTGCGACGATCAGCAGCGGGCCGGACTTGTAGCCCTTCTCCGGCAGCGGCTCGCCAAAGGTCACCGCCCGGCGCTGAGGGCCATTGAGCTTCGCCAAGTGTGACGCCGTCGACATGACGGCGGGGGACTATACGTAATCGAGCGACCTGCTGTCACTGATTGGCGTCACGCGTTCAGCATACAGCCTCAGGGGGTGACCTTCACTGGACGTACAGCCTCACTCGCCGACCGCGCGAGCGGGCATGAGAGGCGGCGCGAGATCGGCGCCGCAGGACTGGAGTCGCAGCCACACATCCTGGTCGAGGGCAGCGAAATCGATAGCGACGAGCGAGCGATCGTGGCTCGGCACCCGGCAGTCCTCGAAGTCTATGCTCAGGCCGACGTCGGCCAGTATGCGGGCGCGGATGCTCTCGCAGTACTGTGGCGACCGGCCGAGACGATCGACATCGAGCACCAGATCTGCCGCCGGCTCGGCAACCGCATGGGATAAGAGAGAGACGGCGATGAAGGCACGGTAAGACAGGTCATCGCTCGCGGGGTAAAGGGTGCCTTCGAGGAATTTGAGCTGCTTCGGCAAGCCGCGCGGCAGGGGCGGCAGGCCGAGCATGCCGGCGAAGCGGCGCGCGGGAGTGCCCTCGGGGGCGAGCGCCAGGATGAGAAAATGACACAACTCGAAGTAAGAGAGCGAGCTCTTCTCGCGATAGCTGCGGCATGAGAGCCACTGTTGCTGCGCATTGCGGCGGACCAGCACGTGGTAGCCGCCGAGTGCATGCTTGAGCGCGGCCGCGCGGCCGAGCGAGCGGGAAAGGCCGAAGACGGGATACGTGCCGCGGCGACGCGCGTGCGCGATGAGCCGGGACATGTATCTCGCCTCGGGTCCGATCTCCGTGGCGGTGACGAAGTACCGCGCGAGCGCGAAGTCGAGGCGGTATCCGGGAATGCCCTTGATGAAGGGGCGAAGGAGTCCGCGGTACTCATCGGCGTAGGGCAACGCGAGCGGCGGATGACGCGAGTTCCACCCCTGCGCCGTCCGCCGATCGATGCGCTTTGGCGAGCATCGCGCCAGAGCTTCGCCGAAGGGCTCGTAAAAGCTCGTCGTGAATGGATTGCGACGGAAGCGGCTCCAGACGTATGTGCTCGCGCAGCGCCACCCCGAGTGGAGGAAAACGGCCCTGTGTTGCTCCGGTAGCTGTGTCAATGGACTGAGTCCCTCTTCGGTCACCGCGGGCCGCGTCTCGGCACCACCTGCGAGGGCGGCTGCAATTACCGGACCGCATTGCTGAACGAGTCTACGCAGACGGAAGCGCCGCGGCCGTTTCGAACTGTAACCGTGGTAGGCTCGTTACGTATGAAGCCAGAGAAGCGCAGCGTGAACTTCAGCGGCCGGATCATCACGCTTACCACGGACGAGGTGCGGTTGCCGAACGGTCACCTGGCATCGCTCGAAGTCGTCCATCATCCGGGTGGTGCAGCGACGGTTGCCATCGATGCCGAGGACCGTGTTTGCCTGCTGAAGCAGTACCGCTACGTTGCAGACGGGTGGCTTTGGGAGTTACCGGCGGGCAAGCTCGAGCCGAACGAGCCGCCGCTCATCACTGCGCAGCGGGAGCTCGTGGAGGAAGCCGGAGTGAGCGCCCGGGAGTGGCTCAGTCTCGGCTCTTATCTGAGCTCTCCGGGGATCTTCACCGAGGTTCTGCACCTCTTCCTCGCAACCAACGTCGAGCCGGCGACGGCTGCTCACGAGCACGCGGAAGTCATCGAGGTGCACTGGGTACCCTTTGCCGAAGCCTGCGACTGGGCGGAAACCGGGGAGATCCGGGACGGCAAGACGGCCATGGGCCTGCTGCGGGCGCGTTATGTCCGGGCTGGCGGATTCGAGGTGGCCGGCGGGAACTGATCCGTGACGGATGTCTCAGAACGGCGACAGGCGCGCTGTTAAGGTACATGCGTCCGCGAGCCGCGGACTGCCGTTTCACCGTTATTCCTTGGACGCCAGCACAAAAAAGATCGACGGCAGGGAGGACCGCAAACAGGACAGCACAGGCGAGCGCCGCCGCCTCTCGCGCGTCCGCCACGACGACCGCGGAAACGCATATGTCGAGTGGGTCGACGCGCCCGCCGACCTCGTGGAGCGGCCCAAGCTGGAGATCGAGCATCATACGGGCGATCTCACGCTCGAGACCGAGCGCAGCGCCTACAACCCGTACGCCAGTGGCGCGGGCGCGGCGCGCAAGACCGGCAACACGACGCGCACGGATCTGCGCAAGCTTTCGGAGTGGATCAAGCTGATGCGCGAGCTGGAAGAGCGCAAACGCAACGGCGGCGGCGACGACGGCGAAGACGTAATCTGACGTCTCCACGCGACGCTGCGGGGCGACGTCAGCGCACCCCTGAAGCATAGCGGGCCAGGGCCGTTCCCTGGACCGCGGCGAAATGTGTAGGGTCTCGCGACAAAATCGTCTGGAACGATTTTGGCCGGCGCCAGCCGGCCCGCAGGGCTCGGCGCAGGATGGCGCCGAGCAAAATCGTCTCGACGATTTTCGCCAATAAAATCAGCCCCGCTCGATGTGCGCGAGCTTGCGCGCGTTGCTGAGGCGATAGAAGCGCCGCAGCTCGGTGAGCACCTCGCCCTCCCTACCGGCCCCGGAACGACGCAGCGACCGCTCGAGCCGCCGGCAGAACTTCTCGGCGTAACGGCTCGCCTCGCGGTAGAGGTCCTCGCGCCCCTCGGCCAGGCGCGGATCGATGCGCGTGCGCTCGAAGAGAATGCGGCGCAGCTCCGCAGGGAATCGGCCGGGCAGCTGGCGGCGCAGCAGCCAGTAGCTCGCGACATACTTGTCGACTTCGGCCTGCATTTCCAGCTCGAGTATCGACACCGCACGATCATGACCGGCGTTCCACGCGAGATAGAGAAAATGGCTCACGCCTTCGAGCGCCTTGCAGTAATCGGCAACATTGCCGGCGTGCAGGCGCACCAGCGGATTCTCACGCTGCAGCCGTTCCAACAGTGCCGGATCGAGGTAGAGAGAGACCGCGGCTTCATCGCCCGCGGCCGCGGGCTGCGCGACTATCAGATCCTCCTCCGAAGCCCGGCCACGGACTGCGGCGGGCAGCCGCATGCGATCGGTGACGAGGAAGTCATACACATCGTGAGCGATGCTCACATCGTATATGCCGCCGATGAGCTGCTGAAGTTGCGTGAGGATCACGAGATCAGTGCGCGAGCTGTGTGCCGCCCGCGGTGGTCGGATCGACGCCGAGGCGCTTGAGGAGCGCGTAGCTGCGACGGCTGCCGGTCTTGAGCCAGATCTCGTAGAGCCGCAGGATGTCCTTGTCCGAATGCGTGTAGGCGGTCTCGGCGAGCTCGTTGAGCGCATCGACCATGGGCTGGAATTTCTCCGACAGCTCCGCGAAGACGCCGCCGAGCACCCTGCCCTTGCCGCGCGCCAGAGAGTCGGCGAGCACGCCGTATGCCCGTCCGCCCATGGCGATGTGATAGTCGATGTCGATCAGCTTGCGCGCGAAGCTCTGCGCGAAAAAGCCCGCGACGAAGAGCGAGACGTCGCCGAGCCGCTGCAGATTGCGATTGCGGTCGCCGGCCGAGCGCGCCTCCAGCGCCTCCGACAACATGACGACGAGCGGCTTCAGGCGCGGGCCTTCGGGCGTGAGATCGAACAGGGCCTCCGAGCGGGAGAAGAGAGTCAACAGATTGACGACATAGTGCTCGGTCTGGTCCTCGACCGCGAGCTGCTGGCTCGCCAGCGCGCCGTGCAGGGCCTCCCTGAAGTACTCCTTCAGGTTGGCAACGGGCTGCACCCGCCAGGATGAGTGAGTATCAGACATGGCTGTTACAGACCTCCTCAGTACGCCTCCTGATGAATGAAACGGCAGCAGGCGGATAAAGTTCACCTCACAATGTGGGTGAATTCCGTGATGTACGGCCCACAAAATCGCCGGGAGCGATTTTGGACGGCGCGAAGCGCCGGCCCGGCACGGGGCAGGCCCAGGATCGGCCGAGCAACGGCGGCTTTGGGCGCCTAATCACTTGCTTTCGACCTCGGCGGCATCGTGTTTATCTGCTGTTCAGCTTTGGCAGCCACGGGGCCCGAGTGCTAGAAGCTCGGCCAGCTGCATACAGTCGGTTACGGCGAGATCGGCCGGCTGGAGGCTCGCGGGCCAGGCTGTCTCGCTGCGGTTCATCCACGCGGTGCGCAGGCCTGCTGCGCGTGCCGCTTCGACGTCGAGGAAGGGATCGTCTCCGACGTAGAGAATGCTCCGCGGCTCGAGATGCAACCGCTGCGCGAGTTGCTGGAAGCAACGGGGATGTGGCTTTGCGACACCGATCTGACGGGCGTTCAACGACACGCTGAAGAGCGATGCGAGTCCGATCAGCTCCAGGTCCGCGTTGCCGTTGCTGAGGGACGCAAGGGCATAGCGCGTACGCAGGCGCTCGAGCGCGGGATGGACGTCCACATAGGGCTGCAACTCATTGCGCGCCGCGAAGAACACCTCGAAGGCGCGCTCGGCCACTTCCTCCTCGTAGCCGCACTCGCGCGCATGCGCCGCCAGCGCGGTGATGCGCAGGTAAGTGAAATCGTGTGCGTTGTGCGGCTCGCTGCGGGCCAGCCGCTCGCGTGCGGCGCGCATCTGCTCGGCCGACACCTGCTCGGCGATCCGCGGACAATGCTCGCGCAGCCATTCCTGCAGCCGCTCCTCGGCGCGAAGGATCACCGGCCCAACATCCCACAGTGTATTATCGAGATCGAAGGCGATTGCGCAAATGTCGCCAAGCAGGGCTGCGCGAGATGCGGTGCGGCCCAGGCTCAAGGTTCCCGTCGTCATGCTGTGAAGGTTACCATCCCATGTCGGATCTGACCCTGGTCATCGGCAACAAGAACTACTCCTCCTGGTCGCT